>Ga0315278_10007404_pt1 | contig 10024 bp, 8 predicted proteins | sample YL17G06_0_MG_FD_203880 | JGI IMG/M metagenome (GOLD analysis project Ga0315278, IMG submission 203880) | Sediment microbial communities from Yellowstone Lake, YNP, Wyoming, USA - YL17G06_0 | ecosystem: Environmental > Aquatic > Freshwater > Lake > Sediment | place: USA: Wyoming | collected... | reverse complement strand
TGAGCGGCTTGCCGAAGCTCTTAAAGTCGACGGTTTCCTCGGCAAGCCGCTCATGATGGCTGATATCGAGAAGATGCTCAAAGATCTTCTGTAGCCTTCCAAGCCTTTCTTGGCTTTATTATCATCCCGAACGCTGGGTGCCCCACCGTTTACGGTGGGTTAAGACTTGGCAGAACCACCAAGGGGTTCTGCCCTACGGTTGTACTGAAAGCGGTATTATGAAAGACATACTCAAACACTCCCGCCTCTTCTCGCAGTTGGACGATGACGCGCTCGATGAAATCTGTCGAGCGGCCAGGCTGCGCAAAGCCGGGCCTGAGGAGATGATCTTCATGGAGGGCGAACCGGCCCAATCTTTCTTCATTGTCGGCAGCGGCAAAGTGAAAGTGTTCAAGCTGTCGCCGGAGGGAAAAGAACAGGTTCTGATGATCGCCCAGCCAGGCGATAGTTTTGCCGAGGCCGCTCTATTTTCCGGGCGGAAATTCCCCGCGTCGGCGCAGTCTTTGGAAAAATCTGAACTGGTGGTAATCGATCGCGCTCGGTTCGTCCGGCTGCTCGGCGCCAACCCCGATCTGGCCGTGAATCTGATCGGGCGCCTGTCCGAACTCTTGCGGCTGATGACCCGTCTGGTGGAGGGGCTTTCCCTTTCCGATGTCACCACCCGGCTGGCCCAGTTCTTGTGCAGTTTCCGCAATGAAGCCACCAGCGAGATGCCGTCGGAAATCCTGCTCTCAACCAAGAAGAGCCTTCTCGCGTCGCAACTTGGAACAATTCCTGAGACCTTGTCTCGGTCGTTGGCCAAACTAACGAAAGACGGGTTGATTTCCGTAAACGGCCCCACGATCAGGATTCTCGACCCGGACCGCCTGCAGCGCCTGGCCGATTCGGGGCGGTGAGCTGGCAAGTCATTGTCCTGCTTTCTATTCCACCATGATGATCAATCACGCCTTGTCAATTGCCGTTTACACCGGTGTCTAATTGTTTCCAGTCTGTTATGAATTAACTGAGAATTCTACTTGCTTTTAACCTCTTGTTATTTATATCATTAAACACAGGATATGTTAATTGGCCTTGATATGAATGTCAATTCACAATTTGGAGCAAATTGAATAGATGGCCGGATTCGAGTACTTCGACCTGAAAATAGTGGCTCCACCCTTTGAGTCGCCGTTAACAGATTTGATCATCGAATTGGACTTTCTGCGTAAGAAGCGGCTGTACGGTACGACCCCCCCCTTCATCTTCTTCCAGTTGAAAAGCATATTCCATATGCTGGAGAGTTTGGCCTCAGCGAGGATTGAAGGAAACAATACCACCGTTGCAGAATACATAGAAACGAAGATCGAAAACAAACCTAGCGGAGACCATTCGCTCAAAGAGATCGAGAATATGGAAGGGTGCCTGTCATTCATAGATGACAACATCAGCGACTCAAGAATCGACAGGGCTTTCGTAAGTGAGTTGCACAAAAGAGCGGTGAAGGACTTGCCTCCTCCTCCAGAGGGGGAGGGCGACGCCACCCCAGGCTCGTACAGAACGCATGATGTGAGAATAAAGAATTCTAATCACGCCCCGCCGGACCCCTTGTCTGTCCCCCCCTACATGGACATTCTCTTCCAATTCATTGCGTCAGAGGACAGACCCAAGTATGATTTGCTGAAGATCGCCATTGCCCATCACCGTTTTGTATGGATTCATCCCTTCAGCAATGGCAATGGTCGAACTGTGCGCTTATTCACATACGCGATGCTTATCAAGTACGGTTTCTCGGTGGACAAAGGCCGTATCCTGAATCCGGCGGCGGTGTTTTGCAGCCAGAGAAATGATTATTATGACAAATTGTCCCTTGCCGATACCGGCACCGATGAGAACATGTTGATCTGGTGTCAGTATGTTCTTACCGGTCTCAAGAACGAAATAGAGAAAATCGATCGACTGTTAGAGTATCAGTTCCTCAAAGAGAAGATACTGCTTCCAGCGATCAACTACGCCGTGGACCGGAAGTTCATTACCGACGTTGAATCCAAGATACTGAGAAGGGCTGTAGAGCATCAAATCATCAAGGCATCCGACTTGATGGACATTGTTGCATCACGTCACAAATCCGAAAGGTCGCGCCATATTCATCGACTGATAGAGAAGAAAATGCTGATGCCGCTCCCGCAGAGTCCACGCAAGTATAGTATTCACTTCTTCAACAACTTTCTTCTGCGCGGGATTATCAATTCACTGGGGAACGAAGGGTTTATACCGGTCAAGTAACCCACATTTGTCTTCCACTTGGTAACCGGGGCAGCGCCAAAGACAACTGCCTTGTCGAAACATTGTTCCGGATCCTGACATTCTTGTCCCCGGTTGACTAAAGTCATATCCGCATTCGCTGCTTTGACCGAACTTCCTAACAGAAACAAAAACTGGAGGACAGTATGGCTAAGGTGTTGCGCGATATTATCAGGATCAAAGAAGAACTCTGCGACGGTTGCGGCGAGTGTATTTCGTCGTGCGCCGAAGGAGCTCTGGAAATCATAAACGGCAAGGTGCGCCTCAAGGGCGAAATCCTTTGCGACGGCGCCGGGGCGTGTATCGGTACTTGTCCCACCGGCGCGCTCACGATTGAGAAGCGGGAATCGGAAGAGTATGATGAAGCTGCCGTCACCGCTAGTCTGGGTGCAACGCACAATAAGCAACCGGTGGCTGTCGGAGCGGTCGGCCCGAAAGTGCTGACGATGTCTGCTCACAGTGGCGGCTGTCCCGGTTCGGCTATGAAAGAGTGGGGCGACCGGGTTCAAGTTTCATCCGCCGAAACCAGCAAAGCAGCACCGTTGACTGCACCCACATCTGAGCCATCGCGGCTGCGGCAGTGGCCGGTGCAGCTCATGCTGGTCCCACCGACGGCGCCCTATTTCAAGAACGCTGATCTCTTGATCACGGCTGACTGTGTACCGTTTGCCTTCCCCGACTTTCATGAGCGGTTTCTAAAGGGCAAGGCGCTGGTTGTCGGCTGTCCTAAGCTCGACGATCTCCAGCACTACCTTGAAAAGCTCACCGAGATATTCAAGGTCAACGATTTGAAGTCGGTCGAGGTGCTCAAGATGGAAGTCCCCTGCTGCGGCGGGATTGCTCAGGCGGCTGTGGAAGCGCGTCAACGGGCCAGAGCGACTTTTCCGCTCACCATCACCACTCTCGGCATCCGCGGCGACCTGCAGGAAAGCTACCAGGCCTGAACCTGAGCTGAAAGAGAGTCGAAACGATCCAGATCAGGCTGATGCCGGACGGTCACGTACGACTGCGGCGGACTGCTGCCACAACAACCGGAATCAGCACGATCTGTACGGCAATTCCCGGCAATCCGGCCACCAACGGCCCGGCGGTGGAGAAGAAAATGGTCGCCGTGTAGGGCAGATCCATAAACATTCCGAGCACAATCAAACCGAGTCCAAACATCAGCCGCCCGACAATCATCGCCGCCAGCAAGGCAATATAGACATTCAGTCGCAAACGGTTGTAAGCCAGTCCGGCCACCAGACCGTAAAGCGGTAATTCGAGCGACATCAGCGGGACCGCGTAAGTAGGAGGCATACCGGTAATCAGAAAACTCAGCCCGGGGGCCATAAGACCGGACACAAGACCACTCACCGGGCCAACAAGGAAACCGGCCAGCAATATGGGAAGATGCATAGGTAGGAAGACCCGGCCGCCGACGCCAAAGGCGTGAAGCCCGATAGGCAGTACGATCGCCAGCGCCAGGTACAAACCCGTTTGGGCAATCCAGCGTGTCCGTGAGATCTCTTCTTTGATGTGCGCGGTGTCGGTCACTTGGCGTTGACTCCTGAAGCCAGGTAGAGACCAGGGCGATCTTCTATTTGCACTTCGTCGAAATGGGCCTCGGCAAACATCCGGCGAAGCTCCTTTTCCGGCGGCAGCATATCGTGAGCGACCGCGCCGCCGGCTCGATGGTGCAAGGCAGCCAGTTCGTACGATGAAGACAGGTGAACGATGAAGAACGATGCACCCCGCCTGAGAACACGGCCAACCTCTCTAACCGCCATAGCCTTGTCTTCGAAATGGGGAAAGGCGGCGAAGGAAATCGCCATGTCATAGCTCGAATCTCTAAAGGGAAGGCGGCACGCGTTCGCATCGACGACAGTCAAATTGGATAACGGGCAACGGCGTCGCGCCTGCTGAGTCATCCCGAAAGAAAAATCGACTCCCGTAACCAGCCCAGCGGTCCCTAAGCGTGGTAGCATGAAGTCAAAAAGCACTCCCGTGCCGCAGCCCAGGTCGAGGATACTGATCCCCGGGCCGATCGGCAACTTCCCCACCAGATGAAGCAGCCGGTCGAGATCTTCGGCAGTGTACTGTGGATCCCAGTCAGTCGCGAGATTATCGAAGAACTCCTGACGCGGGTCTTGCATGGTCAGCTTAGATAGTCCCACTTCAGTGCCCTGTCAACTGCTTTCGGGTGGTAGTGGTTCTCATTCTCCTGGGATAGTGCCACCGGCCTTAACGGTGCGCGACCAGGAAGTCACTTGGCGTTTACTGCCGAAGTCAGAAACAAACCTGGGTGATCGTCGATCCGGACTTCGTCGAATTTCGCCTCAGCAAACATCCGGCGAAGCTCTTTTTCCGGCGGTAGCATGTCGTGGGCGACCACGCCGCCCGCTTTGTGGTGCAGGTCAGCCAACTCCTTCGACGAAAGCAGATGAATAATGTAGAAGGGGGCGCCTCGTCTAAGAACCCGGCTGGTTTCTCTGACCGTCGTATCTTTGTCGGAAAAATGCGGGAAGGCGGCAAATGAAATCGCCATGTCGTAACTGGAGTCCTTAAACGGCAGGCAGCAGGTGTTGGCGTCGACCACGGTCACATTGGAGAACGGGAAATTGCGATGCGCCCTCTGGACCATACTCAAGGCAAAATCGACACCCGTGACCAACCCGTCCGGTCCAACTCGGCGCCTCAGGAGATCAAAGAGTATACCTGTGCCGCAGCCCAAGTCGAGGATACTCATTCCGGGGCTGAGCGGCAGTTTTCCCACGAGGTGGGACAGCCGTTCGAGGTCCTCGGCGGTATACTGCAGGTCCCATTCGGCCGCCAGATTATCAAAAAACTCCTGGTGCAGGTCTTGCATAGTGAAAGTAGATAATTCCCTGTCTGCACCTTGTCAACTGCTTTCGGGGCAAGTGGCTTTGTGGGGCGCGCTTGTCTTCAGGCCTGCACGATCCAGAACAGCAAGGGATTTTGCGAGTTGCATTTGTGGAAGAAGTAAGCCCACCCGCAGGGCGGGTGGGCCACCGAAAGCAAATATCAAGGCATATGCCTAGTTGCGCGTCGCGCGGACGAGTTGCCAAGTAGTCGCCTTTCGGCAATCCTGACAGGGCGGAAAAGTATCGCCCTTGCTCAACGCAATCTCGACGCCATGGCACGAGCTCTTGTAAATGCCTGAGTGATCGCATTTATGACCAGTTTGTCCCATATATTCCACCTCCTTTCGGGAGTTCGGGTTTGTGTCAACCCTGCCGTAATAGCAGAGACCATCCTAGTTCTTCGCATACTACTTCCCTCTATTTTCTTGCGATCAGGCCGATGTTGAGTATATTGGGAGTGACTCATCCGAGCGGTCTGAACGCTTGGTTGATAGTTGCACCGGGCGGGATTCGAACCCGCAAGGCCCGTGAAGCCGGTAGATTACAAGTCTACTGCGTATACCAATTCCGCCACCGGTGCGTACAAAATCAGGGTCGGTGACCCCATATGGGGTCACCGACTCGTGCTTTCTCTTTCATTCTTGGTGGTGGGCGAGGAGCCAAGTTCGCTATAGTCAGGGCCAAGTGACCACAAAGGCGAACAGAATAATCCGTTCCAGCAGTGGCGTGAAAGCTTGACTTCGCGTTTGTTGATCTAGATATTAACAATCGAAATGGCTCCTATTCGTTTTGCGATGACGGGGGTCTTTCGATTTCGAGCCGGGGCGCGCCAACGCCCCGGCTTCTTCGTTATCAACCAACTTCAAGCACACCACCTTTCATCAACTCGTATTCAGCATTCTCCGTTTTTCTCACCAACCCGCGCTCCATCATGTTCTCAAGTGCTCTTCGAGCGGAGGCATCCTTAACGTCGCGTCCAGTATCTTCTTTAATCTTGAGCCGTAGTTGTGCCATTGTTATTCTGCCATATTTTCTCAGGGCTTGTTCAACGAGCTTCGCGGGTAGGCCCCTCGGCAGACGCGCATGGGGTTCCGGCGAATCATTCCCGCCCTCAAGTTGCGCGAGTATCTCTCTACGCGCCTTCTGGTACTCCTGCAAGCGACCATTAAGTGCGGCAATTTCCTGTTCGATCTTCTCCAGCATAACCTTCAGCGTACCATCAGAAAATCGTTCGTTTGTTTTCATACCTTCACTCCTTAGAGCAGTTTCAGTAATAGTATAAACTAACTGTTTAACGAAGTCAACCTATTTTTGTTGGTTGGTTTGCGATTTCTGGGGACAACTTTGTGTATAAACTGTGCATTATGACTTCTTTGGGGCTTGAAAACTTTCAACTCAACGAGTACGATAACTTAATGTTTGGCACTAAGATAGGGCCGTTTGTGGCCTCCCCGATGACGTGGCAAAGTTCTTTTCGTTCAATGTAGTTTGAGAACAGCATTCCACTGATGCTACAACAAACAGAAGTCTTCACCAGTCATTTGACGGCTGTGTTATGAGTCGGATTCTGTTCAATGATATGAACTTACGGAACCTCAAGTGAATGGCTTGGTCCTCCAACCCAGAAGTGGGGGCCTGTTTGGGGTTGGGGCTGACGTCGAAAAATGTCTACACTCAAAGCTCTCCGATTCTGCAACATACACCCGTGAGGCAGTCCGGTGACATGTCGCCCACTGCCAAAATGTGACAAAGAATCATCCCTTTCCCCTTTTGGTAGGAACCCGGCTGTGTTATATTACAGGTTCGCTTTTAGGGCATGACTATGTACAACAACGGCAACCGCTACAAACGCAACCAGGAAGAACTGTTCATCAAGGGGGCGCGCGAGCACAATCTCAAGAATATCGACGTCCGCATCCCCCGCAACCGCCTGACCGTTATCACCGGCCTCTCCGGCTCCGGCAAAAGCTCACTGGCGTTCGACACGATCTACGCCGAGGGCCAGCGCCGGTATGTCGAATCGCTGTCGTCTTATGCCCGCCAGTTTCTGGGGCTGATGGAAAAGCCCGATGTGGACTTCATCGAGGGCCTCTCCCCGGCCATTTCCATCGAGCAAAAGGGGACACTTAAAAACCCCCGTTCGACGGTTGGGACGATCACCGAAATCTACGACTATCTCCGGCTGTTGTTCGCCCGGATCGGCACGCCCCACTGTGTCCAGTGTGGTGAACCGATCACCCAGCAGACGGTCGAACAGATTGTCGACTCGGTGCTGAGTTTCGAGGAAGGCTCCCGCCTGATGGTGCTGGCGCCGCTGGTGCGCGGCAAGAAAGGCGAGCACAAGGAGATTATCCAGGAGGTCATGCGCGAAGGGTTCGTGCGGCTGAGGATCGACGGCGAAGTAGTCGAGGCTGACCCCGATATTGAACTGGACAAGAAGAAGAAGCACACGGTCGAGGCCGTGGTCGACCGCCTGGTGGTCAAGCCGTCGTCCAAAACCCGTCTGGCCGATTCGGTGGAAACCGCGCTGAAGATGTCCAACGGCACGGTACTGATAAACATCAACAAGCAGGACCTCCTTTTCTCAGAACAATTTGCCTGTCTCAACTGCAACATCAGTTATGAGGAACCCTCGCCCAGGCTCTTCTCTTTCAACTCCCCCTTTGGCGCCTGCAAAGTGTGCGACGGATTGGGCCAGAGGATGGAGATTTCCCCCGTGCTGGTGGTTCCCGAACCGAGCCTGTCGATTTCCGACGGGGCGATCCACCCCTGGGGCGGCGCTGAAATGGCTAACTGGTACCGGTACCAGTTGCGCGGCCTGGCCAATCAGTATGGCTTCAAGTTCTCCACGCCCCTTAACAAGATGTCCAAAGAAATACAAGGGGTCATTCTCTACGGTACCAAGGGCGAGGACATCAAGATCGAGTATGAACATGCCTCGGCACGAGGAAAAGCGTCGGGTATCTACGAAGCTCCGTTCGAAGGAGTAATCCCGCATCTGGAGCGCCGATACAAGCAGACCGAATCAAGCGGCGTGCGGCAGTGGATCGAGAATTACATGACCATCAGCCCATGTCCGACCTGTCACGGGGCGCGGCTGAGACCTGAAGCACTGGCGGTGGTTATTGATCGCGAGACAATCGATTCGGTCACGGACATGTCAATCAAGAGCGCCAACGTTTTCTTCAAGAACATCAAGCTTACACCCAGACAGCAGACTATCGCGCGACAGATTCTCAAAGAGATCCGCGAGCGACTTGGTTTTCTGTGTGATGTGGGCCTGGACTACCTGACGCTCAGTCGGGCGGCGGCCACGCTGTCGGGCGGCGAGGCCCAACGTATCAGATTGGCCACACAAATCGGCTCACGCCTGGTTGGCGTGATGTATATCCTCGACGAACCGTCCATCGGGCTGCATCAGCGCGATAACAGCAAACTGCTCAACATGCTGGCCGAACTGCGGGATATCGGCAACACGGTCTTGGTCGTGGAACATGACCGCGAGACTATCGAGCGGGCCGACTACGTGGTCGATCTCGGTCCTGGGGCCGGTATTCACGGCGGGACGGTGGTGGCGTGCGGCACACCGGCTGAGATTAAGGCCAACCGCAAGTCGATCACGGGACAGTACCTTGCCGGAATTCGCAGGATCGAGACCCCCAAAAAACGGCGCAAACCAAACGGCAAGACGATCAAATTGACCGGCGCGGCCGGCAACAATCTGAAGAAAGTCACGGTCGAGCTTCCCATGGGGGTGCTGGTCGCGGTGACCGGTGTATCCGGTTCCGGTAAATCGAGTCTGATCAACGAAACGCTCTACCGCATACTGGCGCGACATTTCTATGGCAGTCGGCAGATGCCGCTGGAGCATAAGTCGATTGAAGGAATCGAGCATATCGACAAGGTGATTGATATCGACCAGTCGCCCATCGGTCGCACACCCCGGTCCAACCCGGCCACCTATACCGGCGTGTTCACCCACATCCGCGATTTGTACGCCACTCTGCCGGAGTCGAAAGCGCGCGGCTACCAGGCGGGGCGCTATTCATTCAATGTCCGAGGCGGTCGCTGCGAGGCGTGCTCCGGCGACGGGATTATCAAGATCGAAATGCACTTCCTGCCGGACGTCTATGTACCGTGCGAGGTCTGCAAGGGGAAACGGTACAACCGCGAGACCCTCGAAGTCACCTTCAAGGGAAAATCAATTGCCAATGTACTGGACATGACGGTCGAAGAAGCACTGGCGTTCTTTGAAAATATCCCCCGCATCAAGAACAAACTGCTCACCCTCAAGAATGTGGGACTCGGGTACATCCATCTGGGTCAGCAGGCGACAACGTTGTCCGGCGGCGAGGCGCAGCGTGTGAAGCTCGCGACCGAGTTGTCCAAGCTGGCTACGGGACGGACGTTCTACATTCTCGATGAACCGACTACCGGTCTTCATTTCGAAGACATTCGCATGCTTCTGACCGTGCTGAACGAACTGGTGGATCGCGGCAACACGGTGGTGGTGATCGAGCACAACATGGATGTAATCAAGACGGCCGATTGGGTTATCGACATCGGCCCCGAGGGCGGCGACGACGGCGGGGAGATAATTGCGACCGGCACACCGGAAGAGGTCGCGCGTATCAGCCGGTCACACACCGGGCGGTTTCTTAAAGCAATCCTGTAGATCGGGTAGCCCCCCCTTCGGGGTCTGTTGAAAAAGTCTCAGAACCGTCATCGCGAGTCGCGACCGCGTTTCGCGGTCGTGACGTGGCGATCTCGGATGGCTCTGCCGCAACGACTTGGAGATTGCCGCGCTGCGATGAACGTCCTGTCGGCGTTCATCTCCGCTCGCAATGACCGTGTACAGGGGTTTTTCAACATGCCCTTCG
>Ga0315278_10007402_pt1 | contig 10025 bp, 6 predicted proteins | sample YL17G06_0_MG_FD_203880 | JGI IMG/M metagenome (GOLD analysis project Ga0315278, IMG submission 203880) | Sediment microbial communities from Yellowstone Lake, YNP, Wyoming, USA - YL17G06_0 | ecosystem: Environmental > Aquatic > Freshwater > Lake > Sediment | place: USA: Wyoming | collected... | reverse complement strand
ACCCTCCAGAAGACCCGAAGGAGCTCTCCGGCGAGAGAGCCTCGGGCTCGAACGTCTCCGCAAGCAGCCAAGCCAGCGTCGCGGCGCGCTCCCTGCCCAGCGGGGCCGCCCTCCCGAGCCCGACGTTGAAGCAGGTCTCGAGCTCGACAGAGAGGATCGCCGGGCTGACCTCCCTCCTCGCCCTGTCGGCCAGGGTCCGCGCCCGCGCGGCGCTGGCGACCGAGGAGGCCGAGGAGCGGTAAAGCTGGACGACGGAGCGCGGAGGGGCCGTGGCGCGGGCCGCGACGGGGGCCTCGGCGACGTCGGCCGCGGAGAGGAGCAGGGGCTGTTTTTTTTTTTGAAGAAGTGGTGTGGTGTTGAGGGAGTTTTTGAGTTTTTTTCAGCACCCCGGGCGCCGATCGAGTGCGAAAAACAGTTGAGGGGAGGGCGAAATGCGAAATGCTCTCTGTTGCTTCGCGATGCGCGGGCTGAAGTTTCCAGCACGAGGGCGCTCGCTCTCGCTCTGACCATCGGCTGGTGCAACGGGGCGAGGTGAAAAAGAAGACAGAGCAGGACGAAAAGTCAAGTGGCAGGAGAAGCGGTAGGTTTTTTCTTTTTCAATTTTGATGGCAATCGACTGAAGCGACGCCGACAGCGCCGGAAAACTCTCTCTCAAGGCACGGTTCTCTCTCTCTTCCACAAACACTCACCGACGCAGCAGCCGATGCAGATGCAGCACTGCGCGAGATGGAGCCGCGGGAGGGGGCTGTTTGTTGGTTAAAAAAGAGGAAAGCAAGGTTGAGAAACACGGTGAAACCGAATCGGCAAAGAGAGAACCATCAACAGCCGTCGCCAATTTCGAAGCGGCGCGCCTCCCCGATCGATGGATGGAGAGACTTTGGCGAAGAAGGAGAAGAAAAGGAAGAAGCACTGCTTTCTTTCAGCGTCTGTCTCTTCTCTCGCAAATCGGCACCCACCATCGTCGCCGTCACGAGACAGAGCAGCAGCACCGCAGGATGAGGCTTGGCTGCGGCGGCGAGGAAGCTGAAAAGCAGCGCCAGCGACTCGGCGAAGCAACGTCGGCGCCGCCGCCGCCGCCGTCGGCGCCGCCGTCGAAGACGAACGCATTATCGTCGGCAGCCTGCCCGAGCTCGGCAGCCTGATGGCCACCATCTTGACGAGGGCCTCTGCGAGAAGGACTGGCTGGCGAGCTCTCAGGCTCTGCGGCGGAGTGGTAAGTGTGGGCCTCTTTCTCGAGAGAAAAAGGGGAAGAGAGAGAGTCGAAAAGCAAAAGAGACGAAAGTGGAGGGGATTTGTTCGTCCGACGAAAACGAAACCTCTCGGCACTCGACCTCCACCACCTCTCTCTCCGCGCTTCCGGTGATGCTCTCTCTCTGTCTCCTCCCACTCGCTGCGTGTAACAAAGAAACGAAGGCACGAAAGAAATCTCTCTCGGGTTAAAAGGCACAAAAACCGTGATGATGAAAAAAGGGCGTTGAACAAATTCGAAAAAGAAGAGCGAGACCCCCTTACGCCCCCCGCAGCGCCAGCGCCGCCGCCTCGTTCTCGGCCCCCTCGTCCACAAACCGCGCCCGCGCCTTGTGCTCCTCCACCTTGGCGTCGATCACGGCGGTGAACAGCTCGCGCCGCAGCGTCGCGTCGGGCGTGCCGTAGGCCGCGGCCTGCGCCGAGGCCACCAGCTTCGCGAGCTCGCGGCCCGAGAAGCCGTCGGTCTTCCTCGCCGCCGCCTCGACGTCGGCGTCCGAGATCCCCTCGACCCTGATGGCGTCGCGGCGGCCCCTGCCCCTCAAAAAGTCGCGCGCCCTCAGCACCAGCGGGCGCGGGGCGGCTCCGGCGCCAGCCTCGCCCTCGGCGTCGGCCGCGTGAGAGATGTACCGATCCAGGTACAGCTGCAGGATCCGCCTCCGCTCCGCCTGGCCGGGCAGCGGGAAGAGCAGCGCCTCGTCGACGCGGTCGAGGACCGCCGGGTCCAGGTCCGACGGCCTGTTGGTCGCCAGGACGAGGCAGAAGTCGCGCGACTGGTCGCCCGTGCGGAAGAGCGTCGCGTTGAGCGCGCCGCGGAGGGCCTCGCCCTGGCCTGAGGCCGCGCCGCGCCTCCCCAGGAAGGCGTCCGCCTCGTCGACAAAGAGCAGCAGCCCGCGGGGGGAGCGCTCGGCCCAGTCGAACAGCGAGTGGAGCGCCGGGACGGCCGCGGGGCCCAGGGGGGCGACGTCTCCGCCCGAAAGGATCGCGTAGTCGAGGCCTGCGGTCCTAGCGAGGCGCTTGGCCGCCAGGGACTTGCCGGTGCCGGGGGGGCCTGTCGAGAGTTTTTGAAAAAGAGTGTGAGTTTTCTCTGTCCCTTCCTCTCGCGCGCTCGAAAGAAAGAAAAATGGAAACGGAGGAAAGAAAAAAAACAATTCTCACCATAGAACAGCATGTGCCTGAACGGCGCGTTGTGCCTTTTGGTCGACGCCGTCGCCGCGGCCAGACCGCGCACGCGGTCAGACAGGCCGCCCGGAAGCACGATATCGGAAAAGTCGCGCCTGGCGTTCGAGGCCGCGACAGCCGTCGTCGTGGAGGCGCTCCCCTTCTTCCAGAGCCCCGAGCGCGAGGTCTCGCGCACGAGGGAGGGCGTTCCCAGCCACCTGTCCAGCGCCCGCGCCGCCACCCTCGTGCCCTCCCGCGCGCCGTACACCCCAAGAGCCAGTGCCGACAGGCCCGCCACGTCCGCGGAGAGCTTGGCGCGGTCGGACAGCAGCGCCGACGCCGCCGAGCCCAGGTTCGTAAACACGGCATCGATCTCCGCGAGCGCCTTCTTCCTCCCTTCCTCGAGCGCGAGCAGCGCGGCCCTGCGGTTGACGTCCTCGTTGGCGCGGCCCTCTTTGATCCTTCCTTCGGCCTCGGCGAGAGCGCGCGCCTGCTGCACTCGCGACTCGAGGTCGCTCTTGTACTTTTCGGTCGCGCGCCGCTCGGCCTCGATCGCCGCCGCCGCACGCGCCCGCTCCTGCTCCTGCCGCCGCACGCCTTCCTCCTGGAGCGCGACCAGCTCGGCGTTCCTCGCCCGCGCGGCCTCGTGCTCGCCCGCGTTGCGCTTCCTCGCCAGCTCGTCCTGGTACTGTGCCAGCTGCGCCTTCGCCTGCGCGTCCTGCTGCATCGTCTTCCGCTGCTCCTCCCACCGGACGCGCTCCTGTTCGACGCTTTGCTGCTTGGCGTACGCCTCGAGCTCGGCCTGTTTGGTCTTGAGCTCCTGGGCCTTTGTTACCTCTTGCTGCCTGGCGAGCTCGATGACCTGTGTTGTTTTTCGTCGTTGTTGTTGTTGTTGTTGTTTGTTTGTTAATGGTGTTGTTGTTGTTGTTTTCGTTGAGCGTTGGCGTTTTTAGTTGGCGGGAGGAGGGAAGAATAGAATAGGAGGAGGTTGAGGAGAAGGCGCTGCCGTTTGTGTCGTCGCCGTCGTGGTTTGATTCTCTTCTCGCGTTCAATTTCTCACCTGCTTCGCGTTGGCAGACTTGTTGATCTCCCTCAGGGCCTTGGCTCCGCGTTCGAGGGCTTCGGGGTCGAAGGAAGGGGCTGCAGCGGCGGCGGCAGCAGGGGTCTTCTCGCAGAGCGCGAGCGAGGCGGCGCCCGTGATGCCGACGGCCGCAAGCATTGACGAGACTGCCGAAACGGCGGCGGCCGATGACGACGAAGAGGAAGCGCTGCTCGCCTCGGCGGCGGCGCTGCCTCCAGCTGTCCGCATCCGTCTAGCAGCTGCCAGCGCAGCTGTGCGCAACATCTCGAAAAAAGGGGGACGAAGAACGAACAGATATGCGCGCCTGCGTGCCACCCCCGAGGAAAGTCGGAAGAAAACAATAGTAAAAAAAGAGAGAGAGAGGGAGCAGAGCTCTTTCCGTGTTCATCGACTTTTTCTCGTTCTTTCAACCCCGACCCGCTCTCCCTCCTCCTCCTGCCCGCCTCGCCGCCCTCCCGGCCACCTCTTTCTCCACCTCCCTGCTCGCCTCTTTCCTCGCCTGCTCGATCTTCGCCATCGGCAGGCTCCCGATGCCGTCGAAGCAGGTATTCAGGAGCCCGTCGGCGTCGTGCTCCGCCGCCGCGCCGTCGCGCGCGGCGCGCATCGCCGCGCCGGCGTTGGCCGCCGCGAGCAGCCCCCTCGAGTGCCGCTTCAGCAGCGCGAGCGCCGCCCGGTGCAGCACCTTGTTCCCCTCCACGAAGAGCGCGTCCCAGAGGCGCGCCGTGGTCTCCGCCGGCAGGGAGGTCGCGAAGAGGCACAGGAACCACTCGGTCGCCAGCAGCGAGGCGTCGCAGCCCAGCGAGTCCAGGACGTGCCTGGCCAGCCTCGGCTGCCGCGGCCGGAGGAGCCTCGCTAGCGCCCCCAGCTCGACGCGGCACCCCTTCAGGTCGCGGCCGTACATCCCTGGGGGCAGGATGCTGCCGTCGCCGCCGGAGAAGAAAGGCGGGGGGGGAGAGGGGGAGGTGGTCGCGCCGGCGCTGCTACTGCTGCTTCCGATGCCCCCGCCGCCGGCGCCGCCCCGGGTTTTCTTCGCAGGCGCCGGCGTCGGCGTCGGCGTCGTCGCTGTCAAGGGGGCCGTGCTGCTGCTCGGAGAGTCGTCCGCCAGCGCCACCAGCAGCCAGAACGCCGTCTCTTCCTCCCTCGGGGTCGGGGAGCGGGCGGGCTGCGGGAACGGCTTCCGCCCTCTGCTGCTGCTGCTCCCGCCGTTTTGTTGTCGCCGCCGCGGCTCCTCGCCGTCGCCGTCGCCGCCGTCGCCGTCGCCGTGGAGCTGGTCGTCGTCGGCCAGGACGGTCGCGACAAGCAGCAGCGCGGCGATGAAGTTCATGGACTGACAGTACCCGACCTCGGGCGCGTGCGCTGCGAACGCGAGCAGCACCCGCCGCAGCGCCGGCAAGCAGAGCTCGACGCGGCGGTTGCCCGGAAAGGTCCGAGGGAGGTCGAGGTCGACCTGGCGCCCGACCGCCGACCTTGTCGAAGCAGACGGGGAGCCTCCCTCTCCGTTGGTAACAACCGCCGCGTGGCCCTCTCCCATGTGCACCATCGCAGGGTAGTAGTCCGGGCCGTGCTCCTCGCGGCGGGCGAGGGCGCCCGAGGCGGAGGACCAGACCCAGGGGCGGAGGTGCGGGGGGACGCCCTGTTGGAGAAGAGGGGAAGAAGGAGGAGAGAAGAGGTCGAGATGAGCGAGAGAGGGGAAAGGAAGAAAAAAACCGATGCCCTCTCTCCCTCTGTCATCATCTTATTTTCGCTTGCCGTCATCCCTCGTCTCTCCTTGTTTCTCTCCTTTGTCACTTCCAGGGGAGCAAGCTCAGAGAACGGCATCACTGAAGCTCGAAGAAATGCCAGCCGACGCTTACCTTCCTTGCCAGCTTCTTCAGCTCCGAGGGCGACGGCAGCGACGTCCGGTCGCGGTCGATCGCCGCCCACTCCGTCTTGGCTTCTCGCTTCGACGCCTCTTCGTGGCAAGCCTTTCGGGCCCTCGCTAGCTCCGGCGTGAGATCAAGGAGCTCGAAGCCAAAGTGGTCGACGACGACGCGATCGCTTGGAGGCATGGCGAACGAGAACGAGACGTTTTTGAATGCCTCTTCCCCATCGTCGATTGAGAAGTTTGTTCGAAGAAAAAAGCAAAAAGCAAGAAAGAAAAAACTAGAAAAACCTTTTATCTTTTCCCTGTTTTCGTCTCTCTTTCTCTCCTTGGTTCGTGAAGCAAACATGCTGCGCGCGACGACTACGACGTCGTCGCCGGCGACTGTGGCAGCTCCCGTGCTCCGCGGCAGCGCCAGGGGCGTAATTGGCTGTCGGAAGGCCGTCATCGGCCTCATTCCGCTCGTCGAGCGCTCGTGTCTCCGAAGCATGCCGGCGACGGCGTCGGCGGCGAGCAGAGGCGCAGTCTCTCATGCTCACAACGAGGTAAGTAGACCTCATTCATTCACTCTCTCTTGATAAATTGGTGGACAACGTCGAAGCCTTGCCTCCGGGCATGAGATGCGAGAAGAAACCTCAAACCAGAGACGGGGCGAACGAGGAATGCAAGCTGTCTTTTCTCTTCCCTTTGCTAGCCCCTGCGGGTCGACGGGTATCGCCATTTCGTCGAGCCCTAGCGCTTCTCTTGCACCGGTGAGATTGCAGTAGCGCCTCGTAATTACAATGCGCGACATCAAGACGCGTCCCTCTCACCAAAAAACGCTTGAAACCACGCTCGGGATGCTCGCAAAAATCTAAAACATCCAAGTCATCGCCGTCGGCACCATCATCTTTGTCGTCGTCAGCCGACGATCTAGCCCTCGGCGACCACCTCAACCTGCAGCCCCCGCCCGCGTCCTCGTCCCTCCTGCCGACGACGAGCAGGACATTGCCGGGAGGAAGCAAGCGCCCGCTCCTCGCGTCGGTCCTGACCACGGCGCTGGGCGTCCTCGCCCTCGCCGCGGCCGCGACGCCCCTCTCCGCCTCGGCTGGCATCTTCCGCCGCTCCCGCGCCCCGCCACCGCCGCCGCCGCCGCCGCCTCACGCCGTCGTCGTCGAGGCCTTCCACCAGGCTGCAGACGTCGCCGCGGCCGTGACCGACGTCGCCGCGGGCGTCGCGGGCGAGGCCGCGGGCGTCGCAGCTAGGAAAGCGTCCGAGGCCGCCGCCGCCGCGGGGGACTACGCTCTGGGAGGGCTCGACGTCGCTCGGGACCTCGCCGACGACGCCTCGGTCGCCGCGCGCTCGGCGCTCCGGACGTTTGGCATCAAAGCCCAGGGCGTGGCCGAGGACGCCGTCGTTGAGGCCGCCCTGGGGATGGAGCACACCGTCAAGATGTGGCTGCTGGCAGGAACGGGGAGGCGGGGCGACGTCGTCCCGATCCTGAGGGATTTCGCGGCTGGCCTCCTCGGGATCGACGCCAAGGTCGACAGGGAGGCCGCGGACAGGGCCGCGGTGACCGTCGCTTGCTTCCTGATGATTATGGGCCTCTGTGCCCTGTCTCGTGGGGGAGGCAGCGGGAAGGGGGCCTCTGTCGCTGGTGGAAGGGGCGGAAGAGGCGGAGGCGGAGGCGCAGGAGGGATTGGCGGGCCCGGCCCCGGCTCGCCGTCGTCGTCGTCGTCCTTTGGGGGCGAATCGTCGCGCCCGTTGACCCCGGCGCAGGCCAGGTCGGCGCTCGCCGGCGGGCTCATTGGCGGAGGTGGAAGAGGAGGAGGGGCTAGTGGTGCCGCGGGGGGCAGCGGTGGCGCCTTTGCTGCCGCCTTTGCTCCGGCGGCGGCGGCGGCGGCGGCGGAAGCAGCGGCGGGAGCGGCAGTGGCAGCGGGAGCAATGGGCGGAAAGTTGACCCCTTCCCCTCTCCCCGCCTCCTCGCCTTCTTCTTCTTTTGCTGCTCAGAAGGACCCGTCGCAGGGCGGGGGCTGGATGGTCGCCGTCCCCTCCCCTTCTGCCGGCGGGGGCGACGGCGGCGCGGGAGGAGCCGGGGCCGGAGCCGGAGCCGGCGCGGCGGCGGCGGCAGCGGCCACATCCTCCTCCTCCACTTCCCCGGCCGCTTCCCCTCCTCCCTCTCGAATCGCCCCTCTTCCCTTGCTCCCGGGAGACACGCTCGACGGCAGTTCCCTGGGCAAGGGCGGCTCGATGATCGACCGCATCGCGGGACGCTTCTGGGCAAGCGGAGAGAAGCCCTCCGAGGAGGAGCTGGAGCTGCTCCGGCGGCGCGAGCGCGGGGAGGACTTTGATTGGCAAAACGCGACGGGCTCGAGGGCGGCCTCGAGGGCCGCGGGGGCGCTCGGCGCTTCCGTCCCCTCGTCGTCGTCGCCCTCCTCCTCTTCCGCTCCTAGCGCCGCTGCTGCATCTGCTGGCTCTGCTGCGGCCGGCGCCGGCTCGGGCAGGGCCGCGGCCTCCGCCAAGGACTCGGGCGTGGGGGCCGCGGCTTCGTCTCACGAAGGCTCGGGGGTCGCCGCGAAGGACGCTGCTGCGGCTGCATCTGCGGCTGCAGCCAAGGCCGGAGAATCAGCCCGCGGCTTCTTCGACAGCGCGACCGGCGCCGCTTCTTCCATTGCCTCCGACGCCGATGTCGGCGCAGCGGCTTCCTCCCACGAAAGCTCAAGGGCCGCCGCGGCCAAGGCCTCCGGGGGCGCAGCGGGGGCGCTCGGCGCCGTCCCGTCGTCGCCGTCCGAGGTGCGCTCCTCGGCCGCCGCGGCGAGGGCCGCGGCCGACAAGGCGCTCTCGGCAGCGAGGTCGGCGGCGCGGGACGCCGGCCGCTCCAGGGCCCTCACGGGCGACTCGAGCGCCGTCGCCGGGGCCATCGAGGGGCTCGCGGCCGCGAAGGAGGCCGTCGCCGCCGCCGCCGACGCGGCAGCGGGCGCCGCGGGGCAGGCAGCCGGAGGCACTCCGGTGATCTCGTCAGCGGCGGCGGCGGCGGAGGCCGCGGTCAAGGGCGCGGTCGGGCGGTCCTCCGCTGCCGCCTTGAGTTCCTCTTCTTCCTCTTCTCAGTCGTTCTTCGGCAAGGTCGCGTCTCGCTTCGGCGGAGGCGGCGGCGGCGGCGGAGACGCGGCGGCAGAGGCCGTCGCCGCCGCGGCCGAGAAGGCCTCGGGAGCCGCGGCTTCGCTGAGCGCCTCCGCTGCGGTCGCCGCGAAGGAGGCAGCGGACGGGGCCGGGGGCGCAGCCGCGGCAGACGTCGGGGGAGCGGCAGCGGCGGCTCCTCCTTTGCCGGGCGCTCGCGCGGGGAGGGTCGAAGGAGCCCCGGGCGGCGCCGCTGCCTCTGCTGCTGCTGCCAGAGCTCTCAGCTGCGGCAGCGGCAGCGGCAGCAGGGGCGACAGCAGCGTCTTCTCCTCTTCCTCCGCCGCCGAGGCCGCGGTCAAGGGCGCGGTCGGGCAGCCCGCCTTCGGGGGAGCTGCTGCTGCTGATGCTGCTGCTGGCTCTCCCTCTTCGTCGGCGTCGCGGTCGCCGTCGTCCTCGAAATGGATCTTTGGAAAGATAGCCTCTCGCTTCGGCGGCGGCGGTGGAGGAGAGACGTCTCTGTCTTCGACAGCGACGGCGGCCTCCGCCTCAGACGCCTTCTCCTCCAACGCAGCCGCCGCCGCCGCCACCGCTGGCCGCCTCACTCCAGCCGAGGCCGCCGAGGCCGTCGTCAAGGCCCGCGCCGCCCTCGAGCGCGCCGCGGAGGGCGACTCCCCCTCGACGCTGCGGGAGAAGGCCGCGGCAGCGATCGCGGCGAGGTTCTCTGGCGGCTCCTCGAGGCCTCCTCCCGACGCCACCACCGACGGAACCATCGCCGGAGAAGGCATCGCCTCGCTGCTGGCCCACAAGGGCGAGGGGTCCCCGGCCATGCTGCTGGGCTCCGTGCTCGCCGCGGCGGCGGACTCGCTCGCGCCGATGTGGATGGACGAGGCCGCGCTCGCGCGCCGCTCGCTGCGCCGCTCGGCCGACGAGCGCGAGGCCGCCGCGGCGAGGGCCAGCGGAGGCAGGAACTCCTCCCGAGCGACGCGGGCGCCGTCGCCCGTACGCGCCCTCGCCGACGCCGTCGCGGCCGGGCAGCAGCGGGGCTCCTCGCGTGTCGGGGGCACGGGCCGCGTGGGCTCGTCGATGTCGGCGTCGTTCTCGGCGGCGGTGGGCGACGCCCCCACTGGCTCGCGGGCGAGGTACGACCCGCTCTCCGCGCTCGCGGCGCTCGAGGCGCCGGCGAGGGGCCCGCCGCCGCGCGCCGACTTCCTGAGGCAGTTGGTGCTCTCGGCGGCGGAGGTCGCCGAGGAGAGGCGCAGGCAGGCCGAGGAGAGGAGGAGGAAGAGGAGCCAGGGAGGAGGAGGTTCCTCGCCGTCGATGCCGCGGGGGAGGAACAAATACGACCCTATCCAGTACGAGCTCGACCCGCAGAGGAAGCCGGACTTTTTCGATTAAGAGGGAAGGAGGAAACCGCCGGCTCCTGGCCGCGGGAGAGGGCGTCTCCGTTCCCGCCGCCGCGGCCGAGGCTGCGGCGACGGCGGCGCTGCTGCCGCCGCGGAAAATATGTATGAATAGAGAAGGAGAGAGAGAGAGAGAGAGAGAGAGAGAGAGAGATGAGTTTTTTTTTAATTTTCTTTGCCG
>Ga0315278_10007401_pt1 | contig 10025 bp, 11 predicted proteins | sample YL17G06_0_MG_FD_203880 | JGI IMG/M metagenome (GOLD analysis project Ga0315278, IMG submission 203880) | Sediment microbial communities from Yellowstone Lake, YNP, Wyoming, USA - YL17G06_0 | ecosystem: Environmental > Aquatic > Freshwater > Lake > Sediment | place: USA: Wyoming | collected... | reverse complement strand
GACGCACGCGGAGGCCTCGTTTGAGGCCTCCGCTGGTCGAGCTGCCGTGGTCGAGCGCCGACACGCTGGGCGCGAGCCTAGCTCTTGACCTGCAGGAGCGTCTTCTCCGAAGCGGCGAGCACCGGCAAGGGGATCGGGACGAACAGGAGCTTCGGCCCGTAGGGCTGACCCTTGGTGAGCGCCCAGAACACGAGTTTGCGCAGCAGCGCGGCCTTGGGGGAGCTCGTGGGCAGGATCACGTAGGTGAAGGTGCAGATCGGGTAGGCGAGCTTCTGCGAGGCAGGCGGGTTGACGATGTGGAGCTCGTTGTTCGACGGCACCTTCGTGACCGTCGCCCCCGCCGCAGCGATCCCGCGGAGGCCCGGATCGGCGAACGTGCCCGCCTTGTTCTGCACCGCTGCAACCTGCAGCTTGTTGCTGAGCGCATACGCGATGTCGACGTAGCCGATCGCGCCCTCGGTCCGGGAGATGACCCCGGCCACGCCCGACGAGCCCTTGCCGCCGATCCCGGTCGGCCAGCTCGCGTTGACGCCGACCCCGATCTTCGACTTCCACTCCGGGCTGACGCTCGCGAGGTAGTCGGTGAAGTTGTAGCTCGTCCCCGAGTTGTCACTGCGGTAGACCGGCGTGATCTTCGTCGCGGGCAGGCCTGCGCCCGGGTTCAGCTTCTGGAGAGCCTTGTCGTTCCACTGCGTGATCTTGCCCAGGTAGATGCTGGCGATCACCGCACCGGTGAGGCGCACCCGCTTCTTCAGCCCCGGCACGTTGTAGGGGATCGAGGTCGCCGCGAGCGCCCAGGGAATCTGGACGCAGCCCTTGCACGCGGAGAACTGGTCCGGCGACATCGGGGCGTCCGAGGCGCCGAAGTCGACCGTGCGCGCGGTGATCTGCGCGATCCCTGCGCCGGAGCCGACGGCGGCATAGGTCAGGTCGATTCCCAGCGCCGGCCCCAGCGCAGGAATCCATTGCGAGACGAGCGGGAAGACGAACGAGCTCCCCGCCCCCGTGATCTTCGTGTCCGCCGCTCGCTGCGAGGCCGGGCTCGCGGCCGAGGCGAAGGCGCCCGCGACGACGACCGACGTCGCAAGGATTGCGAGCGCGCCGAGCTTCCAGTGATTGACGAGCTTGGTGAGCATGACCCTCCTGGACAAAGTGATGTCGGTGTAGACGGAACGATGCCGACCGGCCACGGGCGGATGGGCTAGGAGGTAGTGACGAAGTGGTGAGCAGTTGGTTACAGCCGCCGAAGGCACGCGGGCTCCGCTAGGCTCAGCCGCGCCCCGATGTCGAAGCACACCGCCCTCGTCGCCGTTGCCGTGATCGCCGGAGTCGTCCTGATCGGCCTCGCGCTCGTCTACTGGATCGAGCCCGCCGGCTCGCTGCCGAGCTGGCTCCCCGGGCACACCTCCGGCTCGGGGCACCACCACGTCAAGCACGGGCTCGCCGCCTTCCTGCTCGGGCTCGCGTGCCTCGTGTTCGCGTGGTTTCGGAGCGCGCCGAAGAAGCAGCAGCACGAGGCGTGATCAGCTACAGCCAGGCGATCCTGCTCGGCCTGCTCCAGGGGGTCGCCGAGCTGTTCCCGATCTCGAGCCTCGGCCAGAGCGTGATCCTGCCGCGGCTGCTCGGCTGGGACATCCACCAGAACGACTCCTACTTCATCACCTTCCTCGTCGCCACCCACCTCGCGACGGCGCTCGTCCTGCTCGGGTTCTTCTGGAGCGACTGGGTGCGGATCGTGAAGGGGCTCGGGCGCTCGCTGCGCGACCGGGGGATCGACCCCGCCGACAAGGACGCGAAGCTCGCCTGGCTGCTCGTCGTCGGCACGATCCCGGCCGGGATCCTCGGCCTCCTCCTCGAGCACAGGCTCCGCGCGGTGTTCGCCTCCGCACAATCGGCCGCGCTGTTCCTGATCCTGAACGGCGTGCTGCTCTACGGAGCCGAACTGCTGCGGCGCCGCGCGCCGGCGCCCGAGACGGGCGACGGGGACCGCCGCGTCGCCGACGGCGTCGGCTGGAAGGAGGCTGCGTCGATCGGCGCCGCGCAGGCGCTCGCGCTGATCCCGGGGCTCTCGCGCTCGGGCGCGACGATGGGCGGCGGCCTGCTCGTCGGGCTCTCGAACGAGGACGCCGCACGCTTCGCCTTCCTGCTCGCGACGCCGATCATCGGCGCTGCCGCCGTGCTCAAGCTGCCGGAGCTGATCGGCTCCCAGGGGAACGGCGTGCGCGGCCAGGCGCTCGTCGGCGCGCTCTGCGCGGCCGTCACCGCGTACTTCTCGATCCGCTTCCTGATGCGCTACTTCGAGACGAACCGGCTGACGCCCTTCGCCGTCTTCTGCTTCGTCGAGGGGATCGTGCTCACCCTCTACTTCGCGCTCTAGGACCGGGGGAAGACACAGCGGATCTCGAGGCCGCGGCCCGGGCCGCCGCGCGCCTCGATCGTCCCGCCTGCCGTGGTGACGACATGCTTGACGATCGCGAGACCGAGCCCGGTACCGCGCGAGGAGCGCGCCCGGTCGGCGCGGTAGAAGCGCTCGAACAGCCGCGGGATGTCCTCCTCGGCGACTCCGGCGCCGTCGTCGGCCGCGAGCAGCACGACGCCCTCCGGCTCACGGGTGACGTCGATCGAGAACCGCGCGCGCGGGCCGGCGTAGCGGAGGGCGTTCTCGGCGAGGTTCTCGAGCACGGTGCGGAGCATCCGCGGCCGCAGGGGCACCTCGATCCCCGGCTCGGCCTCGAACCGCAGCTCCAGATCCGCGCGCGCCGCCCGCTCGGCGAGTTCGGCCGCGAGCTCGGAGAGCACCGGCTCGACCGGCGTCGAGCCGAGCGCGACCACCTCCCTGCCCGTCTCGAGCTCGCTCAGGAAGAGGACGTCGTCGATCAGCTCCACGATCTGGTGCACCTCGGCGCTCGCCCGCTGCGCGAGCCCGTGGACGTCCTCGCCGGGGAGGTCCATCGACTCGAGCAGGACGAGCAGGCGCGCGAGCGGCGTGCGCAGCTCGTGCGAGACGGCGGCGGTGAAGCCGGCGCGCAGCTCCTCGTAGGCGGCGAGCTGGCCCGGCGCGCCGAGGAAGAGCAGCTCCTCGCGCCGCCCGTCCACCTCGTAGGGGACGAAACGCGGCTCCTCGTCGAGGAGCTCGGGCGGCACCGGCTGGCCGATCTCGACGCCGCGCAGCTGCTCGCGCGCGCGGCGGCTGGCGGTGAGCACGCGCCGCTCCGAGTCGAGCACGAGCACGAGCTCGGGGCTCTCCTCGATCAGCGTGCGGGCGCGGACGGCGTCGCTGTTCACCACCCGTTCACCAGTTCGATACCATGCGGCCGCCCCGCTCCGCCGCTGCGAGGGTCACAATCCAGCTAATGGCCAAGGTGCTCATCGTCGAGGACGACGAGGTTATCGCGCAGGGGATGGCGCGGCACCTCACCGCCGCCGGGTTCGACCCGCTCCGCGTCGAACGGGGCGAGCAGGGGCTGGCGCGGCTGCGCTACGAGCGGCCCGATGTCTGCGTGCTCGACCTGATGCTGCCCGGCCTCGACGGCTGGAAGCTGATCGAGACCGCGCGAGCCGAAGGGATCGGCACCCCGATCGTGGTCGTGAGCGCGCGTGGCACCGAGCACGACCGGGTGCACGCGCTCGAGCTCGGCGCCGACGACTACCTGGTGAAGCCGTTCTCGATGAAGGAGCTCGTCGCCCGCGTCCGCGCGGCCGCGCGTCGCGGCACGCGCGCGCAGGACGAGCGGCGCGGCGAGCCGATCGAGATCGAGGAGCTCGTGATCGACCCGGCGCGGGTGCAGGCCTTCGTCGACGGCGAGAGCGCCGAGCTGACGCCGACCGAGTTCCGGCTCCTCTACCAGCTCGCGCTCCAGGCCGGCCGCGTCGCCACGCGCGACGAGCTGCTGCAGAAGATCTGGGGCCGCCGCGAGGCGCACCGCGACCGCACCGTCGACGTCTTCGTCCGCCGCCTGCGCGAGAAGATCGACCGGCGCGCCTCGCGGCACACGTTCATCCAGACCCGCTACGGCGTCGGCTACCGGCTCGAAGCGCTGCCCAAGTAGGACACACGGAGACGGGCTCCTAGAAGATCGCCTGGAACGGCCAGTAGAGTGCCGCGGCAACGCCCGCGGCGGCGGGGATCGTGAGCGCCCAGGCAAAGGCGATGTTGCCGGCGACGCCCCAGCGCACCGCCGAGAGCCGCTTCGTCGCCCCCGACCCCATCACCCCGCCGGAGATCACGTGCGTGGTCGAGAGCGGATAGCCGGCACCGGTCGCGAGGTAGATCGTCGCCCCGGCCGTCGCCTGCGCGGCGAAGCCGCTCGCGGGCTCCATGTCGAAGACGCGCTGCCCGAGCGTCCGCATGATCCGCCAGCCGCCGATGTAGGTGCCGGCGGCGATCGCGAGCCCGGCGGTGAGCTTCACCCAGTTCGGGACGTAGAAGTGGGAGATGCTCCCGTTGGTGAAGAGCGCGAGCGCGATGATGCCCATCGTCTTCTGCGCGTCGTTTGCCCCGTGGGTGAACGCGACGAACGTGCCCGACGCGAGCTGACCGAGGCGGAAACCGCGGTTTCCGGCGCCGGGCGTGATCCACTTGAATGCCCACAGGAGCGCCAGTAGCAGGAGATAGGCTGCGCCGAAGGCGACCACCGGCGCGATCAGCCCCGGGATCAGCACCTTGTGCACGAGCCCGTGCCACTGGACGCCCTGGGTGCCCGACTGGACGAGCGCCGCGCCCACGAGGCCGCCGATCAGCGCGTGCGAGGAACTGGACGGCAGCCCGCGCCGCCACGTGATCAGGTTCCAGACGATCGCCCCGGCGAGCGCCGCCAGCAGCGTCTGCTCGGTGACGAGGCTCGTGTCCACGATCCCCTTCCCCACCGTCGCCGCGACCGCGGTGGTGACGAAGACACCGGCGAAGTTCGCGAGCGCGGCGACGAGAACGGCCACCCGCGGCGAGAGCGCACGCGTCGACACCGAGGTCGCGACCGCATTCGCCGTGTCGTGGAAGCCGTTCGTGAAGTCGAAGCCGAGCGCGACGACGACGACCGTGACGAGGAGGACGGTCTCCACTCAGCGGTTCTTGACGAGGATCGCCTCGAGCACGTCGGCCGCGTTCTCACACGCGTCCACTGCCTCCTCGAGCCGCTCGTGGATGTCCTTCCAGCGGATCACGGAGATCGGGTCGGCGCCGGACGTGAAGAGCTCGGTGATCCCTTCGCGGGCGAGGCGGTCGCCCTCGTCCTCGAGCTCGCGCAGCTCGATCAGCTGCCGCTTCGAGTCCTTGAAGCCCTCGAGCCTCACGACCGCCTCTTCGAGCTTCGTCGCCGCACGGAGGATCACCTCGGCCTGGGCGCGCGCCTGCGGCCGGATCGCGGTGATCCCGAAGCCGGCGATGTTGCCCGCCGCCTCGTCCACGTGGTCGCAGATGTCGTCGAGCGCGGTCGAGAGCCGATACATGTCGTCGCGATCGAACGGGGTCACGAACGTGCGGTTGAGCAGGTCTATGACCTCGTGCGTGAGCCGGTCGCCGACGTGCTCGAGCTCCTTGATCTCGACCGTCAGGCTCGTGTCGGGGAATCGGTCGCACAGCTCGACGAGAAGCCGGGCGATCTCGACCGCGTTGGCCGAAGCCTGGCTGAAGAGGCGGTAGAACTCGCGGGTCTGCGGGGTCAGTCGGATGCGCACCGTCGCCGCCTTTCGCTTCGAGAGGTCGGCGCGCCTTGTATCAGGTTTTCGCTAGCCGTACTCGTAGAAGCCGCGGCCGGACTTGCGGCCGAGCCGTCCCGCCTGGACGTACTGGCGCAGCAGCGGGCACGGCGCGTACTTCGGATCGCCGAGCCCCTCGTGCAGCACCTCCATGATCGCCACGCAGGTGTCGAGGCCGATCAGATCGGCGAGCGCGAGCGGCCCGATCGGGTGTGCGAAGCCGAGTCGGGCGATCGTGTCGATCGCCTCCGCCTCCGCGACCCCCTCGAGCAGCGCATAGGCCGCCTCGTTGATGAAGGGCATCAGGATCCGGTTCGAGACGAAGCCGGGGAAGTCGCGCGCCTCGGCAGGCTCCTTGCCGAGGTCGCGTGCCAGCTGCGTGATCGCGGCGGCGGTCTCGTCGGAGGTCTCGAGCCCGCGGATCACCTCGACGAGCCGGAGCACCGGGACCGGGTTGAAGAAGTGCATCCCGATCACACGTTCCGGCCGGTCGGTGACGGCGGCGAGCGAGGTGATCGGGATCGAGGAGGTGTTGGACGCCAGGATCGCCGCCGGCGGGAGGAGGGCGTCGGCGCGCCGGAAGATCTCCTCCTTGACGGCGGCATCCTCGATCACGGCCTCGATCATCAGGTCGGCGGGGACGAGCTCGTCGACCGGCGTAACGCGGGCGAGCACGCCGCCGGGATCGGGCCCTCCCTTCTCGGCCAGCTTCGCGAGGCTCTTCGCCATCGCGGCGAGCCCGCGCTCGGTCGCGCCGGGGGCCGCGTCGTGCAGCGAGACGCGTCGGCCCGACGAGGCGACCACCTGGGCGATCCCGCCGCCCATCTGGCCGGCGCCGACGACGAGGACGTGCTCGAGCTCCACGGGAGGAGGCTAACCGAGAGACCAGACCGGGGCCTCCGCAACCCTCGACTCTCCCAAAGGGGTCAGACCCCTTTCGGAGGGTGAGCCGGTTTGATGAGGTTCGTCACTCTTCGGACACGCCGGTACGGCCTACGAAGTCTCGTCTGAGAGTTGAGATCGGTCGGGCGGGCGCACCAGCTCGCCTACGAGCGCGTCAGGATGATCCGCACCGAGCACGACGAGCTCATAGCCGTCCGGCGTGAGCGCGGGATCCGGAGCTCGCGCTTGAGCGCCGCCGCCGCCTTCCAGCCGCTCAGCCGCACGACGAGCTCGTCGCCCTCGACCCGGACGCTCCGCGGCATCAGGCCTCGATCAGCAGCGCGTCGCCCTGGCCGCCGCCGGAGCAGATCGCCGCGAGGCCGAGCCCGCCGCCCTCGCGGCGCAGCTCGTGCACGAGCGTGCCGACGATGCGGCCGCCCGAGGCGCCGATCGGGTGGCCGAGCGCGATCGCGCCGCCGTTGACGTTCACGGTCTCGGGGTCGGCGCCGAGCATCCGCGTCGAGTTCCAGGCAACCGAGGCGAAGGCCTCGTTGATCTCGACCCGCTTCACGTCGGCGATCGTCTTCCCCGCCTTCTCGAGCGCGAGCGCGCCCGCCCGCGCCGGTGTGCGCGGGAGGTAGGCGAAGTCGTCGGCGACGTAGGCCTGGGCGACGATCCGGGCGAGGATCGTGAGCCCGCGCGCGAGTGCGAACTCCTCGCTCGTGACGACGACGCACGAGGCGCCGTCGTTGACGCCGGGAGCGTTGCCGGCGGTCGTCGTCCCCTCCGGGTCGAAGACCGGCTTCAGCGAAGCGAGCTTCTCGAGCGTCGTGTCGCGCCGGATCGCCTCGTCCGCGGTCACGTCGCCGACGGGGACGAGCTCCTCGGCGAAGCGGCCCTCGTCCTGGGCGCTCGCAGCGAGCTCCTGCGAGCGCAATGCCCAGGCGTCCTGCTCCTCGCGGCTGATCCCGAGCTCGCGGGCGACGACGGAGTTCTGCTGCGCCATCAAGAGGCCGTCGAAGGTGCAGGTGAGCCCATCGTAGGTCATCACGTCCACCAGCTCGCCGTTGCCGAAGCGGTAGCCGAAGCGCGCCTCCCGGAGCAGATAGGGCGCGTTCGACATCGACTCCATCCCGCCGGTGACGACCACCTCGTGCTCGCCGGCCCGGATCATCAGGTCGGCGATCTGGATCGCGCGAATCGAGGAGGCGCAGACCTTGTTGACCGTGTCGGCGCCGACCTCCTTGGGGATCCCCGCGCCGATCGCGGCCTGCCGCGCCGGGGCCTGGCCGGCACCCGCCTGCAGCACCTGGCCCATGATCACGTACTCGGCCTCGCCCGGCTCGAGCCCGGCGCGCTCGAGACCGGCGCGGATCGCGACCGCGCCCAGCTCGGTTGCGCGGTAGCCGGCGAGGCCGCCGCCCAGCTTGCCGAACGGAGTGCGAACGGCCGAGACGATCACGGAGCGGGACACGCCCGAAGGCTACCGCGCGAAGCTCGTGCCGGGCTCGAGCCGCTGGAGGAAGCCCAGGGTGAGCCTGATCGCGTCCTCGACGTCCGAGAGCTGGCCGAGCTCGCTGGGGGAGTGCATGTAGCGCAGCGGCACCGAGACGACGCCGGTCGGCACGCCCCCGCGGCTGATGTGGGTGTAGTCGGCGTCGGTGTTCGTCTGCCCGCCGGCGGCCTCGAGCGTGTACGGGATCCCGTCCGCCTCGGCCGTCTCGACGAGGAGCTCTACGAGGCGCGGGTGGAGCAGCGGGCCGCGCAGGATCGTCGGGCCGCTGCCGAGTGCGTGCTCGCCGTCGTCCTTCGGGTCGGCCCCCGGAGAGTCGCTCGCGGTCGTCACGTCGAAGACCAGCGCGAGGTCGGGGTCGAGCGCGAAGACGGCGGTGCGGGCGCCGTGGCAGCCGATCTCCTCCTGCGCCGCGGCGATCGCGACGACGTCGCCCGGCGCGCCCGCCTCCGCGGTCCGGCGCGCGGCCTCGAGCGCGATGTAGGCGCCGAGCCGGTTGTCCAGCGAGCGCGAGACGATGCGGCCGTTCAGCAGCTCCGCGGGCTCGGCCGAGAGCACGGCGGCGTCCCCGGGGCGAACCAGGCTCCGCGCCTCGTCGCCGTCGCGCGCGCCGATGTCGACGTGGAGATCACTGATGTCTGCGATCTTGCGTTCCGCCTGGGGCGTGGCCGTGTCCCGCCGCCGCGCGACGAGGCCCTTGACGCCGCTCAGGAACTCGACGCGCTGGCCGACGAGCGGCTCGACGCCGAAGCCGCCGATGCGCCGGATCCAGACGATGCCCTGGTCGTCGACGTGGGTCGCGATCACCCCGATCTCGTCGATATGGCCGACGAGCGCGCACACCGGGCCGCCGGACCGCCCTGCAACCCGGGCGAAGCTAGAGCCGAGCGTGTCGCCCGAGACCTCGGCGAACGGAGCGGCCGCCGCACGCCAGACAGCGCTGGCGCGCTCCTCCGAGCCGGAGGGCGAAGGAGCGGTGAGGAGCTGGTGCAGGAGGTCGGGTACGGGCACGGCGGCGAGTCTATCTTGACGTACTGCGGCCCCTGCACCTACTCTGAGCGCAGATGTCTCCCGCCACTCGCACCTGGGCCTGGCACTGGCGCCACGAGCGGGGCGGGAGCCTGCGCCTGAGCTGAACCAGGCGAAGAGACAACCCGTACCGCTCACCAGAGGCCCTCGGCAGAGGGCCTCTTCGCGTCCCGGAGGCCAACCGCATTGACCCTTAGCACCGACATCGCCACCGACCTCATCACCCCCCTCGGGGCGTACCTGCGCCTGCGCGAGGCCGGGCGCGCGAGCTTCCTGCTCGAGTCGGTCGACCAGGGGCGACTCGGACGCCACTCGTTCATCGGCTGCGGCTCGCGCCTCGTCTACGTCAACGAGGCGGAGGCATGTGGGGAGCCGGTGGTCGGCTACCTCGGCTACGACCACGTCACCCGCCTCGAGCCGCATGTGCGGCTGCCGGAGGACGGGCCGGCGCTGCCCGAGAGCCGCTTCGTCGTCGCCGAGCTCCTCGTCCGCTTCGATCACGGAGCCGGCGTCGCCGAGGTGCTGTGCGGCGACCCCGAGGAGATCGCAGCGCTGTTCGCAGCGCCCGTGCCCGTCCCCGCGAGACAGGTCCCGGTGCCTGACCCCGGGACACGCCGGTTCCCGTCCCAGGAGGAGTACGAGCGGCGGGTCCGGGTCGCGAAGGAGCACATCCGCGCCGGAGACGCCTTCCAGATCGTCCTCTCGCAGCGCGCCGAGCGGCCGACCTCGGCGAGCGCGCTCGAGCTCTACCGCGCGCTGCGCCGGGTCAACCCATCGCCGTATCTGTTCCTGCTCGAGCTGGACGGCCTGGCGCTCGTCGGCTCCTCGCCCGAGACGCTCGTCAAGCTCGACGGGAGGCGGGCGAGCCTCAACCCGATCGCGGGCACGACCAGGCCGGGCCCCGGCG
>Ga0315278_10007400_pt1 | contig 10026 bp, 8 predicted proteins | sample YL17G06_0_MG_FD_203880 | JGI IMG/M metagenome (GOLD analysis project Ga0315278, IMG submission 203880) | Sediment microbial communities from Yellowstone Lake, YNP, Wyoming, USA - YL17G06_0 | ecosystem: Environmental > Aquatic > Freshwater > Lake > Sediment | place: USA: Wyoming | collected... | reverse complement strand
ACCCTGGACGCCGATCGGTCCAGCAAGAGCACCACGATCACGGATGAGACAGGGATCATTCAGGAATTGGTGTTGAGATTGAGGGCTGAGAACTGAGGGCTTTCGTGCTTTCGTGGTTTCGTGGTTTCGTGTATTCAGTTTCTGGAGTGATTGTGAAACGCTACATCATCCTCGCGCTGGCACTGATTCTCGCCACGACCTCGGCCTCCGCCCAGTCGGACCCGCGGCTCCGGTCCGCCGTGCAGCTGGCCGCCGAGGGATTACCTGACTCCGCCACCGCCATCGTCAACGGACTCCTGGCCGTGACGCCGGTGAGCGATCCGCTCTATCCCGAGATTCTCTACACCCAGGGATCCATCGCCCGCACCGTCGTCGAGATGCAGCGGGCCTTCCAGACGGTCGCGGTGGAGTATCCCACCAGCCCCTGGGCCGACGACGCCCTCCTTCGCCTCGCACAAATGGACTTCGCCAGCCGCAACTACGCCGGCACGGTGCGTGGGGCGGAGCAGCTCCGCGCCAACGATCCCTCGAGCCCGCTGGTTCCTGCGGCCTCGTACTGGGCCGCTCGCGCCAGCTTCGAACTCGGCAAGACCCCCGATGGGTGCGCTTGGATCACGCGCGGCCTCGCCAGCGAGAGCCCCGACGTCGAGGCGAAGAACCGGCTCGAGTTTCTGCAGGGCCGCTGCGGTTCAGGCGCTGGAGACAGCGCCGCTGCGCCGCTGCCCCCGGCAAGGCCGGCCGCAGGCCCCTGGGGTGTCCAGGTCGCGGCAGTCTCCTCGCAGGCCTCCGCCAACAGCGTGCTCAGTCAACTGAAGACCATGGGCATGACCGGCAGCGTGGTCCGGGAAAGCGGCAACCTCTACAAAGTGCGCGTCACCGGCCTGGCTTCTCGGGAGGCCGCCGATTCCGCCGTGGTCGCCATCAAGGCGAAGCTCGGTGGCAGCCCCTTCGTGCTGACGCCGTAGGACGCGCTCCCGTGCCCGACCCGCTCAACTCCCCGCTCATGCAGCAGTACCGCGACATCAAGTCGCGGCACCAGGACGCCATCCTGTTTTTCCGCATGGGCGACTTCTACGAGATGTTCTTCGACGACGCCGAGCGCGCCGCCAAGCTGCTGAGCATCACGCTGACCAGCCGCGGCGACGGCATCCCGCTGGCCGGCGTACCGGTCAAGGCGGCGGCCGAATACCTGCGGCAGCTGGTCGGCGCCGGGCTCCGCGTGGCCATCTGCGAGCAGGTCGAAGACCCGAAACTGGCCAAGGGAATCGTCCGTCGCGAGGTCATCGAGACCATCACGCCCGGCGCGCTGCTGGAGGACGGATGGCTCTCGGGCGGCCGGAACAACTATCTGGTGGCGGTAAGCGTGGCGGCGGGGACGCGGGGAAGCGGGGAAGCCGGGGTGGCAGCGGTCGATCTCTCCACCGGGGAGTTCCTGCTGGAGACCCTGCCGTCTGGTGCGCTCCCGGAGGCGCTGAGTCGGCTGGCCCCCGCTGAAGTGGCCCTCCCCGCCGATGCAACGCTCGAGCTCGACGGCGGCGTGATGCGCACCGCGCGGGAGCGCTGGGAGTTCGATCCGGCGCTGGCCCGCGAGGAGCTGGCCCGTCGCTTCAACCTCGCCTCGCTCGACGGCCTCGGCCTTGGCCCGGCCGACGACCCGGCCATCGGGGCGGCGGGCGCCCTCCTCCGCTACCTCTCCGAGCTGCAGCCCGGTGGACTCAAACACCTCGCGCGCCCCACCGTGCGCCGCTCCGACGGGCACCTCTGGCTCGACGAGATGACCCGCCGCAACCTCGAGCTGGTCGAGCCGCTCCGGACTGGCGCGCGCGGCGTCACGCTGCTCGAGACGATCGACGCCACCGTCACCCCCATGGGCGCCCGTCTGCTCCGTGCCTGGCTCCTGAGCCCGCTGTCCGACATGGCGCGCATCGAGGAGCGGCTCGACGCGGTGGACGTGCTGGTGCAGGACACCCGCGGCCGCGCGCGGCTCCGGGAGGCGCTCGAGGGGGTGCGCGACATCGAGCGGCTGGCCGGCCGCGCCGCCGCCGGCCGCGCCACACCCCGTGAGCTCGGCGCACTCCGCGACTCCTTCCTCCGCCTCCCCGATGTGCTCGAAGGCCTCCGCGGACTCGCGCGGCGGGACGCGAGCGCCGCGCTCACCGCCGCGGAATCGGCGTTCGACCTGCTGGCCGACCTGGGACAACTGCTGGCTGGCGCGCTCGAAGAGCGACCACCGGCCACGCTCGCCGAGGGCGGCGCCATTCGTCGGGGATACGACGCGGAGCTCGACGAGAGCCGGGACCTCCGCGACGGCGGCAAGCAGTACATCGCCGCGCTGCAGCAGCGGGAGCGGGAACGCACCGGCATCCCCTCGCTCAAGGTGGGCTACAACAAGGTCTTCGGGTATTACCTCGAGGTGACCCACGCGCACACCGCCCGGGTCCCCGCCGACTACGAACGACGGCAGACCCTGTCCGGCGCCGAACGCTACGTGACGCCCGAACTCAAGGAATACGAAAGCAAGGTGCTGAGCGCGGAAGAACGGATGGCCTCGCGTGAGGCGGAGCTCGTCGCCGCGCTGCGGGACCGTATCGGGGGCGACGTCGCCCGCATCCAGCGCACCGCGCAGCTGCTGGCGCGCCTCGATGTCTGGTCGGGGCTCGCCGAACGGGCGGTGCACGGTCGCTACGTCCGGCCGACCATCACCGCCGGCTTCGGGCTGTCGCTGACCGCCAGCCGGCACGCCGTCATCGAGCGGATGATGCCGCGCGAGGCGTTCATGCCCAACGACGTCCGTTTCAGCGAGTCGGAGCGGGTGCTGCTGGTGACCGGACCCAACATGGCCGGCAAGAGCACCATCCTGCGGCAGATCGGGCTGTGCGTCGTGCTGGCGCAGATGGGCGCGTTTGTCCCGGCGGACGCCGCCGAGATCGGCATCGTAGACCGGCTCTTCACCCGGGTGGGTGCCAGCGACAACCTGGCGCAGGGACAGAGCACTTTCATGGTGGAAATGGCCGAAACCAGCGCCATCCTCCACAACGCGACCGCCTCCTCGCTGGTGCTGCTGGACGAAATCGGGCGCGGCACCAGCACCTACGACGGCGTGGCGATCGCCTGGGCGGTGAGCGAACACCTGCACGACCGCATCGGCTGCAAGACCATGTTCGCGACGCACTACCATGAACTGATGCAGCTCCCCGAGCGGCTGGCCCACGCCCGCAACCTCAACGTGGCCGTGCGCGAAACCGGGGAAACAGTAGTTTTCCTCCATCGACTCGAGGCCGGCGGCACCGATCGCTCGTACGGTGTGCATGTTGCGCAGCTCGCCGGACTTCCGGACGCTGTCGTCGAGCGGGCCCGCGCCGTGCTTGGCACGCTCGAGGGAACGCACCGCGTGGTGCCCGGCGCGCCACCACCGGCGCCCGACCCGACACAATTGCCGCTCTTCGGCGAACACACGCCCCATCCGGCGCTCGAGGCGCTCCGCGCGCTCGACGTGTCGAACATGACGCCGCTCGAGGCGCTGAACCGGCTGGCGGAGTTGCAGGGCAAGGCGGGGAAGCGGGGAAGCGGGGAAGCATGAACTTCACTCCTGGAGCGCCGATGCATCGATTCACGGTTCTGGCACTCGTGCTGCTCGCACCGGGCTGCAAGCGGGGCCAGGACGCCATCGTCACCCTCCCCGAGAACACAGTGCAGCCGACTGGCCGGCCGCGTGAGCTCCCGCCCGTTGCCCTCAATGCGCAGACGCCGGTGGAGTACCCCCCGGCGCTCTTTGACCAGGGGATCGAGGGCACCGTCATCCTCCGGCTCTATGCCGACAGCACGGGGAAGCTGATCCTCGACTCGACACGGGTCCAGGAGTCGAGCGGGTATCCCGCCCTCGACTCCGCCGCCATCGCCGCGGCGCCAAGCCTCCGCTTCGCACCGGCACGCCGCGACAGCACCCCGGTGGCGGCCTCCTTCCTGCAGCCGATCTACTTCCGCCATCCGGGCGCCGGGGGGACCACGCCGTGACGCCTCCACACCTCACGCCGTACGACACCGTGCTCGACACCATCGGCTGGACGCCGCTCATTCGCCTGGGGCGAGTGGGCGCGGGCGTCCGGACGCCAGTCTTCGGCAAGGCCGAGTACGCCAATCCCGGCGGCTCGGTCAAGGACCGGATCGGGCTCGCCATCATCGAAGATGCCGAACGCCGGGGCGAGCTCAAGCCCGGCGGCACCGTGGTGGAGGGCACCAGCGGGAACACCGGCGTCGGCCTCGCGGTGGCGGCGGCCCTCAAGGGCTACCGCTGCATCTTCACGATGCCCGACAAGATGTCGCAGGAAAAGGTCCGGCTCCTCAAGGCGTATGGCGCGGAGGTCGTCATCACACCCACGGCGGTGCCACCCGACCATCCCGACAACTACGTCATGAAGGCCAAGCAGATCGTCAAGGACACTCCGGGTGCGGTGCTCGCCAACCAGTTCTACAACCCGGTGAATCCTGACGCCCACTACCGCACCACCGGTCCCGAAATCTGGGAGCAGACCAGCGGGCGGGTGACGCACTTCATCGCCGGCGCCGGCACTGGCGGCACGGTGAGCGGCGCTGGCAAGTTCCTCAAGGAAAAGAACCCGAAGATCCGCGTCATCGCCGGCGACCCGGTGGGATCGCTCTACACCGGCTGGGCCAGGAACCGGACGATGGGCGAGGGTGCCCCGTACAAGGTGGAGGGCATCGGCGGCGACAAGATCCCGACCACCATTCTCCTCGAGTATATCGACGAATTCCGCCAGCTCGGCGACCGCGAATCGATGGCCATGGCGCGGCGGCTCGCGCGCGAGGAAGGGATGCTCGTGGGCGGCTCCGCGGGCCTCAACGTGGCGCTGGCCCTCCAGGTGGCCCGCGAAGTGGACGACCCCGAGGCGTGCGTCGTCACCATCCTCTGTGACACCGGCGAGCGCTACCTCAGCAAGCTGTTCAACGACGAGTGGATGCAGGAGAATCAGCTCCTCGAGGTAGCGCGCACCACCGTGGCGGACCTCCTGGCCCGCCGCCAGGGCAATCACCCGGCTCTGGTCAGCCTGGCGCCCTCGGCGCAGGTGCGGCAGGCGCTCGGCCTGATGAGCACCTGGGGCGTCAGCCAGATTCCCGTGCTCGAAGATGGCCGCTCCATTGGCACGATCACCGAAGGCACGGTGATGACCCGCGCGCTGGCGCAGCCCGCGCTGCTCGACCGCCCGGTGCGCGAGGTGATGGAAGCCTCGCTCCCCGTGGTCGATGCCGCCTTCGCGTCAGATCGACTGGCCCCGATGCTCACCCGCGATCTCCCCGCCGCACTCGTCGAGAAGGACGGCGTGCTCATCGGGATTGTGAGCCGATATGACGTGCTGCGCGAAATGATCGGAGCCCGGTAGGACGTCCCCCCTCTCCACAGGGTGGAGAGGGGGACAGGGGGTGAGGCGAAAACGAATCGAGAGGAAGAGGTGTTGTGAAAGTCACCGTATTGACCGGCGGCACCAGTTCCGAGCGCGATGTGGCCCTGGCCTCCGCGGTGCAGGTCGTGGCGGCACTCCGCAAGTGCGGCCACGAAGTGGCCGTCGTGGACACCGCGCGCGGCTACATCCCAGAGGCGGAGGAGGCGCGCGAACTCGGTGGCGCGGTCGGGGTGGAGCCGCCTTCGATCGCGAGGCTGCGGTCTCTCGAGCGCGGGCTGCTGGTCTCGGGGCTGGGCGACCTCCAGGTGGTCCGCAACGCAGAGGTGATCTTCCTCGCGCTCCACGGCGGCACCGGCGAGGACGGCACCCTCCAGGCCCTGCTCCAGATCATCGGCGTGCCTTACACCGGCAGCGGACCCATGGCCAGCGCCATCGCCATGGACAAGGATATCTCCAAGCGGCTGTTCAAGACGGCCGGCGTGCCGACCGCCGACTGGGCCATGGCACCGATTTCTCTGACCGAGGTCCAGCGCCGATTCGGCTGGCCCGTGGTGGTCAAGCCGTCGAAACAGGGCTCGACGGTCGGGCTCTCGGTGGTGCGGAAACCAGCGGAGCTGGAGGCCGCCGTGGAGCTGGCCGCGAAGTACGATGACGAAGTGATGATCGAGGCGTTCGTGCCCGGGCGGGAGCTTACGGTGGGGGTCCTGGACGACCAGGCCCTCGCCGTCGGGGAAATCATCCCCCAGCACGAGATTTTCGACTACGAATGCAAGTACACGCCGGGCATGTCCGAGGAAATTTTTCCCGCCGACCTCTCCCCTGCCCTGACGGCCGACTGCCAGCGGCTGTCCCTGGACGCCCACCGGGCCCTCAAACTCGGCGGGTACAGCCGGGTGGACTTTCGCTTGACACCCGAGGGCTCGCTCGTCTGTTTAGAGGTGAACACCCTCCCCGGGATGACCGCCACGAGCCTGCTCCCCCAGTCGGCCCGGGCGGTGGGGGTCGAGTTCCCTGAACTCTGCGACCGGATCTGCCGGTCGGCACGGATCCTGGGGTCAACGCCGCCGGAGTGACATGAGCATGTACGGCCTTCCGCGCCCCACACCGTGGGTCTGGCGACTCATCATCGCCAACGCGGTCGTGTTGCTGTTGCTGACGGCGCTCCTGCCGGCGCTGGTGCCCGCGCTTGTCTTCGTGCCGGACCTCCATGACGCTCTCCGGCATCCCTGGACCTTCGGCACCTACATGTTCGTCCACGCGGGGCTCTGGCACCTCGCGTTCAACATGCTGATCCTGTTTTCCCTGGGCACCCGGGTCGAGGAACGGATGGGGAGCCGCACCTTCATTCTCTTCTATCTCTATTGCGGACTGGGCGGTGCCCTCTTCTCGCTGGGCCTCGCCGCCCTCCAGCCCGGCGCCGTGGCCGGAGCCTCGGCGGCGGTCCTCGGCGTGGCCGTGGCGTACGCGATGTTCTGGCCTGACGCCGAACTGCTGGTCTTCCCCCTGCCCTGGCCAATCCGGGCCCGCACCCTCGTCATCACCCTCCTGGTGCTTGACCTGGCGATGGGCCTGCTCAACCCGGGAGACGGGGTGGCCCATGTTGCCCACCTGGGCGGGGCGGCGTTCGCCTTTCTCTTTCTTCGATTTCAGCGACTTGCTGGCCCAGCTCGCATACCCCCTGCCCGGCTGGTCGAACGGGCGGTGATGGTGCAATCGGGTTTCCGCGAGGCGGAGCACGCCGACACACCCGTACCCCGCCACCGACGGAGTGTCGAATCGGAAGCGGATCCCGTGACCCGCGAGACCGACCGGCTCCTCGACAAAATCAGCGGACAGGGCATCGCCAGCCTGACGCCGGAGGAGCGCAAGTTCCTCGATGATGTCTCGAGGCGGAAGCGTCACTAGCACGCCGTCGCTTGACAATGCGCCGGCCCATCCCTCCCCGCTTCCCCGCCTGACACCTCCCCGCCTGTGGACCCACTTGCATCGCGAGCCGATGTTTCCTATTCTGGCGCGTGCTGATTAATCTGGTCCCCGATCTTCTCGCCGTGCTCGCCGAGGCCGACCGTGAGGCCGCCTGGCATAAATACTTCGAGTCCCACAGTGCCGTCCTGACCGCCTATTGGCGGAATTACGTGTTGGAGCCCGGCTCGCCTGCCGCCGAGGACGTGATCCGGAATGCGCTCGCCGCCGACCGCAGCGATTTGCATGCGCTGCTCGCGGGTGTCGATGTTGTGCGCATCGTCGAGGAAACCCTGGCCCGCGCCGAGGACATCCTCCAGATCGACCGACCGACCGATTGTTACCTGATGGTCGGCATGGGAGGGGCCAACGCCGGGGAATTGGTAGTTGGCGGACGCGGCGTCGCCTTCGTCTGCCTCGAGCACTTCACTGCCCGCGCCAACCCGCAAACGTATGGCCTGGGCCTCACGCCCGATCTCCTGCCGCTCTGGGTGGCCCATGAAATGGCGCACACCGTGCGCTACACCTCGCCAGCCAGCCGAAGCGAGCTGCGACGGCTGATCGCAGACTCCGGGGGCTACTACGACTACTGGGACACCGGGCGGCGGGCCACACTGCGAGAACTACTCGTCAATGAGGGGCTGGCGGTGCGGGCGGCCGAAGCGGTCGCGCCCGGCTCCCGGCTGAGTGACTATTTCGGTTACACTCGCCGGCAGTATCACCGACTGCGTGAACTCGAGGCGTTCCTGACCCGCGCCGTGGCACCCGATCTTGATCGGAGCGCGCTGGGGCTCCGACTGCGCTACCTCTCCGGCGGCATGAGCCCCGGCGCTCGGCTGGTCCAGGGCAAGGTCATCCCCGAGCGCAGCGGGTACTACCTCGGCCATCGGATGACTGAGGCGCTGGTACGGCAGCACGGGATCGCGGCCGCGCTCCGGGCACCGGCTGAGGATGTCCAGGCCGCCGACGACGCGGCACGAGGGGTGGCCTAGAGGCGGGGACGCGGGGACGCGGGGAGGTCAGAAGGTCGGGTGGTACGGCTTGGCGAAACCAGCCTCCCGTGATTCTTTTGAGGTATGCCTACCGAGCCAACCAGAGTCACTATCACCATCAAGCCGTCAGGCAGCATCTCCATCGAGGGCGAGGTGGTGCTGCAGGATAGGGACGGCAATCCCATTCCGCGGCCGGTGGAAAAGCGCCCCGGCATCCTGAAACTCTGCGGCTGCGGGCACTCCAAGACACACCCGTTCTGCGATGGCACCCACAATGAATTGAAAGAAAAAATCCCGCCGGCAGGTTGAGCGACTGCCCTGCTGCCCCACTGCCCCGCCTATTTCCCCACGCAGAAACTCCGGAAAACGCGGTCCAGCACCTCCTCGACATCCACCACTCCAATCAGCTCCTCGAGCGCCCGCGCCGCCTCCCGCAGGTGATGCGCTGCCAGCACTGGTTCCCTGCATTCGGTCAGTTGGGGAAGCGCCGCCCGGAGCGCCTCGTGCGCGCGGGTCAGCGCAAGTCGATGCCGCTCCCGGGTCAGCGCCGGCTCCAGGTCCACGAGAGCCGCCGATTCGCCGAACGCCGCCCGCACAATGGCGGCCTTCAGCGTGTCGAGCCCTTCGCCCGTGTGGGCGGACGTCGGCAGAGCGGCGGCGGGGAAGCGGGGAAACGGGGACGCCGCCAAATCAGCCTTGGTCAGCACTCGGATCACCACACCACCGGCGTGGAGTTCCTCGAACTCACTTCCCCGCTTCCCCGCCTCCCCGCCTGCCACCTCGCACGCGATCACCACCTCCGCCGCCTCCACGTACCGTCGGCTGAACCCGACCCCCAGCCGTTCCGCTTCATCGCCAGAGTCGCGAAGCCCCGCCGTGTCGACCAACCGGACGGGAAAACCCAGGACGTCGGTCGCGGCCTCGATGGCATCGCGCGTGGTGCCCGGCGTGGCGGTGACGATGGCGCGTTCGGTGCCGAGGAGGGCGTTGAAGAGGGAGGACTTGCCCACGTTGGGCGGGCCGGCGAGGACCACCAGGGCCCCGGCGCGGACGCGCTCGCCCGCAGGGGCAGTTGCCAGGAGCCGCCCGATCTGTTCCTGCAATTCCGCCAGGCGCGAGGCGATCCGGGCCGGGGCCACCGGCCCATCGTCCTCCTCGGGAAAGTCGATGTCGTAGCCAAGGGTCGCTTCGGTATCCAGCAGCGCGCTCCGAAGCGCGGACAGTCGCCGCGACAACCCGCCATCCAGTTGGTGCAGCGCTGAACGCGCCTGCACCACCGCCGTGGCGTCAATGAGATCTCCCACCGCCTCGGCCTGCACCAGGTCCATCCGCCCGTTGAGGACGGCGCGTCGGGTAAATTCACCGGGCAGCGCCCCGCGGGCGCCGGCAGCAAACAACGCGGACAGGAGGCGCACCGGCACCACGAGACCTCCGTGGCAGGAGAACTCGACCAGATCCTCGCCAGAATAGCTGTGGGGACCGGGAAACACCGTATACAGCCCACGATCAATCAACGACCCATCCGCACCCACGAACGGGGCGAGATGCGCCGTGCGAGGCGGAATTGCCATGAAGGTCGGCGCCACGCGCGCCGCCACCTCGAATGCGCCACGGCCCGACAGCCGCACCACGGCAAGGGCGGAGCGCCCGGG
>Ga0315278_10007397_pt1 | contig 10027 bp, 8 predicted proteins | sample YL17G06_0_MG_FD_203880 | JGI IMG/M metagenome (GOLD analysis project Ga0315278, IMG submission 203880) | Sediment microbial communities from Yellowstone Lake, YNP, Wyoming, USA - YL17G06_0 | ecosystem: Environmental > Aquatic > Freshwater > Lake > Sediment | place: USA: Wyoming | collected... | reverse complement strand
GGCCTGTACGAAGGCCAGATGCAGGATGCCGGTATCGTGCGCGTCCAGGCGGCGCACATCAGTTACGAGCGGCAGGTGTACCTTGTGGCAGGCGTCGTGAGCCGGTCCAGGCACCTCCAGTACCAGCCACTGTTCGACGACACCATCCGGACCTTCGCGCCGATCAGCACCCAGGACGCCGCACGGATCAAGCCCAACCGCCTCGCGTTCACGACCGTCCGCAGCGCCGACACCTGGCAAGCCATCGCCGACCGGACGGGTGGCCTGATTCCTGCATCAGAACTGGCTGTCCTGAACGGTTTCGCGGCAAACAGCCAGCCGCCGGCGGGACAGCGCATCAAGATTGTCATTGCCAGTGAATAACCCGTCATGGCGAAGCGACTCCTGAGGTGGACACTGGCGGTTGTGGCCGCCGGTTTCGGCGCCTGCGGGTACCTGTACCTGACGCTGCCGGACGTGCGGGCGCTGCGGACCGAGAACCCCGCCACGACCGCGTTCATGGAGCTGCGCGCCCGGGAGGCCGACCACGCGGGGAAGACGCCGCGCAAGGTCCAGCGCTGGGTGCCGTACGACCGCATTTCGCCGAGTCTGAAGCGGGCGGTACTCGTGGCCGAGGATGCGGCGTTCTTCCAGCACGAGGGGATCGACTTCGACGAGATGGAGAAGTCCTTCGAAGCCAACTGGAAGAAAGGAACGCTGGCGCGCGGCGGCAGCACGATCACGCAGCAGCTCGCCAAGAACCTCTATCTGTCGCCGTCGAAGAACCCCGTGCGCAAGATCGAGGAGTTCCTGATCGCGCGCCGCCTGGAGGCCGAGCTGACGAAGCGCCGCATTCTCGAGATCTACCTGAACGTGATCGAGTGGGGCGACGGGATCTACGGCGCCGAGGCGGCCGCGCGAACCTATTTCCAGACGTCCGCCGCGGCGCTCGGGCCTGACGAATCGGCGCTGCTGGCGGCGTCGATTATCAACCCGAGGCGGTACAGTCCCGGGCGCCCGTCGAATTTCCTGCTGCGCCGCCAGCAGCTGATCCGCCAGCGTATGGGCGATGTCGAGCCGCCGGCCCCGGGCGGCGTGGGAGGTCTCTTGTGAGGATGCGTCCGCGTGTCATGCAACGGCTCGTCGCCGCCGCGCTCATCGCGGGCGCGGCCTCGGCGATCCATGCCACCACGGTGGTGCCCCCCACCTTCGAGGATCTCGTGGCGCGATCGCAGACCGTGTTCGTCGGCCAGACGCTCGACGTGCGATCGCAGTGGGTCTCGACCTCGTCAGGCCCTGCCATCATCACGCTCGTGACCTTCAAGGTGCTGCGCACGCTGAAGGGCGAGCTGGGCGGCCAGACCGTCCTCGAGTTCCTCGGCGGCACGGTGGGTGAGTACCGCATGGAAGTGGCCGGCATGCCCAAGTTCCGCGTCGGCGATGAAGACGTGCTGTTCATTGACGAGCGGGGCCAGCCGGTGAGCCCGGTGGTGGGGTTCATGCACGGGCGATTCCGGATCCTCGAGGACCCCGCGTCCGGACGGCGGTCGGTGGCGCGCTACAACTTCCAGCCCCTGGCCAGCGTGAGCGATCTGGGCGCGCAGACGGCGACCGCGCGAGTCTCGTCGGCACGGGCGCTAACCCTGTCGGCCTTCGAAGACGACATCACGCGGGCCGTCCGGCGGCTGCCGGCGGTGCGATAGGAGGAATGGCATGCGACGCACCATTCTCCTGGCGCTCGTGATGCTCGCCGCGGCGGGCACGGGGATGAAGTCGTACTGGCTCAGCGGCCCGTCGTGGCCGTCCGGCTCCATTCCGATCTACATCGAGCTCGGCGCTTCTCCCGCGCTCCTCGACGGCTGCGCCGACTGGTCGTGCTCGGCCGGCGGCGCCATCACCCGGTGGAACCTGTTCCTGGCCAAGGTCCAGTTCCAGGCCATTCCGAACGCGACGCAGGCCAAGGGCGAGCTCAACGGTCGCAACGACGTGTTCTTCGGCACCGACATGTACGGCAAGGCGTTTGGCAACGACACGCTGGCGCTGACGACGTGGTGGTATCGCGGGAACGCGCTGGTCGAGGGCGACATCGGCTTCAACTCGGCGAAGCGCTGGGACTCGTACCGGGGCAACACGAGACCAGGGCCCATCTACGACCTGCGCCGCGTCGCGCTCCACGAACTCGGGCACGTGCTCGGACTGGGGCACCCGGACGACCACGACCAGGCTGTCGTCGCCATGATGAACAGCAAGATCGGCAACCTGGACAGCCTGTCGGCCGACGATATCCAGGGGGTGCAGGCGCTCTACGGCGTCCCCGGCGGCGGGACGGATGGGAGCACCGGCGGGGGCTCGGGAGCGCCGATCAACTTCCCTCCGCGCAACGAGACGTTCGAGTTCCGCGCCTGGCTCGAAGCCAAGTACCGCGACACACTGGGACGGCCGCCAGGGCTGTCCTACTCCGACGTCGAGGGATCGGTGGTGTGGGTGCAGGAGTACCTCCGCTACCGCCTCAACACGTGCAGCCACGAACAGGCCGTCGAGCGGGTCCGCATCCAGATTGCCGGCGGCGGCATTCCCGGCGTGTGCGGCACCCCGGCGTCGGCGACCGTGATTGCATTCCCGCCGCGGAACGAGACGTACGGGTTCCGGCTGCAGCTCGAGGACATCTACAAGGACGATCTCGGGCGCGCGGCGGTGAAGACCGTCGTGGACGCTGAGGGCGACGTGGTCTGGATCCAGGAATACGTGCGCTACCGGCTCAACGGCTGCACGCACGTACAATCGATCGACAAAGTGACCCAGCAGATCGACGGCCGGGGCATTCCGGCGGTGTGCAAGTAGGGGCGCCCGGGCCACAGAGATTCATCCCCGGTTTGCCGCTCAATACCTGCTATCATCGGTCGTACTAGCACCACGGCGAACACGAAAGGCTCCGCGGTCTCGCGGCAGGAGCATGTCCATCCGCGGCGGCCGTGGCCCCGGCGCGGGCGGCGTCCCCGCGGGTTCAAGGAATCGGAGCAGGGCCCCCATGAAGATACTCAGCCTTCTGTGCATTCTAGTCTTGGCCGCTGCGTGCAGCGCCCCGGATCAGGTGCGCCCGGCCTCCTCGGTGAAAGTGGTTCCGCACGAAAAGCTCCTGGAGTTCCTGCCGACGTTGCCGGGATGGACGCGCGGCGAGCCACGAGGCACGACCGACACGGACGAAGCCGTGTCACGGGTGCAGGTGAACTACAACCAGGACCAAGGCATCGGCGGGCTGTCGATCGAGATCATGGACACCACGATGAACGCGGACATCCTCGGGCCGCTGACGGAGTTCCTCAAGGCCAACAGGACCGAAACCGGGGCCACGGGCACCAAGAAGGTCACGACCGTGGCTGGTTACCCTGGCACGGAGGAGTGGACTCCCGAGGCCGGTAACGGTGTGGTGAGCATCCTCGTGGCGGATCGTTTCGCCGTGGTAGTGACGGGCGATTCGGTCGGCGACGTGGGCGTTATTCGCAAGGTGTTCGACTCCATAGACTTGAAGAAGCTCGCGACGTTGAAATAGGCGCTGAAGGAACTGAGATGACCCGGGCAGGCATCCTCGTCCTCGTGCTGTCTTGTGCCGTCGCTCGTCCGACGCTCTTTGCTCAGAAGCCGGTCTGCGATGATGCGGCGGTCATGGCGCTCAGGGGGAAATGGATCGCCGATTCTCCCCCGCGGCCACAGAACATTACGGTCGAGCAATACCAACAGGCCGCGAAGCGCACTGACGCGGCTCATTTGTTACTTCTCGAGGCCTATCCGGAACTCGTGGGGATGCAGGAAGGCCGCTGGTGGCGCACGGTTGGCGGGTCAGCCCTTGACGGTGCGCCCGGACTGCTCAGTTACTACTACATCGGCGGGTTGAGTCAGTACTTCTGCGCGCCGAATGCGTCGCCGGATTCCATATTGGGGAAACTGGGTGCGCCCTCCAGGCCCGTCTACGTCGCCAGAGCCGCCGAGACGAATCTCATGGTTCACTTCAACCAACTCGCTGGGTTCCTCACAGGGCGGGCGGGAATGAGCATCGGCGGACTTCAGGTGTTCGAACGGCCGCGCGCGGCCGGCACCTGGAAAGGCTACGACCTGTACGTCCGAGAGCAGAATCTGGCGGGGGATGGAACGGTGGTGGTGGTCCGCAAGGGCATGCTGCCGTATCGCCCGGTGACGCGGAAGCAATACCTCGAGTACATGATCGCATCGGTGGAGCGGAATTTCGACGACATGGTCACGGCCGAGAAGCAGGCCCTGAAAGATCCGAACCTGTCAGCCTTCAGGGCGGAGGCCGAACAGCGACTGGCCGATCTGCTCAAGCTTGGGAACGAACGGGCCGTACGGTACCGGGCGGAACTGAAGCAGCACACGGCCGACAGGACGCTCGACACCCCTGCGATCGTGGAAGGGGAGGGCCCCGATACGTTCTCGACCGAGGAGAAAGGCGGCAAGGCGCTGGTGACTGTGAACCCGGATTACTTCCGGAAGGATCTGCCCTCCTACGTGCCCCAGGTCATCGTGGTCCACTGGCAATTGCAGGAAGGCGTCGCGTCCCGCCACTTCGGGAAGCTCGTCGAGGCTAGTCTTCCGATTGAGAAGTTCCTCGCCATGATCGACAGGTAGAGGCTGCCCAAGGCGAGCGGGTGCCTGAATCGGCCGTTGTGATCGGCGTGCCCCAGGGCATCTTTGTCGGTCGAGGTGTGTTGTCGGGGAAATCCGTCTGCCTGTTGTTTCTCGGCGGCGGCCGCATCACGCGCGCGATTCCCGTAGGCGGACTCGAGAGTGTCGATTGGGCCCGGCACCGCGCGGCGCATGCCGGTGATTCCGGCACGTGGGCCTTCGAGCGGGGCAATCTCGTGATTCGCAGTAAGACGGGCCGCAAGCCGGAGGAGCACGCCATCCTCGGCTATCAGGTCGCGCCCGACGGCGTCGTGTTCATGACGGTTCTCGACATCCACTATCCGCGCACAAAGAAGAACATCGAGATGTACGCGGAGCAGTGGGTAGAGCGATCGTCGCGGTGAAGCGCCCACGCCTGCTGGTGCCTACCGCCTGTCACCTGCGGCTGTCATCGTCGGGTTCCAGCCGTCAAGATAGCCAGTTCCAGATCGTCATCACGAGCGAAATGGCGTCTCCCGATCGCGACAGCAGGCTGCCGAGAGCCCCTCCCTCGATGACCCCGAACGTTCCGAGGAACCCTCCGGCGGTGCAGAGCGTCGCCGTGATCGATCCTTTCGCCATGACGATCAGCGGGTATTGCGCCTCCTCGGGAGTTGTCTTCAGCATCTGTCGGACAGCGCCGGCCAAACAGGCCAAAGCCATCAAGTATTTGAAAATGACGCCAATCGTGCGAATGGTGTCCGCGTGTGTGGCGGCAAATTCGGCCATTCCCTGACCAACTGCTGGATCTGTGAATACTCCTCCCCACCCTGCCGGCGTGATACCGAGAGCCGAGCCATCACGCGGATCGATCCGCCACCAACCGCCGGCCGGCGCTTCACCGGGCTTCTCCGGTCGCTGACTCACCAGCAGGAACCCCTTCGAGCCCGCCTCTCGAACCTGGGGATGGGTGTCGTTACCGCTCTGGACGATCCACTCGCGCGCAGTTCCAGCCGCCATAACCTCGCTCACGTTCGTCGCACTGCCGGTCCTGGCGTCGAGCATGACTTCGGCGTTGGTGTCGAGCACGCCCTGCCTCATACGCAGGCCAACCGCGTCTGCCCCGTCCACACTCGGCAGTGCGTCGATTCGGTTGTAGACAATGTCGAACGCGCTCCACAGCTGAACGCCGTTTGCCCCTCTGCCCTTTATGGCCTGGTGCCGCGTCAAGACGTTCGCCTCTGGCAGATACGTGCGACGGCCGGCCGGGTTCCACTGTCGGCGAACGAGAGCCAACTCGTACAGTTCGGTCGCGAACGGTCCTGAAGATTGACTCACGCGTTCGAGGGACACCTTGTCTGGAGGGTTGCGCAATGACTTCAGGAGTCCGTCGCTGCGCGCGAGGATCGACTTCGCCGCTGAGTAGGCGACGAACTCTGCCGACGGCTGAGCCACAAGGGGGAGGATCTCCGTAGAATTCAACAGGTCGGGATGGACAGGCGCGATCGAAGGGTCGACCGCCGCTTCTTGCCCATTACCCCGACGCACTTGGCCGATCCAGTCGACGACCGCCCGGCGCTCAATTCGAGCGGGTTGCCCCGGGGTCCTCAACTCGTAGTCGATGAACTCGGCCGTCAGGCGGCCACCGTCGGGGTTTGGAGCGTCGCCGCCGCCGAAGGCATCGAGCAGGCCGCCGGCCGCTCTCTGTGACCCCGCCTGGCCTGGGTTCTTGACCTCGCCAGCTGTCGTGAACACCGATTGCGTAATGACCTTGTCGCCGATGGCGAGCATCGGCATCCACTCCTGCTGGCCGTCCAGCCACTTCTTCAGCGTTGGCCAGGCATCCTGATTCGCGAGAGCGCCAGCGTCCGGAGGCGCTCCAGTCGGCGCTTGCTGGACGACGATCGAACCGCCAGAGAGCTCATTGAGGCGGAGGGTATGGTCAAGGACCAGCTTTTCTACCAACTGGCCGCCGCAAGCGCACTCCACCACAACTCGCACGCGAAGGGTGTGCCGAAGCTCGTCGCCGATCTGATCCGGACGTACCGTCTCGATCACCTGGGCCACAGGGCGGCCTCTCGCGTCCACGAGTTCCGCAGGATCGAGATCGACCCACGCGTCCGTCTCATGGCTCTGCACCCACCAGTGATCGGCGAGTGCCGAGAGGTAGCCCTCGTCGCTGGTCCGCGTCGCTCGCAACGACGCGCCGGCGAGCTGGAGCAGCGTCGACGTCTGAATCTCACTGCGTCGCGCGACTTCGCGACCCATGGCCTCTACCGATTTGCGGAGGGTGCTCAGACGCTCGTTGAGAAGACCGGTCGGCGTTCCGAATTGCCGGGCGTACTCCTGAAGAAACGAATCCACTATTTCAGCCGTCGGATCGGCCCGCTGCACCGGTGGACGCTCTGGCGTTGATCGCAGGCGCTGCAGGAGCGCTCCCGCCGCGCTTGGCGAGAGCTTTGCCCGGACCAGCCTGACCTCGTGGCCAGTCATGGTCAGGAGTTCCGCGAGGAGCAATGAACGGTCGAGGCTATTGCCGACGCGGTCCATCAGCACGCCGCGCGCCCCACGGAGCGTGCCGAGGTACGGCACCAGGAGGGTTTCGTCGCGGACCCAGTTACGGAGTTTGTCCGCATCGCGTCCGGCCCGATCGACGACCGCCTGCGGATCGAACGTATCTCGCGGGATGCGTTCGAGGGCCTTGCGCATCGCATCGATCGTGAGGGCGAGCCGATCGGCCACGCCGTCGAGCGTGATCTCGCGCTGCGCACCCCGGGCGGCTTCAGCGAGCCCGATGCCTGCCTGGCGCAATTGCGCTCCGGCATCGTTGGCCGCTATTTGCGGGCGGCGGAGTTCGTCGGACGAGAAGTTGGCACTGGTGTGACCGGCGCTGGACCGACTCGACCCGCATGACTGGCCACCGCACGCCACGGTCATGCACGTTGGCAGGATGATGAACCATCGGGCGCAGGAACGTTTCATTGTCGTGATTGCCATCACGTCACCTTCGCGTCTGTGACGACGCAGAATAGGCTCGTTCGCCCTCGCATACACAGGCCCCTTCCTTCGATGCCGGGGCCGCTCTCACGTCCTCAAGCGGCGAGGTCGTTGGCCCAAAGACAGGGCGCAACCAATGCCGTAGGGGCTCGAGGAGAACGTGCGCGAGCGGCGACCGCGCAGGCGCGCCCTCCGGGCCCGTTCTTGGAAACTCGCCGCGCCGTGGCGCACAGTACGTCCTGAAGGCGACGTCAAGTACTGGGAAGAACTGCGCGAAGTTCTTCTGCTGATGGCCCGCCTCAATTGAGTGGTGAATCCTATGGACCTGAGGAGCGGTGCCGATCCAGGACAGCCGACCGAGTTGCAGGCGCAGGTTTGCGTGGGCAAAGAAGAGCCACGTGAGCGACACCACGTATGACGTGCTCGCTTCGTCGGCCGTCAGGCTCAGCTTGTCGAGGCCGGGCGTCCTCGAAATGAGGACGGCAATTGGCAAGCTGATCGCCAGAAACTGGATCGGACGTTCCAGCAGGTACGTTCGCAGGCTGCTCGTCGCATTGAGCTCGCTGTCTGAATGATGCAGTTCATGAATGACCCAGAGCCACGCCACGGAGTGCTGTGCGCGATGGTACCAATAGAAGACGGCGTCACCCAGAAAGATAAAGAAGACAATGAGCCCCGCTCGTTCCAACGGCGAGCGATCGGGGATCGCCTCGCTCGGAAGCAGCAGGTGGGGCAGGACCACGTAAGCGACCAGGCTGACGAAAATCCCTCCGCCGAGTTGAAAGATCGCCATGAATTCGAGGTTGCGCACTCTTCCTCGGATGGTCTGAGACCGTTCGGCCGGAAACATCCACTCCAACGCCGCGAAGATCGCGATCAGAAGAAACATCAGAACAAGGTCGCCAACGTGGCCGACAAAGCGCGCCAGCACGAACGCGATAATGCTCATTGCCATACCGATGGTCCTAGAACGTGTCAGTGTCGCGTTCGTTGCTCATAGGAGGCTCGTCCAACGGGTGACGGTGAAGATGATGTTCCTGGCTGCCAACTGCTCAAACAGGCCGTTGATAAAGAGTCTCGCCTGCGGACCGTTGGCGAAGTTCCTGGCTTGATATGGCATCTGGCTGCCATTTATGGAGAACTCCATGTGAACTTCACCGTCTCGTCTTGTGACGACGGCGTCAACCGTGGCCTGATGGAGACCTTCGTCCGTGACTGCGATGGTCGCACCCGAGCGGGGCTCGATTTGCCACCACGCGAAGTGGGACACTCCACCGATGATGACAGGCCGTTGGGGAGCAACGACGACATGACCCTGGGCAACAGCTTCGTCAATACGTGCACGGGTGTCCTCGGGCACTTCGCTCCCCAGCGTGGCGCTTCCGCGAGTCACGAGAACGGTGGGCGTCTTCGCTGCGAGGACCGATTCGAAGATCGCGCTCGTACTGATGCCCGCCGCACTGCGCCCGTCGTCTTGTCGCGGAGAGCCGGCAACGTGCTCGATCACGATGCGCTCGAGCGCGCCGTTGACCACGCCCTGCAGGACGTGGGCATGGAACACCTGGTCGGGGCGCGTTCCGGTCGTGGCGATGTTCACGCGATCCCGTCGTAGATCCAGGCTGAAGCGCAGCACTTCAGCATTGACGGTCATGTCGGCAATCTGTACCCGAGGCGTGTCCAAGTACAGCCGGTAGGTCGCGCCGGAGGCACCGACGAGGCGGCGTAGTGCTGCATCGGAAGTGGCGGAGAACGCCACGTTGATCCACCGAAGGCCGGCACGCACATCGATCGGGTCGTCATCGCCAGGTGGCGCAGGACTGGAGAGATCCCGCAGGTGTCCCGCGTCGATCGACCCTGTCGTGAAGAGCAGATCGTAGAGGGCTTGTGAGAACTCGGCGCTGTTGATCGCCTCGCTGCTGCTCGTGACCTGCTCTGCGGTCAGGCGCTGGGCTTTTAGGCGCCGACTCTTGCCGACACGATCGAAGATGTCGCGCACAACCGTTTGCGTTTCCGCGCCGGGGGCGGTGAAGTCCATCTCGATCGACTCCGCCATCGCAAGGGCAACCGGATCCGGTCCGCCGCCGAACGCGTCGACGGCCGCCATGGCCCCATCGCCACCGGGGGCCTTCAAGTGAAAGGGCAATCCGGCGATCCTCTGTTGTCCGACAACCAGGAACGGCTTGAACTGGTTGTGTGTCGGGTTGCCTTCCGGCTCGTGCGTAAAGACGACGTCGAGCCCCGATAGATCCGCTGCCTTCGCGCTGTACCGCAGTGCCTCGCGGCCTGACGGCGCGTCGCCTGTGTACTCCTCGAGGCGGACGCGAATGTCAATGCGGTGAAAGAGCGCTTCGGGCAATGCATCGGAGGTTTCTGCGGATTGCGCGAATGTCTGTCCAGGAACGGCGCCATCGAAGGACGTATCAAGATCCGTCCA
>Ga0315278_10007396_pt1 | contig 10027 bp, 19 predicted proteins | sample YL17G06_0_MG_FD_203880 | JGI IMG/M metagenome (GOLD analysis project Ga0315278, IMG submission 203880) | Sediment microbial communities from Yellowstone Lake, YNP, Wyoming, USA - YL17G06_0 | ecosystem: Environmental > Aquatic > Freshwater > Lake > Sediment | place: USA: Wyoming | collected... | reverse complement strand
CTTCTGGTTTCCATTTTTCCGAATCCCGACTTTGTAGCCTATGACTTCAGCTACTCATGGGGTTTCGGCTGGTTCCACCTTTGCGCGGGGCCGCCTAGCTTTCAGGCTACTTCGAGTCCCACATGACGGCTGAACAATTCGTGGCAGCGATATTTCATCGGGCCAGACTCCGCCATGCTACAAACTCTTTTTGCCGTTCGTTGCTGAGCCGCTATCCGGGGCATACCGCCTACGGGAGCCTATCGCTCAACCATAGGAAAACACGGGTTATGTTAAATAGGCCTGCCTAGCTGGAAATGAATCGCGAGCCACGCCCCCTATCCTATGTACCCTGGACTTACCGAACTCCCAAATTCATGTTATACTTCGTCAGTTTTAGTTTTTAAGGGAATTTCAAATGGCCAAGCGGCTTAGTTACACCCACGAGGGGGTCAATTTCCCGAGTTTTTCAGCTATGGCGGCCGCATTCGGCATACCCCCCGCGTCTCTCAGATCTCGTCTGGAGGCCAAGTGGCCCCTGGACCGGGCCCTCCGCACCCCAATTCACAAGACCCGCTTGACGATTAATGGTGAGACTTTTTCCGTAGACCAGGCGGCTAAGCGGTTTGGGACAAGCGCCTACTTGATTCGAAGCCGGTTATCGCGTGGAGTAGCGGACGACGATGCGGTTAGAGAACCTCGTGGAGCACACCGGCATAACGGGCACCAAGGCGGAGTACCAGTAGTCCAACGTCTACGCGAGTTTAGAGATCAGTTGAAAAACAAACCATGCCACGACTGTGGGCAGAAGTACCCACCCTACGTCATGGACTTCGACCATCGGGAGAATAAAAAACGACTGGTTTCAAAGATGGGCACGTTCAAAGGTATGCTCGCAGAGGCAGCTAAGTGCGATGTCGTTTGTGCCAATTGTCATCGGATACGTACCCACTTGACCCGTCCTTTGGGATTGACATCCCTACAACCTACCCCTATGCTTCCGCCATGACCCCAGAAATCCGCAAATACCTGGCTAAGATCGGTCGCAAGGGCGGCCGGGTCACTGGCCCTCAAAATCGTCGCTCCACTGAGCATTACCGCCGCATTAGCAAAATGGGTAATGATTCTCAGCGGTTGGTCCGGATGCTGGAGAAGATCCAACCAGGAGATTCGTCACATGCCCAAGAAACTTGAAGCCACCCTCAAGCGCGAAGCGGCTAAGAAGCACCTCACTGGTGACCGTGCTGACAGGTACGTGTACGGGACCATGCGGAAGACCGGCTGGAAACCCAAGCGGGAGCGGAAATAGGTGGCTGACAAGATCAAGGTGAACATCTACATATCACCCGATATGTTGAAAATCTTGAAGAAACTGGCTGCCATACGCGAGGTGGCGTACGCTGAGCTGGTACGCACAGCCTGCCGGGAGTACATCGTGAGGCACGCCACCCAGATCACTGCTGACCGCGACGCCATGGAGCGGGCTACGTAATGGACCTGCTCCCTCCTGCTGGAGTCAGCCAGGCGGATGCCAGGTTGGCCTGGGAGCTGGTGTCGGACATAACCCCGGTCGCCGATGTCATGCGGCGCCATCAGTTGTCATTTGACGAGTACGATGAGAAAAAGCGCGACCCGATATTCCGGGCCATGCTCGAGCAGTACCGGAAGCAGTGGAATTCCGAGCTGACGGTGAATCAGCGGGTGGCGCTGAAAGCTGCCCTGCTGACCGAAGACTCGCTGCTGGACGTGTACGCGATCATCAAGAACACAGAGGCCTCGCCAGGGCAGAAACTCGAAGCGTTCGGGGCCCTGGCGAAGGCCGGGGAGGTCGGGGCGCTGCGTAAGGACCTGGGTGCGCCCTCCACACCGGTGCATATCACCATCAACGTGCCAGGTAAACCTGGGGTGACCCTCGACGCGATGCCACTACCAGCCCTGGAGCCAGCATGACCCAAGATGACTTCATCGAAGTTGACGACGAAGGCCGGGTGCTGCCGCGGCCTGATCTACCAACCTGGCCCGATGTCCCGGCGGTTGATGGCATGGTGTACGGGTTCGAAGACCCGAGTAACCCAGGCGATAAACTCGTGGCCATGACGTTTGCGACCTGGGAGAAACTGGAGCGGAGTCGGAAAAGCATGATTTCGCGGCTGGAGCACTTGTCGCGTGAGAACATCGAGATGAAGCAGGGGCGGCTGCCCGGGCTGGGGGCGCCGCTGGCGACGCCGCGTATCGTGTTGCCGGATGACTGAGCAGGAGCTATGATTGCCCGATGGTGTATAAAATCCCAAAGACGAAAAAGCCCGCCAAGCGGCCACGTGTGAAATCACCGAAGAAAGCTCCGGTGCGACCGAGGTTCTACTGAGATGCCGAAAACTGGTGAAACTGGACCCCAGCGCGAGGCGCGTACCACGGCGAAAGTGGTCAGGGCCATAAATTCCCCGGAATTTATCGCGCACAGCGCGGGGGAATTCCACGATGCGACCCAGCTGTACAAGAAAACCCGGGCGAAGATGCAGCAGGTTCGCGGGGACAATTCCGGCACCGTAAAGAAACCGAGGTGATGCATGACCAAGTTCAAAATCGTGCCCCCTGATTTCGTCAAGCGGCACCAGTGGAAACTGGTGGTGGGTGCCGTAGTGCTGGTCGCTGCACTGGTCTCATGGAAAGCGTTCGCGTACACCGCCACCGTGACCTGGACCAATCCGACTACGAACACCAACGGCACGGTTATTCCGGCCACCGGGGCCGGGTCACTGACCCAGACCAGGGTTGAGTACGGCACCTGTTCCGGTACGGCGTTCGGGGTGAAAGCCGGTGAGGTAGTGGCGCCTGCACCAGCGGTGTCAGTAGCCATACTAGGGTTCACTGATGGTCAAGTGGCGTGTTTCCGGGCCTTTGCCAAAAATACGTTCGCGTTCGAGTCTGTAGCGTCGAACGTGGTGGCGAAGGCGTTCCCTGCCCCCACACCGAATCCACCGGTGCTGGGGGCGTCTATCACCGTGGCGTACGACCTCAAGTTTAGGTCGAATGGCGACATCCTGCTGGGTCGCGTAGTCGGCGAGATGCCGCTCGGGACTCCGTGCGTGGACAACGACTTGCAGACCAACCGCGGGGTCTACTATCCGGTCAACCGGGCCGACGTGACAATCACCCGGCACCCGCGTTCGAGGCTCATCGTCACTCAATGTGCATGGGAGAACGCCAATGGTTGATGAACCAGTTCCTGGATTTGCGGAGAAACTGAAACCGTCAACTTCGACAGTTTCCAGTGCTGCGATCGGCGTGCCACTGGGCATCGTGGTGGTATGGGCGCTGCATGAATTCGCCGGGGTTGATATGCCCTCGGAAGTCGCAGCCGCGACTGGCTCGCTGGTTGGTGCCCTGGTCGGGTATTTCTTCTACGGCGGGCGTAGTCATGAAACAGTTTAGGCCGCTGCTGGTCGCACTGTTCCTGACTGCCACCGTAACGGTTCCGGTAATTCTGACCGGTTGTCCCGGATTCGGGGTCCAGGCGCCGGTGACGTTCAATGAGCGGGCGGTTGCCACCTACAAGGGCATCGAGGCCGCGGCTGACTCGGCGGTGTTGCTGCTCGACGCCGGTAAACTGTCCCAGGCAGATGGGCAGAATGTACGCGAAACATTGCAGACCGCTAAGACTGCTGTGGACGTAGCGGTGCAGTTGCACACTGAAGGTGATGTCACCGGCGGCGACCTGAGATTGCAGGGAACCATCGCGGCCCTGACTGCCGTGCAGAATTACCTCAGGAGTAAGCAGTAATGGATCCAGTCACAGCAATTGGTCTGCTGCTTGCGAATCTGACCAAGCTCGCCGAGTTTGGTGCAGTCATCGCCAAGGCCCGGGCTGAAGGTCGTGACCTGACACCGGCGGAAGTCCTGGCCGCAGGAGCATTTGCCCAGTCAGCGATCGACCGCCTCGATTCAAAACTGGGTAGTTGATTTGTTGTGAACCTGGATTACACCCCAGCCAAAGTGCTGGGGGAATTCATGGCTTCGGATGCGAGGGTGCGCGTGGTACGTGGCCCGGTCGGATCCGGAAAATCTACAGTGATGGCAGTCGAGATGCTGCGCCGCGCCTGTCAGCAGGAACGCGGCGAGGATGGTATCCGTCGCACGCGTGGTGTGATCGTCCGTAACACGTTGCAGCAGCTCGAGACTACGGTGCTGCAGACCATAAAAACCGTGATCCCTGCAGAGATTCTGCACTACAAGACCAGTAACCACACGATCTACATCAGGTTTAACGATGTGGAGACTGAGTGGTTGTTGTTGCCACTGGATACTCCGGATAACGTGCAGCGACTGCTGTCGCTCGAACTCACGTTCGCCTGGCTGTCCGAGATGCGGGAGTTACCACCGAAGATCCTGGAAGACTTGCTCGGCCGCGTGGGCCGGTTCCCGTCGAAAATGCGCGGTGGGGCGACCTGGTACGGCGTGTTTGGGGAGACCAACTCATTTAGCGAAGATGACACCTGGTACAAAGTGCTCGAACTGGAGCTGAATCCGAGCTGGGGGTATTTCATTCAGCCCGGCGCACGAGAACCGTACGCCGAAAACAAAGAGAATCTTCCTGACGGGTACTACGACGAACTCGTGGAGAACAATACGCCGGAGTGGGTTGAGCAGTACATCGACAACCATGTGACACCTTCGCTTTCAGGCGAAGCGGTATTCAGGTCCACCTTCCGGTCTGATTTTCACATTGCCAAACAGTTGTTAAAGCCGGTGCCGATGTCCATGCTGATTGCGGGCATGGACTTTGGGCGTAGTCCTGCTATGGTTTTGACCCAACTTGATCCACGCGGGCGCCTGCTCGTGCTGGCGGAGGCAGTCAGTGAAAACATGGGGATTGAACAGTTCGTGGCGACGATTTTACGACCAATACTTGCTGAACCAGATTTTCAGCGCCTTCCTGTTGGTATCGTTGGGGATCCTGCTGGTCGAATCCGTTCGCAGATTGGTGAAGAAAGCATCTTCGACGCCTTGAAACGATTGGGATTTCGGTCCCAGCCAGCCCTGACCAATGCCATCGACCCACGGCTCCGGTCAGTGGAGAAATGGCTGATGCAGCAGCGTGATGCGGGGCCTGCAATCTTGATCAGCCCACGGTGTGTCAACCTGATACGTGCACTGCGATCGAAATACCGTTACGCCAAGAGAAAAGATGGCCAGCTACAGGCACTCCCAGCGAAGGACCACCCTTGGTCTGATATCGCGGATGCGCTACAGTATGCCGCTCTGGGGCATTCGACCAAGGTCTACGCGAGGTTCGTGAAACCCCGTCATGGGGCGATTACGACTCCGGCTCCGACCGCACTAGGATGGACATAATGGCCACTGCAATACCGACTCCTTCTGGGCGTGGAACCCTTCGCGTAGTGTCGCCGAAGGAGCTGCAAGACGCCGAAAAGCTCGCAAAAGCAGTCACCGAGGCCAAGCCTGAGGTCTATGACGACCTGGCCAACCACATCCGCAAGAAATTCGAAGCGGCCAAGCGGCATCGCACGTCATCTCTCGTCGATGACCAGATGATTTCTTACATGCGGGCCTACAACGGCGAGTATTCGCCCACAAAGCAGGCGGAGATCAACAAATTTGGTGGTTCCAGCGTGTTCGCACGCATTACTGCGGCGAAATGTCGCGGCGCTACTGCCCTGTTACGCGATATTTACCTGTCCGCGGACCGCGCCTGGTCAATTGAGCCCAGTCCGGACCCGCGTTTACCTGGGTCCGTGACTCGTGACATCACATCGGTGGTTGGCGGCGAAGCCATGTACATGATCATGAATGGCGCTCCGCCCGAGAAATCGCAGATTGAGGAACGTAAAGTTGCGCTTACGAAAGCTGCAAAGGTGGCGGAGAAGAAAAAGGCCATCGAGCAGGCTCACATGGCCGAAATGAAGATGGATGACATCCTGCTCGAGGGTGGATTCTGGGAAGCGCTCTCGTCATTTCTCACTGATCTCCCCATTTACCACAGTGCCTTCATCAAAGGTCCGACGATTCGGAACGCTGAGCTGCTGAGATGGGACGAAAATGGTGAAGCAGTTATGACATTGCGCCCCAGGTTCTTCTGGGACCGTGTTTCTCCGTTCGATCTCTGGTTCTCGCCTGGCGCAGCGTCAATTGCCAACTCGAATACATTCGAGCGGCAGCGATTTTCGCTTTCCGACTTGTATAACCTGATTGGATTGCCGGGTTATCGCGAAAAAGAGATCCGCGAAATCATTCAACTGGCTGAAAATGGCGGATTGCGTGAGTGGGGCCTGATTTTCGAGCAGGAACGCCGCGATATGGAAAATCGTGGTACGACTTCTGCCAACGATGACCAGATGGTGGACTGCATTGAGTTCCAGGGCCACGTGTTGGGGAAATACCTGAAGGATTTCGGCCTGAAAGGCCCCATCGACGAGGACAAGCCGTATTTCATCACCTGCTGGACGATAAACAAGGTCGTCATCAAGGCCATGATGAATCCGAACATTCGCAAGCGTCCGAACTACTATTCGACCAGCTTCGACAAGCAACCTGGCACGGTTTACGGATCTGGTGTCGCCGAGTTGATCGCCGATTTGCAGGATGTCATGAATGCCACGCTGCGTTCGCTGGTCAACAACATGTCGATCGCTTCGGGGCCGCAGGTTTTCTTCAATGAGGAACTCCTGAATCCGAACCAGGATGACACGTTGTATCCTTGGAAACGCTGGAAATACACGACGGATCCTTCGAACCCGAGTGCTTCAGCGCCGGTAGGATTTTTTCAGCCACAATCAAATGCGACTGAGTTGCTCGGAGTGTACGGGCAGTTCAACACCATCGCGGATGAGGTATCTGCGATCCCGCGCTACATGACGGGGGATCAGAACGTGGGCGGCGCAGGTCGCACTGCTTCCGGCCTGGCGATGTTGATGTCGAACGCCAACAAGGCGCTGCAGAATGTGGCGGAGAACATCGACGATGATGTTTTTGAGCCCGTCTTGCAGTCGCTCTACGACCTGGTGATGCTCACTGACGACACCGGATTCTTGCGCGGCGACGAGTCAATCAAGGTCAATGGTGTACGCAACGTGGTCAAGCAGGAACAGGATCGAGTTCGGCAGCTCGAGTTCCTCCAGCTCACGGCGAACGAGATCGACGGACCAATTGTTGGCGCCCAGCGGGCCAGCGTCCTCCAGCAAGTGGCGGATCGTATTGGCATTGATCTGGACATTCCGGAGCCGGGCGAGCAGAATCCACAGGGACCGCCAGGTGGCGGCGGCGCTGGATTTAACCCGGCGGGTACGGCTACTCCGACGCCAGAGGTGGCGGACAGCAACGGCCCACGGCTCCAGACCGCTTCACTTAACACGGTCTCAGGCCGCCAGAACACTTCTTGAGGAGCTGATCATGATGTCGTCCTACAATGTCAAAATGCCCCGCGGCGTGATGAGCGTCTCGAAGGGCTCACCCAAGCCGACCAAGGTCTTGAAAAGCGGCACGGCCAAGCACTTCGTGCCGGGCAAGCCGAACGTGGCCTTCTCCACACAGGGCGGGACCAAGAAATGAAGGGTTACCGAAAGCAGTCTGCTGGCAGCAAGTGCATCAGCGACCAACAGCTCGCGTTTGGTGAGACCGTCCAGCTCCCGGGCGGCGTTCCGACTTCTCGGAAGTACACGAAGAACTACGAGAAGGACGAGGCAGGTATGGATGCGGATGACATGTCAGTGACGTCACCGTACAACCTGCTTGGACCAGCTTCGGGGCCTCTGAATACCCGATGATCAAAGGCTTGTTCCGTCTGGAGGCTGATCGTAAGATCATTGCCGAGCTGAACGGCTCCTCGCAATTCCGTTTTTATGTAGACAAACTACGGTATGCGCATACCAAAGCGGTGGAGGAACTAATGCACTGCCACCCACGAGATCTACAGGATCGTCGTTCGTATGCACGCTGCCTAGGCGAGTTGATCGCCGAAACCACCAAGACTGGAGATATCAAGTGAGCAAGCAACGCCTTCCCGCCCCTATCCAGAGACAGGTCGATGAGGCGAACAAGGTGCTTGCTGAATTGGCAAGGAAGCCTGGAGAGCCGGAGCCAGCTGCTCCCGAATTGGGAACAGAGCAGGCTGCTGCCCCGGCTGCACCTGAAGCTGCACCTGCACCTGCACCTGCACCTGCACCTGCACCTGCACCTGCACCTGCACCTCAGTCTGACGACAGGGATTACAAGCAGATGTATGGCGTACTGAAGGGTAAGTACGACAAAGAGATCCCTGAGTTGAAGGTCGCGATTGGCGAACTCACTGAGCGGAATCGGCAGAACGAGACCCTCCTGGCCCAGCTGGCTGATCGTACGGCTCCAACACCGCCCAGTGGGAATTCTACTTTGCCGGGACCGAGTTCCTTCTCCGATCAGGAGAAAGAGGAGTATGGGAACGAGTTTTTTGACGTTGTAGGGCGCCGGGCTCGCGAGATCGTCGCAGCCGAATTGCAGCCCTTCAAGAAGCAGATGACTGAGCTGAACGGCCAGACCAATTACAACAAGAAAATCGAGGAAGAACGAGCCCGGTCTTCTGTCACGGACGCCCTGGATGAGCAGGTCATTGGTTGGCAGCAGATCAATACTGACCAAGCCTTCCTTGCGTGGTTGGCAGGAAGTGATGTATTCTCTAACAGGACGAAGCGTGAGCTTCTGACTGAGGCCTTTCAGGCCAACGACGCTGCCCGTGTCGTTCGGTTCTTCAAGGCCTTTCAGGAAGACACAGCTCGGTCACCAGCTCCAGCAGCACGGACTCCTTCCGTAGACGCTGGAACACTGATGGCCCCAGGCACCCCGCGAAGCGGTGGGCCAGCTGTAGCTCCTGGTGGTGACGGCCGCGTGTGGACTCAGGCTGAGATAGGCCAGTTCTACATGCAGGTACGCCGCGGAAAAGTTCCTACCGACGAGAAAATTCGCGTCGAGAAGGAAATTGTCAAAGCGGCTGCCGAAGGGCGTGTTCGGTAACCATCATGAGCCACGGAGCAAACTGTCATGGCATTTACAATTGGTACACCCTATAGCGGTGCAGCTGCATCTCCCGCCTATACGGGTATTTTCATCCCGACCCTCTGGGCCGGAAAGTTCATCGAGAAGTTCTACGATGCGACCGTCCTGGCCGCGATCTCCAACACGGATTACGAAGGCGAAATCCGGAATATGGGGGATCTGGTCAAGATTCGCACTCGTCCGACCATCTCAATCGCTGATTACGACGCGACAATGGCCCTCGTGGTCACTCGCCCGTCCTCAGCATCCGTCGATCTGAACATCGACAAGGGCAAGTACTTCAACACGGTCCTCGACGACGTGATGGAAGTGCAGTCCGATTCTGACCTTCTGAGCCTGTGGGCGGACGACGCTTCCGAGCAGATGAAGATCAAGGTCGACACCGACGCCCTTGGATACACTCGTCTCAACACCGGAACGGTTGCCGCGAACAAGGGCAACACGGCCGGTCGGATCAGTGCAGATCTCAGGCTCGGTATCACGACCTCCCCGACATTCGTCGCTTCAACGACGCAGGGTACGGGTGTTGGTGACACGAACGCGAACGATCGTTCAGTCATCAATCACCTCGTCGACCTTGGCCAGGTCCTGGATGAGCAGAACATTCCGGAATCCGGTCGCTTCGTAGTCGTCCCGGCATGGTATGCCTCGGCGATCAAGCGGTCAGAACTCCGTGATGCCTCCATCTCGGGCGACGGCTCCTCGATGCTGCGCAACGGTCGGCTCGGTATGGTGGATCGCTTCACGATCTACGTATCGAACCTCACGCCAGCGGGTGTCGCAGGTGGTCTGGCGGCGGGCGAGTTCGCGGTCTATGCCGGTCACAAGAACGGCTTGACCTTCGCCAGTCAGATGACCAAGGTCGAAACCCTCCGTTCGGAGAGCACCTTCGGCACGCTGCTGCGTGGTCTGCAGGTGTATGGTCTCGGTGTAATCGACGGCACCTGCCTGTCGGTCAGCATCGTTGCCAAGGGCTGATAACGGCCCCCTCTAGGGGACTGGC
>Ga0315278_10007395_pt1 | contig 10028 bp, 9 predicted proteins | sample YL17G06_0_MG_FD_203880 | JGI IMG/M metagenome (GOLD analysis project Ga0315278, IMG submission 203880) | Sediment microbial communities from Yellowstone Lake, YNP, Wyoming, USA - YL17G06_0 | ecosystem: Environmental > Aquatic > Freshwater > Lake > Sediment | place: USA: Wyoming | collected... | reverse complement strand
CGGCCGGACTTCATGACCACGACCGGCTTGACTCTCGCGGCCGCGCGCAGCGCACTCATGAAGCGTCGCGCGTCGTCCACGCCCTCGGTGTACAGCATGATGCTGTCCGTCGCCGCGTCGTGGACCAGGAAGTCCAGGATCTCCGCGAGCCCGATGTCGGCGCTGAGCCCGGTTGAAATGACAGTCGAGAACCCGACCTGGCGTGTGCGCGCCCAGTCGATCATCGCCGTGCAGAGTGCACCGGACTGCGACACCAGCGCCAGTCGCCCGGCTCTCGGCATATCGGGACCGCAGGCGGCATTCAGCGCCGAATCGGTGCGCAGCAGCCCCAGGCTGTTCGGGCCCAGGAAACGCACGCCGTGCCGGCGCGCCCGGCGTTTCAGTTCGGCCTCGAGCGCAAGGCCCAGCTCGCCGCTGCCACGAAAGCCCGCGGACACGATGATGGCCCCGTGCGTCCCTTTCTCGCCGCACTCCGTGATCACGTCCGGGATCGTGTGCGCCGGCGTGACGATCAAAGCCACGTCTGCCGGCTGCGGCAGGTCGCGAACGCTGCGCCAGGCTGCATGACCCGCGATTTCGGCGTGCGCAGGGTTCACGTAGTCCACCCTGCCCTTGAACCCCGCGGCATCGAGGTTCCGCCTGAGAATATCGCCCAGCGTGCCGGGCGTGTCGCTCGCCCCGACCAGGACGATCGAGCCAGGGTTGAAAACGGCTTCGATCCGGGCTTTCGGCACGACTCGACCTTGTACCTGCAACGAGGGGCCTGCGCATGCTAGCGTTCTACCTGCGATCATTCATTGCGAATGACCGCAGAGGGGATATCGATGTCCGTCGCCTTCATTTCGCACCCGGCGTGCCGACTGCACCAGATGGGTGCAGGCCATCCCGAGCAGCCGGCCCGCGTCGGCGCGATCGCAGACCAGTTGCACGGGCGACGTCTGTACGACTTCCTGCAGCACCACGATGCGCCTCGCGCCACTGTGGAGCAGCTGGCCCGGGTTCACCCGCGCGAGCACATCGAGCGGGTGAGCGCGAAGTCGCCGGCCGAGGGACTCGCCTATCTCGACCCAGACACGGCGATGTGTCCAGACACCCTGGAGGCGGCGCTGCGGGCGGCTGGCGCAAATGTACTGGCCGTGGACCTCGTGATGTCTCAGGCAGTGCGCCGCGCCTTCTGCAACGTGAGGCCCCCTGGCCACCACGCCGAGCGCGACCGCGCGATGGGCTTCTGCTTCTTCAACAACGTCGCCGTGGGTGCCGCGCACGCGATGGAGGCTCACGGTCTTGGGCGCGTCGCCGTACTGGACTTCGACGTGCACCTCGGCAATGGCACTGAAGACATCTTCCGGGACGACGGCCGCGTGCTTATCTGCTCGAGTTACCAGTACCCGCTCTATCCGGACATGAATCCGGCGTCGGTACCCGGCCGCATCGTCAACTGCCCGTTGCCGCCGGGCAGCGGGAGCGAGGCGTTCCGGGCCGCATTGACGGAGCACTGGCTGCCCGCGCTCGAGGCCTTCGCGCCGCAAATGCTGTTCATCTCGGCGGGATTCGACGCCCACGCCGCCGATCCGCTCGCCGAGCTCAAGCTGTCGGGCGAGGACTACGGCTGGGTCACGGAGCGAGCCTGCGAGATCGCGGATCGGCACGCCGCGGGCCGTATCGTTTCGACGCTGGAAGGCGGATACGACCTGCCCGCGCTCGCGACCAGCGCCGCCATTCACATCGAGAAGCTGCTCGGCGAGTGAGCGGCATCCGTACGACTGCGACTTCAGGATCCTGCGCGACCGGTCCATGATTGCGCCATGGGCGACCGGACTCCCACCCTGCGTGCGCGGGGGCTGACCAAGGTCTACCGCACCGGAGACGTCGAAGTGCACGCGCTGCGCGGCCTCGATCTCGTGCTCGAGACGAGCGAGCTCGTCGTGCTGCTCGGTCCCTCCGGAAGCGGCAAGTCCACGCTGCTCAACATCCTCGGGGGCCTCGACACTGCGAGTGGCGGCGAGGCCTGGTTCCTCGACCACGAGCTGACGGGACTGGACGACGCGGGGCTCACGCAGTACCGGCGCGAACACGTCGGGTTCGTGTTCCAGTTCTACAACCTGATCCCGAGCCTGACTGCGCTCGAAAACGTAGCGCTCGTGACGGAGATCGCCACGAACCCGATGCAGCCGGGGGACGCGCTGCGGCTCGTGGGACTCGGCGAACGACTGAACCACTTCCCCGCCCAGCTCTCGGGCGGCGAGCAGCAACGTGTCGCCATCGCGCGTGCAATCGCGAAGCGCCCGGACATCCTGCTCTGCGACGAGCCCACCGGCGCCCTCGACAGCCAGACCGGCGTGCTGGTGCTGGAAGCGATCGAGCGGATCCATGGCGAACTCGGCACGTCCACGGTGCTGATCACCCACAACGCCGTAATCGCCGACATGGCCGATCGCGTGCTCGTGATGGGCGACGGCAAGATACACGAGGAACGCCGCAACGCGGCACGGCGTCCGGCGAGCGAACTCTCGTGGTGATGAAGGCGCTGCACCGCAAGCTGCTGCGCGACCTGTGGCGGTTGCGCGGCCAGGTGTTCGCGATCGCGCTCGTGATGGCCTCGGGCATCGGCGTGCTGGTGATGTCGCTCACCACGGTAGAGTCGCTCGAGGAGACGGCGATCGCGTACTACGAGCGCTACGACTTCGCGCAGGTGTTTGCCCACGTGGAACGGGCACCCGAGCACCTGCGGGACAGGCTGCGCGAAATCCCCGGAGTGCGCACGGTCGAGACACGAGTCGTGCGCACGGCAGTACTCGACATCGAGGGCTTCGAGGAACCGGTGATCGGCAGGCTCGTTTCGGTACCGGAGCGGCACGAGCCGCAACTGAACCGGCTGGCACTGCGGCAGGGACGCTACCCGCGCCTGGGGGCACCGGACGAAGCCGTGCTGACGGAGCCGTTCGCGCAGGCACACGGGCTCGAAGTCGGCGACAAGTTGCGGGCCATCATCAACAGTCGCTGGCGGGTGCTGACCGTAGTAGGCATCGCGCTGTCGCCGGAGTACGTCTACGCGATCGGGCCGGGAGCGCTGATGCCGGACGACGAGCGCTTCGGCGTGCTGTGGATGGGCCACGAGGCCCTGCAGGCGGCATATGACCTCGATGGCGCCTTCAACGATGTCAGCCTCGCGCTGCTCAGGGGCACGGATCCGGAGTCCGTAGTCGATCGCGTGGATCGCCTGCTCGCAGGCTACGGCGGCGTCGGCGCGTACGCGCGGGCCGACCAGATCTCGAACTGGTTCCTGATGAGCGAGATCGCGCAGCATCGGACCCTCTCGACGATCCTGCCGACCGTGTTCCTCGCCGTGGCCGCGTTCCTCACTCACATGGTGATGGGACGGCTCATCGCGGTGGAGCGCGCCGAGATCGGCCTGCTGAAGGCCTTCGGCTACCGCAACCGCGACATCGCGCTGCACTACACGCGCTTCGTGCTCGGCATCGGCGTCGTCGGCGTGCTGCTGGGCTGGTTCGTCGGGTACTGGCTTGGCCTGTACCACACGCGCCTGTACGCCGAGTTCTACCACTTCCCGTTCCTGCATTTCCGGCCGAGCGCGAAATCATTCCTGCTGGCCGGCTTCGTGAGCCTGGCTTCCGCGCTGATCGGCGCGCTTGGCGCCGTTCGCGAGGCGGCCGCGCTGCCGCCCGCCGAAGCGATGCGTCCGCCGGCGCCACCGATGTTCCGCCGCACCGCGTTGAGCCGCCTCGGCTTCATCCAGCGGCTCGACCAGCCGACCCGGATCCTTCTCAGGCAGATTGCGCGCTGGCCGGGGCGCTCGTTCATCACGGCGGCCGGCATCGCGATGTCGGTCGCGGTGCTCGTGACGTCGATGCAGTGGATCGACGCGATCAACCGCATGGTCGACGTCTACTTCCTCGATGCCCAGGCCCAGGACGTGAGCATCGGGTTCGGCGAGCCGCGTTCGAGCGAAATCGAGCGCGACATCGCCCGGCTGCCTGGCGTGATGACGACGGAACCGATGCGTGCCGTAGCGGCGAAGATGCGCGCGGGCTCGCGGGAGGAGCGCGAAGCAGTGCAGGGACTGCCCGCGAACCAGGAGCTGTACCGTGTCTACGACGCACAGGGCCGCGAGCTGCGGCTCCCGCCCGAAGGGCTGGTGATCTCGACGATGCTGGCCAAGCTGCTGGACGTCGGTATCGGCGACCGGATCACCGTCGAGGTGCTCGAAGGCCGACGCCCGGTATTCGAGGTGCCCGTGGTAGACACGTTCGAGACGTACATCGGCTCACCCGCCTACATGGACATCCGGGCTCTCGACCGCCTGATGCGGGAGCGACCGAGCGTAACGGCCGTGCACGTTCGCGTGGATGACGCCAAGCGCGCGGCACTCTTTCGAGAGCTGAAGAACCTGCCGCGCGTAACGTCCGTGACCGTCAAGGATGCGGCGGTGCAGACTTTCCACGAAACCATGGCGAAGACCATCATGATCTTCATCTCGTTCTTCATCGTATTCTCGTGCGCGCTCGCGTTCGGAGTAACCTACAACGCGGCACGGATCTCGCTCTCCGAACGCGGCCGTGAGCTCGCGACACTGCGCGTGCTCGGCTTCACGCGGGCGGAGATTTCCTACATCCTGCTGGGCGAAGTGGCACTGCTCACGTTCGTGGCGCTGCCGCTCGGCTGCGCGTCCGGTTACCTGCTCGCGAGCCTGATCGTGCACGCGTTCGAGACCGAGCTCTATCGCGTGCCGATGGTGATCGTCGCCTCGACCTATGGCTGGGCAATCCTGATCGGAGTGGCGGCCACCGCGGTCTCCGCCCTTCTCGTCCGGCGCCGCGTCGACCACCTCGACCTTATCGCCGTGCTGAAGACCCGGGAGTGAAGCAATGTCTCCTGCTGCGAAGCGACTGTTGTTCTGGCTCCCAATCGTGCTCGCGCTCGCGGTGGCGCTCGCCTGGCTGTTCCGGCCCGCGGCAGTGCCCGTCGACCTCGTCAAGATCGGGCGCGGACCGCTGATGGTCAGCGTGTCCGATGAAGGCGAGACGCGGGTACGCGACATGTACGTCGTCTCCGCCCCGGTGCCTGGCCGCATGCGCCGCGTCGACCTCGAGGCCGGGGATACCGTAGTCGCCGACAAGACCGTCGTTGCCCGGATCGAGCCAAGCGATCCGGCGTCTCTCGACGTACGCAGCGCGGCCGAGGCGCGCGCGAGCGTGGATGCGGCGGCGGCGTCCCGCACTCACGCGGCGGCGCAGGTCCGTCGCGTGCAGGCTGAACTGGAGTTCGCACAGTCCGAGCTGGCACGCATCCGGATACTGGCTCGCAGCCACACCGTTTCCGAGAACGACCTCGATTCGGCGGAGCGCCGGGCCAAGACTGCCGACGCAGCGCTCGGCGAGGCCCGCGCCGAACAACAGGTCCGCGAATCGGAGTACCAGGTCGCACGTGCCAGGCTGATGACGCCCGCCTCGCGCACTCGCACCGCTGATTGTGACTGCGTGACGGTCTACTCGCCCGTCAGCGGCGACGTGCTGCGCGTCGTGACCGAGAGCGAGGGCGTCGTGCAGTCCGGGACGCCGATCCTGGAGGTTGGCGACCCTGACAAGCTGGAGGTGGTCGTGGACCTGCTCTCCTCGGACGCCGTACGGGTGCAGGCCGGCCAGCGCGCGGTCATCGAGGCGTGGGGCGGTTCGGCGCCGCTCGAAGGCGTCGTACGTCGCGTCGAGCCCTTCGGATTCACGAAGGTGTCCGCGCTCGGCATCGAAGAGCAGCGCGTCAACGTGATCATCGACATCAAGGAACCGCGCCAGCAGTGGCAGCGCCTCGGTCACGGCTATCGAGTCGAGCCGCGCATCGTGCTCTGGGAGGGCCGCGACGTGCTCAAGGTGCCCCTCTCGGCCCTCTTCCGCCAGGGCCAGCGGTGGGCCGTGTTCGTCGCTGACGGCGGTCAGGCCGCGCTGCGCGAGGTGGATATCGGGCACGAGAACGGCCTGGAGGCCGAGGTCGCATCCGGGCTCGAGGCCGGCGAGCGGATCGTGCTGCATCCGGGAGATCGAGTCGCGCCGGGCGCGAGACTCGAGGAGCGCAATTAGTCGAAGCCGGGTGGCGGCACGAACCCGCCCATCTGCGCCTCGACCAACCGGGCGAAGCGAAGCACGGTCCGGTCGTCGAGATACCGGCCCATCGCCTGCAGCCCGATGGGCGCGCCTGTCGCAGCAGATCGTCCCGTCGGAAAAACCGTGGCGGGCAACCCGGCGAGCGATGCAAGGGCGGGGATGGCGCTCAGCCGATAGTACGGATGCATGGCACCGTCGATGAGCAGCTGGCGGTCGTAGAAGAACGCGTCGTCGTGGGGGAACGCATTGACGTTGCAGACCGGCGACAGCAGCACGTCGACATCCGCAAAGACTGATTCCCAGGCCGCACGATGGCGCAGGCTCGCCTGCAGCATCTCAAGCATGAGACTCGCGTGCCCTTCGAGCCCGTCGGCCACTGCGCCGAGGAAAGGGTCATCGTACGTGCGCATTTTTGCAGCCGCCTTGGCGCGCGCACCCGGCGGCACTGCGGCACCCAGCACGCACTGCAGGTGCGTGAGGTAATGCCTGTAGTACTCGGACAGATCACCGAAGTGTTGCGACAGGTCTACGGCGTGCACAGTTGCGCCACTTCGCGCCAGCGCGTCGCCGAGCGTTTGTTGCGCATCGAGAATCGCCTGCTCGACCGGGATCCACGCCGGCAGCTGCAGGATTCCGATACGACAATCTGCCACGCGCTCGAAGCGAGGCGCTGGCAGCTCGATGCGCCACGCCCGCCCATCGAGGCCGTCGGGCGCGCAAAGAACATCGAAGAGCAGCTCGAGGTCCGCGGCGCTCCTTGCGAGCGGACCCTGCGCGGCCATGATCGCAGCGGGGTTTGGATCGTTGCGCCAGGGAAAATGCCCGCTGTTCGCAACGATGCCTGCGCTCGGCTTGTGGGCGAAGAGACCGCAGAACGCGGCAGGAATGCGGATCGAACCGCCGATGTCGCTGCCAAGCTCCGCCGCGGACAGGCCCGTCGCCACCGCGGCCGCTCCGCCGCCGGTGCTGCCGCCTGCGGTGAGCGCTGGATTCCAGGGATTCGTGGTGCGCCCGAACAGCTTGTTGACCGACTGCCAGTCGGCATTGGCGACGGGCACATTGGTCTTGCCGAGGATCACCGCGCCGGCCGCGCGAAGTCGCCGGACGTTGGGCGCATCTTCGCTTGCGATGGCAAGCACTGGCTCGATCATTCCGCCTGTCGAAGGCAGACCCGCGACGTGGATGCCGTCTTTGACGGTAACCGGCAGTCCGGCGAGTACTCCCGGCTGTGATCCTTGCCGGGCATCGATTCGCCGCGCCGCTTCGAGAGCGCGTTCGTAGTCTGGAGTCACGATCGCGTTGACGCGACCATGCAGCCGTTCGCGGCGTGTCGCGTACAACTCGACGACGGCGGCGCTGGAGAGCTCGCGCCTCCGTATCGCAGCAATCGTCGAGGTCGCATCAGCGAAAGGGTTCATGCAGGCCCCCAGGACTTACGCACGGCATTCGCTGCGAGGTTGCCCCGGATCCGGACCCCGCGCAAGGCGACCTGGCATCGGAGCGACGTACAATTCGGGGCCCGCAAGGAACTCGCGACGGAACTCGGCTGCCCGGCCGACCTGATGGGCGATTCGGCGAAGATGAACATGTGGCTGCACAGGACCGTGCTGAAGAAGATCGCGGACAACGGCGGCAACGTGCCGGCGGAACTCTGGAGCTGACAAAGACCGGTGCCGCCTTCGCGCGGCACCAGCCCGGGAAAACGAAAACGGACGCGTCGCTCGCGCGACGCGTCCGTTCTTTTTCGCCCGAAGGCGGTTTCGACGAACGGGACGTCAGGCTTTCTTGCCGAAGATCCCGAGCGCGCGAAGTATGAAGATCAGCAGCGCGGCGCCGGCGAGCGACACGCCGAACCGGGCGATGGAATTCTCCGGGGCGATGCCGATGAGGCCCGCCAGGAACATTCCAAGGAACGACCCGACGATGCCGACCACGACATTCGCGATCATGCCCATCTGCGCGTCCGTCTTCATGACGAGGCTGGCGAGCCAGCCGACGACACCGCCGATGATCAGCGTGATGATCAGGTTCATGTCTTCTCCCCTTGCAGATTGATGGTTTGTCGCGCCTTCGTTCTATGAAGGCTGCGGCCACGATACCAGAAGGCAAACGGGGCCGCCGGCTGCTGCCGACGGCCCCGCACAAACGAGCTATTCCAGCTCGATCTTGTTGTAGACCTGCTTGACGCCCTTGATGCTCTTCGCGATCTCGCCCGCCTGGGCGCGGGCCTTCTCACCGTGGATGAAGCCGCTCATCAGCACCTGGCCGTTGTAGACGTCGGTATTGATGCTCCAGGCCTTGCTGGCATCTTCGCCGGCCAGCTTGGATTTGAGCGTCGCCTGGATTGTCGTGTCGTCGATCGCCTGGCCAGCAGACCGGTCCTTCTTGATGACGACGAGGCCGTCGGACACCTTGGTGACGCCCGAAACCGACTTCGCCGCGGCGAGGGCAGCCGTCTTCTCCGCATTCGTCTCGAGGAAGCCGCCGAGCTGCACTCGACCCTTGGACACCTCGATGTTGATGGCGGTGGACGGAACACCCTTGGTTTCGACCAGCTTGGCCTTCACCGAGGTCGCAAGTGCCGAATCGTCGACCGTCTGGCCGGTGGTCTTCTCCGCATGGGCAGGCGCCACGAATGCAAGGCACGACAGGACGGCGAGGGACATCATTCTGATGCTGGACATTGATCACTCCTTTTGGGCTGCAGGCGCCGCAATCGGCCGCCATGATGGGAACGAGCAGTTTACCGCCCACGGCTCGCCGCCGCCCGGACCAGTTCGCCCGGCGCCGCGGATTCTCGCCCGACGAAGAACATTTCGTCGTCGAGCACCGGATCGAGGACCCAGCCGACGCTGTAGGGGTGAGGGAAGAATGCCGCCTGTGTGCGCCGGTCGGTGGCACTGAAGAAGGCCCCGAGTCCAGGGTGGCTGTGATACCAGCCAACGATCAACTCGTGCGGCCTGAGCACCAGGCGGGCACGCTCCCACACGCCCGATTCCATGCGCAGCGAGATGCCCGAACTCGAGAAGTCGAGTGCCGGTATCGCCCGGCTGACTACCACTGCACGGCTCGCCGCAACGCTGACCGATTCGTCGGCGGCGAAAACCTCGCCCAGCAGCAGCCCGCCCTGCTCGTCCTGCGAACTGCGCAGGTGCCGCAGAACCTCCTCGCGGACGTCGTCCGTCACGATCACCAGCAGGCCGGGCGTCGATGGCGCGCACGGTGACAGCGCAGGCGCACGCGTGCGCAGCGCAGACAGAGGCTGCAGCGGCAGGTCTGCCGGCTTTTCGGTCCAGCGCATCAGGTCTGGGCCTGGAACTGCGATCCGCACGAAGGACAGCGCACGAGCCCGCTGCGACCGCGCGGCAGACGCAGGCTGCGACCGCATTCCGGACAGGGACGCAGCATCCGCTCTACGAGCTCGTCGGCGGCGAACCGGTCCGTCGGGAAAGCCCCAGGATGTTCGCGGCGGGCCCGCTCGTACCAGATTGCCGCCTCACGGTTCGCAGGCGAAGCCGTACTGACGAGCAACGGATCGAAAGTAACGAGCCGCAGCAGACGCTGCACGAAGATGTCGAGTCCTTGTGCCGCGATCCAGCGTGTGCCGAGGCAGATGACGCCTGAAGGAAAGACGTTTGGGTGGTAGATCGGCGTGCGGACCGTGGCGACGGGCGCGATGAACGGATATCGCTCCGGCAAGGCGACGTGAACGGCGACCCGCGACTCACGGTGCTGCGGATAGCGGTCAGATGCCGCGGTAACGCACGAGAACTCCGCGACGAGCTCGGGTCGCGCTTCGGTAGGCAGCGACTTGAATTCGACCCGCCCGCGGGACGCCGCGGCCAGGGCGGTCAGCAGCTCGACATCGGAACGCAGCCTGAGCGCGCTGGTCACGGCAGGACTGCCGGCCGC
>Ga0315278_10007394_pt1 | contig 10028 bp, 22 predicted proteins | sample YL17G06_0_MG_FD_203880 | JGI IMG/M metagenome (GOLD analysis project Ga0315278, IMG submission 203880) | Sediment microbial communities from Yellowstone Lake, YNP, Wyoming, USA - YL17G06_0 | ecosystem: Environmental > Aquatic > Freshwater > Lake > Sediment | place: USA: Wyoming | collected... | reverse complement strand
TCGGTCACACTGACACCCACCACCACGGCATCGGCACATATACTTTGTGCCTTCCTCAATTTGTATGGAAAATTTGCCATTGGGATACTTGTCAATGACTTCGGCAACCACGTCTAGCTTGCCGTTAATATCTTCAAGCTTTACCCAGAATCTTCCAGCAGGAACGAGTCCACCCTTGGTGATACGAAAAGACATTGAATCGAAATCGCCAGCGCCTTTTCTGATATAAATTCGTTCCAACCAAAGAACTGTTCCTTTTGGAAACGTAGTAGGAATTGGTTTGGCCGTCTTGAAAGCCTTTGTGGTCGCCGTCGCTGTCGGAACAGTGCTCGTGTTATACCCGCCTCCACCGTAACCGTAGTAAAACACTTCCTTATCCGCCTCACCGTGAACTGCTTTCCAGAACTTGGTGTTGCGATATTCGTCGTGAAGCTTGAATGTCCAAGGCTTTGTTAAAACAAACTTGGAGCCAAGGGCGGGGATGAATAACTTCATAAATTATTAACAAACGGTTGAAGAAATAACGTGACTCTCAAAACAAACGGTCTTTACAGGCTTGTCTGAACCGCCGTGTCTCCAAACAGGAACAGTTTCCACCACAACAATGCCTTTGATGGTCGGTAGAAATTGAGCATGAGCCGTTCCACCTGAACTTGGAAAACAGACGGTCAGTTTGCCATCCAACTTCTCCAATTCTTTTATCAAGTCAGCAACCGTTCTTTCTTTCCATTCAATGATGGTGACTGTTCGCCCGTTGAGCTTTTCGCCCCAACGACTGTGAACGGACTTGAACGCCTTCTTCTTGTCCTTAGCGTCAATCAGATGTGGTGTTACTCCGCTGATATTGACTTTGAATGTCTTCATTGATAAGAGTATGTCAGAGGTTTATAGAAAGTCAAGCCCTGCGGTGTATCTCTCTATTTCTCTGCTCTGAACGCCGAGCAGATAACTCCGCCAATCTTTTAATCAATTCATCCGCCTTAACGGGTGGTTCAAAACTTTTCAACTTCTCTGATACAGCGGACAAGTTCGGAATAGACGTTCGCCGGAACTTTGTGTAGAAGAATGTCGAACAGTTTTTTGCCGTGTTTTTTAAGATAATCAGCATTGTATGCAGGGAGTTTTTTACAACCAAATCGGTCAGTTGGATAAGCGGTGCCGCAAGCCGGAAGCTTTAGCGAAACATATTTGATTCGTCTTTTTTTCATAAATTACCATCTAATTCTCAAAAGATTGTCACTCGTCTCATAGCATTCAAAATCACGATGTTCAAGCTCTTTTTTGATTTCTTCATCGCCAAGATGATTTGAGATAAATGCAATGTTCACTTCACGTTTGTTTTTCAACGAATCTTCTTCGATTATCTTTAGAATTGAATCTAACCGATTCTTGAACTCCTTACAATTACGCAATCTCCGTATCTCATCTTGTCTGGCTTTCTGAACCAACGACAAGGCTTTTCCGCCAGTAAGTTTTCTCTTTTTCTTAATGAGCTTTACAATTGGAGGTAGAGCAAAAAATCCCAGAGCTATACCCACCAAGAGGAATGAAATTGAAGTGGTGATTAACAACATGATTTGTTATGTCTTTTAGCTTTTTCTGATTCTATTCGTTCTTCTAATGCCCTCCGTTGAAAGAATTGTATCAGTAGGAGTATCAAAAATCCAATGAGGGGGTACAAAAAATTCATGTCGCTGGTACCCACCCTACCTACGGCAGGCATCCCAAACATTCTCAACAGACATACACACCAAGAAAAATAGGAAAGCACAAACGGCCTCACTGATTGTTGGTATGCTTGAGACGCCGATTGATACGCTGTTGAAAATAGGATGGATAAGTGCGGTAGCACACCCAAGGACGATTGCCGGTATAACCGTCACTTCGTAGTAATACTCAAAGTGACTAAAAAACTCACGCAGTCGAAACATTCGGTAAGACCAACTGTAGCCTCTGCCAAATACTTCCCTCAACGATTCCCATTTTCCTATCGCGGTTTTAATCATGGTAGGAGTGTATCAGGTGCTTATAGAAAGTCAAGCCTCAGATTACTCTGCGTTTTCGCTGAATTGTAAGACAGCCAGTGGATTCCAGACCGATGGTGGATGACACGTCGTATTCGTTTGTGCTAATAAGAATCTCAGTGTCGTAGTTAGCGTCAGCGGTCGTCTTGGTCATAACAGCATTTTCTCCCTGTAAGAATTTTACAAGGGACTCACGATTGATATAAAGTTTTAATACCATAAATTTTAACTATTGATTGTAATATGCCTCACACTCACCGTCAACCCATCTAGCCATCTTCACTGTCGGCTTCATCACCACCGGTTGAATAATTATCACTAAAGTATCTCCAAAGTGCGTAAAATCCCATTTCATATCAGATACGAAATAATCTCTCAACTCACCCTGTTCATCTTCGACTTCAACTACATCACCCGGCTTTAATGCTTCATAAGGCGTTGAACTATCAAATGTTTTGAAAGTTTCACCCAATTCGTTCCTTCTTATGATTTTGGCTGTTGACACACCACGGATTCTATTACACGGACATCTAAATGTCCACTTTTTATATATGTACAAAGATTATAATAAGTTGTGTGAGTGTCGGTGTTGTGATAAAGTATCTCCACTATGAAGAAAGAAATTTTACACGAAGAATTGTTTAAGGTCTTGGCGGATGCTAAGGAATTACAAGAGAAGTCTGAACTGGAGTTACTGACAGCAGAGTTTCTAAAGTCTGAGGCCGATAAGCTTATGGCCAAGATGACCGATGATACTATTCCGTTTGAGGACAAGGAAGAAATATCAAAACAAATGGATGCTCTTCATACACGCATGAAACGTGAAGTTCGTTCTTTTGAAGCCGGTATTCCAAAGTTAGAAGCTCTGGATAATCGCATGAAAGAATTGAAACTGATTTTCGATGTTGGTTTGGTTGAAGACTGATAATTATATGGAAGAATACAATGACAACGTAGAGGCTGGCGTTCAACTACAACTTGACACCAGTGAGTGGGTCAGAAATGAAGCTGACAAGTTAATCAAACAATACAAGGCGTGTAAGACCGCCCATGCTCAGAACAGGTTGCGAAAGAAACTTGAATATATGAGGGGTCGTCTAGCATTTGAGTCGAAGGCTTTAGGTAAACTAATAGGTTATGATGAATATGGAAACGAATACACAAATGAAGACGTTTAGTGAACAGGTCGCCAAGGAATTGGCATCCGCAAGAAGTAAACACGGGCCTATGTTGTCAATACACGAAGGTTATGCCGTAATTCTTGAAGAATTGGATGAAGTCTGGGATGAAGTCAAGAAAAAGACAAAAGAAAGAGACTTGGAGAATCTATTTAAGGAATTGATACAAGTCGCTGCGATGGCGCAGAAAATGGCAGAAGATGTAGTTATACCAAAGTTAAAGAAATGAGTAAACCAAATATATTCACGGTCACTAGGACGCCGAAAGGATTAGACAATATCCTTTCAGTTAAGCCTGAGTTAGCTTCACAATTCTATTGTGCGGTAATCAATGTGTCAGATAGCCCTTGTGCTACCTTTGACTATCAGTTGAACATTCCTTCCTTTTGGTTTCCTATCAATGAGATAGGGCAATGGGGCCACTCACCATTTTACGGTGCGCTGAAGGTTGTTAATCATTATTACAAGGGTGACAAACCTATTCTAATTCACTGTCATGCTGGCGCCAACCGTTCACCTTCCGTAGCCTTTGCCATTCTGTTGGCCAAGGGATACACACCACAAGAGGCGGAAAAGTCCTTGAAGTATGAAGAATTCGCCCAAGTGTTTCAGCGTAATGTGGATAGGAAACATATTCCTACAAATATCGTTGAGTTCTTACAAGAGGCCGACAAGGATGATACCACTTCATTACATTTTGTTTTGAAGAAATTGGATGCTTTATATGATGAATGGGCCCAGAGAAGGTTTGAGGAACAGAACAATTATGTTATGAAAGCAGACCAAGGAAGTTCTGCCCGGCTGATATACAGTAAAGAGAAGAAACGATTTATTGTAGTAAAGGATGAACCGGCACCAACGGTTGTTAAGACGCCTTGGGTTGAACCAGTATTTGAAAATAAAGAGTGGTATGTGACTCCACTTAAAGACAACTAACATGGCCGACGAGAAATCCATAGTTAAACTTAACGTGAGAAAACACGAAGTAACAATCGAAGATGAATTGATTGTAAAAATACTTCATAAGAAAGACTGTCCGAAACCGTGTCCAGCGACTGAACTTATTGTAAGTTATCTGGATGCGGAAATGTTCGTGGCAGAAGGGTTTGTAGTAACCGATAAATAACATGGAAGAATTCGATATTCAAGCTAATTGGATACGTCCCTCAGACCACTTTCCTGCGTCTAGCACACGTTGTATTGTCACTGACGGTGATGTTATCATTATTGCGACATACATTTCAGATACCGATGGTCATAACATCTGGATATTCAGTGGTTTAGCTGATAACGATGCCAAAACCTTCAATGTTCAAGGATGGATGCCATTACCTAAACCTATTAAAAAATTGGTGACTTATGAACCGCATGTGGCAGAAGTTAAAAGAGTGGATTGATTTAGGCTTTGTAGTGCTTATACTGATACCCTTGATATGGGTATTCATAAAGCTATCGAATAGCAAAGAAGGGTTTTGGTGGGATGATGAATAAGAAAACAACAACGATTGACGACAAGGCAGCACTACGAGCTTTCGTGATGCCTGAACTGTTCCCCTTTCTGCTTGAGTCTTATGTGAAGGATGGTAAGGGTGAAGAAGCTCTGCGTGAGGACATAAGAAAGGCCAGAGAATGCTATAAAGAATTGGTTAGCTTAGAGAAGACCAAACGCCCAATTCAATCAAGGCGTTCTTAATTTTCAGCCAGTCGGTTTCTCCAACAAATCCAGCCTTGTCATCCAAGAGAATGTTAAAGTAAAACTTCTTGTCGAAACACGCCAGCACCGAGTCAGGCTCAATAGGGTTCTCATTCACAAAGTCAATCCGTATCTCCTTAAGCGCACATTCACGCAAGAAAGCGTCAATCTCTCTCTGGTGGCTGGAGGTCCACAGAATAACCTTGAAGTCGGAACGGCTGGCGAACCACTTCATTACTTCAATGGCGCCGGAATAGAAATCGAAGTGTTCATGGCCGGGCTTTACAATAGTGCCGTGAAGGTCAATCGCAACATAGAGCATATCCCAACGGCGTTCTGCCTTGAGTCGGAAGGTGTTCTCAATGTTGAAAGTATTCATGGTATCACTTTACCACAAGTTTGTGGCAATGGCGATACCAAAGCGCTAATATAATCCACCACGAAGTTAGAATTGCTACAAGAATACCAGCGTAGAAACTGAAATCTTGGTCAAGGGAATAGTAGTAGTAAACGTTCCAACAAGACCACGAAGCGTAGAACGCAGCACTACTTAGTGAAATTCCTTTCACAATCCTATCCCTATACAGGGACCAGATATTTAGTGATAGGAATACACAGCTCAGGATTTCAAATCCGAAAGAATTGATTAAATCTAGTGTTTCTTTTTCCATACCAATCTTTATACGGAGTAAAGTTGTAGGTTTTCCGTTTCACATTTGACCACCTTCAATGGCTTGGATTTCGCCTTCAGCTTCGTTGTCGTCATCGGAAGTCAACGGAACAGGAGCGGGGTTGAGAGTGATGCCGGTTGAACGGAGAAGAGCAGACTTCACACCGTCAACGGTCAGAAGAATCGTTTTGCCATCACGAACGCGGGTGGCGACAATCGGATACTTTGAACGCCGGGTGTTCAATCCCTTGATGATATACCGGTCATTGCCAAAACCGTAACCGATTTCTTTGTCGAGGTCGGTAGGCTTGAGGCCGTAGAGAACGGCTTCACGCTTGAAAGCGTCACGTTCGCGGGTGTTTGCCACACCAGCAGTTCCAATGGTTGCCATTTCAATCTTGAAGGTGGCGTTATCAGCAAGGAAGCGGGCGTTGCCCACAGTGATTTTGATACCGTATTGAGACTCAATGGCGGCAAGTGATGCGGCCATCGCCATTCTCAACACAGGAAGGTTTGTTCGATTGAATTCTGTAATCATGGGGATAGTCTATCAGAGGTCTATAAAAAGTCAAGCCTCAGTGTCCTTTCCATCCAGCAGCACACAATTCCGCCCACGTTGCATTTTCCACTTGACTTTTTGTAAGCTTAGCTATAACCACGGCATTGTGCCATTCACAATAAGGCATAATCATGTCATTTGAAGCATTACAAAACAACGCCCACGCAAGATATTCTTTATGATTGTATGAAAAAACATCCACCGGCACTTTTATTCCGGCGGCTTCGGCGGGGACGATTAACGCCGCTGCCTTCATGGCTTAATTACAGTTATACCACCATCGGCGTTTTCGTAACCCAACTGCCATCCCCAATATGTCATTGTCTTGGCGTCAAAAAGTTTGTCATTTTTGAAAAGATTTAGACAGGCATCTTTTTCATCTACGCCGGGAGCAGAACCATGTCGTTCCCAATGAAAATTGGGGTCTTCCATTAGGCCGCCACCTTTAATGTAAATACTGAAAAATTTCATATCAATAAAGGTCTTCGCTGTAAAGCGTATGTCCGTTAAATACGTGTTGAACTGTCGCCTTGCCCGTAACCACTTGACCGGAAGCCAAAGCAATCTTTGCTCCTTCCTTTCTGTCAACAAATTCGTCATCCTCAGTCACAAATCCTTGTGGCCATCGGGCACCGACACGTTTGCCTGTCTCTTTGACAATCGTAGCAATGACGTTGTGGTGCCGGTGCCCGGTATAAACTTTTCCCTCAAAGAGAATGGCTGCTTGTTTAATTCTTTTCACGATAACAGTGTGATGTAGATTATATGAAAAGTCAAGCCCTTTCAGAAATTCGTTTACACCACATAATAAAATCGTTTTGGTCGGAATGTTGTTTCATAAAATTAACGGTTTTATGAACCCACTGGACATTGCCCTCAACATAACCCTTGGTTGAGTCAATTCTATCCAACGAAGCGGTTTGTTCCCTTTTGTGTTTCACTTGGGCGGTAGTTCCAAACTGGAGAGCCACGCCTGATAAGGAACATTCTCTCTTTTGTTCAAGAAATAAATCCCAAATATATTCCAGTGTTATGTCCACTTTCAGTTTTCTTTTTATGGCCTCTCTCTGAATGTGGTTAAAATAGGTTTTTGGAATTTCACCTATGCCTTTCCAGAGTCCGTGATTGTTTCCACAAATCCACTGTTGGCAGCCGCAGGAAGGCAATCCTTTTAGTTTGTTATTTGTTACGTCCTTCCGTGTTCTCTCTACATTATTGCCGCATATACATTTGAACAACCAAACAGAACGTCTCATTTGTCGTCCCTGTTTTTTGTTGAAGGTTAGCTTTACACCGGTTGGTTTGATTGCAGTCAAATACCCAAAGGTTTGTCCAGCCACGTCTCTGAAATTATGAGAATGTTTCATGGATATACATAGACTGTATATCCGTGAAAGTTAAACTTTTTCCATCATTTTAAGACCTGATAGATTAGTTTTTTTATTGCGTCGTCATCCAACTGTTTGCCGTCAAGCAGTTTGAAAAGGAAAGATGCTCGGTTCGTGTTACCGTAGGCAGCTATCACTTTACCGGCCATTTGACCACGAATCTTTTTGTCCGCCGGGTCACCCATTCTCAACAAGTCGAAAATGAAGTTGTTGAACCCCTGAATAATCTGATTAACTTCTTTGTAAGCGTCAGCAATTTTTGAAGCAAAGCCAAGAGTAGGTTGTTCCCACAATTCAATATCAAAGGTAACGATGGCGTCTTTCAAGCCGTTGTAGTCGGGCATACCAGCGGCCAGCCAGAAATCCACAACCTTTTCAAAGGATGAAAGTTCAGACTTCATGTGATGGCGAACAAGATACCACGCCGACTTAACCTTGTGAATTGACTGGCCATTGTTATGATAAATACAGACGCCTTCTTTGCCAACCCACTGGTCAACATTCGCCAACAAGTCTTCAATGGTAGGAAACTTGTAGGTTTCAGGCCGTTTGATGCCAAAGTCGTGGGCGGTGTTGTCCAATCCAACTTGGTGCCAAAGAGAATAGTCTTTGTGTTCAACTCCACCAACCAAACGCCATTCAGGCGTTTCACCATAATTCAAAACAATCTTCTGAAGCGGAGAAGTCCATTCAAACAGATAGGAATAATCCCAAGTATCCGTTGCATCGTTTGCAATCAACTTGGGCAGAATGGTTTGTTCAAAGATTGCCAGTTCGTGGCCGTTGTCGAGTTGATGTGCGTCAATCGTGCCACGGGTTCGGAGAATGTAATGGCCTTTCCACTTGGAAACGATGAGCAGAGAACCGTCAAGCTTTTCAACGATGGTAGAACCAGTCAAAGAGTTAGGCAAAGGAAAGACTTCGGGCTTTTCGCCCCAGTTCGTAAACTTGGGAAAACCAGCAGAAATTAAATCGCCATTTGAATCCCAAACGGATGAACGCAGAACCTTGTTTTCCTTCGTCCACGTTGCGCCGATGTGTTTGGGTATGATGAGATAAACCAATTCACCGTTCAATACGTGTTCGTTGACGTGGAACTGTTCACGGTCAATGGATTGCAAGTCAAATTTCATTAGGGGTGTAATGTATCAGGGAGTTGTGTTAAGTCAAGCCCTCTGTATTGTTGCCAATGGGTCGGTTGGCCGTTCGGTTATTGAAAAGTCATCCAAAACAAAGTCATCAGCAATAGGAAGAAAATTCACTTCACGGGGCGTAATACCTTGTTGTGCCGTAACGGTTGCTGTGCCAGTCTCTTGTGCTGCCCTTTGAATACGGTTCAATGATTGTGCTTCTTCGCTGAAGGTCATTCGTGGTGCCGCAACTTGCCGTCGTATGTAATTGTTTGAGTCAATTACGTCCCTCTCTTTGATTACCTTGAGGTTTGTTAATCGTCGTCTGGGTTTTGATGTGGGCTTGGAATCGTCTTTCACCAAATCGCGGCAGAAATTGATTTCTGCAACCACAGAATTACAATCGCCAACATCATTGGCAGTCATATTCAACCACTTTTCGGCTTGTTCAAGTGTCTCAACGTTTCCACCAAGATTACTTGCTGAAATGATTGCCAATTGTTCGTAGAGCTTGTTAGTTCGGGCCTTATTGAACAAGTCGAATAATGATGTAACCTTTGGTAACATTGGTGAAAGGGTATCAAATCGGTTTCGGAAAGTCAAGCCTCGGCTCTGACAGATTTTCGTCTTGCCAGTTGGGTAGTTTCCTCATAGACTCATTGAGGTATCGGACCATGCGAACGCAAGTATTTTGCTCGTTAGTGCCATCGGCTTTACTTGTTACGTTGTCTTTCGTCCAGTTGTCTATCCAATTCTTAGCTTCATCCCATCCTCCGCTCCGTCTGCTGCCAAAATCTGAATTTTGATAGGCGTAAATTGCCACCTTCTCATACCGTTTGTCTCTCTTGACTTTCTGAAAGTAATCGAATAGTGATGTTATTGGTTTCATCGGTCATCTTCACTGGTGCTGTAGTCGTTCCGAATGTAATCGGTGTAATAATTGTTGACGGTTTGATGAAAGTAACTGTTGTAACTTGGCCTATTCCGATTCTGCTGCCGGACTTCTACGTTGTCCCGTTCTCGCTGACGTTCTATGTATTCCCGCCGTTCGTGTTCGAGCGTCTCGTTGAACTGACGCGACTGGTCGAGCGCGTAGGGGTTCTGGAGCGTGTCGAAGAACTGGCGCCACGGACTGTCTTGACCGAGCGTTTCTTCGGAGAGGCTTTTTTTTTTAATTCCGCTACCATCGCCTTCAACTTATCGCTGTCGGGGGTAGGGGTAGGAGTGGGAGCAGCCTCTACCGCGGGGGAGGGCTCTACGTCTTCAACAATCTTGTTGTAGCAATGATTGACTTCTTGAACAACCGCTCTACATGAGTTAAGGTCGTGCTTAATCGAAACTTGGTGAAGAAACTCCATGACTTTTTCATGGGTCGTAAGACCGTTC
>Ga0315278_10007392_pt1 | contig 10033 bp, 10 predicted proteins | sample YL17G06_0_MG_FD_203880 | JGI IMG/M metagenome (GOLD analysis project Ga0315278, IMG submission 203880) | Sediment microbial communities from Yellowstone Lake, YNP, Wyoming, USA - YL17G06_0 | ecosystem: Environmental > Aquatic > Freshwater > Lake > Sediment | place: USA: Wyoming | collected... | reverse complement strand
GTGGGCGGAGGGTCACGATCTCCTGGTGACACCCACGATCTCCGAGCCGCCGCCCCTGCTCGGCGACCTCGGAGGGCCGGGCGGCGACCCGCGGAAGACATGGCTCCGCAACCTCGAGGTCATCCCCTTTACGCCTCCGTTCAACGTCACCGGGCAGCCGGGGATCTCCCTGCCGCTTCACTGGACGCGCGAGGAGCTGCCAGTCGGCGTGCACCTGGTGGCGGCCTACGCTCGGGAGGACCTGCTCATCCGTGTGGCGGCGCAGCTCGAGCGCGCCGCGCCCTGGGCGGGCCGCAAGCCACCCCTCTCTGCCTGACCAACGCGACCGCTTCGATCCCGGCGATCCGAAGGAAGGCGTCGCAGAGCCATGCTGAAGGTCATCGTCCAACTCTATCCCGTGATCCCGGCCGCCGACGAGGACGAGCGGCGCCGCCTGCGGCCGATCGGACGCAACGCTGCCCGCTATCAGGAGACGCTCGCGGGCTGGCACGACATCGTGAGGGCGGCGGACGACCTCGGCGTGTGGGGCGTGGCGACGATCGAGCATCACTTTCATTCCGAGGGCTACGAGGTCGGGCCGAACCCCGGCGTGCTGAACGCCTATTGGGCAGCAATCACCAAGAAGGTGCGCGTCGGCCAGCTCGGCTACGTGATGAGCACCCAAAACCCGATTCGCGTGGCGGAGGAGACGGCGATCCTCGATCATCTGTCCCGCGGCCGCTGCTTCGTTGGCTTCGCGCGAGGCTATCAGTCCCGCTGGACCGACGTGCTCGGTCAGCACCTCGGCGGCGTCGCGGCGCTCTCCGACGGATCGCCCGCCGACCGGGAAAACCGCAAGCTCTTCGAGGAGCAGGTGGACCTCGTGCTGCGCGCGTGGACCGAGGATTCGATCGAGCATCACTCCCGGGTCTGGCAGATCCCGTATCCCTACGAAACGGGCGGCCGCGAATGGCCAATGGTCGAATGGACGCGCGCGCTCGGCGCCCCCGGCGAGATCGATGGGCAGGGAGCCATTCGGCGTGTGAGCGTCGTCCCCGCGCCCTTCACACGGCCGCATCCGCCCGTCTTCGTGTCGAGCAACGCGAGCCTCGAGACGATCGAGTGGGCCGCGCGACACGGCTTCGTTCCGACGTACTTCTCGAGCATCGGCCGCGCGGGAAGCTATGGACCGACCTACGTATCCACCGCTGCCGCCGCCGGCCGGGAATTTGCCCTGGGCGAGAACCAGGCGATCGTCCGCTGGCCTCGGATCGGCGGGAGCCGCAAAGAGGGGCTCGAGAAGCTCGCACTCTACGACGGAGACATCTTCAAGCACTTCTACGGGCCCTTCCTGTCCCGCATCGGCAGTCAGGCGGGGGTGGCGAGCGATGCAACGCGCGAGGACACGGTCGCGCCGATGCTCGCCTCGGGCCTCTTCATCGCCGGCGGCGCGGCGGACGTCCGCGACGAATTCGTACGACAGTGGCGGGAGCTCCCTGCCGAGTACGCGGTGCTCATCTACCATTACGCCCAGCAGCCGAAGGAAAGCGTCATCGAGGACCTTCGCCTCTTCATGCGCGAGGTGAAGCCGGCTCTCGACGAGGTTCTTCGACGCTCGTGGAGTACCGACCGTGAATCGGCGGCGGACCTGGCCTAGGCGAGTAGGAGCCGGCAACGGCTCCCATCGCACTGGTTGGCATGGATCGCATCGCTGACACGAGCGAATTCCAGCCAATTCCCGCCAGCCTGCCGCGGCGCTGAAAATCAGCAAGAATCGAGCGGATGAGGACGTCCTACCGAGAGGTTACACGGTGTCGCTCACGGAAGTGAAAATGTACTCCGACTACAAGAGCCCGTTCGCGTATCTCGCGTTCGATCCCGCCTTCGCGCTCGGCGACCGCTACCGGATTCGCCTGCGCTGGATTCCCTTCCAGCTGCGCATCAAGGGAAAGGGGGAGCGCAGCGTCTATTCCGAGTACAAGGCGCGATACTCGTATCTCGATGCCCGGCGGTTCGCGAAGCCGCGGGGCCTGGTGATTCGCGGGCCGTTGAAGGTCTACGATACGACGCCGGCGCTGATCGGCGGCCTCTTCGCGGAGGCCCATGGGCGTCTGCTCGACTACAGCCGCACGGTCTTTGAGCGATTCTTTCGCCGCGAGCTGGAGCTAGATCAGGCCGCCGACATCGGCGGGGTGCTGGCCGGCCTCGGCTTGTCCGCCATCGCGTTTGGCGAGTACCTTTCCGCAGGCGGCGCGCGCGAATACCAGCGCGCGCAGGAAGAGGCCGCCGCCGATCACGTCTTCGGCGTGCCGCTGTTCGTCTTCCAGGGCGAGCCCTTCTGGGGCCACGACCGACTGCCGCTCCTCGAGCAGCGGCTGCGAGAAGCTGGGCTCGCCTCGTGACCGGCTACCGGCCGATTCCCGATCCCACTCCCGTGACCAACGCGATTTTGCCCTCGAGCCTCATGTATCCCTCCTTCTTCACGAAAGCCGAACGCGACTCCGATTCCGCGCTCGTCACCACGCGCACGCAGGGTCAGCGCCGCAGCGCGCTGCGCTCGTCCATCTGCGCGATGTGATGCTCGACGGCACGGCGCTCGCGGGCGAGATGGTCGGCGACGGCGCGCGCGAGCCGCGGATCGGCGAGGTAGTGCATGCTGTCGGTCGGCCGCGCATCGAAGCCGCGGAGATGCTTGAATTCGCCGCCCGCGCCCGGCTCGAAGCGGCGGATTCCGGTCTCCAGGCAGTATTCGATCGCCGCGTAGTAGCAGACGTCGAAGTGCAGGAAGCGGATCTCCTCGAAGCTGCCCCAGTAGCGTCCATAGAGCACGTCGTGCTTGCGGACGTTGAACGTGCCGGCGATGATGCTCCCGCCGCGGCGCGCGACCACGAAACAGAGCCGCTGTTTCCAGCGCTCGCGCAGTAGATCGAAGAGCGTCCGGTTCAGGTACTGCCGGCCCCAGTAGAGCTTATCGACCGTCGAGTGGTAGAGCCGGAACATGATCGGGAAGAGCGCGTCGGGAATCTCGTCGCCGGCGAGCACCTCGAGCTCGATCCCCTGCTCCGCGATCTCCCGGCGCTCGCGGCGCACCTGCGTACGGCGCTTGCTCTTGAGCGCCGCCAGATACTCCTCGAAGCTCCGCCAGCCGGGGTTCTCCCATTGGTACTGATAGCCCGCGCGGTGCTCGAAGCCGACCGAGGAGAGCCCTTCGACCTCGTCCGGGAGACAGAAGTTGACGTGCGCCGATGAGAAATTGTTCTGGCGGCAGATCTGCTTCAGCCCTTCGCCGAGCGCTCGGATCACACCGGAGCGATCCGCCGAGCTGCGGCTGAGAAAGCGGGCACCGCTCGCCGGCGTGAACGGCACGGCAACGAGCAGCTTCGGGTAGTAGGCGATGCCGCCGCGCTCGGCGGCTTCCGCCCAGCCGTGATCGAAGACAAACTCGCCCATGCTGTGCGCCTTTACATAGAGCGGACAGGCGCCGACGAGCTCCTTGCCCTCCCAGAGCGTCAGATGCTGGGGCAGCCAGCCCGTGTCCGCGGAAACACAGCCCGCTTCTTCGAGTGAGGCGAGCCATTCCCACTCGAGGAAAGGCGAGCCGTCACCGACGAGCGCGTTCCAATCCCCCGGCGAGACTTCGGCGATCCGTTCCTTCACCTCCAGGCGCACGCCCCGACTCTAGGAGCCTACGTCGGATATGGAAAGGGGGCTATAACGGCGCCATGAAGGTCCTTCGTTGGGGATGGTCGGAGTACGAGTCGCCCGAGCTGCCGGGTTTGCCCGCAGGGGTCGAGGCGGTCGCGCGGGCCGGGCCGGCGGCGCCGCTCGAGGAAGCCGACGTCCTGGTCGTGCCGAGCACCGTGCGGGTCGATGCGGCCGTCACGGAACGACTTCGGCGTTGCAAGCTCGTCGTGACGACGACGTCGGGCTTCGACCAGATCGATCTCGCGGCGCTGCGCCGAGCCCGAATCCTCTGCACTCGTTTGCCGCTCGCCCGCCGCGATGCGGTGGTCGAGACGACGCTCGGCATGATCTTCTCTCTCACCCGCCGCCTCGGCTGTTTTCAAGAAGCGGCGCGAGCCGGGCGCTGGGAACGGCCCCGCCTGGCCGACTACGGGGCGACCCTGCTCGGCACGATCGGCGTAGTGGGCGTCGGCGTGATCGGCTCACGAATGGCCGAGCTGCTCGAAGGGCTCGGGGGCCGGGTGCTTCGCTGCGACCCCGTCCTCGCCGGCGGGGTTTCGCTCCCGGAGCTGCTGCGCGACAGTACCGTGGTCACGCTCCACTGCGAGCTCACACCTTCCAACCGCGGCATGATCGGTCGAGCAGAAATCCGCGTGATGCAGCGCGGTGCCGTCCTCGTCAACACCTCCCGCGGCGCGCTCCTCGACGTCGAGGCCGCCATCGATGCGGTGCACGAGGGTCACCTTGCGGGCCTCGGGCTCGACGTCTTTCCCGAGGAGCCGACGGATCTGTCACGCTACGCCGGGCCGCGCGTCCTGGTCACGCCGCACGCGGCAGGATGGCACCCGGGGCTCGGCACCAAGATCGCCGAAGGGGTCGTCGAGGCGGTGCGGGCGCTGAAGGAAGGACGCGAGGTGCCGTTTCGAGTCGCTTGAGGAGGGCTACGGGCAAAGATTTTCTGAGTCCTTTCCCGTAGCCTGTAGCCCGTGGCCTCTCATTCTATCGGCAGCCACCAGCTCGGCTGGTGCCCGAGGCGCTTGACGGCCTCGTCGTGGAGATCGGCGTACTGCTTGCGAATCTCTTCGATCCGCTTGTCGGCCTTCTGCTTCTGCTTGCGTAGCGCGTCTTCCTCGCCGGTGTCGTTCGCGTCCGGACCGTAGGCCTTCTGCAGCATCTCGATCCCGATCTGCGAAGCCTGCGCATCCACCTTTCTCAGCGCGGCGAGCTTGGTTTCGGCCTCGGCCGATTGCTGCTTCGCGTCCGCGAGCTCGCGCTTGAGCCGCATGCGCGTCATGCTGGCGTTCGCGGAGAACGCCTCCTCGGAGATGGCGGACGAACTGGAGCTCTCGGCAGGAGCCGCGGCCTCGCGGTCAGCCTGCGCGGTGGTCTCGGCTTGCGCGACAGGAGGACTCTGCGCCTCGGGACTCTGCGCCTCGGGACTCTGCGCCTCGATCCCTTTGACCGCCCCGGTGTCCTCGGTGGTGCTCTCGCCACCCGGCGACACGTTGGAGAAATGGACCTTTCCGTCCTTGTCGGTCCACTTGTAGACCTTCTGTGCGACCACTTGCCCGGCCGAGAACGATAGCCAGGCCAGACCCAGGACGAGCGTTGCGAAACCCTGTCGGCTCCTGCTCATGCGTTCCTCCCCTTGGCACTTCGTCAGGCTATCAGGTTACACCGATTCACGCCGATTAGGCGAGCCTTCCAAGCTCGCCAACGGGCCATCGGCCCGCCACATGTGACAGCTCCCCACCTGAGGGTTCCTCGCGCGGTTGCGAAGCGTCTGGTCGGGCCGGAGGTTCAGCAGGCCGGCGAGCGCTCCCGAGGCTTGTGGGATCACCGGGGTCAGCGCGATCACCAGCGCCGAGAGATGCGCGCAGCCCGTCGCGCCCCCGATCCGCTCGAGTGCCGCGGTCGTGAAGCCCTTGGCCACCGACAGGCCCTGGAGCCGCGCCACGCTGGCGAGCGGCGCTGCGCAGCCCGCAAACGGCGAGCCGGAGAGCTTGGCCTCCGCCTCGAGAATCGTGAAGGCGGGAATCTCGAGCGAGCACGTCAGCTCGGCGCTCGCGGCCGATAGCTCTGGCCCGCCGTCCCGAAGCCCCGCCGTCATCCGCAGCCGCAGCCGGTCATCGACACGAGCCGTGATGCGGATCTGCCGCCGGAACGGCCGGAAACCGCTGCCCGTTATCTCGCGCACGCGTCTCCAGTGCGGGCTCTCGGCCCGCCACTCGGCGCAGCTGTCGCGGACGACGTCGCGGCTCGCCTCCGGCATGCGCAGCGCCGCCCCGCAAAGCCTCCCGGAGGCCGCACGCACGGCCAGTGGCAGGCACTGGGCCAGCGAGAGGATGTGGAAGCAACCGAGACGCCCGCCGACGGTCTCCATGACGCGCAGCGCGTAGCCGGCGTCGAGCGGGGTGCCGATCAGCCGTTGGTAATTCGGCAAGACGTTCCGGCAGCCCTCTCCCCGAGTCTTGACGCTCGGCTCGAAGGGGATGGCGTGCATCGCCGCGTCGACGCCGACGATCGTGAGCGCGCGGTCGACCTCGACGCCGAGCGTCATGTGATGAACGACCCCCGGGCGATGAGACACGCCGAGATAGGCGGGCATGTCGACATGGCGAACGTCGCGCAGCTCGGCATGAACGGCGAGCCGATCGCCGTCGAGCGGCTGCGTTTCGATCGACAGCGTCCGCTCGTGGAGGTCGGTGCTCATCGCCGACCGCCCTTCCGCCCCGACGGATCCAGGCCCCAGCTCGCCGGCCGCCACGTCGTGCCGGAGGCGCCATCCTCGAGCGCGATGCCCGCCTGCAGCAGACCGCGGCGAAGCGCGTCGGCGCGCTGCCAATCTCTGGCGCCCCGCGCCGCCGCGCGCTCGGCGATCGCGCGCTCGACGTCGGCGGCCGTCTGCCCCGCCGCCGCGAGCGCGCGCGCCCGCTCGGCGTCGAGGAACTCCTCGGCGCGTCGCTCGCCGATGCCGAGGACCGTCACGGCGGCGGCAAGATCGCGCCGCACCGCCGTGGCGCCCGCGACATCGCCGCCATCGAGCAGGCGATTGATCTCGCGCACGAGATCGAAGAGCACGGCGATCGCGCGGGCCGTGTTGAGATCGTCGTCCATGGCGGCGACCAACGCCTCGAGGCGCTCCGTCGGCGGAAACAGCGACACGGGCGCCGCAGGCGCCCGCGCTCCCGCGCAATCGGCGCGCGCCAGCGTCTCGTAGAGCCGAACGAGCGCGCGGAAGCTCTCCTCGACGCTCTCCAGCGAAAAATCCATCGGGCTCCGGTAGTGCGTGGAGACGAGAAACAGGCGCAGCGCCTCGGCCGGCAATCGCTCGACGAGCTCGCGGATCGTGAACACGTTGCCGAGAGACTTCGACATCTTCTCTTCGTTGATGCGCACGAAGCTGTTGTGCAGAAACACCCGCACGAACGGCATGCCCGCCGCGCCCTCGGATTGGGCGATCTCGTTCTCGTGATGCGGAAAGATGAGGTCCTCGCCGCCGCAGTGGAGATCGAAGGGTTGTCCGAGGAGCGAGGTGCTCATCGCCGAGCACTCGATGTGCCAGCCCGGCCGTCCCCTTCCCCAAGGGCTCTCCCACGCGGGCTCGCCGGCCGCCTCCCGCTCCGGCGTGACCGACTTCCAGAGCGCGAAATCCATCGGATCGCGCTTTCGCTCGTCGACCTCGACACGCGCCCCGGCGATCATGTCTTCGAGGCGGCGCTTGGAGAGCTTTCCGTAGCCCGGGAAATTGCGCACCGAGAAGTACACGTCACCGTCGACGACGTAGGCGAGCCCTCTGTCGAGGAGCTGCCGGATGAGCCCCACCATGGCGTCGATCCACTCGGTGGCGCGCGGCTCGTGGCTCGGCGCCAAGCAGCCGAGCGCGCCGACGTCGCGGTGGAACTCGGCGATGTTCCGCTCGGCAAGCTCGCCTGCCGCGATCCCCAGCGCCTGCGCGCGATCGATGATCCGGTCGTCCACGTCCGTGATGTTGCGGACGAACGTGACGTCGTAACCACGCGCGCGCAGATACCGGTGCAGCACGTCGAAGGCGACGAACACGCGGGCATGGCCGACATGGCAACGGTCGTAGACCGTGACCCCGCAGACGTAGACGCCGGCCTTGCCCGGAGCGAGCGGCTCGAAGGGCTCGACCCGGCCGGTCAGAGTATTGTGGAACGAGAGGGCTACTTGAGCTCCCCGGAATAGATCCGCATCACCGTGTCGAGGAACTTGATCGCGTCGGGCTTCTTCCGCTGGAAGGAGTTCCGGCCCATGATCGAGCCGAAGCCGCCGCCGTCGCGGATGCCGCGCACCTCTTCGAAGATGTCCTGGTCGCCCTTCGTGGCTCCACCCGAGAAGATGACGATTCTGCGGCCATCGAAGACGCTCTGCACCACGTGGCGGATGCGCTCGGCGATCGTGCCGACGGGGATTCGTTCCTTCTCGTAGACCTTCTTGGCCTCGGCGAGCTCGATGTGCGCGGTCGGCACCTTGACCTTGACGACGTGCGCGCCGAGCTCGGCGGCGATGTGCGCGGCGTAGGCGACGACGTCGATCGCGGTCTCGCCTTCCTTGCTGAGGCTCGAGCCGCGCGGGTACGACCACACGACGACGGCCAGGCCGACGCTCTTCGCCTCCTCGGCGATCTCGCGCAGCTGCTCGTACATCTCGCGGATGCGCGACGAGCCCGGATAGATCGTGAAGCCGACGGCCGCGCATCCCAGCCGCAGCGCTTCCTTGACGCTGCCAGTGACCGACGAGCACGGGTCCTTCTCGTCGTAGAGCACGTCGTGGCTGTTGAGCTTCAGGATCAGCGGAAGCGCACCGGGAAACTGCGCGACGCCCCCCTCGATGAAGCCGAGCGGAGCGGCGTACGCGTTGCAGCCGGCGTCGAGCGCGAGCTGGAAGTGGTAGTTCGGATCGTAGCCGGCCGGATTCGCCGCGAAGCTTCGGCCCGGGCCGTGCTCGAAGCCTTGGTCTACGGGCAAGATGACGAGCTTCCCGGTACCGCCGAGACGCCCGTGGTTCAGGAGGCGCGCCAAGTTCGCCCGCGTTCCCGGGTTGTCGCTTGCATACCAGCTGAGAATTTCTCGCACTCGTTCGGTCATACGACTCTCCTCGCGGTTAGGGTCAGCCTGATGATCTGCCAAAATGGGGAACGTTGGCAACGTCGTCCGTTCCTCTCCGTCACTCCTCCTGAGCCTCGCTGGTCAGCGTCTCGAGCGACCAATCCCGGTCCCGGACAAATCCGTGGGCACGCACCGGGCAGGCCTCCACCCGGCAGCTCCGACAATAGACGGAGCGGCAGGGGTCGAGATGGAAGATGCAGTCGGCATCCTGACCGATTCCGTTGACGATCTCGAGCTCGAAGCCGTCGGAAAAATCGTGTGCATCGGACACGGACCAGAAGCGCGGCACGACCACGTGCGCATCGACATGCACCACGCCGCCGGAGCGGATCGCGCGCAGCCGGTGAATGGCGATGCCCCCCGGGTGCCGCACCGCCTGGATCACCGAGGTGAGCTTGGCGAGAAGCCCGCGGTCCGACTCGTCGAGCAGCCCGCCCACGGCCCGACGCAGCAATCGCGCGCCGATGATCGCGAGGTTGCCACCGAGCGCGATGGCGACGAGCGGATCGAGCGCTTGCCAGCCGGTGATGCGGACGAGGACCAGGCCAACGACGACACCCGCGCTCGTCCAGAAGTCGGTGAGCACGTGCTGGCCGTCGGCCTCGATCGCCGGCGAGTGCATTCGCCGTCCGGCCCGGACGAGGAAATAGCCGAGCAAGGCATTGGCGAAGCCGGCGACGATCACCAAGACCAGCCCTTTTTCGATCGACATGATCTGTTGGCCGAACCACAGCGCCTGTCCGGCTTGGTAGACGATCAACAGCGCCGCGAACGCGATCAGGCCGCCCTCGAATCCGCTGGAGAGGAACTCGACCTTGCCGTGACCATAGGGATGGGACTCGTCGGCGGGACGGCTGGCGATCGCGAGGCTCGCGAGCGTGAACAGCGCCGCGACGATGTTGACGACCGACTCGAGCGCATCGGAGAGGATCGCCGTCGAGCCGGTGAGCTGATAGCCGACGAACTTGGCCGCGAAGATCAAGACGGCGACGACGAGCGAGATCGTGCCGGCGCGCAGACGGATCGCGCGATCGGCAACCACCGCTTGCGGGGCGTCGGGCACTCGATTCGAGTAGGCGAGATCGGAGACGGGCATGGCAAAACGGCTACCGGCTACAGGCTACCGGCTACCGCCCGACAAGAGAAGCCATCGACACCATGGGTCTCTGGCTACAAAACGTTTCGGCAAGACGGAACGCGTGGGCGGTTGTGGTCGATCCGTACTCGGGTCGACCACA
>Ga0315278_10007390_pt1 | contig 10034 bp, 8 predicted proteins | sample YL17G06_0_MG_FD_203880 | JGI IMG/M metagenome (GOLD analysis project Ga0315278, IMG submission 203880) | Sediment microbial communities from Yellowstone Lake, YNP, Wyoming, USA - YL17G06_0 | ecosystem: Environmental > Aquatic > Freshwater > Lake > Sediment | place: USA: Wyoming | collected... | reverse complement strand
GTGCGCGTCACGTCGGCGCGCAGCCCCGGCGGCAGCTCGGCGTACAAGTCGGTCTCCCGCCATTCCGCCTTGCGCACCCAGACGCCGGAATAGTATTCCAGGATGCGGCGGCGCAGCGTCGCGGGCAGCCGCCGCGCGCGCGCCCACGCTTCCACCTCTTCGAATTTTGCGCGCAGCACGGACGCGCGCCGGGAGGCGGCGGAAGAGGAGGCCAGGGTGGCGCCCATGGAGGAGATGACAAAGGAGAAGAAGAGGATGCCTGGACGAGGACGAGAGCTTGGGCGGTGAGCGTGCGCACCGCGCTCGCGCTCCGCGCCCCACGCACCCCGCGCACCCCCCTCGCCTTTCTCTCACCGACAAACATGATCCCAATGGCGATGCCGTGCTCCACCGTCGTCTTGGGCGTGATGTCGCCGTAGCCGACGGTCGTCAGCGTCGTCACAGAAAAGTAGGCCGCCGCCACGTATATTTGCGCCCGCGGCAGCTGCACCAGCGGCACGCCGTCGCGCAGGATGGAGTCGAGCCAGGTGTCGCGGGGAGGGGCGTCGAACGCGCCCTCGGACCGGGCGACGAGAAACCAGAGGCACGCCAGGAGGTTGACCAGGACCGCCGCCGTGTACACCAGCGCCGCCAAATAGACCGCCGCCGTGGACAGGACGCCCGACATGGCGCGCTGGACGTCGCCGGTGGAGGTGGCGTCAAAGAGGCGGGCCAGGGCAGGGACGATGCGGAGGAGGCGCAGGGCCCGCAGTCCAAGCAAGATGTTGACCGAGGCGGGGGTGCGGGTCGAGGCGGCGAGGAGGACGATGAGTTGCGCCCAAAAGGGGAAGACTGGAGAGGAGAAGGGAGAGGTGGAGGGGCCAAGTTCGCGCGCGCGCCGTCGCCAACCTTCATCGTCTCTGCCTCTCCCGCCCACCTGTCACGACGTCCATCAGAAAGCTCCCCCGCAGCGCGTACGCGCGCGCCACCAGCCTGCCGTCGGTGAGCATGCGCCGCCGAAAGTTGTGCCGCACGACGGCCGCGCGGTGGAACGACGCGGCAATGTCGGCGGTGAACACGGCGCCCGCGCAGATGTCGACCCCCGAGAGCGCGCCCCACTTGGTCCATTCCTCGGAGCCGATGAACGCAATCGCGATGGGCACGAAAAAGGCCGAGTAGGTGCAGTCGAGGAGGACGACGAGCATGCGCTCAGCGCGCGACGCGAGGCCGAACGGGGACAGGAGCGGCAAACACAGAACGCTGCGCCCGCGGAACGCGCGCGTTGCGCCGGCTTCGACGGCGGGGTCAAACAGGGCGTGGTGCTCCCCGTAGGCGGGCGTCGTGCCAAACGGGGCGAGGCGGTCAAGCAGCGAGCGCGCGCGCGGTGCGTTGGCGGGCGCGGGCTTGGGCAGCGCGCCCGTGGCCAGCCATTCAAACTCGTCCGACGTGATCTCCACCTCCAGGGCGGCTTGCAAAGGGTCGACGGCGTCGTCTGGGGACGGGGGCAGAGGGGTGAGCACAGGGCCGGCCTCGGCCCGGACCCCGCCGGCTCGCGCCGAGTCCCCACCCTCACCGCCTCTCCACCACCCACTCACTGCGCCCCGCGTGCAGCTTGAAGCTCCACTCGCTGCCTTCGTCCTCGCTCTCCTCCGACGCGTAGAGCGGCGCCGCGTGCCGCGGCAGGCCGGGCGCGACGTCGACCGCGACGGGCGGCGAGTCGCGGGCCGCGGGCGGCGCCGGCCCGGGCGAGGCGACCGGCATGGGCGTCGGCGGGGGGTCGGGGCGCGGTGGATTGGGCACGGAGTGACGCCGAGCCGGGACCACCGGCGACGCTGCTCCCACACCCTCGGCTCGCCCTCGCCAGGCGCTCGCCCTGACGTCACACACCGCGCCAGCGCCCCTCTGCGGGCCAGGCGCCGGCGCGCGCCGCGCGCCGCGCGCCAATGCCGTCGCCCGCGCTCTCGGAGCGCCAGCCCGAGGCGCCGCCGCCGCCCCCGACGGCGTGGACGTTTAGTGCGGGCAAGATGGAGGGCGACCTGAATGGGGAGGGGGCGGCGGGAGCTCGCGGTGCGCGCGCGCGCGGCGCCGCGCCGCCGCCCGTCGCGTCGCCCGCGCCGAGCGCGGCCGCCTTTCGGGCGGCTATCAGCACGCCATTGCCTAGGGATGACGGCGACCGGGATGAGGTTTCCACGCCCGCTCCGCGCTTTGCCGCTTCGGCCGGCAAGGCGACCGCGGCGCGCGCCCGCCCATCCTCGGCCCGCAGGCGGCGGCCGCCCGTCGGCACGCCCGCCGCGACGCCGGGGGGGGCGGCGCCGATGGACTTTTCGCCCTTTGTCCCAGCGGCGACGACGCGCGCGCCGCCGCGCGCGCCGCCCGGCGCGTCCCGCTTTGGAGGAGGTCACGGCGTCGCGACCATGCCGCCACCCACGCCGGGCGCGGCCGCGGCGGCCGAGCTGCGGGACAAGCTGCGCGTGCGCGACGGTGCGCCGCCGCGGGGTGGGGCCGCGCTGCGCGGCGGCCCGTTCCCCGCGCCGCCCGCGGCCGCTGCCGCGGCGGCTCCATCGCCGCCTCCCCAATCCCCGCCCGTCCTCTTCCGCGCTCGCACGCCGGGCGCCCCCGCCTCCGCCCCCTTTGTCTTTTCCTCGCCCGGCTCCGCCGGCCGCCGCGGCGCGGGCGGGCGGGCGCCGGGCCTGTTCGGGTCGCCGTTCAAGGCGGGAGCGGGGAGGGCTGAAAGGGCGGCGGCGGCGAGCGCGGCGAGCGCGGCCACTGCCGAGCCGGCGCCGCAAGCCCCCGCGCCTGCGGCCGCCGCCGCCGACCCTGGAGAGGCGTCCGCACGGCCTGCATCTGCGTCCCAGCGCACGCCTACCGGCGCCACCGCCCCCCTCCCTCGCCGCCCGCGCCCCGCCGCGCGCGGCGCGCGTGCCGCGCCCAAGGGCGCCGGCCTTTGGGCGCCCACCGCGCCGCCGTCACCCGCGGACGCGGGCGCCGACTGGAGAGACGCGGCGGCCGAACTGGAAGCGCAAGCTGCCGCGCCGCCGCCGCAGGCCTTTTCCTTTGGCGGCGCCGCTGCCGCGCCCCCTGGCGCTCCCGCGGCGCGCGCCTCCCGGCGCACGCCCGCGCGCCGGGTGGCGGGCAGGCCGGCGACCGCGCCATCACCGGCGCCGCCCTCCTGGCTGTCCCCCGCGCGCGACGCGCCCGCGCGCGCGCGCGCGGCGACGCCTGCGGAAGAGGAGATGGCCGACGCCGAGCCCAGCCCCCAAGTGGCGACCACGCCGGCCATGCCGACGTCCGGCGCGGTCGCGGCCGAGCTGCTGCGGGGGCGGGGGAACGCGGCCTTCTCGCGCGGCGCGTACGCGCGCGCCGGCGAGCTCTACAGGCGCGCCCTGGACGCCCTTACCGCCGCCTCGGGCCCCAACGCCCCTGGCACCGGCAAGCTACATTCCAACGTGGCCGCCGTCTGCCTGCAGCTCGGCCGCCCGCGCGCCGCGCTCGCCGCGTGTGCGGCGGCCCTCGCCGCCGAGCCCGGCTTTGCCCGCGGCGCCGTGCGCGCCGCCACGTGCCACGTGCGGCTGGGCGATTGGGGCGCGGCGGCGGCCGCGCTCGACGCGGCCGACGCGGCGGCGGGCTCGTTGCCGCACGCCGACGCGGCGCGCGCGCGGGCTGATGCTGGCGCCAAGCGGGCTGAACTGGAGGCCATGGCGGCGGCCGCCGACGCCGGTTTGGCCGCCGCGGCCGCAGCCGACACGCGCGAGGCGGCCGACGCCGCGCTCGCGTCGCTCACGCAGCTCCTCGCGCCCGGCGCCGCGCCGCACGCGGCGGAGCTGAGGGCCGCCCGGGCGCAGCTCTTGCTCGCCCTCGGCCGCCCGGACGACGCCACGGCCGCCGCCGCCCCCTCGTGCGACGAGGAGCGGGCCGCGGGCGCCCCCCCCTGGGCCGCGTGGGCCGCGGTGCAGGCCGCCTTTTTCGCGGGGCGCCTCGCCGACGTCGCCGCCGCGCTCGAGGCGCGGGCAGCCGCCGGAGACAGTGGAGCGGCCGCCGGCCCGCACCCCGCGGGCCTCGCTCCGCCGAGCGCGGCCGCCGCAGCTTGCGCGGCCGCTGCCGCGCGCGCCGCGCTCGCAGCGCGCGCCGACGGCAACGCCGCCCACGCCGCCGGCCGCTACGCCGACGCGGACGCGGCCTACACGCGCGGCCTGGGCGTCGACCCGCCGCCGCCGCCCGCGTTTGCGGCGGTGCTGCTCGCCAACAGGGGGGCCGCGCGGCGCGCGCGCGGGGCGAGGTGTGCCGCGCTGGCCGACTGCCTCGCCGCCGCCGCCCTCGCCCCCTCGTACGCAAAGGCAGCTGCCCGCGCCGCCGACCTCCTGACCGAGGTCGGCCTGGCGGGCGACGCGGTGGCCACGCTGGAAAGCGCGGCGGCGGCGGGCGCCGACCCGGCGGTCGTCGCGCCGGCGCTCGCGGCGGCGCGGGCGGCCGCAGCGGCGGCCGGGGCTGTGGCCGCCGTCGACCACTATGCGATGCTGGACCTTGCGCGCGGCGCCGCCACCGACGCCGCGGTGCGCGCCGCCTACAAGAAGGCCGCGCTCGCGCACCACCCCGACAAGGCCGCCACCCGCGCCCGCGCCGCCCCCGCGCTCACTCCCGCGGGCGTGGCGCTGCTGGCGGCGCCCGCCCTGCAGGCGCGGGTGCGGGAGAGCGCGGACTTTGTGTTTAAAGCGGTCGGCGCGGCAAAGGCGGCGCTGGCGGACGCGCGGGCGCGCGCCGCGGTCGACGCCTCGCTCGACGCCGCCAGAGCGCGGGCGGCCGCGGCGGCTGCTGGACCCTGGGGGCACGCAGCGGCCTCTCGGGGCGGGCACGGGTGGCGGCGGTCGGCGGCGGGGTTCGGCGGCGGTTATGGCGCCGGCGCCGCTTGGTGATTCAGAGAGTTTTGGGGGCCTTCCGACTGTCGCACTGCAAACGAAACGCGGGATCCTTGGTACAAGAGGCGGGGCGCGGCCCCGCCGCGCTCGCTCACGCACCCCGCCCTCTCTGTTCCTCCTCCTCGCGGCCGAAGCGCCACACGCGCACCCCTGCTGAATCGTCAAACGCGGCCGCAACCCAGCGCCCTTGGATGTCGACAGACCGCGCGCACGCCGGGCGGCCGGCGAGCCCCGCGCCGAGGCGGCGGGGGGCGCGCCGCGGCGCGCGCGCGTCGAGCAACGTCACGCCCCCCGAACCCGTCGCCAGCGCGAGCCAGGGGTCGTCGTGGGCCAGGGAGGACGGGGGCGGGCCGCCGGGGCGGGCGAGGGCGAGGGAGGACGGGGACGGGCTACGCAAGTCCACCGCGTCGACGCCGCCGTCGGCGCCCGCCACGAAGAGCGTGCGCCCGTCGCGCGTGCCGTCCACACGCGCGCCGTGGCCGAGGCAGGCGCCGGGGGGGGCAGGGCGGGGCGGGAGGCGGCGGAGGAGGGCCCCGGTCGCCGCGTCGAACGCCGCCGCGCCGCGCCCTTCCGCCACGAGCGCGCGCCCCCCGCGCACGACCGCGCCCCACCCCCAATCCACCAACGGCAACACGGCAACGCAGGCCAGAGAGGGGCGGGACCAGAGGCGGGCGGTGCAGTCCCAGGAGGCAGACGCGATCGTCGCCGCGTCGACAGAGACGCCCGCCACGGGGCCGCCGTGCCCCGTGAGCAGGGCGGGGCGGGAGGTTGGGTCGAGGGCGCCCGACGCCGCTGTCCACACAGCGATCGAGCCGTCGCCGGTGCCGGCGGCGGCGAGCGCGCCGCAGACCGCGCCCGCGTCGCCCGCGACGCAGCGCGCGCCGCCGGGCAGAGGCGCGCTCGCGCCCGCCTGCGCCCCGGACGACAGGCACCACAGCCGCACCGTGCGGTCGGCGCCCGCGGTGAGCGCGGCGTCGGCCGCGGGCAGCAGCGCGACAGACCGCGCCGCGCCGCGGTGGCCGACCAGGGCGTCGACGGCAGGGCGCGGCTGACCGGGGGTCAAAGTGGCGGCATGTGCGAGACGCCGGGCGTACGCGACGCGCCAGCGGGGGGCGGTGGGCGTGTCGAGCGCGCGCCAGCGCCGCAAGTAGAACGCCTGCGAGCGAGAAAGGGGTCGATGTAGTTGTTCTTCCTTGACCCTCCGCCCTCCGTCACTACCCCTCATCTCCCCTACCTCCCACGCGTGGTCGCTCGCGGCATCCGCGCCGAGCGCGGCCCATGCGCGGCACGTGGCCGTCGCGGCGATGAGGTCGCGCGGGCCGAGGCAATCCAGGATACGGTGCAGGGGGCCATCGGGCAGGTGTGAGATGGAGGTATCGCGCGGCGAAGCGGGGACGGGGCGGAAAGGGGGGGGGGGCGACACAGGGCAATCGAGCGCGAGAAGCGGCGGGCGCGCCGTGGCCACCACCGGGCCGCCCGGGGCCGGTGCCGCCACCGCGGGCGCCATTGAGAGCGGCCGCCGCGCGGGCGAGGGGCAACCGCGGAGTGCGGCTGCGCTGGCTTCCCGTTCGCCACTCCCTCTCAGCCCGCTTCTCGCGCGCCGCCCCCCGGCCGCGACCCCGCCCAGCATGGTGCGCGCCCCGCCACGCGGCGGCGTGCCCGATTGGCGCGCTGAACGTGGTCCACCCTCCCACCCTACCATCCGCAGGCCGACGCCAAGGCGTCCCGCTTCTGGGGCGGCGACTCGTCCTCGTCCGACGACGACGACGACAAGAAGAGCAAGCCCGGGTCCGGCTCCGGCTCCGGCGGCTCGTCCTCGGCGTCCGGGTCGTCGTCGTCCGGCTCCTCGTCCTCGTCCGGCTCCTCCTCGGATTCCGACTCGTCCTCCAGCTCCAGCAGCGATGGCGGCAAAGGCGCCAACCGGTAAGAGATGGAGGGAGAGGGAGAGGGGGCGGGACGGGTGCGCGCCGCGCGGCGGCCGCCGTCCGATCGGCGGGCGCCGCCCGATCACGCGACCGCCCGCCCACCCCCACCCACCCATCCACCATCAGTTTCATGCTGGGCTCGTCCGACTCGGACGACGACGGCGCGCGCCGCGTCGTGCGCTCGGCGCGCGACCGCGCGGCCGACGGCCTCAAGGCGACGTGCGACGAGATCCGGGTGAGGAAGAGGGATGGAGAGGAGAGTGGATGGTGGACGCCGGCAGCGTCGGTCGCCGGGGGCGGCTTGGGCGCGGGCGCCGACCCCGCCCTCTCCACCTCTCGCTCCTTCAGAACAAGGTCGACATCTCGGACTGGGCCTCGGTGCAGACCCTATTTGACAAGCTGCACAAGGACTCGGACAAAGCGGCCAAGGCGGCGTCCCTGACGCCCGGCGCCCTGCCGCGCGCCTACACGCGCGCCCTGGCCGGCCTAGAGGACGCCCTCGCCGCCGCCCTCGCCGCGCGCGACGCCGGCAAGAAGCTGTCGGCGTCCAACGCCAAGGCGCTCAACGCGGTGCGGCAGCGCGTGCGCAAGCACAACGCGCAGCCGCGCGTCGCGGCCGCGCTGGTGGCCTGGCGCGCGGACCCGGCGCCCACGCCGGAAGCGGCGTCGGACGTGGAAGGCCCCGGCGGCGCCGACGACGACGCCGGCTCGGGCGGCGAGCGGTCGGCCGCCGCCGCCGCCGCCGCCGCGGGCGACGACGACGGTTTCCAAAAGGTCGGCCCCCGCGGCGGCGCCCCCAAGAAGGACAAGCTGCTCACCATGAACCCGGCCGAGATCACGTACGAGATGGTGGCGCGCAAACTGCGCGACCTGACCCAGGCGCGCGGGCGCAAGGGCGTCGACCGGCAGGAACAACTCGACATGCTCAAACACCTGGCCACCGTCGCCAAGGGGCCCACCCAGCGCGCGCAGGCGCTGCTGCAGACGGTGTCGGCCCTCTTTGACGTGAATCCGTCCATGTCGACCCACATGGCGTCGCCCCTGTGGCGCCGCTGCGTCGCCGTCCTCTTTGACGTCCTGGACCTGCTCGCGGCCAACCCCCAGATCACGCTCGACGAGCACGCCGACCCGGACGCGGAGCCCCTGACCGAGGAGCCCGCGCCCGGCTCAGGCGGCGCGCGTGTGTGGGGCGCGCTCGCGTCGTTCGTCGAGCGCCTGGACGACGAGCTGTTCAAGGGCCTGCAAGCCCTGGACGCGCACTCGGCCGCGTACGTGACGCGGCTGCGGGACGAGCCGCCGCTGCTCGCGCTCGCGGCGGCGGCGCAGGCGCACCTCGTTGCCGCGGGCGACCCCGCGGGCGCGGCGCGCGTCGCGTCGCGCGCGGTGGAGCGCCTCTACTACCGCACGCCGGCCGCGTGGGCGTCGCTGCGGTCGCTGGTGGCGCAGGCGATCGAGGAGGGCGCTGCGGCGCCGGCAGAAGGCGCCGCGACCGGGCGCCCCCGGTCGGCCGCCCCTCCTGCCCCGGCCGCCGACGACGGCGGCGACCTTGGCGCCGAGGACGAGGACGGGGATGATGGCGGCGTGGACGCGGGGGTCGTTGCTATCCGCATCCCCGCCCACTACGACGTCGGCCCGACCGCCCTCGACGCCATTCGCCCCCTCGTCGCCGCCGTGCACGCCGCCGGCGACGACCGCGCGCGCGCGCGGTCGGCGCTCTGCACGGTGTACGCGCGCGCGGCGGCGCGCGACTTTCACGGCGCGCGCGACGGCATCCTCGCCGCCCACCTTCAGGATTCCGTCTCCGCCATGGACGTCTCCACCCAGGTCCTGTACAACCGCACGCTGGCACAGCTGGGGTTGGCCGCGTTCCGGAGGGGTCTGTTTGCCGACGCGCACACCGCGCTCGGCGACCTCTGCGGTTCGGGGCGCGTCAAAGAGCTCCTCGCCCAGGGCATGGCCCTGTCGCGCTACCACCAGGACCGCACGCCGGAGCAGGAGAAGCTGGAGCGGCGGCGCCAGGTGGGGGGAGGGGGGGGAGGGGGGAGCGGGGGGGGGACGCGCCGCCCGCCCCACCCCCCCGCCGCCCGCCCCCCCCCCCCCCCCCGCCCCCCAGGCCGGGTGGGGGGCGGGGGGGGGGGGGGGGGGGGGGGGGGGGGGGGGGGGGGGGGGGGGGGGGGGGGGGGGGGCACGCGCCGCCCGCCCCTCGCCACCGCCGACCGCCCCCCTCCCCCCCCTCGCCCAGATGCCGTACCACATGCACATCAACCTGGAGCTGCTGGAATCCGCGCACCTCGTGTCCGCCATGCTCCTGGAGGTGCCCGCGCTCGCCGCGCCCGCCGGCGCAGACGCGCGCCGCCGCCCCGCGTCCAAGCCGTTTCGCCGCCTGCTCGAAAACTACGAGCGCGCCACGTTCACCGGCCCGCCAGAGTCGGTGCGTGACCGCGTGATGGCGGCAGCGCGCGCGCTCGGCGGCGGCGACTGGCGCGAAGCGGCCGACTGCCTGGATGCGTTGCCCTGCTGGGCGGCGCTCCCCGACAAGGACGAGGTGCTCACCCAGCTGCGCTCCCGCCTGCGCGTCGACGGCCTGCGCGCGTACCTGCTGCGCTCCGGCGGCGCGTATGCCTCCATCTCGCTCCCCGCCCTCGCCGCCATGTTCGACCTCCCCCCCCGTGACGCGCACGCCACCGTGTCGCGCATGATGATGGACGACGGGTTCGCGGGGTCGTGGGACCAGCCGGCGGCGTGCGTCGTTGTGCACGCGGCGCGGCCGACGCGCCTGCAAGCCGCTGTGGCGACCGCCGCCTCGCGCGCCGCGGGCCTCATCGACATGAACGAGCGCGCCCTCACCCTGCGCACGGGCGGCCTGCGCGACGACGACGGCGAGGGCCGGGGCGGCCCCGAGGCGCCGGGCGGGCGCCGCGCGCCGCGCGGCCGCGGCGGCCCCGCTTTCTCCCTCGGCCCCGAGGGCCGCGGCCGCGGCCGCGGCCGCGGCGGCGGCGGCGGCGGCGGTCGCGGCGGCGCGCGCGCGACGCCGGCGGGCATGCTGGGCGGGCGGTACGGCGCGGGGCTCGGCGGCGTCTACGGCGACGGCCGCGACGCGCGCCGCTCCCAGGGCCGGTCCCAGCAGCAGCGCTTCGAGGCGATGACCGCGCTCGGCTCGCTGCCGGCGTCGGCCCGGGCGTGAGGGCGGGGCAGAGGGAGGAGGGGCGGGGGTGGA
>Ga0315278_10007387_pt1 | contig 10036 bp, 4 predicted proteins | sample YL17G06_0_MG_FD_203880 | JGI IMG/M metagenome (GOLD analysis project Ga0315278, IMG submission 203880) | Sediment microbial communities from Yellowstone Lake, YNP, Wyoming, USA - YL17G06_0 | ecosystem: Environmental > Aquatic > Freshwater > Lake > Sediment | place: USA: Wyoming | collected... | reverse complement strand
GCTTGGGCAAAGCAAGAACATTTTTCAGGCTGAGATTGATGCAGCATGTGAACTGACTGACTTTCTCAGGTTCAATGTAAAATACATGACCGACCTGTACAAATTTCAGCCTTATTCCCCTCCGGGAGTATGGAACCGACTGGAATGGAGACCCCTTGAAGGGTTTATCTTTGCCCTAACTCCTTTTAACTTCACGTCGATTGCCGGTAATTTGCCAACCGTTCCTGCAATTCTTGGAAATGTTGTTGTATGGAAGCCTTCCAAGTCCCAGGTATACTCGGCCAAAGTGATTATGGATGTATTGCGCGAAGCCGGTTTGCCCGACGGGGTTATTAATATGGTATTTGCCCCGGGACCCGTTGTGAGCAATGTAATACTTTCACATCCGTCATTTGCCGGATTGCATTATACAGGATCCACAGAAGTATTTCAGAGCATCTGGAAGACAATTGGTGACAATATCTACAAGTATCGCACCTATCCCCGCATTGTGGGTGAAACTGGTGGGAAAGACTTTGTTATGGTGCATGAGTCAGCTGATCCCCGGCAGGTAGTTACCGCCATTTCGAGGGGCGCATTTGAATACCAGGGTCAAAAGTGTTCTGCCGTGTCAAGGGCATATATCCCCGATGTACTTTGGCCTTCAATAAAAGAAATGCTCATGGCCGACCTTGGTTCATTTACCATGGGTGGGCCCGAAGACTTCACCAACTTTATCAATGCAGTAATTGACGATGGTTCTTTTACCCGACTGAAGCGTGTGATTGATCGGATCAAACGTGAAAAACAGGCAAAGATTCTGTCGGGAGGAAAGTGTTACAAGGGAACCGGCTATTTTATCGAACCCACTGTGGTACTGGCCAATGATCCGATGTATTTTGCCATGCAGGAAGAATTCTTCGGCCCAATCCTTACACTCCATGTTTATCCTGCGAAGAAATTTACTGAAACGCTGGAATTGTGCGACAAAACCTCCATTTATGCACTTACAGGTTCCATCTTTGCCCGTGAACGGGAAATCATTGAGCTTGCTGCCAAAAAGCTTGTACATGCAGCCGGAAACTTTTACATCAACGATAAACCCACCGGTGCTGTTGTCGGACAACAACCCTTTGGCGGAAGTCGCGGATCGGGCACAAATGACAAGGCTGGTTCATTCCTGAATCTTATCAGGTGGCTTTCCCCGCGTTCAATAAAGGAAACATTCGTACCTCCGGTTAACTACCGGTATCCTTTCATGGTTGAGCGGTAGGTTTCAAAGCAAAGGAACTATCTCTTCAAGGCGATTGCTGCGTGAACCCTTTATGAGAATGAAACATCCCTGAACAGGATTTTGAAGCAGGTAATCACTTAATTTGTCAGCCGTTTCAAAATACCGGAAACCTGTTTGGGGAAGCATTCCTTCAAACGAACGGCCCACACAAATTATATCAGACAACGTTGAGCCGGTCAATCCTTCAATCAGCTTTTCATGCTCCCGCCGGCTTGATGTACCAACCTCGCGCATTTCGCCAAGAATGAGAAGTTTTTTGTCCTCCCTGATTTGCAGAAATTCAGAAATGGCAGCTTGCATGCTCGAAGGATTGGCATTGTATGCATCCATAAACAAACGGTTTTTACCTGTTTCAATAAACTGAGAACGGTTGTTCCCGGGTTTATAGTTGTGAATGGCTTCTTCAATCTCCTGAACCGGTACACCAAACTTCATACCCACGCAGCAAGCAGCGAGTACATTCTCGGTGTTGTACCTGCCTAACAGACTGGTGCTGACCCTTATGGATTGTGTCCCTTCAGATGCTTCGAGATCAAGGAATGGATCCGCCTTTGCTTGTTTGACAATTAATCCATGGGGGCCATTATAATAGTGCACCCTAGCGTAGCCATGCATTACCTGCTTTATTATAAACGGATCGTTCTCATTCACAAATATTGTCTTTCCGCGATGACGCAGGTGCTCAAAAAGTTCTCCTTTGGCGCGGGATACTCCTTCGAGACTGCCAAATCCTTCAAGATGTGCCTTGCCAATATTGGTGATAAGGCCGAAATCAGGTTCAGCAATGTCACAGAGCTGCCGGATCTCACCGGGGTGATTGGCACCCATTTCAATGATGCCGGCTTCTGTATGCCGGTCTATTGAAAGCAGGGTGAGCGGTACACCAATATGGTTGTTTAAATTTCCTTCCGTTGCCTGCACAGTGAATTTTTTGGCAAGTACTGCCTTGCAGAGTTCTTTGGTAGTGGTCTTCCCATTGGAACCGGTAATGGCGAGCAACGTCAGAGCCAGTTGCCTGCGATGATAATTTGCCAGCTCCTGCAGCGTTTCCAGTACATGCTGTACCTTGAATAGCTGCGGATGCGATTGCACGGGATCTTCGTCCACCACTGCAGCTGACGCACCACTTTCAATTGCATGAAGGGCAAAGCGGTTCCCGTTAAAATTCTCGCCTTTCAGCGCAAAAAAAATGCATCCGGGTTTGATGTTCCTTGAATCGGTAGAAACATACCCGCTTTTCTGGTAAATAGCGTACAAATACCTTATATCCATAAGAACCCTCTCCATAAAACCAGTAGAGACGCAAAATCTTGCGTCTCTACATCGGATTATCAAATTATGGCAACAATGTTATTTTTTTGTTTTAAGGCCAGGACTTCCAACCCGAATCATGGCACAACGGAAGCCCAGGTCATCCCTCGATTGCTCTTCATCAAGGTACCTGCGGCTACCGGGACTGAGCCAATATGCCCTGTCGCGCCATGAACCGCCTTTGTATACCCTGGTTTTATCACTGACAAGCGATGTTTCGTATCCGGGTGCTTGTGAATACATACGATCTGAAGTGGCAGCCTGACCTTTGGAGTCATTTACCCAGTCATTGCCATCAATCACACTCGATTCGTAATCGCCATCATTGTAATTCTTATAATATGCCTTTTTATAGTTCCACCGGTTTATGGCTTCTTCTTCTGTCACATCCCTGTATTTCAACCTGCCAAGGCTGTCTTTTTGGGCCAAATTGCCTTCTTCATCGGTCTCAAGCGTCTGGAATACATTTCCACGGAAAGGGTTGAATTCATCTACATCGGCAGAGGTCAGCGGACGGTATACATCGAGTACCCACTCGTTTACATTACCTGCCATGCAATACAAGCCGTAATCGTTGGGCCAGAATGATTCTACCGGTCCCGGAATGCTTGCATTGTCATTCAAAGCTCCTGCAGTTCCCATCATATCACCACGACCACGTACAAAGTTGGCGCGCATTTCACCACGATCGGATTTTGCATCGTTTCTAACATTATGACCGTCCCATGGATAGATCCTGCGCTCATATACGCGTTCTTCATAAGTGTTGCCAATGAGTGCAAGGGCTGCATATTCCCATTCTGCTTCGGTGGGAAGCCTGTACTTGGGCAGCAACATACCATCCTCAACCTTCACACGCCTGAATTCCTGGTTCGGATCAATACTCCTCAGGTTTTGGTTAACAAGACCCTCGTACTGACCTGCAAGGTATGTTTCCGTATTAAAGTTTTCTTCAGCCAGCTGATTGGGATCCGGTTTCAGGATGCCTTCGCGGATCAGGATGCCTTCGTTAACCCTGTCGGTTCTCCAGGCACAATAATCAGATGCCTGCAACCAGCTTACACCCACAACCGGATAGTCATTGTAGGAAGGATGCCTGAAATAATACTGAACATAAGGTTCGTTGTATGCCATTGGCCTTCTCCACACCAGGGTATCGGGGAGTGCTTTTTTGTATACCAGCGGATAATCTACAAATACACGGCTTATCCAATGCAGGTACTCACGGTAATCTACGTTCTTCACCTCGGTCTGGTCCATATAAAACGAGCTAACTGTAACCCTGCGCGGTGCATTGTTCCAATCATAGGTGACGTCCTGTTCCACACGCCCCATGGAAAAAGTACCACCTTCGATGAGTACCAGTCCGGGACCTGTTTCCTGTTCATTACCACCTACAACCTCAAACCCACCATTTTCGGCATCATTATAGTTCCAACCGGTTGCAGATGAAACCTGACCTCCACCTCCCTTAAAACAGCTTGTTAGCAATAATGCTACAGCGGGGATTGCCAGAAATGCAGACAACTTAACTTTCATTTTTCCTGATTTTTATTTTCAAAAATATAAAATAATTTACTACGCGTCTTCAAGAGTTATTAAAAACTACAAATATGCAGGGCATTCCACTTTTTTAGATTGCTTATGACGTTGCCCTGTTTTGATATTCTCTTGCTTATACTCAAAGCGGTATAAAAAGGTTACTTCATGTGCTGCCATTTTTGTTGACAAAAAGCGCATTTTTTTTAAATTAACGTCATAACTGTATGCGATATTATAATTTTCCCATGAAATTCCTGCAACAATAATCAGGGCGTCGGGATTGAAACGGAGGTTTTGTCTTAAAAAGCCGCCAGCCATGAAAGTTGATCCAATGACAAACTGTGAACCCCACACGAGTTCATTGTTGTTTTGTTGCTGAGAATAATAAACTGCAGGTTCCACAGCAACGCCATTGGCGTCGAGACGACCACTGACAAAACCCGTATACTTTATCGGCATGCGGCTGCCAACCTGGTTGCTGAAAGTATCATGGGGCCGTGTCAGGTGCGAAGCCGAAAAACCAAATGACAAATTGTTATTGTTGGTTGCAATAATTCCCGCGTTAAAATCGGCATAAGTCCGGTTATAATTGTCAAAGGTAACTGTTCCGGTACCATAACCCAAATCATTCAGTATGTCTGACCTGAAGACCAGCTCAGCCGCGTTGAATTTTTTTAATACATAGGAAGCGCCCAGTCCGGTGCAAATACTCCATTCAGCGTTGAGACTGATGCGGTAGCCATATTGCAGGCTGGCAATTGTACGGATAATTACACCGCTTCCCTGCATGTCGTTTATAAAGTGGACCCCGACTCCGCCATTGAGCATTTTAACAGGCATAACCAATGCTGCCCCATAGGTGACAAAGGTTGCCGGTATTCCGGGCCATTGGTTGCGATAGGTGAGTCCGGCTTCACCGGAAGTTGGCAAAGCAGCATATGCCGGATTCACGTAAACCATGTTTTGCATGAACTGGGAAAAATGAAAATCCTGTGCAAACGCATTGCAAATTAGCAAAAAGCCTGTGATTATCCCTATCGGTCTTTTGATACCCACGTGAAAATTAATGGAACTGTAAAACTATAATATTCTTCTGTTGTTTTAAGTATTGCATCATAATAATTGTATTTTTGAAACGTTCATTTGTGCAGATTATTTCCTGTGAACCCTATAATTTCTGTTCCCGGTATTTCTTTTCCCATTCAGCTATGACCCCGAACAAGTTGGTTTTATCAGCATTCTTGTTGTTTGCCCCCATGCTTCCTTTCCCTGGTGAGAATGACGGTGGTTTTTTGTTGCTGGCTGCAAATGCTGATAATTCTGTATTGGCATCGGGAATGTGGTATAAAATTAAAATTACAAACACCGGCATTTACAAGCTTACCTTTGATGATATTCAGGGGATGGGATTCGCAGATCCTGCCGGAGTGCGCATCTATGGAAACGGAGGCCTGATGCTTCCTTTATTGAATGCAGCGCCAAGACCTGACGACCTTACTGAAAATCCGGTTTTTATGTACAAAGGCGATGATGGCGTTTTCAACAAAGGTGATTATATATTATTTGTCGGGAAAGGTCCTGTTGTTTGGAACTTTAATCCTGTTTCAGAAATGTTTGAACACCAGTTAAACGGTTACAGCAAGGCTGCCTATTATTTTGTCACTACAAAACCGGGTGAAGGGAAAAGAATCACAGCGGCACCAGTACTGTCGGCTCCACCTGATATTTCAACCAATACTTTTGATGATTATGGTTTTCATGAGAAAAACAAATTCAATTTTCTCAAATCCGGCAGGCAATGGTTTGGAGAAAGAATTGATTATTCGCCCTTTGATACTTCCTTTATTTTTCCGGCACTCGTAACAAGCACACCCGTTAAACTGAAAGTGAATCTTGTAAGCAGGTCAGCCAACGCCAAAACCTTCATTATAAAAAACGGGGCCACGGTCATCGGATCCGTGGGGATCAGTAATGTAATCCTTGGCAATTCAACCGGAACTTATGCCAATCAGAAATCAGGCATTTTCAGTTTTCCTGTAACCGGCAATGAAGTCAACCTGAACATAAGCTATAACAAGACGGAGAGTTCAGACGAAGGCTTTCTGGATTATCTTATCGTTAATGTTCGAAGGAGCCTGGCCCTTTACGGTGATGTGTTATTCTTCCGTGATCATACTGTGTCGGGAACCGGTGAAATCGCCCGGTATGTAATGGATAACAGTGCGGGAACAACTGAAATCTGGGATATTACCGAGACCGGGATTATCCGCAAAATGAACACCCTGTCGGAAGGGAGCCAACTGTCATTTGTTGACAGTTCCTATATCCTGAGGGAATATGTTGCCGTAAATCCTGCAGGAACTTTTCCGAAACCCGAAATCACCAATACCCTGGGCGAACTCGGTATTGTTGAAAATCAGAATCTTCATTCCACAGGGCCCCATCGCATGCTCATCGTCACTCATCCTTTGTTTCTGGAAGCTGCCGACAGTGTTGCGGATTTTCACAGGAGCATTGATAACATGTCTGTAGTGGTGGCCACCACCAACCAGGTATACAATGAGTTTTCATCAGGAGCACCGGACGTAAGCGCAATACGTGACTTTGCTAAAATGATTTATGACAGGTCTTCTGGTGAAGAAGACCACCTGAAATACCTGCTTTTATTCGGTGACGGTTCTTACAACAATATTTCTCAGGACCCCGGTAATTCAAACTTTATTCTGACCTATCAGTCAGAAAGTTCACTAAACGCCTCAACGTCTTATGTTTCCGACGATTTTTTCGGTTTTATGGAAGACGCTGAAGGCGGTTCCGAAACCATGGAAGGGTTTACACTTGATCTCGGTGTTGGTCGTTTGCCGGCAAAAACCGCAGCGGAAGCCCTTGCACTTTATAATAAGATACGCACATACAACACCCGTCAAAACATGTTGGATTGGCGGAACAACCTTTTATTCGTAGGGGATGATGAAGATGGCGGCCTTCATATGGAACAGGCCAACAACCTGGCCGACTATGTTAAATCAAGGTATCCACAGTTTGTGGTTAAGAAAGTTTTGCTGGATGCCTACAAACAGGAATCTACTTCAACCGGCTCGCGCTACCCCGAAGTTAACAGGATCATAGCCGACAATATTCAAAAGGGCATTCTCATATATAACTACAATGGCCACGGTGGTGAACGAGGTTTGGCTGCTGAACAGATTCTGATGCGCGAAGATCTGATAAAGCTTAATAATCCCGACAACTTGCCGCTTTTCGTGACTGCAACCTGTGAATTCAGCAGGTTTGACGATCTCACTGACAACGAAGGCAGCCTGATAGAAAGCACATCCGCCGGAGAAACTTCCCTGCTGAATGCAACAGGAGGAAGCATCGCCTTGTTATCAACCACCCGGATTGTATATTCCGACAGGAATTACTTTTTAAATACGAAATTCTACCACGTTGTATTCACCCGGGATGAAAATGGCAATTACCTTAAGCTGGGTGATGTTATCAGAATGACAAAAGACTCTACCGGAACACAAAGGAACAAACTGAATTTTATTTTGCTTGGAGATCCTGCACTTACACTCGCCCTTCCGGGGTATGATGTTGTTACCGATTCCATTAACGGCAGGGATGTATCATCTTCAACCGATACCCTGAAGGCTTTTTCGCGCGTGCGGGTATCGGGTCACCTCGAAGGCAATGGCAACAACATCCTGGCTGACTTTCAGGGTATTATTTACCCGTCGGTCTTTGACAAAAACCTGACAGTGAATACCCTGTCAAATGACGGGGAAGATCCTTTCAGTTTTGAAGCCCAGGAAAATCTTATTTACAAGGGGAAGGCAAGCGTAAAAGATGGTTATTTCAGCTTCGAATTCATGGTTCCCAAAGACATTACATACAGCGTGGGAAAGGGTAAAATGGTGTATTATTCACAGGATTCAGTTAGCGATGCCAATGGGTATTTCAGCGACTTCAACATTGGTGGCACCAATCCGATTGTAACATCCGATGATAATGGCCCTGAGATCTCACTCTACATGAATGACGATTATTTTACCAACACAGGCATTACCAATGCCAATCCGGTTATTTATGCCCTTATTTCCGATGAAAGTGGTATCAATATGGTGGGCAATGGGATCGGTCACGATATTACCGGAATCGTTGACGGAAATGTGGCTGAACCCATTATCCTGAATGATTTTTTCGAATCTGATCTCGATGATTTTTCTAAAGGAACGCTCACCTACCCCATGGCTGATTTGAATGAGGGATGGCATTCCCTCAAAGTGAAAGTCTGGGATGTATTTAATAATTCAGCTGAAAAAACAATCGACTTCAACGTAATAACCGGTGACAACATCATTATGTCCAATTTGTATAACTATCCTAATCCGGCCTCCGACATCACCTGGTTCAGATTTGAACACAACAAACCCGGTGAGATCCTGGAGGTTACCATTACTGTTTTTAATATGACAGGGAGCATGGTGGCAGTATTGAAGGAGACCGTTTCAACATCGGGATTCACATCTGAACCCCTTGAATGGGACCTGAAAGATGAAAACGGCAATTCCCTCAGGCAAGGCATTTATCCGTACCGCGTGAACATTACCGACATGAATGGCTCGTCAACAGAAAGTTACCGGAAACTCGTAATCGTAAAGCAATAAATTTTAAAAAATCCTGTTTACTATTAAACTTAGTCACTATTGCATCGAAAAAACTCCCCATGGTTTTAGAAAATATACAACAACAGCAGCTTATGAGATAACTTCTACCCATTATTGTATTTATTTTATTTTAACTTTGTGGCACCAAATTTTTAACTAATGATCTTAAGAAGATTAACTGTCAATTTATTTTGTTTATTCGGATTGGTATCCTTTGCTGTTGCACAAAATCCTACCATCACCAATACATTGCTTGGCACATTAAACGCCATCCAAACCACCGTTCCCTTTCTCACCATTGCCCCCGATTCCAGGGCAGGTGCCATGGGTGACCTTGGTGTGGCAACTTCACCCGACGTTAATTCACAGCATTGGAATGCAGCCAAATATGCCTTTGTCAATGGACAATTTGGGGTTTCGCTTTCATATACGCCATGGCTGAGAAATATTGTCAATGATATCAACCTTGGATATCTTACCGCTTATTACAGGTTTGATGAAAAACAGGTTGTCAGCGGTTCCTTAAAGTATTTTTCACTGGGAGAAGTCATATTCAGGGATATGGAAGGCGTGCTCGTGGGCAATTATAATCCCAATGAGTTCTCAGTGGATGCCGGTTACTCGAGGCTCTTTTCCGATTATTTCTCGGGTGCCCTTACCCTCCGTTTTATCCGTTCAGATATTACCGGTGGAGGTGCCAGTGCGGAAGGCCAACCTTACAATGCCGGTTATTCCTTTGCAGCCGACCTCGGCTTTTATTACCAGCATCCGTTGGACCTTGCCAAACATAATGGCGAGATTGCGTGGGGTGTGAACATGTCCAACCTGGGTACCAAAATTTCATATACCGAAGGTTCAGACAAACAGTTTATCCCGGCCAACTTGCGCGTGGGTGCAAGGTATTCGCTTGATATTGACGATTACAATTCAATCACAGCATCAATAGATCTGAACAAATTAATGGTTCCTACGCCTTTTTACTCCGACAGTGTTGATGCAAGCGGTAACCAGGTAGTTACCTATGGTATGGCAACACCGTCATCCCTTCCCATGAGCTGGATACAATCGTTTTACGATGCTCCGGCCGGATTCAAGGAAGAGATGCGGGAGATTATGTTTTCGGCCGGTCTTGAATACTGGTACAGAAAACAGTTCGCCATCAGGGCCGGTTATTTTCATGAAAGCGAAACCAAGGGCAACCGTAAATATTTTGCCACCGGTATCGGAATGAAACTTA
>Ga0315278_10007386_pt1 | contig 10037 bp, 6 predicted proteins | sample YL17G06_0_MG_FD_203880 | JGI IMG/M metagenome (GOLD analysis project Ga0315278, IMG submission 203880) | Sediment microbial communities from Yellowstone Lake, YNP, Wyoming, USA - YL17G06_0 | ecosystem: Environmental > Aquatic > Freshwater > Lake > Sediment | place: USA: Wyoming | collected... | reverse complement strand
CATCGCGTAGGCGACGATGAAATCCGGCACGCGAAGCAGGTAGCCCGCGAAGAAGTTGAGGACCGTGTCCAGGACGCGCGCATCGTGGAGGATGAAGTACAGAATCTGCGCGGCGCTCATCATGATCACGGCAATCATCACGCTGCGCATCCCCTCGATGTTCCGATCGATCATCTCCGTGACCTTGAGGCCCCCGACGAGCGGCACCGCAATGCCGATCCAGAAGTAGAGCGCGCCGATTTCGACGAAGCCCCAGCCGTGGCGCAGCAGGCCGACCATCAGGACCAGGAATCCGGCCCCCAGGGCGACCAGCGCGAGGACCCGCCGCGGCGTCAATGCCGCGGCCGTCGACGCGTCCGGCGACGCGCGGAGCCGCAGGCGGTTCCCGACGTCCTCGGCGGCCGACAGCGACCGCGCCGGGTCGCGCTTCACCCGCGCGGCGTACAGCACGACGACGATGCTGGTGATGGTCATGAAGACCAGGAAGCAGACGAGGCGGAATCCCGACCCGGAGTAGAGCGGCACGCCTGCCAGCGCCTGGCCGATGGCGACGGTGTATGGGTTGGTGATGCCGCAGGCGAAGCCCACGGCGATGCTCCAGTACATGACGAAGACGGCGGACATCGAGTCGAACCCCATCGTGAGCATGAGCGGGGCGATGACGAGGATGAACGGGATCGCCTCCTCGTACATCCCGAACGTGGCGCCGCAGGCGCCGAGCGCGAACACGATGACGGGGATGAAGGCGAGGCCGAAGCGGCCGGTGCGGCGGACGAGGGCGTGGATGGCGGCGTCGATGGCGCCCGTCGCGATGACGGCGGTCATCGCGCCTGCCGACAGCATGATCACGAAGGAGCGGTCGGCACCCTCGAGCGCGCCTCGCATGAAGACGGTCCAGAGTTCCCGGAAGCCCTGCGGGACGGACGGCACGTAGTGGAACGAGCCCGGCACGACGATTGACCGCGCGTGGCCCATCACATCGAGCGTCCGGCGGTCGAACGCGCCGCCCGGGATGACGAAGGTGAGCAGCGACACCACCACGCACAGCAGGAACATGATCACCAGCGGGCTGATGTTCCCCATGGCCGTGAAGAAGCGCTGGCTGAGCGACGGCGCACTGCCGGCGGTTGGCTCGCTGATCGTCTGCATGGGTGCTCCCCTAGAAGTCCTCGTAGAACGCGCGCGTCTTGACCTCCACCAGCAGATCCTGGAGGAGCCGGACGGCCTCAGCCGCGCGGGTGCCGTCGTACCTGGTGATGGCGGCGGCCGCCTCGATCGATTCCAGACAACCGCACCCGGACTCCGCTTCCGCCAGGGTCCGGAACGTCTCGGCTTCGAACTCGCGCCAGGCGTGGCGGACGAGGTCGGCGCACGCCCGGTAGCGGTAGTCCACGAGCTTGGCCAGCTCGGCGAAGAGCCAGTATGCCGACGCCGGATCGTAGCGCGCCCCGGCCGTCCCGTAGTGCGCCTCGACGCTCGTAATGCCGACGTGGAACGGGACGAAGACGCCCGTCAGCGACGTGGAGAGGCAGCACCACATCACGTGAGCCAGCGGAGGAGGCAGCCCGCGCCGCGGCTCGAGCACCGTGCAGGCCTCGGTGTTCATCCGCGCAACCGTCCGCCTCTCGGTACGGAACGGCGAACCGTCGGAGCGCGTCAGAGAGAGCGGCGTGCCCTCGTAGACGTCGCGGACGAGCGCCATCAGGTCGGCAGGGCCCACATCAACCATGCCGGAGACGCGCGCCTCGAGCGCGTCGTGTCGATCGAGGTTGTAGCGATCCGCCTGGTTGGCGGCGTCGCCGAACTCCTGCGCGAAGTCGGCAATCCGGTAGCAGTTGGCGCGCACGGACACCTCGTCGTCTGCCACGCGCTCCGCCGCAGAGTGGCCGCCCCTCGCGATTTCCACCCACCAGGCCTCCTCGGGATCGGCAATCGCGATCATCGTTCCCGAATCGCAACTGAGGCCGTGACGCTCCGAGAGCGCCGAGACCATCGCGACGCCGTCGCGGGCCGAGGTCGCCCGCTCCAGCACGAGTTGCAGGAACTCCGTCCAGATGATCCCGCCCGGAACGACGTCGTACATGCCCGATTCGGCGATGTCCTTCTTCATCGCCATGTTGTTGGCGACGGCGACGCCGTGTTCGTTGATGCCGGAGGTGTGCTCGCCCGGGTAGTGGCGCTTGTCGAAGATCTTCGTGCACACGTGCCGCGCGAGCCGCCCGGCCTGCTCGAGGCCTCCCCCCGAGTGCAGCGGGAACCGCTCGCCAGGCGCCGCCTCCCGGGCGTCCACGGCACACACTCTGTGCGCCGAGTTGCGGCCCAGTTCCTCGCTGTGGGCGAGGATGACATGGCCGGTGGCGCTGCGCGTCCTGCCGACGACGAGCGTGGTGCACACAGGGGCTCCTATGCCGGGCCGCCGAAGAACGCGTCGAGCACGGCGAGATGGACCTCCACGCGAGCCGCGAGCGGGGGCGCGTCCGGGGCGTGGACGAGGGTTTCGACGGTGATGACTGGCGTCGAACCGAGACGCCGCGCCAGCAGTTCGTCGATCGAGCCGTCGGCGCTGTCCACGACGGCGCCTTCGACGAGACGCTCGCCGAAGCGGGTCACTCCGTCCGTCACCAGCGGCAGACGCGAGCGCTTGAGGCAGTCGCGCACGCGCCCGACGGCGGGACGAGCCGCCGCGCCCTCGCCGATGATGTAGAAGTAAGAGCCGTCCCCGTCGAACCGGTAGTCCGGCGCCTCGTAGACGGGATCCTCATGGAGGTCGAGGACACCAGCGCCGGGCTGGATCCGGACCCCGGTCATCACGAAGCGCGTGATCGCGTCGGCTTCCGCGCAGGCCGGGGCTGCCGCGCGTCCCAGCAGATGGTCGCTGTCCGAGACGCTCTGTCCCGAGGGGCCGTAGCGCATGTCGTGGAGGTAGCCCCAGGGATTGAGGAGCGGCATGACCAGCAGCCGCCGCGTGCGCCCCAGCTCGACGATTCGCGGCACGTAGCGCGCCAGTGCCACGGCGCCGGCCGGCTCGCGGCCGTGGATGCCGCCGATGAGAACGTCGTCCACCTCGTCCGCGTTGCACCAGGCGCGGATGGGAAGAGCCGCGCCGGATGGCGCAGGCTGCCTGGCGATGTCCACCACCCGCCATCCCGCCGCCCGCAGTTGGTCGGTCGCGGCGAGGATCTCCGCGAGCGGCGGACGCCCGTCGGCGTTCAATGAACCTCCTCAACCGCCCCGACCTGCTCCCGGGCTTCATTCAGGCTGGCCTCGAGAATGGACAGGGCCTCTTCGACCTCCGCGTGCGACACCAGCAGCGGCGGGATGAGACGGATGGCGCTCGTACCGCATGAGAGCAGCAGCAGGCCGTTGTGGAACGCCCGCGTGATCACGGCTTCGCAGAACGCCGCCGCCGGCTGCTTCGACGCGCGGTCCTTCACCATCTCCACACCGAGAAACAGCCCCTTGCCCCGCACGTCGCCAATCTCCGGGTGACGCGTCTGCAACTCGCGCAGCCGCGCGAGGAATGTCGCACCCACCTCGGCGGCATTCGCCATGTAGCTGCTCTCCACCAGGTCGAGCGTCGCCAGCGCCGCGGCGCAGCAGATCGGGTTGCCGCCGTAGGTGTTGCCGTGCGACCCGCGGGGCCACGACCGCATCAGGCTCCGACGCGCGACCATCAGGCCGATCGGCATGCCACTCCCGAGGCCCTTCGCCAGCGTCATGATGTCGGGCTCGACGCCCCAGTGCTCGTACGCGAACATCCGGCCGGTCCTCCCGATCCCGGTCTGGACCTCGTCGAAGACGAGCAGGATGCCGTGCCGGTCGCACAGGGCGCGAAGCCTGGCCAGGAAAGGATCCGGAGGCACGATGTAGCCGCCTTCGCCCTGAAGCGGCTCGACGAGAATCGCCGCGACGTCTTCGGCCGGCAGGTGACCGCGGAAGAGCACGTCCTCGATGTAGTCCACCACCGCGTGTCCCTGGTCGTCGCCGGCGAGCAGCGGCCGGTAGGGATTCGGATACGGCGCCAGCGTGACACCGGGCATGACCGGGGAGAAGCGCGCCTGCTGCGTGTACTTGCTCGAGGTGAACGCGAGCGAACCCATCGTCCGGCCGTGGAAACCGCCGAGGAACCCGATGAAGCGGGTGCGGCGCGTGGCGTAGCGGGCCAGCTTGATGGCGGCTTCGACCGCCTCGGTGCCCGACTGGCAGAAGAAACTCATCGCCGGCTCTCTCATCCGCGCGAGCCCGGCGATCCGCTCGCCGAGCCGCGTCTGGCCCTCGTGCCAGTAGTCGCTCGAGATGTGCAGGAACCTCTCGGCCGCCGACTGGATGGCCGAGACGACCGCCGGATGGCAGTGGCCCGTGCTGCAGACCGCGATGCCGGTTGCGAAATCGAGGAAGCGGTTGCCGTCCACGTCCCAGACCTCGCAGCCGCGGCCGTGCGACATGACGAACGGATAGTCGCGCGGGTACGAGGGCGACGTGACCTCGCTGTCGCGTGCCATGAGCGCCTGCGCCTTCGGTCCCGGAAGAGCGGTGCGAATGTGTTCGGTGTGCATAGGCGGAGTCTTGAGTTCTGAGTCTTGAGTTCTGAGCCCTGAGCCCTGAGCCCTGAGCCCTGAGCCTTGAGCCCTTCTAATACCTCACCCCGACCGGCCGGCTGTGAGCCGCGCGCGTCCGTTCGTGCAGGTCGCGCAGGACGCGCAGCTCCTCCCAGGACGGCGGTTCGATCACGTCCACGCGATCGGACACCCGCAGCGGCCAGCCGGTGGCTTGCACGATCCGATCGATCGACACGCCCTCGTAGCGCGCGACCAGCTGCAGTTCGTCCGTGTCGCGCGCCGGCCGCAGCACGCCGAGGTCCGTGATCACGACCTGGGGGCCTGCGCCGGCTGCGCCGCTTCGCGCCCGGGCGCCGCCGCCGTCCAGGAAGCCGGCGGATGTCCGGAAATCGAGTGTCGGGGCGAACGTCCGCGGGTTCTGTTTGAGGACGACGAACACCTGCCTCGCATGCGCGGCGATTTCCGGCGCGCCTCCGGCGCCGGGCAGCCGCGTCTTCGGGTGGGCGTAGTCGCCGATGACGGTGCTGTTGAGATTGCCGAACCTGTCGATTTGAGCGGCGCCCAGGAAGCCGACGTCCACGCGACCGCCCTGGAGCCAGTACGCGAAGACCTCCGGCAGCGGGACGATCGCGGTTGCCGTCGCCGCCAGTTCGCCGTCGCCGATCGACAGCGGCAGGACATCCGGCTGCGTGCCGACGGTTCCGGACTCGTAGATGAGCACGATGTCCGGCGCGTGCGTGTGCCGCGCCAGGTTCGCCGCGGCCGACGGCAGGCCGATGCCCACGAAGCAGACGCACCCGTTCCAGAGCAGCCGCGCGGCGGCCACCGTCATCATCTCGTCGGGGGTCCAAGGCAGCTGGGAGCTGGCAGCGGGCGGCTGGCAGCTGGCAGCCGGCAGCCCCTCAGCAAGCTCAGGGCTGTCCCGAGCAACGCCGAGGGGCAGCCGAGGGCTGGCGGTGGGAGCCGTGGCGCTCGCAGCCGTCGACGCGACACCGACGCTTCTCAGATATGCCGTGTGGTCGGGCACGCCGAGGACGTGCTCGTCCATCCAGCGCTCGAACGTGGCGCGTTCCCTGGAGATGTCGTCCCAGGCCAGGTAGAACGCGTTGTCGCGCGAGTAGTAGCCCTGCGCGTAGGACGGATACGCGCCCCCCGGCACGCACGCGACGGCCGTCACCATCCAGCCGGGAAGCACGACCGCGTTCATCGGCGCGTCGAGCCGGTCCACGATTTCCTCCACGGTGACGACGAGGGCCCTCGCCGCCATTGCCGCTTCCTTCTGAGCGCCGAGGATCCCCTGCAGCAGCACGTTGCCGGCTCGATCGGCGCGCTGGGCATGGAGGACGGTCAGGTCCGGCCGCAGCGCGGGGACCGTGGCGACCGACTCCAGGCTGTAGGGGCACGTGACGCTCTTCACCTCCGCGTTGACTCGGGGCAGGTCGGTATCGGCGTAGCCTCGCAACATCCCGAACGGGAGGTTGGACGCGCCGGCGGTGTAGGCCGCCGCCATGCCCGCGTGGGAGTGCTCGCTGATGTCGATCCTGCGCGGCCACTGATGCTCGATCGCGTCGCGCAGCCGATGGAGCGAGCCGACGCCCGGGTTGCCGCCCCACGAGAACGTGAGGGCGCGCGCCGAGCCCGCGCCAATCATCTGATCGTAGATGATGTCCGGCGTCATCCGCACCAGATGCAGGTCCCTTCGGCCCTGCCGGATGATCTCGTGCGCCGCCGCGAACGGGATCAGGTGGGTGAAGCCCTCCATGGCGATCGTCTGACCGTCCTTCACGTGCCGCGCGACGGCGTCCCGAAGCGTCATCAACTCCATGGGCTACTCCACCCAGGTCTGAGACTGCTCCCGCAGGTACTGCGGCAGGTAGTAGAACGAGCCAATCGCCTTGCCGGTGGACCCCGAGCCCTTCCAGCCGCCGAACGCCTGGTAGCCGGGCCAGGCGCCGGTCGTCGCACCCTGCGGCCGGTTTACGTAGGTGACGCCGGCCTCGATTCGATCGAGAAACGTGCGCGCGTCGTCGTCGCTGCCGTAGCAGCCGGCGGTCAGACCGAGGGTCGTCCGGTTGGCGAGCCGCAGGCCTTCGTCGAGATCCTTCACGCGGGCCAGCATCAGGATGGGCAGAAACATCTCTTCCTGGAACAGCGGGTGATCGGGCGGCGCCTCCGCCAGCGTCGGTGCGACGAAATGGCCGTGGGCCAGCTCACCCCCGGCGAGCCGCGCGCCGCCCACGAGGATACGTGCTCCGCCTGCCCGCAGCCGCCGGCAGCACTCGTCGAACGACTCCGCCGCCCGACGCGAAATGACCGGGCCGACGTGGACCTCGCGCCGCGTCGGGTCGCCCACCTTCAGCGCACCGATCCCGGCGACCAGACGCTCCACGAGCTCGTCGGCCACCGTCTCCTCGACGTAGACGCGTGAGAGCGCAGAGCATTTCTGCCCGCTCAATCCGTACGCCGACCGAACGATGCCGGTGGCGGCCCGCTCGAGGTCGCCGCGGGCGGTGACGATGCAGGGGTTCTTGCCGCCGAGTTCGGCGATGCAGGGGCGGGGCCAGCCTCCCGAGGCGAGCGCGCGGAGGATCCCGATCCCCACGTCGAACGAACCGGTGAAGGTCGCGCCCGCCAGGCCGGGATGGTGAATCAGCGCGTCGCCGACAACGGCGCCGCTGCCGACCACGTAGTTGAAGACCCCGGGCGGCGCGCCTGCGTCACGGATGCAGTCGGCCAGGAGACGGCCGGCCCACGGCGTGTCGCTCGCACCCTTCAGCACGACGGTGTTCCCCGTGACGAGCGCCGCCGCCGTGGGGCCGCCGGCCAGGGCGAGCGGGTAGTTGAACGGCGCGATGACTGCCCACACACCGTACGGTTTGAGCACGCTGCGGTTGTGCGACGCCCAGCCCTCGACCGGGTCGTCCGGCAGCGCGCGGTCGTAGCCGTGGTTTTGCTCGAACTCGGCGGCGTAGCCCAGGAAGAAGTCGGCCGTCTCCTGCGTCTCGCCGAGCGACTCCATCCGGTTCTTGCCGACCTCGAGCGCGACCGCGGCGCCGATCGCGTAGACGCGCTCCTCGATCAGTTCGGCGACGCGGCGCACGAGCGCCAGCCTTTCGGCCATCGGCGTGCGTCGCCAGGAATCGAAGGCCCGCCTGGCCGCCGCCACGGCGCGGTCCACGTCGGCCGCCTCGCCGGACGGGAATCGTCCGAGCAGGACGCGCTCGTCGATCGGCGTGTGGACTGGCCGGACGTCGGCGGTCGGGACGTCCTCGCCGTCGATGTACATCGCGTGGGTGGCGCCAAGCCCTGCTCTCACCTCCGCCAACGCCGCCTCGAAATCCGCATGCATCGTCTCGGGAGGGTTGAACATCGTCGAGTAGGTGAGCTTGAACGTCATGTCCACTCCGATTCGGCGAGCAGGCGGTCGAGCAGGCCAAGCGCCTCGGCAAGTTCCCGCTCCTCGATGACGAGCGGCGGGGCGAGGAGAATCAGGTTCCCACGAACGGCGAAGGAGACTCCTGCCTCGAGCGCGCGGGCTACCAGGGCGCGCAGTGACGGGTGCACGTCGGGCCACGGCGCCAGCATCTCCCGCGTCGTGCGGTCCTTCACGAGTTCGACGACCGCGAACAGACCCCGCCCGCCCCGGACGTCACCGATCACGGCGTGCCGGCGCGCCATGGCCTGGAGTTCCCTGAACATCTCGCCGCCCAGCCGCCGCGAGCGTTCGATGAGACGCTCGTCCTCGTAGGCCCGGATTGCGGCGACGCCGGCGGCGCACGCCAGCGGGTGGCCGCAGTAGGTGAGGCCCGTGTAGAGCATCTCGTGATCGAGGCGTGACGCGACGTCACGCGAGAGCACCACGGCGCCGAGCGGGACGTGGGCGCCGGTCAAACCCTTCGCCAGCGCCATCAGATCGGGCCGGCCGGCCTCGCCGTGGCGCTGCCACGCGAACCACTCGCCGCACCGTCCGAAGCCGCTCATGACCTCGTCGGCAATCAGGGAGACGCCCCTGTCGCGGGTCAATCGGCGCAGGCCCGGCCAGAAGCTGTCGGGCGCGACGATGCCGTTGGTGCCTGCGTCCGGCTCCATCAGCACGGCGGCGACGTCCGGGTGGGCGTCGATCGCGCTGCCGACGGCCTCCACCGCGAGGTCGGCGCACGCGCCGGCCGACGTGGACCCGAACGGGCAGCGGTAGGCGTAGGGCGGGGGGACATGGCACACGTGGAATGCGGCCGGGTCTGCCTGGGAGCGTGTGCGGCTGTCGCCGCTGAACGCCATGGCGCCGAGGCTTGCTCCGTGGTACGAGCGGTCGCGGGCCACGACGAGGCCGTGAGGCTTGCCCGCGGCCTGGCGGGCGAACTTCACCGCGTGCTCGACGGCGTCGGCGCCGCCCAGCGTGAAGAAGACGCGGCCCCCCTCGAACCCGGACTTTTCCAGCAGCAGCGCGGCCAGCGCGGCGCGCGGTTCGGCGCCCCACGCGGCGGTCACGAAGCAAAGGCGCTCGGCCTGCTCACAGATCGCTCGAGTCAGCGCCGGGTGCTGGTGGCCGAGGTTCATGCACTCGGCCAGACTGCTCATGTCGAGGAAGGTGCGACCGGCGGCGTCCCAGAAACGGGCCCCTCGGCCCCCGACGATCGTCGGGGCGTCCCAGTCCGCCTGCACGCACCAGCTGTGCAGGACCGTATCGCGTTCGAGGGCCATGACTCCGGTTTCTCCGTTCACGGACAGGTTCGCATTGCGAACTCATTACAGATCCTCTACGCTCGGCTGTCAACGACCCGACGTTCACTCGATCGAGACCGGGTTCCGGGAGCGACACGATGCGACCCGTCTTCCTCTGCGCGGCGGTGAGAACCCCGTTCGGCCGTCACGGCGGCGGGCTGGCCCGCGTCCGCACGGACGACCTCGCGGCCGCGCCAATCGTTGCGCTCATCGAGCGACTGCCGCGCGTGGATTGGGCCGCGGTCGACGAGGTGCTGCTCGGGTGCGCGAACCAGGCTGGCGAGGACAACCGGAACGTGGCCCGGATGGCCGCGCTCTTGGCCGGCCTGCCCGCGGAGGTTCCCGCCGTGACGGTCAACCGCCTCTGTGCCTCGGGGCTCGAGGCCGTCGGGCAGGGCGCGCGGGCCATTGGCTGCGGGGAAGCGGAGCTGGTGGTCGCCGGCGGCGTCGAGAGCATGTCGCGCGCGCCGTTCGTCATCGGAAAGGCGGACGCCGCGTTCGCAAGAGACCAGCGGCTCGAGGACTCCACGGTGGGGTGGCGCTTCGTGAATCCCCGGATGCAGGCGCGGCACGGGACGGACAGCAACGCGCAGACGGCGGAAAACCTCGCCAGCGAGCGCGGCATTTCGCGCGTCGACCAGGACGCCTACGCGTATCGCAGCCAGCAGCGCGCCGAGTCGGCCAGGCGGTCCGGGTTCCTCGCCGTCGAGATCGTTCCGGTGGACGTCGGCGGACGTGCGCGGGGCGAGCGACGAG
>Ga0315278_10007383_pt1 | contig 10038 bp, 11 predicted proteins | sample YL17G06_0_MG_FD_203880 | JGI IMG/M metagenome (GOLD analysis project Ga0315278, IMG submission 203880) | Sediment microbial communities from Yellowstone Lake, YNP, Wyoming, USA - YL17G06_0 | ecosystem: Environmental > Aquatic > Freshwater > Lake > Sediment | place: USA: Wyoming | collected... | reverse complement strand
AATGCATGGTGGTCTTGGACATGTCTCATTCCTCCTCGGTGAGGGAGGGGGGAATTTCAGATGATCACAGAGGGGGGAGTTTCACATAATCGCTGACATACTCTACCCAGTTGGAGATACAGGCCAGCCTTGGGACATAGATGCCCAACGGTTGACGCCTGGGCTTTTCATCACGGGTGAAGGCGGTCCGACGAACATCTGGAGAATCCACCGCATAGAACGCGATGCGTGGAGATGCCCTCTCTTTACCCTTGCACCTCTTCTCTTGGCTTCGGGATTCCCGATTCTAGACCTGGTAGGCGTAAGCAGCGCAGCTCGGAAAACAGAAATCACAAGTCACTATGAGGAGCTGCAACGATGTGTCATCACACATGCCTACAGAGGCGCTGTTGCTAGAGCCAAGGACATTGCAGAGGTTCTCATCACGGAAAAGAGTGGCAAACCTCTGAACGATCCATTCCATACGAAGCTGGAAGATATTTTTGCACAGTTGAAGGCCGGGAAAACTCCACTATCCTGGCTCACATTCACCCTCTGCCAAAAGCTGCGGCTCATCTATAAACGTACCCACCCAGAGAACACGCTAGAGGAAGGACGACCTGTGAGCCCAGAGCTGGCGCTGAGCGTAGTCCAGGACCTCATCGAGATTCTACGAGGTCTGGGCCATGTGAAAGAAACCTCGCCCACTGGCAGCAAGTAACACGACGAAACTACTCCACCCAGCCTTGCCCTACCCCTTTCGTTATGGTCGAAGCTAACAGGAATACAAGCATTCCTCTGCTCGACCCTTGGCGCCTCCTTCACCACACCCCTAGAATGTGCCTCCCTGCGAGGCTAGACGGATGGACTATTCGTAGGCTCTCTGTCGCGGATAATGGTCAAAAGCTCTTTCATAGCGTTCTCCTGATGAGCCGAAAGTGTCCCCTCCTCCAGCCTGCTCATCTGCTTGGCAAACCATTCAGCGACACCACGAGGCAGTGTCTTATCATCAGAATCCTTTGTCGGTACAGATGAATTTGATAAAACGAATTCGAGGTAGCGGGAGTAGTTCCAATACCATTCTCTAAAAACCCAGCCGTGGCTTTCGTCCAAGAGGATTAAAGATCTGAATAGTAGACGCTTAAACTCTGAGTATACCCCCGCAGCATAAGCGCGGTTCTCGCTCAGAAACCAATATCCCACGCTCACGCCACGATACATGTTCGATATTTCAACCTTTCTGCTTTTGGTGCTCATCAAGGCCCGACAAAGCTCAAAATGTCCGAACCACGAATCGGTCGGGCTTTCAGGCTTGCGGGAATGAGCAGAGTTTGCAGCTGCTCGTTTTTTCCGGCCGGTCTCCCACACAAATCCGAGTGCATCCAACTTCTCGACTAGTTCAGCGGGCAGCTTGTCTTTTTGATGTCGAATTGAATTTATGAGCCAGTTCCCGATTGCAACACCTTCGTGAACTATTCGACGTTCCGGTTGTTTTCCGGTTTTTCCAACGTAATCCTTGTACGCAGCAAGGTTTCGCTCCCACCGAGCCTTTACGGGTTCCAGGACTTTCCCCAGAAGCTGCTCCAAAGTTTCCTTTCGATCTTCTTCTAGGTGACCTTTTCTGAATCGCCGGCGCTGGTGGTTGAGCCATACACCTATCTTCAAACCATCTGAACTCTCATCCCCCTGTGTTGGTAATTTCCCAGTCTCGTCGAAGAATGTACTACACCCTGCCATGTGGCGAACCCAACTTCGCTCTGTATCCCAATAGGCACCCCATTCAACCCCTAACTGATCTAGCAATACCTCGCGATCCTTCGAGAGCTTACCTTTCTTGTGTGCGGCACGCTGGGCTGTGAGCCACGAGCCAATTTTGAGTCCCTCGAATTCTGTATCCTGACCCGGTTCTTCTCCATGTTCCTCCATGTATTTCTTCAATGCACCGAATCTCAAATGCCATCGAGTGCCCAGTTGCTCCATCATTTCTAGCGAGAAGAGACTCTGATATTCTGAGAATGCGATATGTTTTGGAAATCCGATCAGAAAGGTATTGGCATCCGGAAGATCCACTCGTGTGATATGCGTTTGCCCCAACATGGGCGCTTGTCCCTCGCCTTGCCGAATCCGCGCCTCTCGGATAGCTCCTTCGACGCGTTCATCCTGACTGGCCATCGCACTTAGAACGTTCCATACAAGTTCAAACCGGCTTGCTTGAATAATTGTTTCCGCATCCTCTTCTTCCCGTACAAGAACGGGGATAATCACATAGGCCCTGCTCTTCCCTGGAACAATACGAAGGGCTCGACCGGTGGCTTGCACAATATCGATGACCGAACTGCGCGAGTCTGCGAAAAATACGCCATCCACCACTGGCACGTTGACCCCTTCTCCTAGACATCGTGCATTCGTGATTACCCCCCGTGCACTCATCTTAAATTCACGCAGAATGCGATTGCGTGTTCCTGCTGACATCGCCCCGTTGATATGTTTCGCAAAGTAGTGAAGATTCGGACTCATCTTGTCGAGGACGGCGGGAAGGCTATCAGGCCGATTGGCATCGACAAATTCCGACGCGCTGGCGACGCGATTATGAAAGCTGAAGATTTTCTTGATCCCGTAAAGCCCAATTGCCTTCCCTAGCGCGATACGTTGTGCGAGTCCCTGCGCTTCCCATCGCTCCTGATCCTCCGTTTCAATGGTCCGTCCAGTGCGGGCTAGCTCAGCAACTTCTTTTTCCGAGACACCAATCACGACGACGCGGTAGTCGGAGATGATGTTCTGCTGAATAGCCTCCGCGAAGCTCATGCGGTAGAACACGGGACCGAATACGTCAGGCTCGTCCATCGAGACGATAGGAGCGGCATCCTCTTCTGTATTTTTGCGATACTGCGGTGCGATAACCCTGGGGGTCGCTGTCATGAACAGCCGCTTCGTTGCTGGGATTTTCTCATCATCAAGAACCTGGGCAAATGGTTTCCCCGCTGCCCCTGCCACCTTGTGCGCCTCGTCGCAAATCACGAGGTCAAAGCAGCACTTCTGCATCGCAAGTTCCCGCAAGCCATCAACTAAGACGGCACTACTCTGGTACGTTGAGAAAACCACGTGTGGGAGTGATGAGGACTGCCGTAAGAACGCGGCCAACTCTCTAGGATCCGTGGAGACCTTGAAGTCCTGATCGGAGGGATCGGCTTCCCAGCCATCTTCACTATGCAATAACGCGACTGATTGATCGCTACAAATGCAGATATATCGAAACCCTGGGCCGCGCACCCTATACCACTCTTCCAGGGTCTGCTTGATGAGCGCCAGACTCGGAACCATGATGAGAATCTGTTTGGCGCCAAGTCTGTCGGCAATCCATTTTCCGATGAGAGTCTTTCCAGATCCGCATGGGAGTATGGCTTGCCCGCGTGGGTGCTCTCGAAAACCCTCGATGACTGCGTCAATCGCCTGCAACTGGAATGGACGCGGCTCTAGCGGCGGTCCTAACTTGGGCTTCTGGTGAAAGACATACTCCTGAAGGGAGTCGAAAAATTCCTCGGGGAGATTCAGAAGCGAATCAACGAGATATTGACCGTGCGCTTTCCGCTCTCGGACTACTCTGGGTAAGTCTTCGACATTCGCGATGATGAGGCGAAAGTCTGCTCGGTCGCTCACCATATAGAAAGTTGACAGCTCTCGCTGGGAGGGAATGTCAGACCGATCAAGGCGGAATTTCGATTGGTACGCGGTCAACGTGTCGTCGTAGTGAAGTATCATTCCATCGATACCCACATCTTGGCGGTTCGAACATCCGAGGCGTTCCAAAATCTCATCAGGGACGTTGCGAAACCTCCAAATCTTCGTGGCTTGGTAGTAGTCTTTGTGTAGTTCCAGGAGCGCCGCGCTAAACTCCTCAAACGCCTCGCCTCGGTCCTGTTGTGTCGGCAGCCCTCCGATCGCTTTCTCCAGCGCGTCCCAGGACTTAATCTCGCTCCAATCAAATCTGCGAAGGATAGGAAACATTGGGGAGAATCCTGCTGAGGTTTTGGTCCACCCTGCCGGTCTAAAACGCAGATCCGAGTATGGCAGAAATGTCGAGGGATTAGTAAGGCAAAACAGACGCGAACGCCGCTTCCAGTGCTGGAAGGGGCAAAGCACAAAGCACGAGAGGCGAAGAAAGGCTTGTGGGCCGATCCGCAGCCGGTGCCGCCGTGGGAGTGGAGGAAGCGAAGCCGATAATCATGGCTCCCTGTTTGCTTTCCGCCCATGCTGGGCGTAGCCTAGCGGCAATAGCCGAGGAGGTGGCTCCATGCGACCTATTGTGATCTTCCTTGCGGTCCTATTCATCTCAATGTCCGGCTGTTCCCATCTCATCCTCAGTGACTCTGACTCCACACCTGAACGCACCTGCAAAGTGGCTGCCCGCGTCTTGCTGTTTCCTGTCACCCTCGGCTTGAGTGAAGTGCGTATCATGCAAATTAAGGAGGAGATCCAGTGTGACGCCGAAGGCGGCTGGTGGTTCATGGGGGCCTGTCGAGAGAACTCGGAGGCGAACCGCAACCGCGCCATGATGCTCATGCCTGGCCTGATGCAATCCAACAGCCAATACTTCAATCGTCCGCTCCAGACCCCCGTGATGCCCGTGCCCTCCCAACCGCTGTATCAACCGCAGCCGTCTCGTCAACCCCTCAACTGCACGTCGTTCACCCAAGGAGGCCAAACGCACACCACCTGTTACTAACAGACTGGGTCCGTCTCGTTCGCGGCCTTCTTTGGCACCCCTAACTCCGCCTCCGCGGCCATTATGAGCCTTCCGAGAATGCCCACATTTGCCGTCGTTTTCCCTGTCTGAAGTCGCTCTTTATCGAACAGAATGGCTGCTGAGACCCCGAGGGTATGGATCAGACTGCCCTTTTCAGATGGTTTGAGTGCGGCAAGGACCTGATGATCCAGGGTATCCATGATCCGCTCTTGCAGATCCAGCGACTTCGCCGCCAGCCGTGCGAACACGTCCCCGCGTTCCTTCTTAAACAGCTCCAATGCTTGGCGTTCCGGCTTGGATTGCGAGAGAAAACGGTACACTGTGCTGCTGGCTACGCCTTGAATTTTGGCAATTTCAGGGTTGGTCATTCCACGGTCCGCTAACTCCACCGCCTTCTTTCGGTCCAGCCTACGGGCAGAGCGCTTAGTGCGTTCGGTCGGGATCATCTCTGGCCTCCTCTTCAACCAGTGTGACGAATTTTAGGTTGACTGCCGCCCAGCTCTCCCCGATGGTCACGAAGGCCCATCGCGTGCCGGTATCATCGACGTGAATGAAATCCACAAGGCCCTGTTGTGTCTGGCCCGCACGCTTCCAGGTGATCTTGCCGCCAGGCGCACAAGGGAGCATCTCAACCGGCCCACTCTGCTCGTGAACGGGTTCCTTGTGCTGGCTAGTCGGCTTATACGCCTTTTCGACTTGCCGGATGATATCGAGATAGCTTCCCATGGTCTGCCTCCTCGTCACTGGGTTACGAATTAAACGAAATAAACGAATTAACCCCCTCGTCCTTGTAGTTTTTTCGTTTAATTCGTTTTTTTCGTACCTCGACTCCACATCATCCGAGGCCGTCCACCGATGCCACCGCTGGTTGAGTTGGTACTGTGTGCAAGTCCCGCCGTCACAAGGGTTGCCTTCGCCTGTGCGAGTCGGGCAGCTGAGACATTCCGGCCAAACAAAGCCGAGATGCCCGTGTCGTCAATGTCTCCCTGATCGAGTGCCCGGAGGATGGTGTCGGCGTAGTGGTCGCCGGTATTGTCACCGAAGATATGCCGCGTCGAGGCTTCGGCGTATTGCCAGAGCGCACAGGCCGGGGTGAGATGGATCGAGTCAATCACTGAGACGCCATCCAGGAGGGCGTACAGGGCCGCGAGTCTCATCACTTGCGCCTCAGCTCGGCCTAAAAGATCACCGGCGAGTCCAGGCCTCTCGGCTGAGAGGTCGTGATACAGCGCCTTCCATGCCTCACGCGCACGTTCTGAGAGTCTGAAGGCCGACATGGATCGGGCCGACTGTATCCGCACACGAATACGTTGGCTGAGGTCGTGTGTGGTGCCATGATCAGGGGAGGAGGGGAACGGCAGTTCTTTAGACCGTTGCACCGCGAACCAGACAAAGCGATTCCCGAAGCCGTTGCTGGCTTCCGTGCTGTTCAGGTTGCGGAGGAGTTCGTCTTTGGTGACGTGACCGATAATGCCAATATGCGGGGCCGTGGCCTTCACGCGGTTAGCCTTGGTCATCGGTGTTAGATCCTTGCCGTCCCAGGCATCCCGGAGCACACCAGACAAGCTGTTGCCTTCCCGCTCCATCACCCGAAGCACCGCGCCGAATTCGCTTTGCACCAGAAAGAGCCGCTTATCTTCCACGCCGCTGTCGATGCAGATCGTCTGCAACTCCCCGGTCGGCTTGCCGTTCTGCTTCACCGGCTCCTCTTTGTGTTGAGCATCCCGCACGGCATAAGCGAGGCCTTCACCGCTAGAAAGCGTCCCTTTACTTTCACCTCGCGTCCACGCCGCATCAGTGAGTTGACACAACGCTTCAATCCGTCTGTCGGCTGTTCCTTTTCGGCTCTTGCTCGATTTCCCCACCAGCACCGGCCAGAAGAGGAGCGGGTGATAGCCTCCGTCGAGAATTAGGTGCGGCGCACGTCCGACCATGACGCCCACCTCTGCGAGGAGGGCGACGAGTAGCGCAACGGAGTCAGCTTCCGTATGGGGTTCAAACAGCCGCACCACTTCACCGGCGAGGCCATAGAGGGCTTCCGTATCGAGCACCGGCCATGCCGCCCGATCAGGACCGGATAAAGTCGGCACACGGGCCAGTGGTTCCGGCTCATTCTCGCTGAGAAATGGCCGATGCAGCGTTGGGACCGTGCGCCGACTGGCATCGGGATACAGGAGTTGCAACACGTCATCTTCAGTTGGCATGTTCTAACCCCCTCGATAGCATCTTTATCCGTTGGATGAGCCAAGGGTGAGGCCTGTTTTCCAGCACCAGCCGCGTCCGTGCCTGTTCAAATTCGCGGCGCTGGACGGCACTGCTCATCGCGTCGAGGTCGGCGTGAAAATATCGTTCATCCGCCGGACCCTCGACTGGCACGGGGTAGATGTGGTCAAGGAAGTTACGTGAAACCATATCCTTGACTGGTTGATTCCCACCTCGCCCGCCTCTCACGACCTCACCCCTTGCTGTGCCAAGGCTTTGAGCGCAGCCCGAACTTCTACCAGATCAAACCGCCGTCCACGCAGGCGAGGCCCTGCCGCATAGCTCGGTATGAGCCCCACTTGAGCGAGACGGTAGATACTGCTCTTGGCCTGCCCTAAATGGGCCGCCACGGTTGCCGCATCGACAAGATTTGTTGATTCCATGAAATCCCCCTCAGATTGCTGCCGCCCACAATCGAGCGTACTGTGTCGTTGTTAGACCACAGCCAGACACGCAGCACTAAGACCGAATAGACGGAGGCTCTATTCGTCCCTGAAACATTTACGAGGGGTTACAAGAAAGAAAATGTGATGTGTTACTGACGAGGGTACGGGTTCCTGTTGATCATGCCTTGTGCGGTCTTTAGCTTGCGCTGCACGGCTTTATATTCCATTGTGTCGGTGTTAAAGCCTGCTACGTTCCCTGTTCTCTTCCGATAGATTTCCCTAGCTATCTTATACGGCGTCACGCCGTTGCTGCGTTGATCGTAGACATCCCACATATCAATATCGCCCGTGGTCTTGTGGCGTTTGTCTTGGCGTTGGCTCCGAACCTGTTCCGATTGAAAAGCACTAATGCATTCGCCCACCTCCTGCAACAGATCCGCTTTATGCGCGGCGGTCAGATCGATCTCCAATGTTAAGAACCGTCCGTCTCGTAAAGGAAGAATGACCCCTGGCACGCCACGTGACCCGCGAGTCGTTTTATCAGGAAGAACTTTCACGGCATGCGTCAGCGCACCCTTCCGGCGCGTTCCAGCTTTTAACTGCTTCAACAGTGTGCGGATGCTCTCAGGTGAGAAGTGGGAATGTCCTAAGGCTTGAGCGACCCTCGCACGAAGCATGGCGACTCGGCCTCGATTCTCTGGCGAGAAGATACGCTGAAGATTGAGAGGCGCGTTCAGTTCCTCCACATCGGCCATGAACTGGGGGGAACGGCTATAGAGTTGCAGTCGGTTGAGTTCACTCAGTGTCGGCACGTCCCCTCCTGTGGGGCTCTTGATTGTGGGGGCGGGCGACACCAGCCTCAGGAGTGCTGGCCGGTTGAGAATAAGCAAGATAGCTATTGCTGAAGAAGAAATGTCTTTATCTTTTTGGGCGTATGTATTGAAGTAAGCGCACCAGCCTTAATTCTTAAAAGTATGTCATTTCCGATGGGTGGGAGTGCCGCTCCAATGGCTGCCTTGAAGTTGCTTAATACAGGATCTTCCATTAATCGGCCTTGGCTATACATCACAACAGAGTTGTGAGCTATACCGCTATATTCAGATGGGAGAACGATGCACGTCTCATCGCATTGACCAGGGCGATGAGTTGTGAAATTAAAAACCAGGACTTTATGAGATGGGTTTACTGACGAGTGAAGAACGAAATATCTGTGACTATCGATTACGTTCAAATAGAAGGCATCACCAGGGACCATGACTATGCCTTCACAAGATGCCCCACGATGTAAAGGCTCTCAGCTTCACGAGTCAGTACCTCGATCTCCCGATCGCTCTTTCCCGCAAATCTCAAAATGTCAGCTGGTTCGATGCGAGACGAGGAGCCATTGGGATCTTCATACTCAGGCAATTCATGGGTCATTTTGCGAATCTCCCATGGCCCAAGATGCCCATATCGCTGATGGATTTTCCCTAGAATGCCAATTTCGTATTCGGAAAGTTCGTCATCGTTCGGCTCTTGGCTTTCAAGAGCAAGTAGATGGTTCTGACGTTCCTTCATATAGTCCCGCCATGGACGTGCATTACAGGTGACACTATCCAGAACATTGGTCAGCACGGGACCATGTGGCATTGACATCATGGTATCGCCAGTGATGGTATAACCTGAATCTAGCAGGGCTTCTCTATCAGCAAGGTAAAGCAATTTCATCAAAACCAGGGTGTCTATTGGCTCACCATGCATTTTGATGATCTTGGCAGCTGCCTGCGCTGCCTTGACTGAATTATAGACAAATCTCATATTGCTCCCCGCTTGATGTAATCGCAGTATAGCATTTCAAGAACAATTATTTTCAACCTGCCTTCTTTAGTCCAGCAATCTCGCTATTTCTTCCAAGCTCCATACATGATTGGCCACTCCTGCCTCCATGGCGGGCGTGGGTGTGTCTGTACCAACCAAGGGACCTAAAGAGGCCCCCGCCTGCCGAACAAGCCGCCCTCATCCTGTGCCGCACCGCGTCGTCGATGGGTTTGTCACATCCAGGCATGTGCGTATGGCTAGGCGTGGGAGACCTTCATTGATCGCCCCCTTTTATGGAATGGAAAATTTTCGCGCCAGCGACTTGTCCGCGGGACCTAACGTGAACTTCTGCGCCGATTTTCCCCTATAGGCGGCCTCATCCCAAACTGAGAAAGGGGACCCGCTCGGAATCGTCACGGTTCCAGTCACGGTTCCGATCCGAAAAGAGTCACGGTGAGGGTGTACCACAGGAAGAGAGCGCACGCAACGGCAGGCCACAAACCTCTTGATAGGCTTGGGCCTGCTGTTGCTCAGAGAGGTCTACTGTAGCGTGTAGCATTATTACCTAATCATTCTCATAAGCCGCGGGTCCCCCGTTCAATCCGGGGCACCGCCACCACACCACGCTCGCTCGTGCCGACGGCTCATTATCGGTTTCTCGCAATGAAGCCGTCGGATACACACCTCCAGCGTTCTCTACCCGCAGCACCCGCCGGAGAAGACCTGCCGCTGCCGAGAGGCGTTCCAACAGCGCTCACACAGTTCGACGGTTGAATGGGTCATCCCATCGACGCAGGCCATTCGTCGCTGGACCACCGTCCCACAGTCAGAACAGGCGCCGACGATTGGAATGTCCGTCCTACGCTCTTG
>Ga0315278_10007382_pt1 | contig 10039 bp, 11 predicted proteins | sample YL17G06_0_MG_FD_203880 | JGI IMG/M metagenome (GOLD analysis project Ga0315278, IMG submission 203880) | Sediment microbial communities from Yellowstone Lake, YNP, Wyoming, USA - YL17G06_0 | ecosystem: Environmental > Aquatic > Freshwater > Lake > Sediment | place: USA: Wyoming | collected... | reverse complement strand
TCCCGCGACTGCCGCCAGAAGAGGATGGCGTCGGTGCTTCGCGCGATGTGATGGACGATATCGGGGTTGAGCTGCTTGAACTTCGCGATGATCGGCGAGAAGTCATTGGTCGAGGCGAAGGCGTAATACTCGAGGCCGACTTCCTGCATCCCGAAGTCGTTCTTGGCCCGCAGCCGCGCCGACTCCGTGACGCCCTGGCCGTAGGAGGAGTCCTCGGCGAGGAAGGCGACCTTGATCTGGTTCGGCTTGAGGTTGAAGCGCGGCGCCAGGTGCTTGGCGATGAACTCGACGTTGTACCAGCCGAATCCCGTCGCGTCGATCTCCGTCCGGAAGACGTTCTTGAGCCCGCGCTTGTTGAAGCGCGGGTCGACACACGACGACTCCCAGTAGATGACGTTCTGCCTGGAGGCGGCCTCGCTGGCCGCGCCGCAGAGCGTCGAGGAGTACGTGCCGGTGATGATCTTCACGCCCTCGCGGGTGATGAGGCGATTGGCCTCGCTCCCCGCGGCCGTCGGGTCCGTCGCGTCGCCCACGACGATCACGAGCTTCTTGCCCATGACGCCGCCCTGCGCGTTGATCAGGTCGCGCATGACCTCGTACCCGTCCAGGTGCCGCTTGCCCTCGAAGGCCAGCGGCCCCGTCAGGGGCTCGAGCAGGCCGATCTTGTACTCGCCCTGGGGAGCCTGGCCATAGATCCTGGGCACGAAGGCGAGGGACGCAAAGACGAGACCGATGACCGTGACGAGGGCAGAGAAGACGAAATATCGTCGGCGCATGAAGGTTCCTCCTCCGGGAGGGGTTGAGTGCAGGGGTCCGGGGCTGTAGGCCGCAGTTCTACACCGGCAGCGCCCGGGTGTCAACGTCCGCCCCGTTGGCGTCCGCCCGCGATGGTAAACTGAGCGGGCCATGAGCGACTCCCACCATCACAATCAGCTCTCGCCGCAGAGCATCCGCTTCTGCCCGCTCTGTGGCGGGGCGCTCGAGCGCCGCCGCGTGCCGCCCGAGGGTAAGCAGGAGATGGTCTGCGCCGGCTGCTCCTTCATCTTCTACCTGAACCACAAGGTGGTGGCCGCCACCATCCCTGAGCACGAGGGGCGGGTCCTGCTCACGCGGCGGACTATACAGCCGGCGCGCGGGAAGTGGACCTTCCCGGGCGGCTTCGTGGACTGGGGCGAGCCCGTCGAGGACGGGGCCTTGCGCGAGACGTGGGAAGAGACCGGGCTCAAGGTGGACCTGGCCGGTCTGCTGGGGGTTTACTCGTACCCCGGCACGCCCATCGTGATCGTCGTGTACCGGGCGAGCGTGGTGGGTGGCGAGATCAGGACGTGCAGCGAGAACGACCGCGTCGAGTGGGTGGTGCCCGCCGAGATCCCGTGGGAGGAGCTGGCTTTTCCGTCCACCGAGGCGGCGCTGCGCGATCTCCTCTCGGGCCGAGTCCTCTAGCCTCGACTATTCACGAGCGCGACTCGTGCAACCGGGCGGGCAGCCTGCCGGCGCCCGTCAGCCGCGCGAGACGAGCGCGGCGGTCGCCTTGCCCGTGATGACCTTCTCGCCCTTTTGGTTCTCCGCCCAAAGCTCGACGTCCACCAGGTACGGTCCGTCGTTGTCCTTGGGCGGGCGCTTGGCGACGACCTTGCCGCGGCAGGTGACCACATCGCCGAGGCGCACCAGCGCCGCGAAGCGCACACCGAGCTTTCTCACCGTGCCGACGCCGAGCCAGTCCGTTACCGACTGGGCCACGAAGCCCATGGAGAGCATGCCGTGGGCGAAAACGTCGCCCATGCCGGCCGCCTTCGCGAAGGCCGCGTCCTGATGGATGGGGTTGAAATCGCCCGAGGCTCCGGCATAGCGCGTAAGCTGGATCTGCTGGATGGGCGGCTTCACCAGCGGCGGCATCTCGCTTCCCACCTGCACGTCTTCGGCGTAGACCTTGGCGTATTTCATGGCTAGAGGCGGACCACGGTGGTCCCGCGTATGAAGGCGACGATGTCGTTGTCGGCGTCGGTGACCGTGGTCTCGCGGACGACGAAGGCCATGGGCCCCGACTTGCCGGCCTTCTCGTAGATGTCGGTGATGCGGCCGCGGCAGAGATAGGTCTGGCCGGGCCGGATGGGCTTGAAGTGCTCGAACTCCTGCTCGCCGTGCAGGAGCCGCCCGATGTCCACGCCGAGGTCCCGCAGGAGCGCCCCCGTGTCGCCCCCCTCGTCACGAAAGGTGGTCAGGAAAGTCGGCGGCGCGACGATATCGCCCCAGGGCCCGGCCTTCGCGACCGCGTCATCCAGGTAGAAGGGCGAGAGGTCCCCGATGGCGCGGGCGAACTCCTTGATCTTCCCGCGCTCGACGGTGACGCGGTAGGGAGGGTATTCCTTGCCTTTGACGGCCGTACTGATCTGGATCGGCATCAGCTCTTACCCTTTGTCATGGCTCGCGCAAGGAACTTCTCGAGGTTGGGCACGATGAAGCGTTCGTGGCGCCCCTCGGCGATCTTTTCGACCTCATCGAAGACGTCCACCTGGAAGAGGCAGCGCTTGCCGTCGGTCTCGATCAGCGTCGCCGTGGCCCGCACCTTCATACCGAGCGGCGTCGCGGCGAGGTGCTTCATCTCCACCGTGGTGCCGACGGTCCCGGCCCCCGGTGACAGGTGGGAGGCGATGGCCGCCTGCGCGGCGTTTTCCATGAGGCAGACCACGTACGGCGTGGCGAAGACCTTGACGCCCGCGTTGCCGAGGGCATCGGCGGTCAGTTCTTGTGTCACGACCTGCTCCACTTCCGCGGTGAGCCCGACCTGGATAGCCATAGTGGCCCTCTTCTACCCGATCGAAGGCGTCCGGTCAACCCGTCGAACGGCTCAGCGAGCGGGCCAGAGCAGGAACTGGAGCCCGAAGACGAGCAGCAGGGCCTCGACGATGCGAAGGAAGGTCTTCTCGTTCATCCTGTCAATGAGGTGCCGGCCGAGCCAGGCGCCGCCGATCATGATCACGCCGATGTAGAGGCCCGTCAGGAGGAGCGGGCCGGTCAGGAGGTCGGCGCGCCGGAACATGATGCCGCGGGTGATGTAGGCGCCGACGGTGCAGAGGGCGTCGGTAGCGAGGTAGCGTCCCTTGCGCAGGCCGTGGCTCAGGAAGAAGGGCGTCATGATGGGGCCGACGGCGCCCACGATGGCCGAGAGGAAGCCGAATCCCGCCCCGACCAGCGGGAAGTGGCGCAGCCGCACGGTGATGCCGCTGTGCTGGAGCCACCGTCGAAGCGGCACGGCAAGGATCATGAAGGCGCCCAGGATGCGGGAGAGCCATGCGCTCTCGATGCGCGTGTAGAGCGTGGCGCCGATCATGGTCATGGGCACGGCGCCGAGCAGGAACGCCGCGACCACGCGCCACTCGATCTCGCGGCGGCTGAACCAGACGCGCGCGCTATTGCCGATCAGCATGCACACCGTCAGGACCGGCACCGTGGCCTTGACGCCCACGATCCAGGCGATGGCGGGGATCATGATGACGCCGGTGCCGAAGCCCGCCACGCCGCCGACGGTGGAGCCGACGATGGCGGCGGCGCCCAGGATCAGCCATCCGGCCGTGTCGAGCATGACGCGCTAGTATACTCGTCGTCATGCCGGTGCTCCTGGCGGCAGCGGGTTTTCTGCTCGTCGGGCTCGACGGCTCCGTCAACATCGCCTTCCCCGCCATGTCGGCGGCCTTCGGTGTCGGCCCCACCACGATTCGCTGGGTCATCATCTGCTACGTCGGGACGTACGCGCTGACGGCATTCGGCGCGGGCGTCCTTGCCGACAGGCTCGGGCCGGGCCGCGTCGTGCGCGCGGGCCTCATCCTCTCCCTCCTGTGCTTCGCGGGCTACGCGCTGGTGCCGTCGTTCGCCGTCTTCCTCTTCCTCCGCGTGCTGCAGGGCGCGAGCGGCGGCTTGATCTATGGCGCGTCGCCCTCTCTGGTGACGCTCTCGCTGGCATCCTCCCGCCACGGCTGGGGCTTGGGCTGGGCGAGCATGGGGCTCGGGGTCGGTCTGAGCGTGAGCCCCTTGATCGGCGGCGCGCTCGTGGGCGCATTCGGCTGGAAGGGCGTCTTTCTGTACCGCGTACCCATTGCCGCGCTCATCATCGTCCTCGCCGCCTGGACTGCCACACCGCGCGCAGGCGGTCAGGGCGCGTGGCGGATGGTCGCTCCCACCGACATCCTCCGCTGGCCCGTGCTCCACGCCGGGCTCCTGGCCTTTCTCGCGAATTTCGCCCAGTTCGCGGTCTGGCTGCTGGTGCCCTACTACCTCGTGACCCAGCGCGGCCTGTCGGCCACGGCGGGCGGGCTGCTCTTCATGCTCACGCCTATCGCGACGGCGCTGGCCGCTCCGGTCGCGGGGCGTGTCACCGATCGGTGGGGACCGCGCGGACCCATGGTCCTCGGGCTCGCCGCCGAAGCCGCGGGGCTTCTCCTCGTGGGCCGCTGCGGCGCCTCGACGCCGCTCGCCCTCGTCGGGGCGGCGCTTGCCCTCGTCGGCCTCGGTCTGGGAATGTTCCAGGTGCCGAATCTCGCCCAGGTCATGGCCGCATTCCCGCCACGGCAGCAGGGCGCGGCCGGCGGCTTCGCCTTCCTCTCGCGCACGGCGGGCATTGTCATGGGCGTCCAGAGCGCAGCCTGGCTCTTCGGTGCGCGCGCCCAGATCCTTGGCTTCCTGCCTGCTTTCCGCTTCACCTTCGACTCGGCGGCCATCGTGTGCGCGATCGCCGCGCTCATCTCGCTCGTGCCTGGACGGGACTCAGCGCGTCGTGCTACACACCCCGAGGCATGAGCCGCTACCGCTGGGTCATTCTCGGCGTCTGCCTCCTCGGCTTCATGCAGGCCCATATACACCGCATTGGCTTCGCGCCGCTCATCCCGATCTTCATGACCGATCTCGGCATCACGTACGCCGCCGCCGCGACCATCATGACCGCCTACTTCTGGACGTATACGGCGGTGCAGGTGCCGGTGGGCGTGCTCGCTGACAGGCTGGGGCCGCGGCGCATGATGCTGACCTTTCTCGCCGTGCTGGTCGTGGGCGTGATCGCCTTTCCGCTGAGCCAGAGCTACGCCCAGAGTCTCGTCACGCGTGGACTGATCGGGCTCGGCGCGGCGGGCATCTGGCTGCCCGGTCTCCGACTCATCCACGAGTGGTTCCCTCCACAGGAGCGTGGACGGGCGACGGGACTCTTCTCGGCGGGCGGAGGCATTGGCGGCACCACGGCGCTCATGCTGGTGCCCGTTCTCGCCGAGCGTCTCGGCTGGCGCTGGGGCTACGCCGTGACGCTGATCCCGCTTCTTACCGCATTCGCGCTGATCTACTTCCTCGTGCGCCCGGGGCCGCTCGCCGAGCATCGTTCCGCGGCGGCGGTCTCCCGGGGCACCGCGGGTGCGTTGAAGCACGTGCTGGGCGCCCCCGCGCTCTGGCCGATCAACGTGTCGGTGCTGTGCTCCTACGGCGCCTTCATCGGGCTCGTCACGTTCCTGCCGGCCTTCCTCCAGCGACACGAGGGGCTGACGCCGGGGCGCGCCGGCCTCGTCACCGGTCTCGTCACGGCGGGCACCGTGATTTCCTGGCCGCTTGCCGGCTTCATCTCGGACCGGGTGGGCCGCCGCAAGGGGATATACCTCTTCAGCCAGGGCATGTGCGTGCTCGCATGCCTGGCCTTCGCGCTGCTCGTGCCGGGCAGAGGGCTCCCGGCCGCGGCGCTCGCGGCGCTTCTGACCGGCCTCATGCTGGGCGGGATGATCACCCCCTTCGTGATGGTGGTCGAGCTCTTCCCCGCGGACCTGATCGGCACGGCCTCGGGCGTCGTCAACACCTTTTGCTTCGTGGGGAGCTTGCTCATTCCCGTGCTCGTGGGCAAGATACTCGACGTGAGCGGCAGCTTCCCGGCGGCCTTCACCGCGTGCGCGGTCTTCGAAGCTTTAGCGCTCGTGAGCGCCGCCTTTACCCGTGAGACGGGCCTGCGCCGGCGACCCGTCATGGTGACCTGATCATGCATATCGTCGATCCAGCAAGCTCGAGCGCCGTTGCGGCCAGAACGCTGGCCGGCCGGCCGCGCTCACTCGAGGGCGTGACCATCGCGCTGCTCGACAACTCCAAGCCCAATGCGGGCGTCCTGCTCGAGCGTGTGGGCGCTCTCCTCGCCGCCCGCGGCCACGCACGCGCGGTGCGGACGTGGAGCAAGCCCGGCTCCTCGATCGGCGCCTCGCCCGCGGTCATCGAGGAGATCGCCGCCGCCGCTCGCGTCGCCCTCACCGCCTCGGCCGACTGAGGCTCGTGCACGTCGTGGAGTGTCCACGACGCCGCGGAGCTGGAGGCGAGGGGAGTGGCCTGCGTCGTGCTGGGGACCGATGAGTTCATTCCCCTCGCGAAGGCCCAGGTCACCGCACGAGGCCTGCCGGGGCTACCTGTGGTGACGGTGCCGCATCCGATCGGGGGCATTCCGGCCGCGGCCGTGGCCGCCAAAGCCGACGCCATCGTCGACAGTGTGCTGCGCGGACTCACCGTGGATCCCGGCACGGGCGGGCAGCCGGTAGGCGGTGACGCGCAGGTTCTCGAGGCCCCCGGCGATATCGACGAGTTCCAGACGTGGCTCATGGAGCGCGGGTGGGGTGACGGCCTGCCGGCCATCCCGCCCACGCGCGAGCGCGTCGCGCGCATGCTCTCGGCCACCCGCCGACGGCCCGACGAGGTGGCGGCCATTCTGGTGCCGAGGCTCGGCCGGGCTACCCTCGAGGCCATCGCGGCCAATGCGGTGATGGCGGGGGCGCTGCCCGAGCACCTGCCCGTCATCCTGGCCGCCGTCGAGGCGGTGGCGGAGCCGGTTTTCAACCTGCAGGCGATCCAGACCACGACCCATCCGTGCTCGCCGCTCGTCATCGTCAACGGGCCCATTGCCCGGCGCCTCGGGATACACGCCGGAGGCAATGTCTTCGGGCAGGGAGCGCGCGCCAATGCGGTGATCGGCCGGGCGCTCCGGTTGATCCTCCAGAACGTGGGCGGCGCGCGGCCGGGCAAGGAGGATCGGGCCACCCATGGGCACCCGGGCAAGTACTCCTACTGCATCGCGGAGAACGAAGCCGCGTCTCCCTGGGATCCGCTGTCGGTCGAGCGCGGTTTCTCTCGCGAGGAGAGCACGGTGACCGTCTGCGGGTCGGAAGCGCCGCACAATATCAACGACCATGCCTCGACCACGCCGGAAGCCATCGTCACGTCGGTGGCGAGCGTGGCGGCGACGGTGGGCTCGAACAATATCTATCTGGGCGGGGAGCCGCTGATCGTCCTGGGGCCGGAGCACGCGGCCACCGCCGCCTCCTCGGGGTGGAGCAAGGACGATTTCAGGCGTGCGGTATGGGAGAAGGCGGTCGTTCCGCTCGCGCGCTTTGCGCCGGAGAATATCGAGCGCTTCGCGACGATCTACCCCGAGGGGTTCAAGGACCGCCCGGCCGACGCGGTGGCGCGAGTGGCCCGCGACTGGCGCGACATCATGGTCGTCGTGGCGGGTGGCGCGGGCAAGCACTCGGCGCTCATCCCGACCTTCGGCAGCACGCGATCGGTCACGCGAGGGATCAGCCCTTGAGAGAGGAGACCGCCCGATGAAGGCATGTGCGACTGCGATGGCGCTCGGGATGTTGGGCTTGACGCTCGCGACCGGCGAGGCCGACGCGGCCAGTACGGACCGGGATCCGCCCCCGTCCCGACCGGCCGCCGTGCCCACGGCCGAGCAGGAGTACAGTCGCGGTATCGCCGCCAGGAACGCGAAGGACTGGCAGGCGGCCGCCGGATCATTCCGGAAAGCGGTCGGCCTCAGGCCCGCGTATCCCGAGGCCTGGAACGAGCTGGGCTATGCGCTGCGCCATGAGGGCAACTACCCCGACTCGCTCAAGGCCTACGACGAGGCGCTACGCCTCAGGCCCAACTTTCCCGAGGCGCTCGAATACCTCGGCGAGGCCTATGTGAAGCTGCGCCGCGTGGACGACGCCCGCAAGATCCTCGAGCGGCTCAAGCCGCTGGACGCCGGCCGCGCGAGCGAATTGGCCGAGGCCATCGACAAGGGCAAGTAGCCACCCTCACCCTACCCTCTCCCTCAGTGAGGGAGAGGGATTCGGAGTCCCTCGCCCCGGAGGGGGAGAGGGTAGGGTGAGGGGGATGTAGTCGCTCCACGCAGGTGGGCCTCTTTCAGCCACGCACGCCCGCGCCGTCGAGGAGCCGGACCTGGTGCGCCGACACGGGCACGCCGATGCCGCGGGCGCGGAAGGCCTCCACGAATGACTGGTAGAGCTCGGGCTCGGCCGGGACCACGTCCACCACGCGGACCCACGCCCAGACCGCGATCTTGATCCCGGTGTCATCGACCGCGGCGATGCCCGCGCTCGGCGCCGGATCCTTCAGCACGCGCGCGCTCTGCGCCGCCACCTGGTGCGCGGCCTGGAGCGCGGCGGTCAAGTCCGTCGAGTGCGGTACGCGGATCGTCAGCGTCAGCTGGCGCATGGTGCCGAAGTTGTGCAGGATCTCGCCGACGATTTTCCGGTTCGGCACGATGACCCGTGAGAAGTCCGCCTGGATCAGGGTGGTGGTGGAGAGCTCGATCGCGGCCACCTCGCCGCGGACATTGTTGAGCTCGATGTACTCGCCAACCCGGAAGGGCTTGGTGAAGATGATGGTCAGCCCCGCCACCAGGTTGCTGAAGACTCCCTGGAGAGCGAGGCCCGCGCCGAGGCCGGCCACCCCGAGGCCCGCGACGAGCGGAGCGACCGAGAATCCGAACTTGTCGAGCGCGACCAGAACGGTCATGATCAACACGACGACCTTGATCACGCGCACCAGCAGCGTCCGCATCGGCGGCTCCATCTGCGTCTTCTGGAAGCGCTGGTCCGCGAGGCGGCCGAGCCAGCGCGCCACGAGCACACCCACCACCAGGATGGCCACGGCGCCAAGCACCTGAAGGCCGTAACGGGTCAAGATCTCCAGGATCATCTCGTGCATGTTCAAGCTCATGCGAGCCTCCTTGTCGGGTATGGCCGCAGCGGGCTACGGCGCGGTGTAGAGACGATCGAAGTACTCGTTGACCATGCGGTCCGATGAAAAGCGCTCAACGCCCATGCGGATGGAGGCGCGCATCATGCGGGCCCAGCGTCCGGCGTCGGCCCAGGCGGGCAGGACGTCCCGCTCGAGCGTCGTGTAGACGGCTTCCAGGTCGCGAGCGTCTTGGTCGGGCCCGGCGGTCTCATCCCCTATGGCCCATCCGGTGACGCCGTGCTCGCACCCCTCCGGCCACCAGCCGTCGAGGATGGAGAGGTTGAGCGTGCCGTTCATCGCGGCTTTCATGCCCGAGGTGCCGCTCGCCTCCATGGGTCGGCGCGGCGTATTGAGCCAGACATCGCAGCCGCGGGTGAGCACCCTGCCCAGGGCCATGTCGTAGTTTTCCAGGAAGACGATGGACTCGGGCCACTGCCGAATCGTCTCGACGAGGAGCGCGACGACAGCCTTGCCGGCCTGGTCGGCCGGGTGCGCCTTGCCTGAGAAGATCAGCTGTACGCGCCTGTCCTTCAGGAGCGGCGCCAGCCGGTCGGGGTCGCGAAGGATCAGATCCGGGCGCTTATACGTCGCCGCGCGGCGGGCGAGGCCGATGGTGAGCGCCTCGCGGTCGAGCCTCACGCCGGTCCTCGATTCGACTTCCGCCAGCAGCTCGTCCTTCGCCTCCCGGCGCGCCGAGCGAAGGGCGTCGTCGCCGGCCTCGACGGCGGCGGCGATGCGGGGATCCTGCCAGGTGCCGCGGTGGACGCCGTTCGTGATCGCGATGATCGGGGCGGCGCCGTCCACGCCGGCCCACATCGAGCGGGCCGTCTCGCCGTGCAGCTGTGCGACGGCGTTGGCGCGCCGGGCGAGCCGGAGGCCTGCCACCGTCATGTTGAAAGGATCGCCGCCGATCTCGCGCAGCTCGGCGTTCACCAGCTCGCAGCCCGCGCCGAGGCGGCGAAGGTCCTCGATGGCGTGGATCTCGTTGCCGGCGGGCACGGGCGTATGG
>Ga0315278_10007380_pt1 | contig 10042 bp, 8 predicted proteins | sample YL17G06_0_MG_FD_203880 | JGI IMG/M metagenome (GOLD analysis project Ga0315278, IMG submission 203880) | Sediment microbial communities from Yellowstone Lake, YNP, Wyoming, USA - YL17G06_0 | ecosystem: Environmental > Aquatic > Freshwater > Lake > Sediment | place: USA: Wyoming | collected... | reverse complement strand
CGTCGGAGGTCACCTGTTCGGAGCGCTTGGCCACGCGTTCGTAGCGCTTCTGCAGGATGTCGCGGGCCTCGGGCCAGGTCTTGTCGGTCAGCATCAGCGACAGCACGTCGTTCTTCACGCGCTTGCGCCACAGGTCATCGAGCTGCGCGCGGTCCGCCCAGGGAGCGTGCTCGCGGTCGAACTCGAAACGCTCGTCCAGCGTGAAATCGGGTTCCTTCTTCAGCAGGTCGAGCGCGAAGGCCATGCGCTCGCGATTGCGTTGCTGGAAGCGATTGAAGATCGCGAACGCCGGATCGAGCTTGCCGGTGGTGATCGCGTCGTCGAGCTGGTAGCGGTACTTCTCGAACTCGGCGAGGTCGGTGGCGAGGAAATAGCTGCGGGAGCCGTCGAGCGACTCGACGTAGCGGTCGAGCACCAGCGACGACACCGGGTCGTTCACCGGGGCCTGCCGGTAGTGCGATCTCTCGAACATGCTGCTGACGAGGCGGGCGACCTTGGCCTGGCGCTCGGTCGGCGCGAAGTCCGTGGTCGTCGCTCCGGCGACCGCAGTCGGTGCCTTGGCGGTGCCGAGCAGCAGCGTTCCCACTGCCAGTACGACCGCGGCGATGACGACTGACCCGGCGCGAGCCATGCCCCTGCGCGGCGTCGCTGCGTTATCCGATTGATCTGCCTGATACACTTAGAATTGAACCTCGACGACGATGGAACCCGCTAGGCTAGATATACGCCCGGCCCCAAGCAAGGGCCGTGCGCCCAGAATTTGGACCGAATCCGTGCGACCACTGACCGTTTTGACCGGAATCGTACTCGGCTCCTCGGCCGCAACCACGTTTGGTCTTGGCACGACGCTGATCGTTTTCCTGATCCTATCCGGTGAAGCGCCTCAATTCCGGGCCGAATTGCCGCTCCTCGCGCGATATCTGGTGATCTTCGTCGCTTTGACAAGCCTCGCGGCCGTGAGTTTCATCGGCCAGGCCCGCAATCGCCCCTGGCGGCGCTGGGCCCAGCTCGCGATGTGGTCTGCGCTGGCCGGCCTGGCGGCGCTTTATGGGTCCACGCGCCCTTAGTCCGGCGCCTGCGGCGGCCGCCGGACACTGAGCCCGGTCAGGCGGTGCCGGAAAGGGAGCGGGACTTGAGGAGGCGCCAGATCGCGACCACCGCCAGCGGCCCGAGGGCCAGGGTCCACGCGTGCCAGCGCAGTCGCGCCAGGTCGGTGAGGAAATCGGCGTAGAACGCCCCGAGCCCGCCCGCGGCGTAACGTCCCAGCACCGTGATGCCCGTGAAATAGACCAGTGCCGGCAGCACGAGCGTGCCGAACGCAGCGGCGGCGGCCAGCCAGGCGCCATGACGATTGATGACCATAGGCCGATGCTGAGGGTAAGCCCAGCGGACCGCAAGTCGTGGCATTGGTTATGATCCCCGGTGCTTTCAAGCTAATGACGGGCTCGCCTCACATGCAAAAAGTACGCACGGCCGTAATCGGCGTCGGCTACCTCGGTCGCTTCCACGCGCAGAAGTACGCGACGCTGACCGAATCGCAACTGGTCGCCGTCGCCGACGCGAACGTCGAGGTCTGCGAACGTGTCGCGGCTGAAGTCGGAGCTCGCGCGGTGACCGATTACCGGGAGATCCTCGGCGAAGTCGATGCGGTGAGCATCGCGACCCCGACGCCGCTGCACTTTTCCATCGCGAAGGAATGCCTCGGGCGCGGTGTGCACGTGCTGGTCGAGAAGCCGATCACCGAGACCCTCGAGGAGGCGCGCAGCCTGGTGGCGCTGGCGGAGAAATCGGGCCGCATCCTGCAGGTCGGCCACCTGGAGCGCTTCAACGCCGCCATCCTCGCGCTGGCCGGCACCCTCGGTCGGCCGCGCTTCATCGAGTCGCACCGCCTCGCGCCGTTCAAGGAACGCGGCACCGACGTGAACGTCGTGCTCGACCTGATGATCCACGACATCGACCTGATCCAGAGCCTGGTCGGAGCCCCGATCGAGTCCATCGATGCCGTGGGTGCCTCGGTCTTCTCGGCGGGCCTCGACATCGCCAATGCGCGCATCCGCTATGCGAACGGCTGTGTCGCGAACACGACGGCGAGCCGCGTCAGCATGAAGATGGAGCGCAAGCTGCGCATCTTCCAGGATGACGCCTACGTGTCGATCGACCTGCAGCAGAAAGTGCTCACCGTCGTGCGCAAGCCGCCGGAGGCGGCCGGTGCGCAGCGCGGGCAGGTCGTGATCGAGGAGCGCACGTACGAACAGGGCGACGCGCTCAGGATGGAGATCGAGGCGTTCCTGCGCTCGATTCGCGAGGGACGTCCGCCGGCAGTGAGCGGCACGGACGGACTGCGCGCCCTCGAGACCGCGATCCGGATCACCGAGCTCGTGAATCGGGACGCGGAGAAACCGCGATGACCCGCCGCTACTACGCTGGCCGGGATTTCCGGCGCGCCAGCAACGTCGAGGAACTGCGCCGCGTGGCGATGCGGCGCGTGCCGCGGTTCGCGTTCGAGTATCTCGAGGGCGGCGCGGAGGACGAGGCGTCGCTCAGGCGCAATCGCGACGTGTTCGAACGCATTGCGTGGCTGCCGCGCACACTGGCCGGCGCCGGAGTGCCGGTGTTGTCCACGGAAGTGCTGGGCGAGACGCTGCACCTGCCGCTCGTGATCGCGCCGACGGGGTTCAACGGCATGCTGTGGCCGCAGGGCGACCTGGCGCTGGCCCGTGCCGCCGCCACTGCCGGCATCCCGTTCACGTTGAGCACCGTGTCGAACTACGATGTCGTCAAGATGGGCGCCGAGTTGCCCGGCACGACATGGTTCCAGTTGTACCCGTTCAAGGAACTGAAGTCGCTCGACAGGTTGGTCGAGCGTGCCGCGGAAGCCGGTTGCCGCAAGCTCGTGGTCACGACGGACGTGCCGGCGCTCGGCGCGCGCGAGTGGGACCAGCGCAACTATCGCAAGCCGATGCAATTGAGCCTCGGCAGCCTGCTCGACGTGCTGGCGCACCCGCGCTGGTTGCGCCAGGTCATGATCCCGAACGGTGCGCCGGAGTTCGCCAACCTGGCGGAGTTCCTGCCGGCGGGACGCCGCTCGGCGTTCCAGGGCGTACGCTTCATGGGTACGCAGATCAATCCGTCGCTGTCGTGGGCCGACATCGAGCGCGTGCGCAAGCGCTGGAAGGGCGAACTGCTGCTCAAGGGCATCCTCTGCGTGGAGGACGCCCGGCGTTCCGTCGAGATCGGCGCCGATGGCGTGGTCCTGTCCAATCACGGCGGTCGCCAACTCGACACGGCCGTTTCCGGCGTCGAATTGCTGCCGGCCGTCGCCGACGCTGTTGGCGAGCGCACCACGATCATCGTCGATGGAGGCTTCCGCCGCGGATCAGACGTGTTGAAGGCGCTCGCGCTCGGCGCAGACGCGGTGATGCTCGGGCGCGCGACGTTGTATGGCCTGGCCGCCGGGGGCGAGGAGGGCGTCAGTCATGCGCTCGGGCTGCTGCGTACGGAGATGGAGCGCACAATGACGCTGCTCGGCTGCCCCTCGCTGGCGGAACTCGGGCCGCACCTCATCCGGAGCTGACCTCGGACGTGACCTCTTCGCACTTGATGGCCGCCGCGACACCGCTCACTGCGTGTCTCGTACTGCTGGCCGGCTGGCTGCTCATCGGGCTGGCGGGCCTGATTCGTCCGGGCAGCCTGGGACTTTCAGCCCGCACGCTGTTCCCGCTGGGCGCGGCTTGCGGCATGGCGCTCGCCGCGGTTGGCGTCTGGGGTATCGGTGCTCCGCCTGAACAGGTTGTCCTGGTGGTGGGGCTGCCTGATCTGCCGGCGCACCTGCGACTCGATGCGCTGTCGAGCGTCTTCATCGCGATTCTCGGGGCGGCATCCGCCGGCATTTCGCTGTTCGGGGCGGGCTATTTCCGCAAGGGGCAGGGCACGCCTCCCGGGCTGCTGTGCCTGCAGTACCACCTGTTCCTGGCCGCGATGGGGTTCGTGTTGCTGGCGGACGACGCCTACGCGTTCATGGTGTCGTGGGAGACGATGGCGCTCGCATCGTATTTCCTCGTCACTGCCCAGCACCGCATCCCCGAAATCCGCAGCGCGGGCTTCCTCTACCTGCTGATCGCGCACGTCGGCGCGATCTCGATCCTGCTGTGCTTCGGCGTGCTGCAGGGCGGCAGCTGGCAATTCACGTTCGATGCGATGCGTTCCGCACAGCTCGACCCGACGCGCGCGTCGGTCGCGTTCCTGCTGGCGCTGTTCGGTTTCGGCGCCAAGGCGGGCCTGCTGCCGCTGCACGTCTGGCTGCCGGAAGCACACCCGGCGGCGCCTTCGCCGGTTTCCGCGCTGATGAGCGGCGTGATGCTCAAGACCGCGGTTTACGGGATGCTGAGGGTGACCTTCGACCTGCTCGGCGAGCCTGCTTCGTGGTGGGGGCTGGTGATGCTGCCGCTCGGTCTGCTGACCGCACTGTATGGCGCGGTGTTCGCGGCCGTGCAGACGGACATGAAGCGATTGCTCGCGTATTCCTCGATCGAGAACATCGGCATCATTTTCGCGGGCATGGGCCTCGCGGTGGTGTTCGTCGCGAACCGGATGCCGGGTCTCGGCGCGCTGGCCCTGATCGCGGTCCTGTACCACTCGGTCAACCACGCGTTCATGAAGAGCCTGCTGTTCCTCGGCACGGGTGCCGTGCTGCACGCCACGGGCGAGCGCAACCTGGGTCACCTCGGTGGACTGATTCACCGCATGCCGTGGGTCGCGTGGCTGACGCTGGTCGGTGCGCTCGCGATCGCGGGTCTGCCACCGTTGAACGGCTTCGTGTCCGAGTGGCTGCTACTGCAGGCCTTCCTGTTCGCGCACGAAGTGCCGCAGCAGTTCGTCAACATGCTGTTGCCGATGGGAGCGGCCCTGCTGGCGCTCGCCGCGGCGCTGTCAGCCTACGTGATGGTCAAGTTCTTCGGCGTGATCTTCCTCGGGCAGCCGCGCGAGGCGGCGCTGGCGCAGGCCCATGACGCAGGCCTGCTCGAACGCATCGGGCTGGTGTGGCTGGCCGCCGGTTGCTTCGCGCTCGGCCTGGCGCCGTCGCAGGTGGTGGCCCGGCTGGCCGCCGTGACGAAGCAGTTCGGGCTGCCGGCGCTGGCGGACACGGCCGCGCCCTGGTGGATGCTCGTGCCTCTCGCCGATCGCGAGGCGTCCTATGCTCCCACCGTGTTCCTCGTCGCGGTCGCCGCGGTGGTGGTGCTGGCGATCTTCGCCGTGCGGATGCTATATCACCGCAGCGTGCGGCGTGCGCCACCCTGGGACTGCGGCTTCGCCAACCTCGACGCGCGCATGCAGGACACCGCGGAAGGCTTCGGCCAGCCGATCCGGCACATCTTCCAGCCGTTCTTCTCCATGCACAGGGAGTTGCCGACGCCCTTCGATCGCGCACCGCGGTACTCGGTTCGCGTCGGCGATCGCATCTGGCAGACCTGCTATGCGCCGCTCGGCGGCATCGTGCAGCGGATCGCCGACAGCTTTGCGTGGATCCAGCAGGGACGCATCTCCGTCTACCTGCTCTACAGCTTCGTCACCCTCGTCGTGTTGCTGGCGCTGGTCATATGAACCCCGTGCACCTGTTCACGCAGTTGATCGAGGTCGTGGTCGCGCTCGCGGCGGCGCCGCTCCTCCTCGGCTGGGTCAATCAATGCCGCGCCTGGTTGCAGAATAAGTCTGCGCCGAACCTGCTGCAGCCATACTGGGGCATCTACAAGCTGTTCCACAAGGACGCGGTGATTGCGGAGAACGCGTCGTCGCTGTTCCGGATCGCTCCCTACGTGGTGTTCGGCGCCATGGTCGTTGCCGCCGCCATCATCCCGTCGATGAGCACGCGGCTGCCGTTTTCGAGCGCCGCGGACGCGATTGCCCTCGTCGGCCTGTTCGCGACCGCGCGGGTGTTCCTGTCCCTCGCTGCGATGGACGTCGGCACGGCATTCGGCACGCTCGGCGCGCGCCGCGAGATGATGGTCGGGTTCCTCGCCGAGCCGGCCCTGCTGATGGTGATATTCGTCGCATCGCTCATCTCGGGCACCACCGCGCTGGCTGTGATCTCGGAGCGGCTCGCCGTCCAGTCGCTCGGCCTGTACCCGAGCCTGGCCTTCACTGGCGTGGCATTCACGATGGTGCTGCTGGCCGAGAACGCGCGTATCCCGGTGGACAATCCGTCCACGCATCTCGAGCTGACGATGATCCACGAGGCGCTGCTGCTCGAGTATTCGGCGCGCCACCTGGCGCTTATGGAGTGGGCGGCGGCTCTCAAGTTGTTCAACTACGCGTGCATCGGGTTCGCGGTGTTCGTGCCCTGGGGCGCAGTGATGGGCGACAGTCCGCTGCAACTGCTGGCGGCGATCCCGGTGCTGGCGCTCAAGTTGATGCTGGCGGGCGCTGGACTCGCGATCATAGAGACGCTGTCGGCGAAACTTCGGGTCCTGCGCGCGCCGGAGTTCCTGGCGACGGCATTCCTGTTCGCGGTGCTCGGCTTGCTCGTGCACCTGCTGCTGGGAGCCTGATCGATGAACGGCGTGCCCTTCGACCTGCAGATCCTGAACGCGCTGGCGGCGATGCTGCTGCTGGTGTCGTTCGCCATGTTGTCGCAGCGCCGGGTCGTGACGCTGGTGAACCTGCTCGCGCTGCAAGGGGCGCTGCTGTGTGCGGCGACCCTGGTGTTGGCATGGCGCACCGGGAAGAATCACCTCTACCTGTCGGCGGCGCTGACGCTGGGCCTCAAGGTCGTGTTCCTGCCGTGGCTGCTGCATCGCCTGATCCGCCGGCTCGAGGTCTACTGGGACACCGAGCAATCGCTCAACGTCGCCAGCACGATGCTGGTCGGCCTGCTGGTGGTGGTATTCGCGTTCGGCCTCGCCCAGCCGATCGCGGCGATCGCCAGCACCGCGACGCGCAGCGCGATCGGCATCGCGGTGGCCGTCGTGCTGCTGGCGTTCCTGACGATGATCACGCGCAGCAAGGCGATGTCGCAGGTCGTGGGTTTCCTGTCGATGGAGAACGGACTGTTCTTCGGTGCGATGAGCGCGACGTACGGCATGCCGATGATCGTCGAACTGGGCGTCGCGCTCGACGTGCTGGTGGCGATGCTGGTCCTCGGTGTCTTCTTCTTCCAGATTCGCGAGCAGTTCGACAGCCTCGACCTGCATCACCTGGAATCGCTGAAGGAGGAGACCTGAGTTGGAGTTCTTCTTCCTTCTCGCGATGCCGCTGACCGGAGCCGTGCTGCTCGGGATCTGGGGCGAGCGCAGTTGGGCGCCGCGGCTGAACGTGGCGGTCAGCCTGGCGACGCTGCTGGCTGCCTGCGCCCTGACGGGCCGGGTCATCCGGCAAGGCGACCTGATGGTCGCGCACGAGCAGTTCTTCATCGACCCGTTCAACGTCTTCCTGGTCACGCTGACGGCATTCGTGGGCCTGACGACGTCGTTGTTTTCGCTGCCTTACATGCGAGTCGAGCGTGAGCACGGGCGTGTCACGCCGCGACGCATGAGGCTCTATCACAGCATGTACCAGCTGTTCATGGCGACGATGCTGCTGGCGCTGACCACCAACAACCTCGGGCTGCTGTGGGTGTCGATGGAGGCAGCGACGCTCTCGACGGTGCTGCTGGTCACGCTCTACCGGACGCCGGCCAGCCTGGAGGCGGGCTGGAAATACTTCATCCTGTGCGGCGTCGGCATCGCACAGGCGCTGTTCGGGACGATCCTGCTGTACGTGGCCGCGGAGAGCGTGCTGGGCGGCGAGGGCGTCAATGCGCTGCTCTGGACGCACCTCAACGCGGTGAAGGGCCAGCTCGAGCCGACGGTCGTCGGCCTCGCGTTCGTGTTCCTGCTGGTCGGGTATGGCACCAAGGTCGGGCTCGCGCCGCTGCACAACTGGCTGCCCGACGCTCACGCGGAGGGTCCGACGCCGATTTCGGCGGTGCTGTCGGGGCTGCTGCTGAACGTGGCTATCTATGCCGTCGTGCGCTGTAAAGTGCTGGTGGAGGGCTCGCTGCATTCGAACCTGCCGTCGCGCATGCTGATGGGGTTCGGACTGTTGTCGGTCGTGGTAGCGGCGTTCCTGCTCTGGCGGCAGCGCGACATCAAGCGCCTGTTCGCCTATTCGTCGATCGAGCACATGGGCATCGTCACGTTCGCGTTCGGCATGGGCGGGCAGGTGGCGAACTTCGCGGCGCTGCTGCACATGACGGTGCATTCGCTGACGAAGTCGGCGATCTTCTTCTCGGTCGGGCATGCGAGCCAGAAGGCCGGCTCGCAGTTGATGGACAACATCCGCGGGCTCATCACGACCAATCCGACGATCGGCTGGGGCCTGATGCTCGGGACGCTGGCGATACTGGGCATGCCGCCGTTCGGCGTGTTCGCGAGCGAGTTCCTGATCCTCACTACGGCGATGCAGCAGCAGCCGTGGGCCACGCCGATCCTGCTGCTGGCGCTCGGCGTCGCATTCGCGGCGATCTTCGGTCGCGTGCAGCAGATGGTCTTCGGCGAGACGACGTTGAAGCGCCTGCCGCATTCACCGGCGCTGTTGCCGGTGTTCACGCACCTCGCGATCGTACTGGTGCTCGGCATCTTCATCCCACCGTATCTCGCGGACTGGTACCGCCAGGCCGCCGGACTCATCGGCGGAGGTCACTGACTTGGCTTCCCGTCGCTGGTTCACCCAGGCGACCCGGCTCGCAGGCATCCCCGGCGCGTGCGAGTTGTCGGTCACGGGCGAGTCGTGGCGACAGGCCGTACGCGACCTTGCCGCCGGGGCATCACGATTGTTATCCATCTGGGCGGAGGACGCGCCAGGGGGGGGGCAGCAAGTCAGGGTGGCGTTCGCGGCGGACCCGGGCGTGCTCGTGCTCGCGCTCGACGTGCCGGACTCGTCCCGCGAGTATCCCGGAATCGAGGAGTTTTTTCCGGCGGCGAATCGGATGCAGCGCGCCATTCGCGATCTCAACGGCCTGCGCTCGACGGACGGTGACGATCGTCCCTGGTTGCGGCATGCGTCATGGCCAGCCGGCTTCCTGCCGTTGCGGGGCGGGCCGGTGCCCGCACCGGGACCGCCGATGGCCGACGACTATGCGTTCGTCCGGGTCGAGGGCGACGGTGTGCACGAGATTGCGGTGGGTCCGGTGCATGCCGGGATCATCGAGCCGGGGCACTTCCGTTTTTCGGTCGTCGGCGAGAAAGTGCTGCGCCTGGAGGAGCGCCTCGGCTACGTGCACAAGGGCATCGAACGGCGCTTCGGGCAGCTGCAACAGGGCGAGGGACATCGGCTGGCCGCGCGCGTCTGTGGCGATTCGGCGGTTGCCTTCTCATGGGCGTACTGCCAGGCATTGGAAGGCGCGGCCGGTGTGGCGGTTTCGCCCCGCGCAGCGTGGCTGCGCGCACTGGCACTGGAGGCGGAGCGCATCGCCAACCATCTCGGCGACCTCGGCGCGCTCGGCAACGATGCGGGATTCGCCTTCGGCCTGGCGCAATTCTCCCGGCTCAAGGAGCAGCTGTTGCGCGCGATGGCCGTGGCGTTTGGCCAGCGCTACCTGTTCGATTTCATCGTCCCGGGTGGAACGGCCGTAGACATCGCAGGTGCATCGCTCGATTCACTGACGGAGGTCGTGAACGTGATTGCGCGCCAGTCCCACACGTTGCGCGAGATTTACGACGAGCACGCCGGCGTCAGGGATCGCTTCGTCGGCACGGGCATCGTTGCGCCCGAGCTCGCCGCCCGACTGGGGCTGGCGGGTCTTGCCGGTCGCGCCAGCGGCCAGCGGTACGATTTGCGGGTGGATCTGCCGTGCGCTCCTTACGATCGGCTGGAAACGCGCAAGGCGGGAAGTGCCGGCGGCGACGTCGCCGCGCGCGTCGCGGTGCGCTTCGACGAACTGTTCGAGTCGTGCCGCTTGCTCCGCGAGATTGGACGGCAACTGCCGAACGGCCCGTACACCTGCGAGGTGGCGCCGGCGCCCGAGGGGTCTCGCGGGCTGGGTTTGCTCGAGGGCTGGCGGGGCCCG
>Ga0315278_10007378_pt1 | contig 10043 bp, 8 predicted proteins | sample YL17G06_0_MG_FD_203880 | JGI IMG/M metagenome (GOLD analysis project Ga0315278, IMG submission 203880) | Sediment microbial communities from Yellowstone Lake, YNP, Wyoming, USA - YL17G06_0 | ecosystem: Environmental > Aquatic > Freshwater > Lake > Sediment | place: USA: Wyoming | collected... | reverse complement strand
CTTTGTGCTTGATCACATCGGCAAGCCCGACATCAAGAATGGCCTGCGCGAACCCTGGTGGGGTCAGATCCGCGAACTTGCGCGCTACCCCAACGTCGTCTGCAAGGTGTCAGGTGTCATCAGCGAGGCCGACCACCAGAGCTGGAAAGCCGAACAGGTGAAACCCTATATCGCCCACGTCATTGAAAGCTTCGGATTTGACCGGGTGATGTATGGCAGCGACTGGACAGTTTCAGAACTGTCGCACGCCTATCCAGCCTTCGTCGCGATCGTCGATGATGTCACAAAAGGGGCAAGCGAAACGGAACTGCGCAAGCTCTATCGCGATACTGCCATTCGTACCTATCGGTTGCCCAAATGAGCTGCGGCGCCGTTCTACCCGGTATTCCGAAAATGACATGCCACCTGGCGTCCTGGTTGTAAGCGCTCGGCGTTCCATCTTGCACTTAACTCTGCCAACTTAAACGACGCATTGCACACGATCAAATCTGAAGCGATAATTGGGTATGAAGGACTACTGGATTCGATTTAGACATGATCGCCTGGCGTTGTGCGGCCTTGTTACAATTATTGTATTTGTTGTTGCAGCTATCCTGGCGCCTGCAATTGCACCATATAGTCCATCCGAGCAGTTTTTTGATGGCCTAACACTTGAGGGTTCTCCCCTAGCTCCAAATTCCCGGTTTTGGTTCGGCACAGATACAAATGGACGTGATCAATTTTCCCGTCTGCTGTTTGGTGCGCAAACCTCGCTGCTGATAGGCATTGTCGCAAACTTTATTGCTGTATTGGTCGGTACATGCCTTGGCGTTGTGGCGGGCTACCTGCGAGGTTTTGTGGGTGCAGCAATCATGCGTTTCACAGATCTCATGATGGCATTCCCGCCGCTGCTTCTGGCTATTGCGCTCGCCGCAATCCTTAAGCCCGGGCTCAACATCGTGATCCTCGTTATAGCCCTGGTCAACTGGGTTCAAATTGCGCGGATCATCCATGCTGAAACACTTGCACTGTCTGAGCGGGAATATATTGAGGCCGCCCGGGCCATGGGCGCCAGCACCTGGCGCATTCTGTGGCAGCACCTGCTGCCGCATCTTGTGCCTACGGTCATCGTCTATGCGACACTGGGCATTGCCACCACGGTGTTGCTGGAATCCATGCTCTCCTTTCTGGGGCGCGGAGTGCAGCCACCCACACCTGCCTGGGGCATGATGATCTTTGAGAGCCAATCCTATTTTCTAAATGCTCCTTGGCTGGTTTTCATTCCAGGTGCCGCAATTCTCATCCTGGCACTGGCGTTCAACCTGGTGGGCGATGGCTTGCGCGATGTGCTTGACCCCACGCAAAGGGGGCGCAGCTGATGCTGTTTTACCTCGGCAAAAGGGTTGCGGCGTCCCTTGTCATTCTTCTGGGTGTCAGCATTGTCACCTTCGGACTGACTTTCCTGATCCCGGCAGATCCCGTAGCGATGATTGCGGGGCGCAATTCAACGCCAGAGGTGCGCGAACAGATTCGCCACCAAATCGGCCTCGATCGACCATTACCAGCGCAATACGCAGGCTATCTCGGCCGGCTTGTGCGCGGCGATCTCGGCAAATCCTACGCGCGAAAGTCAGACGTTGGAACTTTGATTGCGTCGCGGTTGCCCCCGACACTGCTGCTCATGCTCGCTGCTATTGTGGCGGAACTTCTGGTTGGCCTGCCTGCCGGCATCTATGCTGCAAGCAGGCGGGGCAGGACAGGTGACAAAGTTGCAATGATGCTGTCTTTTCTGAGTGTTTCCACACCGCAATTTGTCCTTGGGCTAACCTTACTTTACCTCTTTTCCTATCTTTTGAACTGGTTGCCCTTAGGCGGCTACGGCAGTTTTTCGCACGTCGTGTTGCCAGCACTCACGCTGGGCCTGGGCGGCGGCGGCTGGTATTCACGCATGATGCGGTCATCGATGATAGAAGTCTTGCGCAACGACTATATTCGCACCGCACGTGCCAAGGGAATGCCGGAATGGCGGGTCATCATGAACCATGGCTTGCGCAATGCAATTCTGCCAATTATTGCAATGATAGGGCTGGATGTGGGAATTTTCATGTCCGGTGTGGTTGTTGTTGAAAATGTCTTTGGGTGGCCCGGCATCGGACAACTTATGTGGCAGGCCATCCAATCCCTTGATATACCGATCATTATGGGTGTCACAATAGTTGCTGCCCTATTCATCGTGCTCGGAAATCTCATCGCAGATATGATCGCACCGCTAGTTGACCCGCGCATCCGCCTGCGCTGATATGGACCTCATTAGGCAAAGAGAGCATTGAGGAGTTACCAGATGAAACGCATTTTGATTTCGGCCGTTGCAGCAATCGCACTTATGGCCGCAGCACCACTCGCTTTGGCAGACGCGCCCAAGCAGGGTGGAGCTGCAACCATCACGTTCAACAATGATCTTACTACACTTGATCCGCAGGTCGGCTATGATTGGCAAAACTGGTCAGTCATCAAGTCTATTTTCGATGGTCTCATGGACTATAAACCAGGTACTACCGAACTGGAGCCCGATCTTGCGGAAAACTACACAGTATCGGGCGATGGCCTGACTTATACTTTCACGCTGCGTGACGGGGTTAAGTTCCACAATGGGCGTCTGATGACATCGGCAGATGTCAAATACTCCTTCGAAAGAGCCGTCAATCCTGCAACGCAAAGTCCAGGTGGCGGCTATTTCAGCATGATTGCCGGGTACGATGATGTGGCGGGGGGCAAGGCCACCACGCTTTCCGGAATTGAAACGCCAGATGACAAGACGGTTGTTTTCAAGCTCGCGCGCGCTGATGCAACCTTCCTGCATCTCATGGCCATAAATTTTGGCTACATCGTGCCAAAGGAAGAAGTCGAAAAGGCTGGTGCCGATTGGGGCAAGAAGCCGGTTGGCACAGGCGCTTTCAAGCTGGTTGAGTGGGTGCCCGGCCAAAACATCAAGCTGGAGCGTAACAAGGATTATTTTCGCGCCGGCGTGCCCTATCTCGACAACATAACCTTTGAATTCGGACAGGATCCGACAGTTGCCGTCTTGCGCCTGAAGAAGGGTGAGATTGATATCGTGGGAGACGGTGTTCCCCCCGCCCAATTCACGGAAATCATGGGCGACCCGGCCAACAGGGACCTCATCGCTGAAGGTAACCAGTTACACACCGGCTATGTGACAATGAATGTGGCGCAGGCACCCTTTGACAATCTCAAGGTTCGCCAGGCCGTCAATATGGCGATCAACAAGGATCGCATTGTAAGGCTTATCAATAATCGTGCTGCGCCTGCCACCCAGGCCTTACCGCCTGCTATGCCGGGCTATAACCCGGATAACAAGGGGTATGCCTACGATCCTGAAGGCGCCAAAAAGCTGCTGGCAGAAGCAGGCGTTGGCGAAATTGCAACTGAGCTCTACACGATGAATGTGGATCCTAATCCACGCATTGCCCAAGCCATACAACAGGATCTGGCAGCCGTGGGCATCAAGGCCGAAATCCGCTCCCTGGCGCAAGCTGAGGTGATTGCAGCTGGTGGAGCTGGCAAGGCGCCCATGATCTGGTCGGGTGGCATGGCCTGGATCGCTGACTTCCCGGATCCTGCCAATTTCTACTATGGCATTCTCGGTTGCGTTGGCGCTGTGGATGGCGGATGGAATTGGTCGCGCTACTGCAACAAGGATCTGGACGCCCGCGCAGGCAAAGCCGATGCCATGGTCAAGGCCGACCAATCAGAAGCCCGCATGAATGAATGGAAGGGAATTTTTGATGATGTCTTGAAGGATGCCCCGTGGGCGCCAATCTTCAATGAAAAGCGGTTCACCTATCATTCTGCCCGTCTGGGTGGCGATCCATCCCTTTTTACGGACCCCATCCATATACCGGTGAACTACGATTACATTTTTGCCAAGGATGCACAGTAACATAAACGTCAATCGGCTTTGTCGTCCTGCAGACGGGAAAGCCCCCTAGGGTCTCCATGCACAAGCAAAATCACACCATTCATCAGCACCAATGTCACTTCGGCTGGAACAGAGATAATCCGCCTGTTGCCAGGATTGCACCCGGTGAATCAGTTGAATTCAACCCTGTGGATTCCTCAGGTGGGCAGCTGACGATCAAGTCAACTGTTAACGACATTCCAGGTCTTGATTTTGGCAAGGTCAATCCGGTCGCGGGGCCTGTGTATGTTGAGGGTGCTGAACCTGGTGATGCCATTAAAGTTACCCTCCTGCATTTTGCGCCGTCCGGCTGGGGCTGGACTGCAAATATTCCGGGGTTTGGGTTGCTGGCAGACCAGTTCAAGGAGCCGGCGTTGCATATCTGGAAATATAACGCGCAGACACTGTCGCCAGCGATGTATGGGCCAGGCGGCCGCGTACCATTGAAGCCATTCTGCGGAACCATTGGTCTTGCGCCTGCCGAGGCCGGTTTGCATTCGATTGTGCCACCGCGGCGCATGGGCGGCAACATGGATATTCGCGACATGTCAGCGGGTACCGAACTCTATCTTCCGGTTGAAGTGGCCGGTGGCCTGTTCAGTGTGGGCGATACCCACGCGACCCAGGGAGACGGAGAAGTCTGTGGCACGGCCATTGAAAGTCCCTGCTCACTTGCGGCCAAGTTTGAGTTGATCAAAAATGCCAATCTCGCCTTTCCACGGTTTACCACGCCGGGACCTGTTTCACGTCATTTGGACGTGAAAGGCTATGAGGTCACCACCGGTATTGGTCCTGATCTTATGACAAGTGCAAGAGCTGCTGTGTCCGGAATGATTGACCTTGTCTCGGGCCGCTACAAAATGAGCTCCGTTGACGCTTACATGCTATGCAGCGTTTGCGGCGATCTTCGCATCAGTGAAATCGTTGACATGCCGAACTGGGTCGTATCTTTCTACTTCCCGCGTGTCATTTTCGAATGACGAATGAGCCATTGCTCAGCGTCCAAGGACTATCAGTCAGCTTCAACACAGAGCAAGGAAGGCTTCGCGTTGTTGACGATGTGAGTTTTGGCCTCGGCAGTGGCGAAACACTTGGCCTGGTGGGTGAGTCCGGCTGTGGCAAGAGCGTTACAGCGCAAACCATCATGCGTCTGCTTGCAAGCCCACCTTCATTTGTTGAGGGTGGAAGAATATTGTTTGAAGGGCGCGATCTGGTGTTGCTTGCGGAAAATCACATGCAAAAGGTGCGGGGCGACAGGATTGGCATGGTTTTTCAGGAACCCATGACGAGCCTCAATCCAACTCAGCGCATTGGCCGGCAAATAGCAGAATCTCTCTCCTTGCATCGTGGGTTGAACTACAGCAAAGCACAGCCGCTGGTGATTGATGCGCTCAGAAAAGTTGGCATTGGAAACCCCGAGAGGCGGCTTGACCAATATCCTCACGAACTCTCAGGTGGCCTGCGACAGCGCGTGATGATCGCCATGGCGATTGTGTGTGGGCCAAAAATGCTAATTGCGGATGAGCCCACCACAGCACTGGATGTGACAATCCAGGCACAAATCATGGAGCTCCTGCAGTCGCTGCAAAAAGACCTCGGCCTTTCTATTCTGCTGATTACGCATGATCTCGGCATTGTCGCCGAAATGTGCCGCAATATGATTGTGATGTATGCCGGTCGCATTGTTGAGAGCGGCCCGGCTGCAAAAATCTTTCGACGCCCAAAACATCCCTACACAGATGGGCTGATACGCTCTTCGCCGCGTCGCACTGAAAAAGGTACTCGCCTCTTCAGCATTCCTGGATTGGTTCCATCTCCAGGCCGTCGTGGCAGGGGCTGCAGTTTTGCAGAGCGATGCCCGTGCGTTATGGAAAAGTGCCGCGCTGAAGTTCCTGTTCTTGCGTCAGACACCAGGCATGCTTTCGCCTGCTGGAATCCATTGCCATGAGCACGCTGATCGAGACGCGCAATCTCTCAAAATACTATGCATCCCGCGACGGAAAAACAGTGGTGCGCGCGGTGAATGGAGTGAACCTTGATTTGGGTAAAGGACACACCCTGGGCGTTGTCGGTGAGTCAGGCTGTGGCAAATCGACATTAGCCCGTCTGATGCTCGGCCTTATAGAACCCACATCCGGGGAAGTGTTGTTCAACGGCGAGGATTTGTTGAAACTCGATCGTGCCGCGCTGCGGCAGCGTCGGCGTGAAATCCAAATTGTTTTCCAGGATCCCTATGCCTCACTTGATCCGCGTATGAACGTATCGGCTATCATATCTGAACCTTTGGAGATTCATGGGGTTGGAACAAGGGCGGAGCGCAAGGTCAAAATGCTGGATTTGCTTGATCTTGTAGGTCTTGATCGCAATTCAGCTGCCAAATACCCGCACGAGTTTTCTGGTGGACAAAGACAACGTATTGGGATCGCACGTGCAATCGCTCTGGAGCCCAAACTTATTGTTCTTGATGAACCCGTGTCGGCGCTTGATGTTTCCATTCAATCCCAGATTCTGAATTTATTGCTCGACCTGAAGAAGCGTCTGAACTTGTCCTATATCTTCATTTCGCACGACCTCTCGGTGGTTGAACACGTCAGTGACGCAGTGGCTGTGATGTATCTTGGCGGAATCGTAGAGTATGGAGAAGCGTTAAGAGTATTGAATTCCCCTCTCCATCCCTATACTCAGGCGCTTGTTTCGGCCATTCCAAAAATGGATGCAGAGAAGAAAAAGCAACGCATCGTGCTGCCTGGAGATCCGCCAAATCCTGAAGATGTTCCGTTGGGCTGTCCATTTCATCCAAGGTGTCAGCACGCAATGGCGGTTTGTCGTGAAGCCTATCCGGCCTTGCATCTGGCTGAAGGCAGAAAAGTCGCCTGCCACTTGTATTGATCGCGCAACATAGCCCAATGTTTGACTGCGACTTTCATGGCTGGGCGGAGGCAAGGACACCCACCTCCTGGCGCTATGGGGTGTTAATTCGTTGCGACGCGCATGACCGCATAGGGCGCAAGCTCGAGGTTCGAAACCTTCTTGAGTTGGGCTCCCCTCTTTGTGAGAAAGGCGATGTCTTTCACGCAAGAATCGAAACTGCTCTCATCAAGCGTGTGAACGCAGGCTGCACCCATAAAGCCGGAAACTTTGGCGACCTGCTTTTCTGGGGTGAGATTGGCTAACCAGAGAACCGGGCCTGCCTTTGTCTGATAGGCAAGCGTCTGCACCTTTGCGGGAACTGAGGATTGCGCATTGATAAGCTTTGCTCCGGCAACAGACCCAAGCCCTGCAAGCAGGTGGTAGCTGGGATAGACCTTTGCGCCGGTTCCGTCATAACCAGGCTGCGCATAGGCTGCCTTGCGGTAAATCAGACCCTGCGGCCCAGTGATGGAACCCATCGACATGGCGGCAAGGCCGCCCTGCGCTGCGGCTGCCACCAGGCCAAGGCTCCAGGCTACGGCAAAGATTCCGCGCTGGCGAGGATCAATGGCGGCCAGGCAAACGCGGCCATTGCCGGGATTGGGAGCAACAGTTGCACCGTAGGGGTTGTCGCGGCAGGCAATACTGGAAGGGCCGAGGTGATAGGGCGTCTTACCGATCATGGCGCGCGTGGAAGCAATAATCCATGGCAACGACTGGAGTGTTTCCATGACCGAGAGGTCGTCGGCGGCGTGCACGATGGGGCAGACCGTGTGGGTGATGAAGTCGAAAACACCCTGTGGCGGCGGCTTGCGGTTGAGTTCGGTGAAGAAGCACAACATGCCGCCACCCAAAGTCACGCCGGGGAAGGCCTTGCGCGCAACCCTTGCCATCTCCTCATAGCCAGGTCCTGGCGGGCGCGGCGTGTTGGGCTGGAAGGATTTGAGATCGTGAACTTGGGTGACCACAACCGCATCCGGCCTTAGCCCGCCTTCGCGCAGTGCACCGGCAATTTGGGCGATTTCATTCTCGGCAGTGTCTTTCGCGGGCAGAATGATTTCCAGGGTTAGCGGGCTGTTTGTTGCTGCCTTTAATTCGGCAAAGGCCCTAGCCGCCAGAGCCTGTCCGCTTTGCCGCCCGTCGATCTGGCACACGAGATGGGAGGGTTGGGCTGCCGTGATGAGATCACACTGAGTAAGAGCCGATTCGGCCTCCTGCATGGCAACACCTGTGCCGATGCGCGGCATCTTTCCCTTCACGACACCCATGGCGACCTGTACCATATCGCTCTTACGCCGTGCTCCAGCCTTGGTTGGCTTGCCGGCAATCTGCAGCGTTACCGACTGTGTAAAGCTTTTCCCCCTGGGCAGCGTGTAGGGCCAGGGGTCGAGCAGGGAACAAACATAGGTCTTGTAGGATGCATCCATCCAGTTGCGATGGTCCTCCATTTCGAATTTTTCGCCGGTCATGACGACGCTCGCCGTCACACCCGGCATCACCGTGTGTTTGAGGGAACGGATGTTGAAAATCGGCTGGCCGGGACTGATGAGCTTTGGGAATCTCCGTTTTTCGCGCCTACCGTCCACATGCTCAACCTCAACAGCTTCGGCCGCAGTACCCTCGAGCGGGTGCAGCACTACAAAACCCGTGCGGTTGGTTAGGAAGTCGCTCAGTGGCGTGCCATCGGCTGAAAAACTGAGTGTGCCGTCGGCGTTGCCTTGGATCTTTGCGCAATAGCGGAGAGACTGTTCAGCATCCTTGGCTGTGGCCTCGTAGGTGACAATGAAACCGCTTTTGCCCTGCTTTAGTTTCAAGTTCTCGATCAGGGGTGTGTAGGTGCCCCAGTTCTTGTCGCGCAGGAGATAGGCAATGCCGCGCAACACTTCCACGCCGCGATAGCGGATATTGCGCAGGCCACCATTGTCGAGGAGCGCAGAAAGGTGTCCGGCATTAAGTTCACGTCGTTTGCCTTCAGGCGCCTGTGTCCCAAACAGTTTTATGGCGCGGCTTGGTTTCTTCTGGGGCATCTCTTACTCCCTAGTTCCAAATGACTTTTTCCGTTTGCGGATCAATCAGCACAGCACGATTCATGTTGATGTCCAGTGTCACCTTCTCGCCCGGCTGGGTAACGTCATGCACATTGACTTCGGCAAGGGCTGCTATGCCGCCCAGGGGAAACGTCACATGTGAGCGCGATCCTGTGGGCTGCACGAGCTCGATCGTCACGGGCACATGGACATGGCCGCCTGCGGCTTTCTTTCCGGCAACCGTAATATGCTGTGGCCGCAGGCCAACGATAACGTCCTTGTGTTTTGCGTTTTTGAAATGCGGAGGCAATGGTAGCTTTGTGCCGCCACCTAGCTTGATCTCGCGACCTGTAATGGTGCCGGGGATGAAATTCATCTTGGGGCTGCCGAGGAAGCCTGCTACAAATTTTGAAGCGGGGCGCTCGTAGAGATTAAGTGGCGAGCCTTGCTGTTCGATGATGCCGTCGCGCAGCAGCACGATGCGGTCAGCCAGCGTCATCGCCTCGATCTGGTCGTGGGTGACATAGATCATGGTGCGGCCAAGCTCCTGGTGCAGCCGCTTGATTTCGGCCCGCATGTCGTCGCGCAACTGCGCATCAAGGTTGCTCAGCGGTTCGTCGAAAAGGAAGAGGCGCGCCTCGCGGATAATGGCGCGGCCAATGGCAACCCGCTGTCGCTGGCCGCCCGACAACTGGCGGGGATATCGTTTGAGGAGGGCTTCGATTCCCAACATGCGCGTTGTGGCGTCAACCCTTTTTGCAATTTCTTTCTCGGGGATTTTCTTTGCCCGCAAGGCAAATCCGATATTCTCTTCCACAGTCATATGCGGATAGAGAGCATAGTCCTGGAACACCATGGCCACGTTACGGTCGCGCGGCTGCATGTCATTGACGATATCGCCGTCGATGGCAATGGTGCCACCCGTGATGTCCTCGAGGCCGGCAATCATGCGCAGGAGCGTACTCTTTCCGCACCCCGAAGGGCCGACGAGCACCACGAATTCGCCATCGGCAATGTCAAGATCGACGCCGCGGAGGGCGCGCACCCCGCGGTATTCCTTCTCGAGACGGGTAATCTTCACAGTTGTCATGATGGCTCCATGGATAAGTTCTCTATCCTCGCACGGCGCCGAGTGTTAGGCCGCGAACTAG
>Ga0315278_10007375_pt1 | contig 10044 bp, 8 predicted proteins | sample YL17G06_0_MG_FD_203880 | JGI IMG/M metagenome (GOLD analysis project Ga0315278, IMG submission 203880) | Sediment microbial communities from Yellowstone Lake, YNP, Wyoming, USA - YL17G06_0 | ecosystem: Environmental > Aquatic > Freshwater > Lake > Sediment | place: USA: Wyoming | collected... | reverse complement strand
CCTGGAGAGCGAAGGGTACGCCGGCCATCGGCTCATGCTCCCAGTAACAGGTGGACCAGCAGGCCCAGCACTGCGAGCAGGAATGCGGTCGCCAGGAATTCCGAGGCCCGGAATACGCGAAGCTTCGCGGACACTGTCTCGATCAACGCGAGCCCCGCGCCCGCCAGCAGCAGCTTGAGGCCGAGCGCAGGAATGGATATCAGCAGTCCCGCGGGCCCCGCGCCCTCGGCGGCGAGGCCCCAGGGAACGAACAGGGCGAATCCGATGCAGGCGTAATTGAACAGCTTGAGCGCTGCGGCCCACTCCATCAGGGCCAGATGGCGCGCCGAGTACTCGAGCAGCATTGCCTCGTGGATCATCGTCAATTCGAGATGTGTCGCGGGGTTGTCCACCGGGATGCGCGCATTCTCGGCGAGCAGTACGAGCAGGAAAGCGACGGCGGTGAATGCCGCGCTTGGGTAGAGCGCGAGATCCTGGCCGCTCAGGCTTTCGGCGATGCCGGCCAATGATGTCGTGTGCGAGATCATCGCTGCCAGGAAGATCACCATCAGCAGGGCGGGCTCGGCCAGGAATCCGATCATCATTTCGCGGCGTGCGCCCAGCGTGCCAAATGCGGTGCCGACATCCATGGCAGCGAGCGCCAGGAACACGCGTGCGGTCGCGAGCAGCCCGACCAGTGCGATGCTGTCCGCGGCAATGGATAGCGGCAGGCGCATCGCCATCGACGGAATGATCGCGGCTGCGAGCACCATCGTGCCGAACACGACATAGGGGGCTGCGCGGAACAATGTCGAGGCGTTCTCCGCAAGCACCGCGTCCTTATGAAACAGCTTTCGGATGCCGCGCCAGGGTTGCAGCAGGCCGGGCCCGCGCCGATTCTGCAGCCACGCCCTGCATTGATTGACCCAGCCGAGCAAGAGCGGTGCCGCGAGCACCGCGGCGATGATCTCCAGCACCTGGGCGAGGATGCCGAGCGTACTCACAGGACGAGCGCCAGCAGCACGAGCAGCGTGACGAAACTGAACAGCAGGTAGGCAGCGATCCGTCCCCGTTGCAGTACCGCCACCAGATCCGCGACGCGGCTGACCAGCCCGCCGAGCGGTTCATAGGCGCCGCGCCAGATGCGATCGCTGACGGTGACGCGATAGCGTGGCGCCAGGTCCTCAGGCGCGGGCAGCTCCCTCTCGACAGCGAAAAATCCTGCGAAGATGTGGCGGATCGGCTGGCCAAAGCCCTCTGCAGTGTCCTGCATGCGCGAATCGAGCCGCGCGAAGCCACAATCCCAGGCTGGTCCCCGCCGCACGCGCCGGTGATACAGGCGGCTCACTGCGTAAAGCGTCGCAGCGATGATGAGAGCAGCGACCACCAGAAAGGCGAATGGGCCATAGGAAGCTGCACCGGTTGGTGTCGGCGCCAGCAACCACCATTCGGTGGCGCGCTGGCCCAGCGTCGCACCGAGCAGCTCGGAGCTCGTGGCATCGAGCAGTCCGATGACCTGCACCGGCAGCAGGCCGAGTGCGATGCAGGCGAACGCCAGCCAGCCAAGACCGATGCGCTCGAGCAGATTCGCATCGTGGGAATCAGCGAGTGCCGCTTCACGCGGCTGGCCGAGGAAAATCACGCCGAAGAACTTGACCATCACATAACCGGCGAGTGCCGCGCAGAGCGCGACGACCGCCGCGCCGACCGGCAGCAGCATGTTGACGAATGGCCGCGGTACTTCGTCGGTGAACAGGAAGGACTGCAGCAGCAGCCACTCAGAGACAAATCCATTCAATGGCGGCAGTCCCGCAATCGCGAGCACGCCCACCAGTGTCAGCCAGGCGACCCAGGGCATGCGGTGGATCAGCCCGCCCAGCCTGCCGAGATTCCGGTGCCCGGTCGCATGCAGCACGGCGCCGGTGCCCAGGAACAGCAGACTCTTCATGACCGCATGATTCAGGCAGTGATAAAGGGTCGCGATCAGCGCAAGCGCGGCGAGCGCGCCCATCCCGAGGCCCTGGAATATCACCGTGAGGCCGAAGCCGGTGAAGATCACGCCGATATTCTCGATCGACGACCAGGCCAGCAGGCGCTTCATGTCGGTCTGCACCGCCGCGAATATCACGCCGTAAAAGGCCGAGAACAGGCCGAGCGCGAGCGCGATGAGTCCCCACCACCACAGCGGATTGCCGATCAGGTCGAATGTCACACGCAGGATGCCGTAGACGGCGGTCTTCAGCATGACACCGCTCATCAGCGCGGAGACCGGGGAGGGCGCGGCCGGATGCGCCTCAGGCAGCCACACATGCAATGGGACGAGGCCAGCCTTTGCGCCAAAGCCGGTCAGCGCGAGAAAGAATGCAAGCGATGCCGTGAAGGGCGTCAGCTCCGTTCCGCGCATCGAATCGAATGTGAGTTGCCATTCGCCGCCCTGCAGGACGCCGAATGAAAGCAGGATGCAGAGCGCACCCATATGCGCCATCACGAAGTAAAGGAAACCCGCGCGACGGATCTCCGGCAGCCGGTGCTGGGAAACGACCAGAAAGTAGGATGAGATCGCCATGATCTCCCAGCCGACCATGAACGAATAGGCGTCATCGGCGAGCAGCACGAGGCCCATGCCGGCGAGGAACAGGTGGTACTGAAGGCAAAGGAGGCCTGGCGGCGTGCCTTCACCCTTGCGGAAGTAGCCTGCGGCAAACAGCGAGACGCCGGTTGACGCGACGCCCAGCAGTATCAGGAAGACGCTGGACAACGCGTCGAGGCGCAGGTGAAACGGCAGGTCCGGCAGCCCGATCGGCAGCACGAGCTGCTCCGGGGGCAGCGCAAAGCCGGTCATCGCGCTGAGCGCGAGCGCGAATCCGACGAGTGCGCCCAGCGGAAACAGCAGGCGGCCGACGAACTCGATGCTGTGAGCGCGCGCAAGCCCCACAATGCCGATCGCGCCCCAGGCCGCGAGCAGCACGAGGGAGAAGCTCAAGTTCATTGGCGGAACATTCTATGCGGTCCGCAGGTCGTCGCGCAGCGTCCGGATCAGCCGCGGCAGTTCCGCGATCGGTTCCGAGCACTGGGGGCCCTGGCAGACATACGCGACCGTGCCTTCGCGCATGCACTTCGAAGCGAGCGCCTCCGGCAGGCCGCTGGTGTCTGCCGGTATCGCGAAGACCATGCGGCGCGGCGCATAGAGTGTTGCGAGCGCGGCTGACCAGGCCATGGCGGCGTCAGCATGCCCGCGGATCACGACGATTTCGCCGGGATTCAGCCGTTCATCCAGCGCATTGAGCATTGCCGTATGCGCCTGCGGCACGCGCTGCATGGAGGGGGAGCCGCCGCGCAGGGTCGCCTCCGCCGCATCGAGGTAGCCGGTGTCGGCCAGCAGCCAGCCGAGTCTTGCGAGCGCGAGTGCCGCAATGCCATTGCCCGATGGCGTCGCCTCGTCGGCAAAGCCCTTCGGGCGATGCAGGGGCGGGTCGAGGCCTTCCGCGGTGAACCAGAAACCGCCGCGCTCGTGGTCCACGAACTTCGCGAGCAGCGCATCGGCGAGCTCCTTCGCGAATACAAGATCCTCGCTGCGCCAGCGCGCCTGCAGCAACTCGAGCAGGCCGTCGAGCAGGAATGCATGGTCGTCGAGATAGGCGGGGAAGCGCGCAATGCCATCCTTCCACACCGAGAATAACCGGCCGTCGCGCCAGCAATTCCGGCGCAGGCAATCGACGGCACGCGTGGCCGCCTCGATATGGCCCGCTTCACCGAGCAGGCGCCCGCTGATCGCAAGGCCGCGGATCATCAGCCCATTCCAGCCGGCCAGCACCTTGTCGTCGCGACCGGGCCGCACGCGCCGCTCGCGAATGGCCAACAGGCGTGCGCGGCCGGAGTCAAGAAGGGCGGTGACGACGGCAGGCTCCAGACCGAGTTCTTCCGCAATCTGTTCGATGGCGACGTAGCAGTGCAGGTGCCAGCTGCCCTCGAAGTTCGGCTCGTGGTCGAGGCCAAAGCGGCGAGCGAGCACGCGGTATTCGTCGGGCTTCACCAGCGACTCGATCTCGGCACGGTTCCAGACGTAGAAGCGGCCTTCGTGCCCCTCGGAATCGGCATCCAGCGTCGAGTAAAATCCGCCCTCCGGCGACTGCATCTCGCGCATCACCCAGGCCGCCGTTTCATTGGCCATCCTGCGGAAGAAATCGTCGCCGGTTGCGACCGCTGCCTGCGCACAGAGCGCGAGCAGCGGGCCGTTGTCGTAGAGCATTTTCTCGAAGTGCGGAATCATCCAGTGAGGATCGACGGAATAGCGGCAGAAACCGCCGCCGAGCTGGTCGTAGAGCCCGCCCTCGGCCATGCGTTTCAGCGTGAGCGTCGCCATGTAAAGCGCCTTGAGGTCAGGCGTAAGGCTCGATGACGTCGCCTGCCAGTCCCGCAACAGGCGCTCGATGCTGGCTGGATGCGGAAATTTCGGCGCGCCGCCGAAGCCGCCGTATTGATCGTCGAATCCCGCTTCCAGCTCGCGGCGGCAGGCCAGGAGCGGTTCGCCGGTCAGGATCGCTCCTGGTTCCGCAGCGGGTGGCACCATCTCGGTAAACACGCCGCGCAGTGACGCATTCTGGGAACGCACATTATCGCGGCTGTCGCGATAGAAGGCCGCCACGCGCTCGAGCAGGTCGGTGAATGCCGGCATCCCGTAGCGCGCCTGCTTCGGGAAATAGGTGCCACCGAAGTACGGGGTCAGGTCATCCGGTGCCAGGAACATCGTCAGCGGCCAGCCACCGCCGCGCTGCGCCAGCACCTGGTGGGCGATCTGGTAGACCTTGTCGAGATCGGGCCGCTCCTCGCGATCGACCTTGATGTTCACGAACAGCCGGTTCATCACATCGGCGGTCGCCGGGTCCTCGAAGGACTCGTGGGCCATCACATGACACCAATGACAGGCGGAATAGCCGATCGACAGCAGGATCGGGCGGTCCCCTTCCTTGGCCGTCGTTAGCGCCTCAGCACCCCAGGGATACCAGTCGACCGGATTGGCCGCATGCTGCAGCAGATAAGGGCTGGTTTCGCCTGCGAGCCGGTTCCGCGGCGCTGCGTGAGGCTCGGCATGCATGTCGGTACGGCCGTGGTCGGGTAGAATTCCAGCCACTATAGCCACGGCGCCGCGTTCCCGCGAATGTCGAGCAATCCCGAAACCAACGAAACTGCAAGCGGCGACTTGCCGCCGCTGATGCTGAAGCCGCAGGAAGAGCGCCGCATTCAGGCCGGGCACCTGTGGATCTTCTCGAATGAAGTGAACGTGGCGGCAACACCGCTCACGGCCTTCACGCCGGGCGAGCATGTGCAGGTGCGATCGGGCCACGACCGCTTCCTGGGTTATGCCTACGTCAATCCGCGCACCTTGATCAGCGCTCGACTGCTGGGCCGCGATCCCGACTACCCGCCGGGCAAGTCCCTGCTGGTGCATCGCTTCAAGGTCGCGCTCGCGATGCGCCAACGGCTTTACCCGGCGCCTTTCTACCGGCTGGTATTCGGCGAGGCGGACCTGCTGCCCGGACTCGTCGTTGATCGCTATGGCGGCGTGCTGGTCGCGCAGATCGGTACGGCCGGCATGGAGGCAATGAAGGACGAGATTCTCGAGGCCCTTGTGAAGGTCCTGGATCCAGCGGCCGTGCTGTGGAAGAACGACTCTTCCATCCGCGAGCTGGAAGGCCTCGAGCGCTACGTGGAAACCGCGCTGGGGCAGGTTCCGGACATGGTCGAAGTGCCGGAGGGCGGTGTCGTATTCCACGTGCCGCTCGCCGCGGGCCAGAAAACCGGCTGGTACTTCGACCAGGCTGGCAATCGGGCGCTGTTCGCACGCCATGCCGCGGGCCAGCGCGTGCTGGATGTGTTCAGCTATGCAGGCAGTTTCGGCCTGCAAGCGGCGCGGGCGGGTGCTGCAGAGGTTACCTGCGTCGATTCGTCCGCATCGGCGCTCGAGGCAGCCGCAGAGACAGCGGCGGCAAATGGCCTGGAGGCCGAATTGCTGAAAGGCGACGCCTTCGACATGCTTGAGGCGCTGCACGCGGATCGCCGCAGGTTTGACCTGGTCGTCATCGATCCGCCTGCATTCATCAAGCGCAAGAAAGATCATCCGAAGGGTCTTGCCGCCTATCGGCGGCTGAACCAGCTTGCGATGCAGATGCTGGATCGCGACGGGCTGTTGTTGTCCTGTTCCTGCTCATATCATCTGGCGCCCGGTGAGCTGACCGACTCCGTGCAACGCGCTGCGCGCCACCTGGGGCGCTTCGCCCAGCTGATCGGGGTCGGCGCGCAGGCGCCGGATCATCCCGTGCACCCGGCCATCGAAGAGACCCGCTATCTCCGGGCATTCCTGTTCCGGGTCGTCGATTCATGCTGATCTACCCCGAGTTCAACCCGGTCGCGCTGCAGCTCGGGCCCGTCAAGATCCATTGGTACGGGCTCATGTACGTGATCGGCTTCATCGCGGCCTGGTGGATGGCGCGCCGGCGGGCCGCGGCACCTGGTTCGACCTGGAAGCCGGTGGATGTGGATGACCTGATTTTCTTCGCCGCGATCGGCGTCATCGCCGGCGGGCGCCTGGGCTGGATATTCGTCTACGGCTTCGACCGGTTGGTGGCCGATCCGCTGGCCATCATCCGGGTCTGGGAAGGCGGCATGTCGTTCCACGGCGGGCTCGCGGGCGTCATGACCGCGGTCGCCTGGTTTGCACACCGGCGCGGGCGGAAAATCGCGGACGTTTTCGATTTCACCGCGCCGCTGCCCGCGGTAGGATTATTCGCAGGCCGCATCGGAAATTTCATCAATGGCGAGTTGTGGGGCAAGCCGACCGACGTTCCCTGGGGATTTCTGGTCGGCGGCGACGTCCGGCATGCGACGCAACTCTATGAAGCAGCGCTCGAGGGAATCCTGCTGTTCACGATCATCTGGTGGTTCACGTCGAAGCCGCGCCTGCGGCTCGCGCCCGCCGGGCTGTTCCTCGTCCTTTATGCCGCATTCCGGATTTTCGTCGAGTTCCTGCGGCTGCCGGATGCCAACATCGGCTATCTCGCATTCGGCTGGCTGACGATGGGCCAGCTGCTTTCGCTGCCGATGATGATCGCCGGCCTTGCGATGCTCGCCTGGGCCTTGCGAAACAAGCAGCACTCCGGTAATTACGCCTGAGATGCGTTCCTACCTCGACCTGATGCGTCACGTGCGCGATCGCGGTGCCCGCAAGTCGGACCGCACGGGCACCGGCGTGCTGGCTGTTTTCGGGCACCAGCTGCGATTCGACCTGGGCGCCGGGTTCCCGCTGGTCACGACCAAGCGTGTGCACGTCAAATCCATGATCGTCGAGCTATTGTGGTTCCTGCGCGGCGAGACCAATGTGCGCTGGCTCAACGAGCAGGGCGTCTCGATCTGGGATGAGTGGGCCGACGAGCAGGGCGAACTGGGTCCGGTCTATGGAAAGCAGTGGCGCGCCTGGCCGACGGCTGATGGCCGGACGGTCGACCAGATCGCGCGTGTCCTGGAACAATTGCGAAATGATCCGGACTCGCGCCGCATCATCGTCAGCGCCTGGAATGTCGGTGAACTGCACAAGATGGCGCTCGCGCCCTGTCACGCCATGTTCCAGTTCTTCGTCGCGGACAAGAAGTTGTCCTGCCAGGTCTATCAGCGCAGCGTCGACATCTTTCTCGGCCTGCCATTCAACATCGCTTCCTATGCGCTGCTGACCCACATCCTCGCGCAGCAGGCTGATCTCGGCGTCGGCGAGCTGATCTGGACCGGCGGCGACTGCCATCTGTACCTGAATCACCTCGAGCAGGCGGACCAGCAGCTGGCGCGCGAGCCGCACCCCTTGCCGACGCTGGCGCTGAAGCGCCGGCCAGCCGATGTCGCCGGCTACGAATTCGAGGATTTCCAGCTGATCGGTTACGAATACGATCCGGCTATCCGCGCGCCCATTGCCGTCTGAGGTCGTGTGATCCATCCGCCGACCGCAGTCGTCGCGATGGCCGACAACGGCGTGATCGGCCGCGACAATGGCTTGCCCTGGCGGCTGCCGGATGACCTAAAGCGTTTCAAGGCGATCACCATCGGGCACACCGTGCTGATGGGCCGGCGCACGTTCGAAACGATCGGGCGCCCCCTGCCGGATCGCCGCAATCTTGTGCTCACGCGCGACCGGCATTGGAGCGCTGCCGGCTGCGTGGCCGTGTACACACCGGATGAAGCGCTAAGAGCCATCGGGGAATCCGGGCGCCTGTTCGTGATCGGTGGCGCGCAGGTTTATCTCGCCTGCTGGCCCTTCGTGAATCGCATCGAGCTCACTGAAATTCACGCAGATCTCGACGGCGACACGCGCCTGCGGGGTTTTTATCGCGATAAATGGACCGAGACCTTTCGCGAGGAGCATGCCGCAGACGCGCGGCACACGCAGGCTTTCAGCTTCGTGACCTTGCAGCGGCGTTGAGAATGTCCCGGACCAGCTCGACGGCCCGCCAGCAATCCTCGAATGAATTGTAGAGCGGTGCCGGCGCGAGGCGGATCACGTCGGGTTCGCGCCAGTCGCAGATCAGCCCGCGCGCGAGCATCGCGTCGAACAGTGCCCGGCCGTGGCCGCGCGTGTCGCGCAGGCGAATTGAAAGCTGGGCACCGCGAGCCGCAGGATCGCGCGGCGTCAGGATCTCGATCTGCTTGCCCAGTTGCTGGTCCAGCAGCTGCTCGAGCCAGGCGGTCAGTTCGCGGGACCGCGCGCAAAGCGCGGGAAATCCAGCGGTGGCGAATAGTTCGAGCGAAGCTTTCAACGGCACCATGCCGAGCAGCGGCGTGTTGCTGACTTGCCAGCCCGCGGCGCCCGCGTAGGGTCGGAATTCCGTGCCGAACTCGAAGCGGTTCGCGAGATCGCTGCCCCACCAGCCCGCGAGCCGCGGAAGATTCGCGTCGAAATGCTTTTCGTGCACGAAGGCGCCGGCCGTCGCGCCCGGGCCACCATTCAGGTACTTGTAGGAGCACCAGACCGCGAAGTCCGCGCCCCAGTCGTGCAGCGCCAGCGGCACATTGCCCATCGCATGCGCAAGATCGAAGCCCGCGCGTGCGCCGACGGCATGGGCGGCTTTCGTGAGCCCGCCGAGATCCAGCAGCTGCCCGGTCAGATACTGAATGCCAGGCATCAAGACGAGCGCGAGCCGCGGCCCGATTCTTGTGATTTCAGCGAGCAGGTCTTCGTGACGGAGCAGTTGCTCGCCGGGGCGCGGCGCGATCTGGACCAGCGAAGCGGCCGGATCGAGGCCGTGCCACTGGATCTGGGACACGACCGCATAGCGGTCCGATGGAAACGCAGCCTGCTCGATCAGGATCACGTGGCGCTCGCGTGTCGGCTTGTAGAAGCTCGCCATCAGCAGGTGCAGGTTGAGCGTCAGCGAATTCATCGCGACGACTTCGGGAATGCTGGCGCCGGCAAGTGTCGCGAGCGTCGGCGCAAGCCGCTCGTGAAGATTCAGCCAATCGACGCCGGCATCGTGATAACCGAGCACGCCGAGGCGCTGCCAATCGGCCATGAACTTCGCGACCTCGCTGCCTGCTCGGAGCGGCTGCAGGCCCAGCGAATTACCGCAGAGATAGAGTGCCTGGCCGCCTTGCGGCCCGGCCGGAAAGTGGAACTCGTTGCGCCAGCGAGCAAGCAGATCCGCCGCATCGCGCGCGCGTGCCGCATCCAGCGTTAGGTCATTGCTCACTCGAAATGCACCGGGTAGAGCAGGGGCCTGCTTGGTGCAGCGTCTGTCAGGAATGCCGGAATCTGCAGGTCGAGCAGGTACCAGCCATCGTGAATCGTCGGTGCCACCCAGGCGAGCTCTGTAATGCTGGCGTTTGGCCGGCTGGCATCGTGCGCGTGGCGTCCGCCGGCGGGCAATCCGAAGAACAAGCGATGCGCGGTCAGGCGCCCATGGTCGTCCGCGCGATCCGCCGAAGGCAGGTCGAGCACCAGATGCTCAATGCCGTGGTCTACCAGCCACGCCGCCGCCTGCCGGGACAGGTACGGTGCTGGGGCACTGCCGCGATAGGCTTGAGTCA
>Ga0315278_10007370_pt1 | contig 10048 bp, 7 predicted proteins | sample YL17G06_0_MG_FD_203880 | JGI IMG/M metagenome (GOLD analysis project Ga0315278, IMG submission 203880) | Sediment microbial communities from Yellowstone Lake, YNP, Wyoming, USA - YL17G06_0 | ecosystem: Environmental > Aquatic > Freshwater > Lake > Sediment | place: USA: Wyoming | collected... | reverse complement strand
ACCCGGCTCGTCAACTTCGACCCGACTACGAGCATGCCGACCGAGGTCGGGGCCCAGGCCGAGTCGATCGATGTTTCCGAAGACGGACTCACCTATACGATCAAGATCAGGTCCGGCTGGACCTTCCACAACGGCGAGCCGGTGACGGCCCAGTCCTACGTGGATGCGTGGAACTACACGGCCTACGGACCCAACGGCTACATACTCAACTTCTTCTTCGACAAGATCGAGGGCTACGACGCGCTGAACCCGGAGAAGGGCGAGCCGAAGGTGAAGGAGCTTTCGGGCCTGAAGGTGGTCGACGACACCACGTTCACCGTTACGTTGAACGAGCCCTTCAGCCAGTTCGAGTACACGCTCGGCTTCGACGCGTTCGACCCGCTTCCGAAGGTGTTCTACGACGACCCGAAGGCGTTCGACGAGAGTCCGATCGGGGACGGTCCCTACATGATGGACGGTGGGTGGAAGCACGACGAGACGATCAACGTGCAGCGATACGAGGACTATGCGGGAACGGCTGGCTATGCCGACAAGATCGAGCTGCGCATCTACCAGGGCGATGCGGCATGGCTCGACTTCCAGGCCGACAACCTCGACGTGATCTTCGCGGGTTCGAGTCACATAGCCGAAGCCAGGAAGACGTACCCGGACACCCTGACCGAGGAGCTGAGCTCGTCACTGCTGTGGCTCACGTTCCCTCTGTGGGACAAGCGGTTCCAGAACCCGGCGCTCCGCCAGGCCCTGTCCATGGCAGTGGACCGTCAAGCGGTGATGAACGCGGTCCTCGTGGCGGAGACGCCCGCCGACGACTTCGCGCCGCCGACCGTGGCGGGCTACCGCGCCGGGATCTGTCAGTACTGCAAGTACGACCCGGAGGCGGCCAAGGCGAAGCTCGCAGAAGCCGGCGGTTGGACGGGCGAACTGGTCCTGAACTTCCCGGGTGACGACCCCGATCTGGAGCAGGCGATGGAAGCCGTCGCCAACCTGTGGACGAAGAACCTCGGGATCGACGTCAAGCTGAACCCGGTCAACCCCTCCTCCTACTTCGACTTGGAGGTCGGTCAGAAGATGGAAGGCCCGTGGTGGGACGGCTGGGTCCAGGACTACCCCAGCATCCAGAACTACCTCGAGCCGATGTACGGCAAGAACGGCGGGTACAACATGGCCACCTACGACAACCCGGCGTTCGACGCCCTGTTGGCCAAGGGCAACGCCTCGACGGACCCGAAGGAGCAGATGTCGTACTACCAGCAGGCCGACGACATCTTGTTGAACGACATGCCCGCGATGCCCTGGGGCTTCCTTGGGTTCAACACGGTCCATTCGGAGAACGTGACGAACGTGACCAAGGTGCCCTCACTGGATGAGTGGGCCCTCGAGTTGGTGCAGGTGGTGAACCAGTCGGGTTCGGGCTCAAGCGCTGAGTCGAGTCCGAGTTCGAGCTCGAGCTAGCGGGAGTACGTGTCCAGGCGCTACCTGATCAGGCGGCTCCTGCTCGTCGTTCCCGTCTTGTTGGGGACGATCCTGCTGGTCTACGCCCTGGTGTTCCTGCTGCCCGGCGACCCCATCCGCCGTTTGGCGGGTTCGAAACCGCTGTCGGTTAGCACCTACAACGAGATCCGGGACAGGTATCACCTGGATGAGTCGTTCGCTGTTCAATACGTGGAGTATCTCAAGGGTGTTGCGACCGGTGATCTGGGGGAGACCTTCACCGGGCGCGAGGTTTCCGAGATCATCAAACAGCGCTTCCCGGTGACCCTGAGACTCGCTCTCGGGGCATTCACGGTGGAGGTGATCCTCGGGATCGCCCTGGCGATGATCGCCGCGGTGAAGCGACGAACGTTCCTCGACAGCTCGATCCTGGTGATCACGCTCCTGCTCATCACCGTGCCGGTTATCGTGCTCGGCTTCGTGCTGCAATTCACCTTCGGAGTGAAGCTGGGCTGGTTCCCCGTAGCGGGTATCCGGGAGGGGTGGCGCAGCTACGTTCTGCCGTCGCTGACGCTGGGGCTGGGGTCGGCGGCGGCTCTGGGCCGGTTGGCTCGCTCGAATCTGCTGGACAACATGGCGGGCGAACACGTCCGGGCGACCGTTGCCCGCGGTCTCCACCCGGGGCGGGTGATGCGCCATGTTCTGAAGAACTCGCTCGTGCCTATCGTCACGATCCTGGGACTCGATCTCGCCTACCTGATGGGAGGCGCAGTCATCACCGAGACGATCTTCAACCTGCCGGGGCTCGGCTTCGAGATGGTGCGGGGGATCCGCACGCAGAACGGGCCGCTCGTCGTCGGGCTGGTGACGATCAGCGCGATCATCTTCATCTTCACGAACCTGATCGTGGATCTGTTCTGCGCCAGGATCGACCCCAGGATCTCCTATGAGTAGCAGACCGACGAGTTTCATGGAGGGTGAAGCGGACGTCGTTCACGCCACCGAGGTCCAGACGGTCACCCTCTGGGCGGATGTTTGGCGCAAGCTCAAGCGAGATCGCCGGTTCTGGATCGCCTCCGTGCTCATCACCCTGTTCGTCCTGATGGCCGTCGTGCCATGGGTCTTCTTCACGAAGGACCCACGGGGACAGGCCTGCGACATCCTGGACTTCGCGCAGAGCCCGGGCCGCGAGCATTGGTTCGGGACCGACATCCTCGGTTGCGATTACTACACGCGGGTCATATACGGAGCCCGGACCTCGCTCGAGGTCGGGCTCATCGTGTCGAGCTTGACGATCATCATCGCGCTCACCCTCGGGGCGTCGGCCGGGTACTACGGGGGGAAGGTCGACATGGTCATCTCGCGGTTCGCCGATATCTGGTTCTCGGTGCCGACCCTGCTCGGCGCTATCCTCCTGTTGACGTTGTTCGATGGTGGTGGACCGGTCATCATCTCTCTGGTCATCGTGTTGTTCGGCTGGCCGGATATGACGCGTCTCGTGCGCTCCACGGTGATCAGCGGCAAGGAGCGTGGGTACGTTCGTGCCGCCAAGACGATGGGATCGCCGGGAAGGCGCATCCTCCGCCGGCACGTCCTGCCGAACGGGATCGCTCCCGTCCTGGTGTTCTCCGCCTATGTGGTCGGAGGTGCAGTTGGGGCGGAGGCGGCCCTCACCTTCCTCGGGGTTGGTCTGCGCCTGCCGGCGATCTCGTGGGGGCTGCAGCTCTCGATCGCGAACACACGATTCCCTGAGTTCGTCTATCTCATGTTCTTCCCGTCCCTGTTCCTGTGTCTGTTGATCGGCGCTTTCATCCTCCTGGGCGAGTCTCTACGCGATGCGATGGATCCGAGGTTGTTCGGCAGTGGATGAGACCGTGCTCACTATCGACGATCTCGCGGTCGAGTTCCGTACCGACGAAGGTGTAGTGAACGCGGTCGACGGGGTGTCCTACGAGCTCGCCAGGGGCGAGGTCCTGGCGATCCTAGGCGAATCGGGCTCGGGCAAGACCGTCCACGCGCGAGCGATCATGCGGATCCTGGAAACGCCTCCCGCCTTCATCACCGGCGGCGCGGCCCGCTTGCGGGACGTCGAGTTGCTCAGCCTCAGCGAGGCGGAGATGCGCGAGGTCCGCGGCTCTAAGATCGCGATGCTCTTCCAGGACCCGCATTCGGCGCTCGACCCCGTTTACACGGTGGGCAAGCAGTTCACCGAGCTGCTCCAGCAACGACAGAAGCTCTCCAAGCGGCAGGCGAAGGCGAGGGCTCTCGGCCTGCTCGAGCAGGTAGGGGTCCCGGACCCGCGCAAACGCCTCAAGTCCTATCCGCACGAGTTGTCCGGCGGCACCGCCCAACGTGTCATGGTCGCGATGGCGATAGCGCTGGAGCCGGATGTGCTCCTGGCCGACGAGCCTACGTCTTCGCTGGACGTGACGGTGCAGGCACAGGTATTGGAGCTGCTCGCATCACTGGTCGCCGAAACCGAGATGGCGATGGTGCTCATCACTCACAACCTGTCTGTTGCCGTCGGGCTCGCCCAACGCATCGCCGTGATGTATGCGGGCCGGATCGTCGAGCTGGGCCCTGCCCAGGAGGTCTTCGCCGGGCCGAAGCATCCGTACACCGCGGGGTTGCTGCGTTCCATCCCCGACATACAGATCCGGGAGGAGAGGCTAGCGGGCATCCTCGGGGCGCCTCCGAACCTCCTCCACCGGCCGAGTGGGTGTGCGTTCCATCCGAGGTGTCCTCTAGCTGATGATCGCTGCAGAGCAGAGGTGCCGCCTTTCGAATGGGTGTCGCCGCAGCGGTCGAGCGCGTGCTTCCATCCCAACGAGGTGACGCGATGACTACCGGCGACGCGATGCTGGAGGCGGTTCACGTCGTCAAGCATTTCCCTCTGAACGACAAGGTGTTCGGTTCCTCCGGCGCGATCCACGCGGTCGATGACGTGAGCGTAGCGCTCTACGAAGGTGAGGTGCTCGGACTGGTGGGGGAGTCCGGCTGCGGCAAGACAACCCTCTCGAACCTGTTCATGCTGTTGGAGCGGCCTACGTCGGGTCAGATACTGTTCCACGGCAAGGACATCTCCACCTTCACGAAGGCGGATACCGCCGTGTACCGTCGCCAGGTTCAGATGGTGTTCCAGGACACGTTCGGCTCGCTGGACCCGCGGATGACGATCACCGACACCCTCACCGAACCCTTCACGCTGCACCGCGAAGTGCTGCCGAAGAAGCAGTGGAACGACAAGGTTCAGGAGCTCCTGAAGCTCGTAGGGCTCGACCCCAACCACGCGAACCGCTACCCGCATCAGTTCTCCGGCGGGCAGCGTCAGCGCATCTGCATCGCGCGGGCGTTGGCGCTCGATCCCAAGATCCTCGTGTGCGACGAGCCGGTGTCGGCGCTGGACGTTTCGGTGCAGGCGCAGGTCATCAACCTCTTGAAGGATCTGCAGCACGAGTTCGGGCTCTCATACGTATTCGTTGCCCACGACCTCTCGGTCGTGCGCCAGATAGCCGACCGCGTCGCCGTGATGTATCTGGGCGAGATAGTCGAGATAGGAGACGAGGCCGACGTGCTGCTGCACCCCTCGCACCCCTACACGCAGGCGTTGGTCTCGGCGCTGCCCTCGGCAGACGTGAGCGGCAAGATGATCGGTGAGCGCATCGTTCTGTCGGGAGACCTGCCGAGTGCCGCGAACCCCCCGGAGGGCTGCAGGTTCCGCACCCGCTGCTGGATGGCGCAACCGAAGTGCGAAACGGAGAAGCCCGCGCTGATCGACCGCGGCACCGGTCGCCTGGCTGCGTGCCATTTCGTGTCGGCGGCGCCCCCAACGATCGCCGCCGACACGACGACCTGAAGTGACGCATGGCCCGGCGACCGGGCCAGCGTCACTGCTCCGTGCTACTTCTTCGCGTAGTTGAGCGCGCCGTTCCAGTCCACTGCCTCGACCGGCTCGTCGCCGACTACCCAAGCGTCGTGTCCTGAGGCGAGGTAGACGACCTCACCCGGACCGATCTCTAGCTCGGTTCCGTTTTCCATCTTGACGTGGAGACGTCCGGACAGCTGATACTGGAAGTGAGGTGCCTCGCACCATTCGGTCCCGGCGATCGGCTTCACGTCCTTGGACCAGCGCCATCCCGGCTGGAAGACGGCGTGACCGATCGTGCCCATCTCGAGATTCAAGATGTCCATCTTCCCGTTGTCGAACGTGCGCACTTCGTCTGGTGACGAAAAGTTGCGCGGTTTCGGATCGCCCATGCAGGGCTCCTTCCTTCGGGGCGCGTCGTAGCGCGCCTGCGAGAGGGAACGAGACCCGAAGGCAACCGCCTGCGCTTCGGGGGCTCGCGCCGGGCCCGACGCTTCGGGCCGTATTTCACCCTACATCAGTCTGAAATTAAGGGGAAGCCGCCTATCCGCCGAAGAGCACGTTCTCCCATGAAGGTCTGGCCGGGGCCTTCCCCTGGTCGAGCATCTGGCGCCAGGCCTCGTCGGTGAGCCTGTCGCTGACCGGTTGCAGGAACTCGTAGTAGGAGTACACGCCGCCGATCGCAACCTGGAATCCCCCGTGGTCGTCGGGAACGATCACAAGGATCTTGTCTATCCGCCCTGTCCCCACCTCCACGACCTTGGTGTCGGCTCGAGAGATGTCGGCGATGATCGCCGCGTCCGTATCCGCCTGGCTCACTCCGTTGGGAGCGGAGTCCGCGGTGCGGTACCACAGCCCCTCGAGTGCGTATCCGATGTTGGCCAGATCCTGGTTGTCGGCTTCCGAGATGGGCTTGCCCGCCAACTCGTCGTCCGCGATGCGCGCGAACGACGAGTACATGTCCACGAGATCGGCCATCAGCTTGTCCGCGTCACGCGTCAGGAGGTCCCTGTCCGAGAGACCGGTCCTCATCAGGTCCGCCATCGCGGCCAGGCGCTCGAAGGCAACCGGGTCGGGCTCGACCCAGTTGCGGGGTGCGAACTTCGGCGCAGGGGCGCCGCCTTCGGATGCGGATTGCTTGGCGAACAGGATGGTGTCGTGCTTCAGCTCGGCGTAGGATCCGAATCCCGTCTGCAGAGCCTTGGCCGCCCATTCAGGGCTGCGCATGTAGTCGGGGAACGCCTTGCCGTGCTGCGACCACATCGGCTCCAAGGACCACAGCCATGAGTCGTAGACGGAGCTTCCCCAGTCTTTCTCCGGGCGATCCGCGATCAGGCTCTTCATCGACTTCATCTGCTCTTCGTAGTTCGCGTACTTGGTTTGGCCGGCGTCGCTTTGGATCCGAGACGCCAGGTCCGACCCGAAGGCGGAAGCCAGGTCTAGCGGCGATGCGACGATCCGCGGCTTGGCCTCGGTGCCAACGTTGGGGAAGAGGAGCTGATCGAGTACGTAGGAATCGATGGCGAAGCGCACTCCCATGATCCGCATGGACGCGTTCTCTGGATCGATCATGACGGGCCGCGAATCCTCCAGGGCCTTGCCCACTTCGGCCAGTTGCGCATCAGTGAGCTTCGTTGGGTCGCCCATCGCTCCTGGAGCAACGGACTCGACCGCGTCCGCGAGTTCGTATGGGATGTAGTCGTCCGCGGTTCCGACCAGGAACGAGGTGGGCTCGTAGATGGACTTCCACAGATCCGTGGTCTGCGCGCTGCCCAAACCCTTCGGGGACAGGAGCCGGGCGGCGAGGATGCCCATGCGAACCTGGTCCGTCTTGCGAACCTCGAAGGAGGACTGTCCCAGCAGCGACATGCCCAGGAAGAATCGGGTGAGTTCCGGGGTGCGCGTGTAGTGCCCTCGCGGTGTGTACAAGCTGTAGTCGGTCTTCGCACCGGTTATCGGGGAGTCGGTGACCTGCGCGTGAGCTTGGATGAGCTTCAGCTCCTGGTTCGCGAGGCTTCCCATCTGCCCGGCGGGCTGCCCGAGCAGCGACGCTTCCACCTGCATCAGCTGTTCTATCCGAGATGCGTCTTCCGCCAGCGGGGTGCCCTTGAGCTGCTGGGCCTGCTTCTGGGCGCCGGCCAGCATCTGCGAGGAGAGGTCCTCGAGTTTGGGCAGGAGCACCTCCTGCTCCAAGCTCCGTAGCACCTTGTCGAAGACCAGGTGCCACGCGTTGTAGGCGACGTCTGTCGTCACGTAGACGGTCCGGCCGTCATACGCGGCGCCGTCGTAGGCCGCATAGAACTGGCGGTACTCCGCCGGGACGACGATGAATCCCTGATCGGCGAGGGTAGAGGCGACCTTCGGGTCCTTCAGCTGGTTCTGCACGTATCCAGCCATCGCCACATCGTTGAGGGAGTGCGGCGTGGCCGGTCCCTTGTACGCCGGGGAATCGGTGATCAGGGGAACGGACGCGAGTCGTCCGAACCTCGTGAGGCTTGCCGGGAAGCCCGCCGTGCCGCCCGCAGTTCCCGAATGTGTTGCGGCTGACGGTGACGGTGTCGGCGACGGTGTTGAGTTCGAGCACGCGACGGACAGAACGAGCAGAGCCGATAGTGCAACAGCGATCCTTCTTCTCATGTCTGTCCCCTCTCAACGATCACTGGCTCAAGTGCCCCATCGTGGTCAACATCTTTGCATGCGGGGGTGCCCCTGCCGGGCAGGTCTCTCACGGTGGCGAATCCGAACCCCCGCCAGAGCCAGAGTCCGGTCGACACCGTGGCGGGAGAGTCGAGCGTTGAATAGGCGACCGCCATCCCCGGTCCGCAGGGGGCGATCGCGGAGACGGGCTTGGCGACGGTGCCGGCGACCCACAGCGGCCGCCCAGTTCCGACCGCGTACACCCCTAGGTGAGATGCGCGACCCTCGGCGTCGGTCCAGTCGGCCCCTGGTTGCAGCGAGTTCATGGTCGTTTCCTTGAACGGCGTTCTGAACGAAACGACGACCTCGTCCGTGCCGTCACCGTTGGCGTCACCGACCGCGGCCGCGTCCACCTGATTGTCCGTGGGCAGCCCTGGCAGTTCCTTGGGTTCGGGCGGGACGGTCGGATCGACCAGTTCTTGTGTCGGCGACCACCACTCGCCGTTGAGGGCGACGGCATCGCCTCGGGGTGTTCTCCATGTGACGAAGCGAACCCGGCGTTCGGTCGTGTCGGTCGCGCCGACCCTGTAGGCGAAGACGCCATCTGCATTGGCGTCCACTTCGAGCAATGCCCCGCGCGTGGTTCCCGGTATCGCCTGGTCGAACAGCAGGTTTCCGAGACTCACCGCGACGACCGTCGGGCGACCGTCACCGTCGGGGTCTATCACCTTCGTCGGCTGTACAACGTGCGGCCCGTGGCACCACACGACGTCCACTCCCCAGGAGGCGAGTTGACCGGCCAGCTTGGATAGATAGGGATCGGCGCCGAACTGGTACTCCGCACCGCCGTGCAGTGAGACGGCCACGATGTCGGCGAGGGATCGGGCCCGCGAGACCGCTCCTCGTGCCAGGTCAGCGTCCCAACGCGCGATCCCGGGTGCGTCGGCGGAAGCTGAGATCCCTTCTTGAGTCGCATCGAAAGCGAGCATCGCGACGCGCAGGCCGCCCCTGTTCAGGATCACCGGGGAGTAGGCGGCTTCGCTGGACGCACCACCGCCAACCGCAGCGACGCCGACCCTTGCCAATGCATCCAAGGTGTCGGTCACCGAGGCGGGGCCGCCGTCACCCGCGTGGTTGTTCGCCACGGAAACGGCGTCGAAGCCGGCTTCTCCCAGCGTCCTCGCGCTCTTCGGGTCCGCCTCCAGAGCATTGGGGTTGGCAGAGGTGTGGGGTCTGAGCGTCAGGGGCGACTCGAGGTTCGCCGCTGAGATGTCCGCTCCGTCCATCTTCGCTTTGAGATCGGCGAATACGCCCCATGGATCCGCCCTCACGATGGGGGCGACGTTCCTGCCCAGCATGACGTCGCCGCCGAAGAGCAATGTGACGGAACCCGAAGGACGATCCGACGATGCTGCAGCGGTGGATGTGGCTGCCGGCCGAACGTGCGAGCAACTCACGGCTACGAGCGCAAGGAGGACACAGGCGGAGCGCAGCGCGTTCGCTCCTCCTCGCTCCGTCGCTCCCATGCTGACCCGTCCACCTTCTTGAGACGTCTGTGCAGGTCACACTAGACCGCCCCATCGCACGGCGCTAACCCGGGGGTCGCACCGACCGGCGCTCTATGCTCAAGGGATGAGCGTGGAAGAGCAGGACCGGCTCGACGCCCGCGGGTTGTTCGGCCGCGGAGCCCGCTTGATCCTGTCCTACATCAAGGCACACCCCAAACCGTTCTTCATCTCGGTCAGCGGCGCATTCGTATTCGCGGTGGCGTCGATAGGGGTCACCGTCACTTTGGGGCGAGTGACCGACGAGGTTCTGAAGCCGGCATTCGACGGTGGGGTGCCGGCCAGCGCGATCTGGACGGCGGTGGGTGCGGTGATGGCGTTCACGGTGTTGCGTGCCGCGGGGATCGGCGTCCGCCGCTACTACAGCGGCGTTCTCGGCTCGGCTGTAGCGGCGACGCTCCGCGATCGCGTCTCGGATCGATACCGCGACCTCTCACTGACGTATCACCGCCGAACCGCGACCGGGGAGTTGCTCGCGCACATGGAGGCCGACGTCGAAGCGGCGGTGGACGTTCTCTACCCCGTTCCGTTCGCCATCGGCGTGATATTC
>Ga0315278_10007368_pt1 | contig 10049 bp, 8 predicted proteins | sample YL17G06_0_MG_FD_203880 | JGI IMG/M metagenome (GOLD analysis project Ga0315278, IMG submission 203880) | Sediment microbial communities from Yellowstone Lake, YNP, Wyoming, USA - YL17G06_0 | ecosystem: Environmental > Aquatic > Freshwater > Lake > Sediment | place: USA: Wyoming | collected... | reverse complement strand
CGCTCATGGACCCCCTCGTTCATGGCTAGCCTCCAGCTAAACCGCCTACTCGGCCGGCGGTTCCCATGTCGCGCGAATTGACGCTCGCCGTGGCTCTTGCGCGACGAAGCAGCCACTCCCCAGGGTTCATCCATTGAGTTAGAATCGATGCCTCCTTGCTTATGCGCGGAACTTTTGCTTGCTGTTGGATATTCGGAGTGAACAGCCGACGCTTCACGGAGGGACTGAAAGATGCGCTCATCCCGTCTTTTGCTGCTTGCGATCATCCTCGCCGGAATGACCTTGCCGGTTCAGGCCGAGACGGCGCCGGTCAAGGCCGCCGTCAAAGGCACCGCCACGGTCGGCAAGGGCGTGGTTAAAGGCGCCGGTCAGGCCGGAGCGGGGGTCGTCAGGGGCACCGGCACGGCGGTCAAGTCGACCGGTCGAGGCCTGTGGTGCATCCTGACGCTCGGCAACCGCTGCTAGCGCCCTACTCCCACTCGATCGTGCCGGGCGGCTTCGAGGTGATGTCGTAGACCACGCGGTTGATGCCGCGCACCTCGTTGATGATGCGCCGCGCCGCAGCGCCCAGGAAATCGTGGGAGAAGTCGTAATAATCGGCGGTCATGCCGTCGGTCGAGGTGACGGCGCGGAGCGCGCAGACGAAGTCGTAGGTGCGCGCGTCGCCCATCACGCCGACGGTCCGCACCGGCAGCAGCACGGCAAAGGCCTGCCAGATATTGTCGTAGAGCCCGCGCTTTCTGATCTCGTCGAGATAGATGGCGTCGGCCTGGCGCAGGATCGCGAGCTTCTCCTCGGTCACCTCGCCGGGGATGCGGATGGCGAGCCCCGGGCCAGGAAACGGATGGCGGTTGACGAAGGCGTCAGGCAGCCCGAGCTCGCGCCCCAAGGCGCGCACCTCGTCCTTGAACAATTCGCGCAACGGCTCGATGAGCTTGAGCTTCATGCGCTCGGGCAGTCCGCCGACATTATGATGCGACTTGATCGTCGCCGACGGCCCGCCGGTCGGCGACACGCTCTCGATCACGTCGGGATAGAGCGTTCCTTGCGCGAGATAGTCGACGGCGCCGATCCTCTCGGCCTCGGCCTCGAACACATCGACGAACAGCTTGCCGATCATCTTGCGCTTCACCTCGGGGTCGGTGACGCCTTGCAGCGCGTCGAGGAAGCGCGCCGACGCATCGATGGCGACGAGCGGGATATTGTAATGGCCGCGAAAGAGCTCGACGACCTGCTGCGCCTCGTTCTGGCGGAGCAGGCCATGATCGACGAAGATGCAGGTGAGCTGGTCGCCGATCGCCTCGTGGATGAGGAGCGCGGCGACGGCTGAATCGACCCCGCCGGAGAGCCCGCACACCACATGGGCGTCGCCCACCAGCGCGCGGATGCGGGCGATCTCGCTGTCGCGGAAATGCGCCATGGTCCAGTCGCCGGCGCAACCGGCGATGCGGTGGACAAAATTGGCCAGCAGCGCCGCGCCGCCCGGCGTGTGCACGACCTCGGGGTGGAACTGGACGCCGTAGAGGCGCCGCGAATCGTCGGCGATGGCCGCGAACGGCGCGCCGGTCGAGATGCCCACGGCGCGGAAGCCGGGCGGCAGCCGCGTCACGCGGTCGCCATGGCTCATCCACACCGGCGCCCTCTCGCCTTCGCGCCAGACGCCCTCGAACAGCGGCGTCTCGTCGATGATTTGCAGCTCGGCGCGGCCGAACTCACGCGATTGCCCGCCTTCGACCACCCCGCCAAGCGCCGCCACCATGGCCTGCTCGCCATAACAGATGCCGAGCACCGGCACGCCAGCCGTGAAGATCGCCTGCGGCGCCTGGGGCGTGCCCGCCTCGTGCACGCTGGCCGGCCCGCCCGAGAGGATGATGGCCTTGGGCGGCACCGGGCCGAGCGCGGCCTCGGCCTTGTCGAAGGGAACGATCTCCGAATAGACGCCGGCCTCGCGCACGCGCCTGGCGATGAGCTGCGTCACCTGGCTGCCGAAATCGACGATCAGCACGCGGTCCGGCGCCTGGCCTGCGGGGGCGTCCGCATCGTCCTGCGCCTGCCCGGTAGGCTCCGGATCTGGCATTTTGGGTGTCATGGCCGGTGGTTATAGCAGCGTCTTTGAGTCGGCAATGACTCTCCGCTTTCCTGCCCCTAAAATGAGGAGGTCGGCTTGGCTTGCCAAGCCGGGTGGGGGTTGAGCCTCGATGCTCCGATCCTGCTAGACTAAATGTCGTGAGTCACCCCCACCCCGGCCCTCCCCCTTGCAGGGGGAGGGAGTTAGCCCCGATAGACCGATGACCGAGCAAGACGCCTTCGAGGAGCGTCTCCGCCTCAAGATCGAGGCCTATCACGAGGCGGCGCTCGTCTATGCCGCGGTGAAGCTCGGGCTTCCCGACAGGCTGGCGGACGGGCCCGAGACCGGCGAGCAGCTAGCGCAAGCGCTTCAACTGTCGGCGCCGCATCTTACCCGCGTCTTGCGCGGACTCTGCAGCATCGGCATTTGCGAGGAGCTTGCCGACGGCAGCTTCGCCCTGGCGGCTGGGGGCCGGTCGCTTTGCGCCTTCTCGCCTTCCCGGCTTGCAGAAAAAGTCCAGATCGTGGTCGGGCAATATTGGCAGCCTTGGGCCAATCTCGTTGCGAACCTCGAGACCGGCAAGCCCGCCTTCGAGCAGGTCTTCGGCATGAGCGTTTCGGACTGGCGCGGCCTCAACCCCGAGAAAGGCGCGCTGTTCGACTCCTATCTGGCGAAGGAGACGCTCGCGCAGGCAGGCGCGATTCTGGAAGCTCTGGACCTCGCTCATGTGAACATCGTCGCCGATATCGGTGGCGGTTATGGCGGCCTGCTCGCCGCCTTGCTCGGCGCCCACCCTCATATCGAAGGCATCTTGTTCGACCGGCCGCGAACCCTCGCCGCCGCCGAGCCCTTCCTGCAATCGATCGGCATGGCAGAGCGCGTCGAGTTCGTGGCGGGAGATTTCCTGGCCAAGATACCCGTCCGGGCCGATCTCTATCTGCTGAAGGGCGTGCTGCAGCAATGGGACGACCAAGCGGCGCGCACGATCCTCGGCAATTGCCGCAGCGCCATGCCGGAGGGCGCGAAGCTCGCCATCATCGAGCTTCTGCTGCCTGAGCGCGCCAATGACGACCCTGCCGCCATCATGCTCGATTTGCATATGATGACGATCACCGGAGGCCGCGCGCGCAGCCTCGCCCAATTTAAGGAGCTCTTATCCGAGGCAGGCCTCGCGCTGGCAAAAGTGACGCCGACACGCTCAGGCCTCGCCATCATCGCTGCTAGGAGATGAATCCCTCCCCCTGAAAGGGGGAGGTCGGCTTGGCTTTAGCCCGGGTGGGGGTCAGGCCCCTGACCGCGCAACCTCCAATGCAATCGCCTCGCGCACACCCTTTAGGTTGCTCCAAACGTCGCGATTGGAAAAGCGGACCACATGAATACCCTTCCCATTCAAAAATCGGGTTCGGGTCTCATCATGGGCCGCTCTACTCGCATGGTCGTCGCCATCAAGCTCAACCGCGAGCCGGATGCTCGGGCAATAGAAGTCCAGAACGTAGCGCCCCACAGGATGCTGCCGGCGGAATGACACCCCGAGCTGGTCACCGCGGAGACCAAGCCAAAGTCTCTGCTCGATTAGGAGACATGTGTCGGCGCAACACCTTGGCGCGATCCGTCATCGTAGGCGTTCGGGTGAAACGCGAATTCATGATTGCTGCACTTCAGCCATGCATGACCCCCACCCCGGCCCTCCCCCTTTCAGGGGGAGGGAGACAGCGCCTTCGCATAGACGATCTTGCCGTCGCCGGGCGCGTAGAAATCGAGAAGCCGCGCCTCCTCACGGAAGCCCATGCGCTGATAGAAGCCGCGCGTGCCGGCATAGCGGTCCGACGATGAGGTATCGGCATAGATGTGCTTGGCGCCCGCTTTGCGCATCGCCGCTTCCGCGCGCCCATAGACCTGAGCGCCGAGCCCCCGTCTCTGCTCCTCGGGCGAAACGGCGATCCAATAGAGATCGAACGATCCTTGCGTCCCCTGGATCGGCCCGTAGCAAGCATAGCCCACGAGCGTGGCCCCGCGCTCGGCGAGCACGAATTGATAGCCGGAGCGGATGCCCTTGGTCAGGCGCTCGGTGACGAGATCGGCCGCCACCTCCACCTCGGCCGCGTTGAAGAAGCCGGTGCCCGCCACCAGCGAGCGCACGCGCCCGACATCATCGGCCATCACCGCGCTGCGCCAATCGAGCCCATTGCGGTGGCCGCTTTTGGCGGCGCCAGCGCTCCGGTTGAGAGCAGGCGCCATTTGCCGCGCCGAGCCGTGCCCGGTGACGAGGCCGTTGAAGAAGCTCCGCACATTCGACCCTAAGGTCCGCACCCGATAGCCGCCTTCCTGCACGACCAGCGTAGGGTAGCCCTGCTCCCCGATCATGCGGCCGAGCTGCTCGAAATCCTTGACGCGGTTCGGCCAGGTGCCGGTGGGATCGCCGCGCGCGGTGTCGAAGCCCGCGCTGACCACGAGGAAGGCGGGCGCAAACCTCCTGATGCGGCGCAAGCCTTCCGCCACGGCGTTGCGGTGCTGCTCGGTGGTGATGTGCTCCGGCAGCGGGATGTTCAGATTGTAGCCGGCGCCCGCTCCCGTGCCGGTCTCGTCGCGGAAGCCCGAGAAATAGGGATAGGCGAAGCTCGGATGGCCGTGGATCGAGACGGTGAACACATCCCCCCGGTTATAGAAGATCTCCTGCTGGCCGTTGCCGTGGTGGTAGTCGATGTCGAGGATGGCGACGCGGCCATAGCGGGAGAGCAGATTCGCCGCGATCGCGCCGTTGTTGAAATAGCAGAAGCCGCCGAAGGTGCGCGTCTCGGCGTGATGGCCGGGAGGCCGCACCAAGGCATAAGCGAGGTCCGTCCCTTCGAGCACCCTCTCGGCGGCCGTCAGCGCGCAATCGACCGCCGAGCGCGCGGCCAAATAGGCGTTCTGATTGAGCGGCGTGAAGGTGTCGATGCAGTAATATCCGGCGAGCACCGTCTCGTCCTTCGGCGGGCGCGCCGGATTGCGCGTCGGGAAGACATACGGATAGATCGACTTCTTGGGGCCAGCCAGCAGGCAGGCCTTGCGGATGTAGTCGACCAGCCGCCCCTCATGCACGGCGCGGATATGCCGGTCGGAGAAGCGCTTCGCCGGGATCTTCTCGAACAGGCCCGAGGCGTCGAGCTCCGACAGGATAGAGCGGATGCGCACCGGCGCCTCCACATAGCCCCTCTCCTGCACATGGTGGATGGTGTGGTCGTCGTTGAGCACGAGCGCGATGCCGGGCTCGGCCGAGCCCCGCACCTCGCCCTTGAGCGCTCGTCTCGATTTGGTGTAGCGGGGTTCACGCAGGCGAATGGGGTCGTCAGTGATCGAATCGACCACCATCTGCACATAGTCCGCCCCCATCCCGTATTTCCGCTCCAGGATGGCCCTGACGATTTTCTTCACATTGTCCCGGCTCGGCAAGTCGTTAGAGCCGAGCGGATCGAGCAGCAGATACGGCGGGTCTATGGTTCCTTCCCGCACCGGCGTCTCGTAGGCGGTATTGATGATCGGCCGCGCCCCGTAGCGCTCGTAGAATTTGAGACGGCTCGCGTTCTCCGCGCGGATCTCTGGCTTGGGGCTGAGCGCCGGATCGTCCGGCAGGCTTTCGAAATAAAGCTGGGTGCCCAGCGCGCGCGCCTCCTCGCGCACCCGCTCGTAAAGCGTGGCGCCGATGCCTCTCCCGGTGCGGCCAAGCGCGGTCGAGATCAGCTCGAGATATGAGAAGCCGATATCGGGCGCGTGCAGCAGGAGCGCCAGGCCGAGCGTCTGGTCGCGCGCATTCTCGGCCACGAACAGGCGCGCCACGAATTTATGCTTGAGCGGGTTGGCGAGCTGCTCCGGCAGCTTGTCGATGTCGTAAGCCGGCATCGCCGAGAACTGCTCGCGCATGATCTTTTGCGCCGCCTCGATTGCCGAGCGGTTCACCGCCGTCGTGGCGTCGGCCACTTTGCGGATGCGTAGCATGGTCAGATGCGAAGCACGTCAGGCGATGGCTTGCAAGCGCCCAAGCGAGTCATCGACGATGCGGCCGATCATCTCGTCATAGGAGAGCCCGGCCTCTACGGCCGAGGCGGCAAACCCTGCGTCATCGCTGATGCAGGGATTCATATTAACTTCGAGAATGAAGGGTGCGCCCACAGGATCGACGCGGAAATCGACCCGCGCATAGCCGCCAAGCCTGAACAAGTCCCAGCAGGCCAGCGAGATGCGCGTCAGCTCCGCGGCGAGCTCGGGCTCCTCCCGCTCGATGCCGAAGCGGCGCGGCGTGCCGATAAAGGGCTGGCTGCCGGGCGTCCATTTGGCGTCGTAATCGGTAATGAGCGGCTCGCCGTCATCGAATCCCTGGAACACGGTCTCGCGGATCGGCAGCACCTCGACCCCTTCCGGCCCCTCCATCATGGCGGCGGCAAACTCGCGCCCGTCGATATAGGTCTCGGCGAAATGCTCGGTGTCCCAGCGGAGCGTACGCTCGGCGATAGCCCGCGCCGCATCCGCCCCCAACACCACCGAGTCGGGACCGATGCCGAGCGAGCCGTGCTCCCAGACCGGCTTGACGATGACGCGGGCGTCGGCGCGAAGCCCCGACCCGTCAGCCGACCATTCGGGGGTGGGCAGGCCGGCGCGCTCGAGCTTCAGCTTGGTTCCGATCTTCGACAGCGTGTCGAGCCAGGCGGTCGTGCCGGCGCCAGTATAGGGGAGTCCGAGCGCATCGAGCCGCGCCGGGACCATGGGAGCGAGCCGGCAGTCGCCTCCCACCGCATCGACCAGGTTGAAGACGAGCAGCGGGCGGCGCGGGAGCAGCGCATCGATCCCGGCAAGGTCGTGGTCGAGGCCGATCACCTCGGTGGCGAAGCCGAGCCGGACCAGCGCGCCGGCCACCGCCTTGGCCGCAGCGATCGTATCGAGCTCGTCAGGGCGGCTTTCCGTCGCCGCATGCAGGACCGGGATGAAACCTGCCGTACCCGCCATCAGGCGCTTTTCCGCCTTGGCTCGGGGGCCTGCCGGCGGAGCCCGTAGCGGGCAAGGCCGGCATCGAGGATCAGGCCGATCAGCTCAACGAACCCGATCCCGTTCTGCTCGGCGAGGATCGGCAGGTCCGAGTGCCAGGGATTGAGGCCGGCGATCGGGTTCGCCTCGAGGAAGTGAGGGTCGCAGTTGGCGTCGGAGCGGAAATCGATGCGCGCCGCATCCCGGCATTCGAGCGCCCGGTAGGCTTGCAGCGCGCGCGTTCCGGCAAGACGCGCCTCGCCGTCATCGGCAGGAGCGTAAATGACCAGATCCTCGCAGAGCTCCTTGTTGTGCAGCGAGTAGACATTGGCTTCCGCCTGGGGCTTGAGCAGGATCTCGCAGACCCCGAGCACGCGGGCGTCATTGCCGTTGCCGGCGATGCCCACGGTGAACTCGCGGCCCGGCAGGTACTGCTCGACCAAAGCCGGCTGGTGATAGCGCTCGACGACGCGGTCGACGGCTTCCTCAAGCTCGGCTTGCGTGTGCACCAGAGAGGCGGCCTCGCAGCCTTTGCCGGTACCTTCCGCGACCGGTTTGACGAAGGCCGGGAAGTCGGTCCAGTCCGCCAGCTCGTTGGCGGCACCCTCGGCCACTGCGAAGGCAGGCGTCTTCACGCCGGCATCGCGCACCAGACGCTTGGCCACCGCCTTGTCGAGGGAGGCGGCCATCGTCAGCGGGTCGGAGAACAGGTAAGGCTGGTCGAACAGCTCGCACAGCGCAGCCACCTGCGCCTCGCGCGACCGCCCCTTCACCCCTTCGGCGATGGAGAAGACGAGATCGTAGCGTTCCCCGGCGACGAGCCGCGCCGCAAGCATTTGCCCGCGGCCCACGCGCACCACCTCGCAGTGAAGCGCCTCGAGCGCGGCAGCGAGCTGATCGATGGTCTCCACCGAGTCGAACTCGGCCACTGCCTCCTCGGAGAGACCGAGGGCGCGATAGTCGTCGCGGAGGTCGTAGACGAGAGCGACGCGCATCAGGCTTGCCCGGCGGCAATGGCCCGGTCGGCGCCGACCGTCCCGTCGGGGTCCGTGTAGCGGTAGATGTTGCCTTCGAAGTTCTTGAGGAGGAGATCGTCGCCCTCGCGGCCCACGACATAATCAGGGATCAGCGGGATCTTGCCGCCGCCGCCGGGTGCGTCGATCACATAGGTCGGCACGGCATAGCCGGTCGTGTGGCCGCGCAGGCCCTGGATGATCTCGAGCCCCTTGTCGACGCTCGTGCGGAAATGCGACGAGCCGGAGATCGGGTCGCATTGATAGAGGTAATAGGGCCTGACCCGGCGCGTCAGCAGCCCGTGGAAGAGCGGCTTCAGCGTCTCGACCGAATCGTTGATGCCCTTGAGCAGCACCGTCTGGCTGCCGAGCGGGATGCCGGCGTCGGCCAGCCGCGCCGTGGCCTCGGTGACCTCGGTGGTGAGCTCGGTCGGATGGGTGAAATGCAGGCTCATCCACAAAGGATGATGCTTCTTGAGCACGCGGATCAGCGCGCGCGTCACCCGCATCGGCAGCACCACCGGCACCTTGGTACCAAGCCGTACGAACTCGATATGCTTGATGGCCCTGAGCCGCCCCAGCAGATAATCGAGCCGCTCGTCGGACAGCGTCAGCGGGTCGCCGCCGGAGATCAGCACGTCGCGGATCTCGGGATGGGCGGCGATGTAATCGAGCGCCTCCTCCCATTGCGGCCGGCTGAAGGAATAGTCGCCGCCGGGCTCGCCCACCATGCGCGAGCGGGTGCAATAGCGGCAATAGGTCGAGCAGAAGCCGGTGGCGAGGAACAGCACGCGGTCGGGATAGCGGTGCACGAGGCCAGGCACGACGCTATGGCCGTCCTCGCCGAGCGGATCGTCGTCCTCTCCGGGCGTCTTTATGTATTCGGTGCCGACCGGGATATGCGTGCGGCGGAGCGGCTCATCCGCGTCGTCCCGGCTCATAAGGCTCGCATAATAAGGGGTAATACCGAGCGGCAAAGACCCCTGATGCCGGATCACGGCGTCCCGCTCGTCGTCCGATAGCACGAAGATGCGCTCGAGCTCGGCGAGCGTGCGGATGCGGGCCCGCGCCTGCCAGCGCCAGTCGTTCCACTCGGCGGCGTCGACCTCCGGGTAGAACAGCTTGCGGAAGGCGCGCGTCTGCGGCCCCACCGGGAAGCGCTCCATGCGCACCACGACGGTGTCGAGCCGCGGCGCCGACGCCGGGGCAAGTGCATTGATCAGGGAATGTGGTTTGGAGAAACGTTGAGATGTCGCCAGCGGGCGACTGGGTGGCTCTTCGGCCTCGACCTGAAGCAACTTCATGGGATATGCGTCCCCTCCATGCTTTCGCGGGGCCGGCCTTGGCGACAACCGCCGACTCTGGTCCGGCAAAAGCGCGAGTCATTTCAGCGACATCATTGTCAATTTCAAGTGTTAAAGAAGTCGCGGCCCCAACTTTTTTCGTCGCCGCTGCCGGAGCGATGGCGCGCCGCCCTCCACGCCTCTCTGGTGCGGTGCGAAAGGGAGAGCAAGACATGAGACGCTGGATGGCAGCTCTGGCCTTCGGCTGCTGCTCTCTGCTGGCTGATCCGGCCATGCCTGAGTATCGGGGTCCCGACTATTTCAAGCTGAAGGCGCTGCTGCCGCCCGGCCCTGACGCCGCGCTTTGCTTCGCCCGCAGCTACGGCGCCGAGCATCTGAGCCAGCACCCCAAGCAGAAGGTCACCGAACTCATCCTCTCGCTTCGCTATGTCGCGCTCGGCGAGGACGAGGCCACGCTCGTCGCCAAACAGGACGGGGGCACCGAGAAGCAGTATTTCCGCTACGACTTCACCTTGGCAGCCAAGGTCAAGGATCGCGGCCCGACGCTCTATGCGAGTGGCGACTGCGCTTCGGCGGAGGGCATCGGCTGCGGGGTGGATTGCGATGGCGGAGGGATCGCGATCGAGCCCGTTCCCGGCCGGGACGACGCGATCCTGGTGCGGCTGG
>Ga0315278_10007367_pt1 | contig 10050 bp, 9 predicted proteins | sample YL17G06_0_MG_FD_203880 | JGI IMG/M metagenome (GOLD analysis project Ga0315278, IMG submission 203880) | Sediment microbial communities from Yellowstone Lake, YNP, Wyoming, USA - YL17G06_0 | ecosystem: Environmental > Aquatic > Freshwater > Lake > Sediment | place: USA: Wyoming | collected... | reverse complement strand
TTATAATGAGACAGAGCTTGGGAAAATAATTATTGCAGCCACTTTCATAACCGATCTTGGGACCGTTCTCGCCCTCGGTATTCTGTTTGCAAATTACAACTTATACATGGTCCTGTTTATTATTGTGACGGGGATAACCTTATTTATCCTCCCAAAATTTACCCCATGGTTTTTTAAAAAGGTCGGGAGCCGCATAAGCGAACCTGAGACTAAATTTATATTCCTGCTTCTCTTTTCTCTCGGAGGACTTGCTATGACAGCAAAAAGCGAGGCAGTGCTTCCGGCCTATCTTGTCGGGATGGTGCTTGCCCCTTTTTTTCTTGCGAACAAGACGCTCAGCCACAGGATGCGCGTTACCGCTTTTACAATGCTGACCCCTTTTTATTTTCTCAAGGCCGGCTCACTGGTAAAACTTTCAGCAGTATGGGACAGTGCACTTTTAATAGGAATTTTTCTTTTAATAAAGATTGCGACAAAATTCATCGGCATCTGGCCGGCAATGGAGATGTTCAAATTCACAAGGAAAGAAAATATGTATACAACCCTGCTCATGTCAACCGGTCTGACATTCGGCTCAATCTCGGCGCTCTTCGGACTGACCAACGGAATTATCAATCAGGAGCAATATACAATACTGCTAACGGCTGTTATACTTTCAGCAGTAGTGCCGACAATTATTGCACAGAAGTGGTTTCAACCGGAGATGAAGAAGGAGGATAAATAAAATGTACAAGAAAATCCTTATCGCCAATGACGGTTCCGAAGGCGCAAAAAAAGCTCTCGGCGTAGCAATTGATCTTGCAAAGAAATATAGTGCGGAACTTCACAGTATTTCCGTTGAAGAAGGCGTCCCTCATTATGCGGCGACCATCGGTGAGGTGGAGGAATACCGGAAGGAAGCGAACGGCTTTTTCCGGAACATCAATGACGAGGCGGCAGAAGAGGCTAAAATAGGCGGTATCACACTCCATGTGAAGGTGCAGGCAGGACATGAAGTCGAGACGATTGTAAATTATGCAAGGGAAGGCAATTTCGATCTGCTTGTCATAGGCTTCATGGGACATTCAAAGATATTCGGCAGGGTCTGGGGGTCCACTTCACAGAACATCACCAAGCTCTCTCCATGTACTGTGATAGTGGTGAAGTAATCACGTTATTTTTTGTGATTTACTAAATAGTATCTGTGTATAAACTGCGATTCCGATAAATTTTCGTCATTCTCGCGGAGGCGGGAATCCAGTCTTTTCAATGGGTTCTTCTGGATCCCCCGGTCAAGCCGGAGGATGACAACCCATTAGTTTATACACTGACTCTAAATAAAGTTATTCTTTTTTTCAGTCGATATGCAGCACTACGGTAAAGCTGTTGAATATTGCCCACACCCGATCATCCTCTTGAAAACCCATCATGCGGGCGTTTTCTGTAGAAACGATAGAGCACAGTTCTGTGCCATCTGAAATACGCACGACATACTCTGTGGTAGTCTCCCCTTTATTAATGCGTAAGATATGCCCGACAAACCGGTTCTCTGCGGTAGATTCGGGTTCCCTATCGCTTTTCTGCAAAATCACCCACGGGGCCTTTACTTCTGCCGTAATTAAAGACCCCTTCCTGAGGCCGAGCCGGGACAGGCTGTCATTGGTAATTATCGTTGTTATGATATCCCCGCTCAGAGTAATCATCTCCACTTTTGTCTGAATGTCTCCTTTTTTGATGGAACTGATTTTGCCGAAAAAGCTGTTCCGGGCGCTTGTTTTTCGATGTGATTCCTTTTCAATAAAGTGTTTTGCCACCTGCCGCATATCGGCATCGGAGAAGTCAACATAGGAAGCCGTCACGTTGAGTGTGGAATGGCCCAATATCTTTTGCACAACCGGTAACGGCATATTGTTCTGCATGAGTTCTATTGCCCGTGATCTCCGTATGTTTTCCGGGGCGCCCATGGCGGGGGGAAAGCCGGAGTCTAATGCCCTTTCGTAAAATTTGCGGCGAACATGGCCGGGGTCCACTTTGAAGAAATTACCCAGATATTTTTTAAAGGCAGGGTCATTCAGTGAAGACTTGATCTCTTCAGAGAGTACTTCCGGTATCTGCACTTCCCGCGCCTGCCGAATATTTTTCTTTTCCGTTCTCCCCAAAAACACCATGTGATGTTTGAAATCAACATCCTGAAAGGGATTAAGGGCTATCACTTCGTTCAGTTTGCCTCCGGTATAACGGATCAAAAGGAATATCAGCAGGATGCGCCTGCGGGACAAAAGAATGTCGGCACGAGGGGAACCGTCTGCCCAGCTTCGAAATGATTGTTCCAGACGATTCATCTGGACCGTATCAAGACAGCCGGATTCATGCGGCATTGAGACAATGCGTGCATGGTTTGAACGCTCGGTTACAGTGGTCTGCGGCGCCTGTTTTTTATATCGAAGCATTATCCATTATTATAACAACCAAACCTGCGGATTGTTTACCTAAACGTTGCATAAACGGCAGGGCAGACACGATGAAAAGTCTTGTAATGCGACAAAAGATTATATTATAAACACATAAATGTAGAGCCGACCTGTGGTGTCTTTCAGAAAAAGGCCGGCTCTTAATATGAAAGTACGCTAAGGAGTCGCTACAAGACCTTTTCATCGCATCAGCCCTGCCGTTTGTAATAGTTTTTTGCAACTGATGAGTTTATCCGGGACAATAATTTGCATAGTGTTCCGGAGTATTGTGTTTTTATTCACGATTCTATTGACATCTGATATATTATATGATAACGTTATTAACACGATAAATAAATTATTCGTGTTAATAGATTAACATATTTAAGGAGGTTTTTATGTATTTTGAGACTGCCGGAGTCGAGGTTGCTCCATGGATTCCTCCCCTTGTTGCGCTGGTTGTATCTTTCTTCACATCCATGGGCGGAGTTTCGGGCGCATTTCTTTTGCTGCCGTTCCAGATGAGTTTCCTTAACTTCACAAGCCCGTCTGTGAGCGCCACCAATTTCGTTTTTAATATCGTTGCGATTCCGAGCGGTGTATACCGCTACCTTAAGGAAGGCAGAATGGCATGGCCATTGACGTGGGTTGTCATTATAGGAACTCTCCCCGGCGTCTTCATAGGATACTATCTCAGAGTTCTGTATCTTCCCGATCCGAGGGCTTTCAAGCTCTTCGTAGGATGTGTCCTGCTCTACATAGGCGTGCGCCTTATCTATGAACTGACGGGAAAAGCCTCGGCAGGGAAGGCAAAGATGAAGGCCCTCGAAGATAAATTCAGGGAAAGGACAAAACAAATTAAAGACCAGCAAAAAAGCAGAATGGCATCCGGTCTTCCTCCGGAGGCTGTCGTCAAAACCATCTCGGCAAGTTTTACAAGGATAGAATACGAGTTCTGGGGAGAAAGGTTCTCATACAGCACCATCGCTATGTTCTTCCTCGCTTTTGCAGTCGGGATAATCGGAGGCACATATGGGATTGGCGGAGGCGCCATCATCGCGCCATTCTGCGTTGCGGTCTTCCATCTTCCCGTCTATACAATTGCAGGGGCCGCCTTAATGGGGACATTGATAACTTCTGTGGCAGGGGTACTTTTCTACAGCATCATTCCCGCAAAGGCCGGGATGGCTACTTCACCTGACTGGCTGCTTGGTTTTCTTTTTGGCGCAGGCGGATTCGTCGGCATATACCTCGGCGCCCGGTTTCAGAAATTCGTGCCCCAAAAGGCCATCAAGCTGATGCTGGGTACGATTATTGTATTTCTTGCAATCAGGTATATTTCACAGTATTTTATGAAATAGGAGGGTTTGCCTGAACGGATTGAGATGACCGCCGATAAATATGGCGATATTACCGCCGGTAGCAGAGGGATGATTTATTCAGCCCCTGTTTTTTTGAATTCTTCCCATTTTCTGAGCTTTTCAGGGGAAACGAATTTATTGACAAACCTGTTTGCTTCTTCAAGCCATTGGAGTTTTGCTTCAGCCGAAATACCCTGAAACTCCTTCAGTTTTTCTTTTGAGAGGCGAAAACTGAAAGGAACTTTTATTTTAGGGATGTCATCCATCTTTATCCCCCATTTGTTCCAATGCTTCAAGCCGAATTAACAACGGCAAACAAGATGGTACCTTTCAGGACTATCTTGTCAAGCCACCGCCTCAGGCGGTGGTAGTTGACTCTTCGCATCGATCCGCTTTCATTCGGGTATAATATACTGATAAAGAATTATTGAATTCAGAATGAAATTCAAGATAAATCTATCAAAATCCTTCTATGAATAAGTGGATAATTGCATTAACCGTAATGCTTCCCACCCTGATCGAGATCATCGACACCTCGGTTGTCAATGTATCTCTTGACCATATCAGGGGGAGTCTCTCTGCCGGTATAGATGAAGCTACCTGGTCTATCACGTCTTACCTTGTGTCCAATGCGATAATAATACCGCTGACAGGTTGGCTCAGCAAATTTTTCGGCAGGAAGCGGTATCTCATAATCTCCATCACGCTGTTTACGATAAGTTCATTCCTCTGCGGGTCTGCATGGAGCCTGCAGAGCCTTGTTTTTTTCAGGATACTCCAGGGTATCGGCGGAGGCGCTTTGCAGCCGCTTTCACAATCTATACTCCTTGAAACCTTTCCTCCCCGGCAGCACGGCATGGCGATGGCTGTTTTCGGCGTCGGAATAATGTTCGGCCCTATCATCGGACCCCTTTTAGGCGGGTGGATTACGGACAACTGGTCGTGGCACTGGATATTCTTTATCAATATCCCGATAGGAATAATCTCAATACTTCTGACAATGCTTTTTATAACCGATCCGCCATATATGAAAAGGATGAAGATGAAGATCGACTACTGGGGACTTGCTCTCCTTACTCTCGGACTCGGCTGCCTTCAGATAGTCCTTGATAAAGGTCAGCAGGATAACTGGTTTTCATCAAGTTTTATTTTCTGGCTGAGCCTAACATCCGCTGCTTCCCTGACATCTTTTGTGCTCGTTGAATTATTTACAGAGCATCCCGTCGTAAATCTGAGAGCTTTTAAAAATGTTACCTTCAGCACGGGGAATGTCATTATGTTCATGGGGTTCTTCAACCTCTTTGCCACCATTGTCCTGCTGCCGATCTATTTGCAAACGCTTATGGGATATACATCTTATCTTGCAGGGCTGGTTTTAGGACCGGGTGGTATTGCAACGCTGATAGCGTTACCCATAGCCGGAAGCCTCGTCAATAAGGTCAACCCAAAAGCCCTTTTGGCCTTTGGATTTATTGTCAACGCCTATTCAACATATCTCATGTCGAACTTTAATCTTTCCGCCGATTTCCCTACAGTGATCTGGCCGAGGATCGTCCTCGGCGTCGGCATGGGATTTTTCTTCATCCCCCTGACGACCCTGACCATGTCAGGCGTAAAAAAAGAGGAGATGGCCAATGCTTCTGCGATATATAATCTCGTCAGGAACCTTGGAGGAAGTTTTGGAGTTGCTTTTGTGACCACTATCCTCTCACGCCGGGCCCAGTTCCATCAGGCCCATCTTGTTGAAAACCTGACGCCGTTTGACCGCCAATATCAGATATTCTCCGATCAAGCCTCAGAGTTTCTCCAAAACAGAGGAATGGAAGGCGGCTTATCAGAACAGGGAGGACTTGGTCTTATGTACAGGGAACTTATCAGGCAGGCGTCGATGATGTCGTTTAATGACGCCTTCCATTTTGTAAGCATCCTGATGCTCTGTGTTTTGCCGTTGGTGCTTTTAATGAAGAGGGCAAAAGGAACAACCCCGGGAGGGATGCATTAGCCCGAAAAATGCTATTAAACTATTAGAGAAACTGCGGATGTCCAAAATAAATTTATTTTTCGATACGATAGTGTACTTATATAGATGTGTTACCAAGATATTTTTATGCAATTACCATAAACTATCTTTTTAAATAAAATCATCGAGTTAAATAAATTTATTTTGGACATCCGTAGTTTTTGCATTAAGCAAAGGATTATATGAGACTTTTTCTTCTGACATTTTTTCTTCTTTACGGCGGGATGCATCTGTATGTTTTTTTTAAGGCAAAGGCCGCTTTTGCTTTTAATACGCAGACCGGTATTGTCGTTGCGCTCATCATGCTTATCATGATCTTTGCCCCGTTTATTGTCCGGCAGTCAGAAAAGGCCGGCCATGAAACCTTTGCCCAGGTAATGTCCTATGTCGGCTATATATGGTTGGGAATAGTCTTCCTGTTCATATCTGTTTCGCTGGTTCTTGATTGCTATCGGCTGGTTGGTTACCTTGTTGGCGGTATTTTTAATAAATCATTTCGGCTCCTCACGCTCACACCTCAATATGCTTTTTTCATCCCCCTGACAGCTTCACTTCTGATCGTCTTTTACGGCTATTTCGAGGCCAAAGATATTCGTACCGAAACCATAAGAATAGAATCGTCCAAGATCCCTGCTGAAATTCAGAGGCTGAGAATAGTCCAGATATCCGACGTCCATCTCGGACTGATCGTAAGGGAGGAAAGATTAGGGAGGATTCTTGCCGCAGTGAAAAAAGCGGATCCCGATATACTGGTATCAACCGGCGACTTTGTGGACGGACAGATCGATAATCTCGCCGGACTTGCCGATATGCTCGCAAGCATTACGCCGAAATACGGTAAATTCGCAATAACTGGAAACCACGAATATTATGCAGGACTCGACCAGGCGCTGCAATTTACCGGGAAAGCAGGATTTAAAATCCTTAGAGGCGAGGCATTGAATGTAGAAAATGTAATCAATATAGCTGGTGTGGATGATCCGCAGGCAAAGGCTTTCAGCCCCTTCAAAGAAGTTTCGGAAAAAGCGGTTCTTTCAGAACTTCCCCCGGAATATTTCACACTGCTCCTCAAACACAGGCCGTTTGTTGACAAAGACTCGATCGGACTTTTTGATCTGCAGCTTTCAGGTCATGTCCACAGGGGACAAATATTTCCGTTCAGTATCGTTACCGGTCTTTATTACAAGACCCGGTCCGGTCTAAATAATCTTCCCGGCAATTCCATACTGTATGTAAGCAGGGGCTCAGGCACATGGGGCCCGCCGATCAGGTTTTTGTCTCCACCGGAGATAACCGTTATCGACCTTGTTCATAAAAACGGGTAAAAGACGCTATAGAATATAACATTGAAACAAACGATCCCCGGCTTTCATGGTGACTGGAATTATATCATTCGACCAAATTCGACACGTTGAGATGATACCTTTATTTATTAACGCCTCCTAACGGGTAAAATTCTGTAGTCGCGGGTTACATTTCTCGGCACATCTCGGCACATTTTCATTGACAATGATACCAATTTCCATTACTATTCCAATCAGTTAGATTGTTTATTACATTCCGGAAAAATCTCTGAGGGAGGTGAACTATGAAAGTAGATGAGATAATGACGAAAAAATTGGAAATTATCAGCGCTGAGGCTTCTATCTATGATGCTATAGAAAGAATGATCGACAAACGGATACGTTCCTTATTGGTAAAACCAGGCGACGCGCATGATGTCTATGGTGTTATCACGGTCAGAGACATTGTCCATAAAGCTCTTGGAAAGAATCTCGACCTGAATAAAATGAAAGTCTCTGAAATTATGTCAAAGCCGGTGATTAGCGTTGATAAGGGCGTGGATGTTGAGCATGCCATCGTTTTAATGACCAAATCCAACATTACCAGGGTTTTTGTTAATGAAGGGAGGGAAATAGTCGGGATTGTTTCCCTGTTAGATGTTATGTCTGCTGCATTGATAAATAGAGCAAGAGAGGGACACGGTGTTTAAAAAAGTATTTGGCGGTAACGCCGAGCAAAAGGTTATTGACAGCATAAAGCAGCATATGCAAATCCTCTATTCCGCATCAGAATGCTTTAAAAAGGGTTTGCAGGAAGGGAATAAGGCTCAGATGTATTGTGTCGCTGATCTCGAGAGGGAAGGCGACAGTGTGCGGCGAGAGATCATTTCAATGATCTATGAAGGCGCCTTTTTACCTTTTCTCCGTACGAATATCTGCCGGTTTGTTGAGATAGTAGATGAGGCATTTGATGTGCTGAAAGATACTGCGTTTGAGTTCGAATATCTGGGGCCGAACCTGGATCAGGAGATAAGGGAAGACTGCATTCAGATTGCCGCTATAAACCAGCAGATGTGCGACATGCTCATGATCGCTTTTGACACCTTATTTAGTAAGGGAGATTTACGGGAGAAAACTCTGGCCATAAGGATCTATGAGAAAAAAGTTGATGACATGAAATTCGATCTGATCGGAAGACTGAGAAACAAAGAGGTAAAAACCTTCTGGGAGGGCAGAACACTCTCAGATTTTATATCGTATCTCACCCATATAAGTGATGTTATCGAAGATGCCAGCGACTATCTTCATATCATAAACCTGAGCATGAGATGACATCATGATGTCCCCAAATGATTGTTCTGCTCAATGACGGAAATTATCCCTGTTGCAGCATGTCTTCTTATCGCCTTCGGCATAGGTTCAAATGATACCTCGAACGCCCTTGGAATATGCATAGGATGTGGAGTAATAAAATTACGAAGGGCATTGCTTCTGTTCGGTTGCTTTGTCCTTATCGGGATACTGGTGCAGGGGCAAAAGGTGATGAAGACCGTTGGAAAGGACCTCATTGAGGTAAATCCTTCCATAATAGGCATATCTCTTTCGGTGGCGGCTGTTTTGATCATTATATCCAACTGGAAGAAATTGCCACTTTCAACGCATCAGGTCATAATCGGGAGTTTGGTCGGGTCCGGGGTTGCTTCCGGAGCAGCCGTAAATTTTACCGCCATCCTGGAGATCATAGTTTCGTGGATCATCTCTCCACTGGTTGCTTTTTTCACCGCTATGTTTCTGTACAGAGCAATGGAAAAGACCATTTCAAAACTCTCCATTTTCCGCATCGAAAGAATTTTAAGGTCTCTATTGCTCCTCAGCGGTATTTTAATAGCCTATAATACCGGTGCGAATGAACTTGCTACCATTTTAGGCCCGGTGATTCATTCAGGATTAATGGAGCAAATGCGGGCATCTCTCATAGGATCTCTTTTCGTATTTCTCGGGGCGGTTATTTTGAGCCACCGTGTCATAGAGACGATCGGCAAGGGAATAACCACGCTGGACCCCTATTCGGGGTTTGCAGCCCAGTTCGGGGCAGGCATGTGCGTGATGTTTTTCACCATGCTCGGAATGCCGATTTCAACTACCTATTGCATAATCGGCGCAATAAGCGGTGTGGGGATGTCAAAAGGGATGGAAACGGTAAAGCTTGATCTGATCAAAAAAATAATGGCAAATTGGTTTATAGCGCCATCTTTAGCATTTCTTATCAGCTTTCTTATTATGAAAGCAGTTTCCTGAAATTCTGTAATCCTATTTAACTTCCACCGAGGCTTCGGGATTGAAGGGGTTTGTCCTTACGGCAAGGGAGAAGAGATAAGGGTAGTCGGTCTTTAAATGCTTCATGTAGGACAGCCATTCGGAGATCAATAGAACGTATGCCCTTTTAATATCCCCGGAGATGTGTTTCATATCTGATACGGGAAGTTGTTTTGTATCCGTTCTGGAATCAAGTTCTTCAGTAAGATGGAATACCGCCCAAAGGAGATCCGTAAAGGTCTCATGTTCCAGCAGATTGGGGTTTTCGAGGAGCCTGAGCAGAAAAGCCCTTTTGCCGATAAGAAAATCCTTTAGACCCTCAAGATCGCCGTTCCCGCTGTCTATTATATATTCATAACTCTGAAGTTTTTTTCTTACGGTTGAAAATTCATTATCGGACCAATTCATAGTTATCACAAGGTTGATTCTTGTTTTTTCATAATTCATATCAAAAGAAGACAGGGATTTTAGCAATGTTGTGCCTACCTCGCTGTTGAAAGCCCCTATGACCATATTCATTTTTTTCAGCAGCGCGCGTTTCTCTCTGATCCGCAACACCTGGTCGATGATCACGGTCACCATTAAAACAGAAATCGGAACGAAGGCGAGGTCCTGGAAGAGATAGAAGAAAGTGTCTCGCG
>Ga0315278_10007366_pt1 | contig 10051 bp, 9 predicted proteins | sample YL17G06_0_MG_FD_203880 | JGI IMG/M metagenome (GOLD analysis project Ga0315278, IMG submission 203880) | Sediment microbial communities from Yellowstone Lake, YNP, Wyoming, USA - YL17G06_0 | ecosystem: Environmental > Aquatic > Freshwater > Lake > Sediment | place: USA: Wyoming | collected... | reverse complement strand
AAGAGCTGCATAGCATGATATCGCGACCCAAAGGAACGCCTTGTCGGTCGCCAGGGCAGCGCCGGAGGCCGCGAGTATCAACATGATGATGCCCATCCCCTTCTGCGCGTCGTTCGCACCGTGCGTTATCGAATAGAAGAACGAGGAGACTATCTGCAGGTGCCTGAACCAGCGGTTCGCCTTTGTCCTGCTGGTCTTCCTCATGAACCTGAGGACGAGTGCCACTATCAAGAAGCCGATTATCATGCCTAAGACCGGAGAGGCAATGATGAAAGTCACAACCTTTTCGACGCCGCCCCAATTGACAGCGTCGAGACCCATCGCCGCTCCGCCCGCACCGAGCAACCCTCCGACTAGGGCGTGGCTGCTTGAAGTTGGAATCCCCAGCCACCAGGTTATCAGATCCCAAGCAATCGCTCCAAGGAGCGCCGACAGGACCAGTTCAAGGCCGAACTGAGAGGTGACGAGGTTCTGATTAATGATTCCAGTCTGAATCATCGCCGCAACCGCGCTGCCCAGCAAGACGAATCCGAGGAAATTGGCGACAGCCGCCATTGTCACCGCCTGGACCGGCGTCAGGACTTTCGTCGCGACAATGGTCGCGATGGAATTCGCGGAGTCGTGAAACCCATTTACAAAATCGAATCCCCATGTCAGGACAATAGCCATTATAGCTAGCAAGCTAAGTCCGAACAGGTCAGCCATCTTTGAGCTCCTAATCAGAATATGAGGACGACCGGTCTTCTGGCTTTACCAAATAGAAGTCGATGCTAGCCATTGGCAGGCAGGTGACAATATATGACTATATTCAATATATAGAAACCTGTTATTACACAGAGGAACAATATAGATTTTGAGCAGAGCAGGAGAACACATAGATGTCAGAAACAAGAAAAATCCAGAAGACTGGCGGTTCGACTTTCATAGTTTCGCTACCCAAACAATGGATCTCAGATTCGAACCTGAAGAAGGGGGACGAAGTCCGGTTGGACATCAGATCCGATGGGTTGCTTTGCATATCGCCGAACGCTGGAAAGGAGTCTGAGAAACTTTCGAAGCACATGGATATCGATGAGAAGACTAACTCGAAGGCCCTGCTCCGGGAGCTCATAGGTTGCTATGTGACCGGATACGATGTGATAGAGATAAGGTCCAAGCGCAGGATTCCAACGGACATCAAGAGGACGATCCATGATTTCACCCGCCGCGTAATCGGCCCGGAAATCATAGAGGAGGGGTCAGAGCTCATAGTCATCCAGGATGTGGCGGATCATACAGACCTCTCGAGTCGGAAGATAGTGAGGCGGATGCACCTTATGGCGCGGGACATGATCGCAGAAGCGATTGAGGCGGTGAGGAACCTCGACAAGTCCCTTGCCAAGGACATCATCGAACGAGACGACGAGGTCGACAGGCTACATTGGTTCGTCGAGAAGCAGCACTCGATGACTGGGCGGAACCCTTCCTTCGCTGCGAAGATGAACACGGACCTGCTCGAATCCAACGCAATGCTCGCAGCGTCGAAGGCTCTGGAGAGGATAGCGGATCACGCGACCAGGATTGCCCATGCAGTTGAGATGCTGAAGTCGTCGAAGATTGCGGACGAGACGATGAAGGAACTAGAGGACATCGGAAAGAACGCAGTTTCGATCTTGGACAAGAGCGTGGATGCGTTCTTCAGGAAGAATTCGACCTTGGCGAATGACTGCATCGAAGAGACCTCAGGGCTGAGGGACAGGACGGGCTCGTTCCTGGAAGAGGCGATGAGGCAGAAGGGGAAGACCGCGGTCGGACTGGCCTTCATCGCGGAGAGCATCGAGAGGACCGGCGGCTACTCATCCGACATAGCGGAGATCGCGATAAACCTCGCAGAATAGACGCTTATTAAGGGATAGTCGATCTACTGACTTCCTCCGAAATCCTTCTCCTCGATGCTGTAGATGTGGAGATCCAGGCGCTTGCCCCCCATCTTCTCATAGAAGCTCATGGCATCCTCGTTCCAAGTCAGGACCGCCCACTCCAGCTCACTGCAACCCTGCTCCTTCGCCTCCTTCAGGCAGAAGTTGAACATCTCCTTGCCCACGCCCTTCTTGCGCGCATCCTCCGTCACGAAGATGTCCTCGAGGAAGAGTATGCGCCTCCCATCATATGTGGAGTAGTTATGATAATAAACGATGTAGCCTACCGGCCTATCTCCCAAATAAGCCACGAAAGCATGAAAGGGCGGATTCTTAGCCAGGGCGTCGACCTCGAGCCTGCGTTTCGCAGCATCATCCGGAGGCGTGGCATTCTCATAGTGCGCGAGCCCATCGATTAACAGGAGGAAATCCTTCACATTCCCGCGATTCACTTTCGCAATCTTGACTGCACGATTCATTCTTCCACTCGGCGGGTCATATGGTACGATGCCTTTGAATTATCGGTATGTTGAGAAAGGTTCCAGGTCAATTATAACGGAATCGCGCGCCCCTTCGGCTTCTGCTGGGTGATGCAATGCGCGGCTCCCCCTCCAATCTCGAGGTATCCTGCCTTGATTCCGACCACTTCCCTCCCAGGATAGACCGATCTGAGGATTTCGAGGGCCGGCTCATCCCCTGGGATGCCGAATATCGGCGCGACCACGCCTCCGTTCGCTATGTAATTGTTGCAGTAGTAGGGAGTCATGCGGTGGCCCTTGAAATCGAACTCCTTCGGCTGCTTTATCTTGACGATCTCTATCGATCGTCCTTTCGCGTCAGTTGACGAAAGAAGCCGGTCCATGTTCTCCCTCAGAGCGCCAGAATTGGGGTCTGAGGTGTCCTCGGTGTATGCCGCGACCGCGAGCTTCGGGCTGACGAACGATGCAATTGCATCGACATGACCATCGGTCAAGTCTCCGATCAAACCGCGCCCGAGCCAGATGACCTTCTTGGCCCCAAGATAGTTAGCGAGGTTCTTTTCGATGTCCTCCCTCGTCAGCTGGGGGTTGCGGTTGGGGTTCAGCAGGCATTGCTCGGTGGCGATGAGCGTACCCTCGCCGTCGACGGTTATCGAGCCGCCTTCGAGCACCATTGGGGCATCGTATCGTTTCATCTTGAGACGCTCGGAAAGGAAGACCGGCAATTCGTTATCATGTTCGTAGGGCGTGAACTTCCCCCAGCCGTTGAACCGGAAGTTGACGAGAGCGACTCCGCCGTCCTTGGAAGTCACGAATATCGGGCCGTTGTCCCTCGCCCAGGAATCGTCCAGTCTGAGTTCCATTACCTCGATCTTCTTTCCGAGCTTCTTGCGCGCCTCGGCCGCGACGGAAGGATCCGCGAGGACGGTGACAGGCTCGAATCGGTTCACCGCGTTTATCACTTCGGCATACGATTTCTTCGCCTTCTGGATATACCCGTGCCAGGTCTCCTCCTTGCAGGGCCAGGTTATGTAGCATCCCGCGTGGGAGGTCCATTCGGCCGGCATTGCAAGCCCATCATCGGATGGTGTCCGCGGTTTTGTCATTTCAATCACCTTTCATCGACTTATCTCTTGTAAGAACGTCATAGGTATCAGGTCTCCGCGTATCGAGGAATCCGAAGAATCCCCTCGCCTTTGAGATCTGAGACAGGTCCAGGCTGGCATAGACGATTCCAGGCTTCACTAGGGAGGCGCGTTTCATGACATTCCCCCAAGGATCCGACACGAAGCTCCCGCCGTAGAATTTTATGATCTCCTCCTGCCCGACGCGGTTCACGGCGGCGACGAACACCCTGTTCATGATCGCCTGCGCCGTCATCACGTGCTCCCAGGACGGGCGCGAATCGTAATCCGGCTCCACGATCTCAGAGCCAATGGCGCTGGGGTACACGATCAACTGCGCCCCTTTCAATGCCAATGTCCTTGAGAACTCCGGGAACCACTGGTCCCAGCAGATTCCCAGACCGATCTTAACCCCGTCCAGGTCGGCAACGGTGTATCCCCGGTCGCCCGGCTTGAAATAACGGTCCTCGCGATAGCCGACTCCGTCCGGTATGTGCAGCTTCCGATAGTGAGCGATGACTTTGCCCTTCTTGTCGATGAGCACTTCGGAGTTAAAGCAGGAGCCTTCGTCAAGGATTTCGACATAGGAGACCACAGTGGCGATCGATTCCTCCTTCGATGCTCTCTTGAATTGTTCGATAAGAGGTCCGTGGTCTGGCAACCGAGCCTTGACGGACCTCACATCTTCGAACTGACCGACATATCGGTTCGTGAACAGCTCAGGGAGGATGCAGAGGTCCGCGTTTCTTTTCGCCGCCGCCCCTATCGCGCGCTTGGCTGAAGCGATGTTGGGCTTTGCATCAGGCGACATCGCCAGTTGAGCGAGCGCGATTCTGAATATTTCGGGTTTGCCCATTGTCTTTCCTGTGCCATGAATCGCAAGACCAGTACTAATCTCTTTAGAATTTTCATTCCATTGATTGATCCAATTGTATCCACGTTGTCTAAGAAATGAAGTGTCTATCAGAGCATGGATCTGACAATCAGATCCGTGATGTCCAGCACTTTCAATCTGTCGCCTTTCGCCCTTGCCGCGTCCGAAAGAGTCTGTTCGCAGAAGGGGCACGATGTGATGATCATGGATGTGCCCGTCGCGATTGCATCATCAATACGCTGGCCTGCAATCTTGCCGACCAGATCCCGATCGAGCGTCTTCAGGCCTCCTCCAGCGCCGCAGCATCTTGATTTCTCCCTTGCGCGTTCCATCTCGACCAACTTTATACCGGGCAGGTTCGCCAGTATCTTTCTCGGCCAGTCATACATCCCTGTGTGCCTGCCGAGGTGGCAGGGGTCGTGATAGGTCACCGTCAGAGCTTCCGCATCTTTCTTCAATGGGATCAGGCCCTTCTCGATCATCTCTGCGAGAAGCTGCGTGACATGCACTACGGGCAGCTTCTCCCCTGTAAGCTTCGGGTAGTCCTGGAAGAGCATCTTGTAGCATCCGGCGCATGCAGTGACAATCTTCTTTGCACCTGTTTTCTTGAACAGCTTCACATTCTCGATCGCGAGCGCCTTTGCCTTTTCCTTCTCCCCCAATCTCAGAAGCGTCGAGCCGCAGCACTTCTCGTCCTTCCCCAGGATGCCCATCTTCAGGCCCGCGGTTTCGAATATCTTGGCCAGGTTGTTGGCGACCACGTTGATTTCTGGGTCGTACGAAGCTGTGCAGCCCACATAGTAAAGCAGATCTACCTGCTCCTTTGTCGCGTCCAGTATGTTCGCGTGCCTCTTCGCCCAGCGCGCCCTCTGCGTGCGAGGCTGCATCCATGGATTGTCGTAGTTCTCGATGCTCTTTATCAGCGACAGGTGGGGTTCCATCGGGCCCAGGCCGTTTGCGACCATCTCCTCCCGCAGCGATTCCCACATCTCGATCGTCCTGAGGGACAGGGGGCACGCTTCGCCGCACATCCCGCAGATCGAGCACTCGTAGATGCTCTTCGCCAGATCCGAAGTCATCCGGTCCAGCTTCTCTTCCCCGGTGATCGCCCTTCTAATCGGATTACTTTGGGTCCTGATCACTTTCTTTATCGCCCGGATCTTTCCCCGAGGAGTCCTCTCCTCTTTCTCCTCGGCCTCTCCGCCGGTCGGGCAGTAGATGGAACACTCACCGCACCGCGAGCAAGCGTCGAACTCGACGAGGCTGCTGACCGGGACCTTTGAGAGGTCCAGCTTCTTCTTAGCGGGCAGAGGCTTTCTCCCTCCTTCGGATTATCTCGTCTATCTGGTTAGCCAGAGGTGCAGCGAAAAGATGGAACAATTTACTGAAGGGGATGTATGCGATCAGCGCGAGGCTCGCGATGGCATGTATGAACCAAAGCTGCGAGTATGTGGCGCTCGAGACCGCCGGAAGGAAGCTTGCGAAGAACGCTCCTACGAATGAGTACGCGTCAGGCGAGGCATGGCTCGGAAGGTTGCTGGTCATCCCGATCCCTTCCTGCACGAAGCCGCCGACAATGACGATCAGCAGCAGGACGATCGCCAGGAAGTCCTCCTGCCCGGTCATCACCTGCTTCGGCCTGAAGACGAACCTCCTTACGGTCGCCCCGATTAGGCCTATGAGCACCATTAGGCCGAACAGCTCGAATCCGAAGTCCCTTATCCAGAGCTTCCCCCAGCCGTTCGGGTCGATGAACGCATCGATGTTGAATATCTCAAGCGCCGCTGTCGCAATCAGATCGAGGATAAACATGCCGATGAATCCGAAGAGGATCATCGCATGCATGAACCATCGCATCTTGCTGATCCTCCACAGCTTCCTGAGGATCAGCGAGTCGACGACGAACACCTTCAGGTGCCTTCCGAAATCTCTGCTGAATATCGCCTTAGCAAGCTTGCCCATGGATAACAGGAGCTTCCTACTCCTCGAGAGGCTGAGGTCGTCGTCGGCAATCTTTCCCTCCATCCAGATCATCGCATTGTAGAACAGCCCTACAATGAGGATCACGACGGTCGCGACCGCCATTACGGCGAAAATCCTGACGTAATAATCGCTGACGCCTGATTCCCTGATGTATGTGTTCTCGAACGGAAGGGACAGGATAATGAACGACACGATGAACAATAGAGCAACCAGACCGATGTACAGGCCCAGCCTGTCGACCAGATAGCTCTTTTTCACTGGAGATTGGCTCGATCCCTGGGTGTTCATATCCGCTCCCCGGACTATTCACAGGCTGTGAGCAGCAATTCGGCGATGTCCATTACTCTCATCTTGCTCCCAAGGGAGTTGGCGGCCTCCTTGAGATTCTGTTCGCAGAAGGGGCATGACGACACCAGTATCTCCGCTCCCGTCTCCTCAGCTTCGACCACGCGACGCTTCGCTATCTCCAGAGAGATCTGGGGATTTGCCGTCTTGACCCCGGCGCCGGCTCCGCAGCACCTTGAATGCTCCCGGCTGTTCTTCATCTCGACGAGCTTCACGCCCGGGATGGAAGTTATGACTTTCCTTGGAGGATCGTAGACCTTCGAATGCCTACCTAAGTGACAAGGGTCGTGATAAGTTACTTTTGCATTGAGTGCGTGCGGTTTCAATCTTCCCGAATCCAGCAGTTCCGAGAGCAGCTGTGACAGATGGACTACGGCTGGCGATCCCTCTTCGGAGGGATAATCCTGGCTCATTGTCTTGAAGCAGCCCGCGCAAGAGGTCACGACCTGCTCGTATCCGGCGAGCTTCTTCGCGTTCTCCTTGGACAACTCCTCGAAGAGCTTTCGGTCCCCGAGCCTCAATGCCGTCGAACCGCAGCACAGCTCATCCTTGCCGAGCAGCGAGAAATCCACCCCAGCTTTCATCAGGAGCTTTGCTGCTGCGACGGGAACTGCGGTGATGTCTGGAGACAATGAGAATGTGCATCCCGCGAAGTACAACGACTTCCCTTTTTCAACTTTGGATGCTTTGATCTGCCGAGCCCAGCGCTCCCTTGCGGATTTTGGCTGCATCCATGGATTCCCGTAGTTCTTCAGGCTCGCGATGAGTGCCGCATGCTCAGGCAATGGACCCATTCCTCTGGAAAAGAGGTCTTGTCTGATGTGCTCGTATATTTCTGCATTCGGAATCCTTGCAAGGCAACTCTCTTCATCAAGGCGGCAGAGCAGACACGAGTATACCGCTCTCGCCATCCTCTGGTCCGGCTCGATCTTCCCTTTCAAGTACGCCAAAATAATCGCGTTTCTGCCCCGTGCAGAGACCTGCTCCTCCAGCATCGTCGCATAGATTGGGCATCCATCCTTGCAGCATCCGCAGTAGCATCGGCTGCAGGCTTCTAGCGCTTCGATGTACTTCGATTCGGCCGAATTTGACGACATCGTCATCACTCCATCATTGTTTGGAACCCTTCTCTAACCCCTCAAAGAGGACGCGAAGTATCACGGATGCTTCCAGATCTAAATCTACGCTCGACCTATCCAATGACCATTGAATGAGGATTCCGTCGGTTGCTCCTACCAGGAAGGTGGCGAAGGTCATCGGATCCACGTTCTTGAATTGCCCCTTCTTGATTCCCTCCGAGATGATGCCGGCGATAATCGCCCGTTCACCGGCATAACTGTCAATCACTTTTTTCCTCATTCTAGATTGCAGGACTAGTGGTCCTTCCAGGAAGGTCATCATGAAATCGAAGATCATCGGGTTCTTATGACAGAATTCGAATGTGTTCTTTATCAGAGACTCCAATTTTAGCTTCGGATCGGAGATCTTGGAAATCGGCTGGGTGACTTTCTTGTCCCACTGCTCTGACGAATAGTTGTCAACCGCATTATAGAGCGAAAGCTTATCCTTGAAATGCCAGTAGATTGCGCCTTTCGTGATTCCAACCTTCTCGGCAATCGCATCTATTGACGTTCCGTTGTAGCCTTTCTTTGAGAATAGCTCGAGAGCTGCCTTCAGGATGTTTTCGGAATTCTGACTGCTTGCCTTGGCTCGTGACATATGACCCACTGACTAACCATAGATAATGATACTAGTACAAATAACGTTCAGAGCACATACTAATCGGTCAGTATGCTTAAATATAAAAGTAATCCTTAACCAGATGGGTAGCGAAAATGGATTCGAATATTCGCGAGATAGTCAAAAAATCCCTAATTGAGGCACTCAGCGAAAATAAGGTCCTTTTCAGCGATTCAGATCTGCAGGTCTACCGATCTGAATCATTCAGCCGATTGATGAGCGAACACGAAAAGGGCCGATCTTCTCCGGACTTCGCGGTCCTTCCTGAGACAGCTGCAGATGTGCAGGCAATCGTAAAAATCGCCTCAGAGTTTGAAATTCCACTCATCCCGAAAGGTGGAGGATCCAATCTAGTCGGCATGCTGGTTCCAGTTATCGGTGGAATTGTTGTCGATACGATCAAAATGAAGAAGATAATCGAGATAAGCGTCCCGAACCTATCCGTGACCGTCCAACCCGGGATAACCTTGAAGGAACTGGATGAAGAGCTATCCAAGCACGGATTGGCGCTCAACCAGCTCCAGGGGTCCTACAAGGTCGCCACGATAGGTGGATCGATCTCAACATCGGGATTTCCTAGGAAGCACAACAAATACGGCGCGATATCGGACAGGGTGATGTCGCTCGAGGTCGTTTTGGCGGACGGAAGAATACTCCGGACTGGCCCGAAGGTTCTCTACACTTCGACCGGGTATCGACTGCACCAGCTCTTCATCGGGGCGGAGGGTACGCTCGGCGTGATAACGGAGGCCACGCTGAGGGTCGAGCCGCTGCCGGAAGCAGGAGCGACCATCATGGCATACTATGATGATTTCGCGAAAGCATTCGAGGCAGCCAACAGGATCAAAACATCAGGTGTTATGAACATAGGGTTGGAGGCTTTCGACCTTCCGAAGGGATGGAAATATGAGGTGCCTGCTGGAAAACACGGAGTTGTTCTCGCTGATCTCGAGGGGACGAAGGGGGAAGTGGAGGCGGAAAAGGAATTTATAACCAGGATTATCCTTGAGAATGGCGGGATACTTTCCGATCCAAAAGATGCAGAGTCCTATTCCGTTGGCTATGAGATGATATGGTGCGGACTCCGGGCAATGATCAACCAGAGAAGGGATTATCTTTGCTCCTTCATCCCGGCCGATCGAGTATTGGAGTTCTACGACAAGATCTGGGGTGAGATCTTGCCGAAATATGACATAGAGCCTGCTCCATCTGGAGACAAATGCAGTCTGGACATCGGCAGATATGAAATGGCCTATGGTACGTTCGTGATTCCAGATGATGATCAATGGCATGAGAAATATTCGGGCGCAATGAAGGAGCTTGCAGAACTCACAGTCTCGCTCGGAGGATCTATTGCGGCCTGCATGGGCGTGGGACTGAAATACAACAATTTCATGCCAATGGAGTATTCTGAGACGGCGCTGGATACGATGAGAGGGATAAAGAAGGTGCTAGACCCAAAGAACATCATGAACCCGATGAAGAAGCTCCCCGACTTAGAACCTCTATCCGCATTGAAAAAGAAATAACCAGGGCTTCCATATTGATGGAAGCATATCTCGGCTCCTGCGGTTAAGGGAGCATATATTGGCTTAGGCATCGAGGGCG
>Ga0315278_10007365_pt1 | contig 10052 bp, 5 predicted proteins | sample YL17G06_0_MG_FD_203880 | JGI IMG/M metagenome (GOLD analysis project Ga0315278, IMG submission 203880) | Sediment microbial communities from Yellowstone Lake, YNP, Wyoming, USA - YL17G06_0 | ecosystem: Environmental > Aquatic > Freshwater > Lake > Sediment | place: USA: Wyoming | collected... | reverse complement strand
TAAAATAATCACTTATGCTATATAATTTATCTACTCCCATTTCTTTAAGTATTTCATAACTTTTATACCGGAGGTAAGGCGCTAAGTTCTGACCTCTGTACGACTCCAGGGTATACATGAACCAAAGGTAAGCTTCATTACTTTTCAGATGTATTAATGTGGATTTATAGTTTAATTCACTAAAATTTATCCACATGAATGCAGCTATTTCTCCATTATGTTTTATCCCTATACACTTTTCACCGGCATTTAGCATCGTAAGCAATTTCTCTTCAGAAAAACTGGCATAATTTATTGCGCCTAATATTTTCATATCCTCATACTTAAGCAGCTCACATGAATAATCTGCATCGGTACCTTTTATCTGAGGAACATCGGTGACATTAATTCCCTCCTGAAACAAATAATAAGGAGAAAACTCAATTCCAATTTTAATTAACTGGTATCTGATGGATTGAAAAGTCAGGCCATAACGAACTTTAATCAGAATTTTTTTAAATAGTGAGACCTGATTTTTTTTTTGTGTTTTACTGTTCATGGTTTTCAGGTTTTTGGAATAGCACGACCATATTTGCCGTTGCCACTCCCGAGATTCATTTTTTGCCTGAATTCTTCCGATGTCATCAATTTTCTTCCGTTTGCTTCTGCAAGAACATGAATTCTTTTAATTAAATCGGAATTACTGGCTAAGGTTGTTCTTGCGGAATTGTACCAGATATTATCCTCAAGGCCAACTCTCACTCCTCCACCGATTGCAATTGAAACTGAGTTCATAATCAATTGTTGGTCGCCTATCCCTGCAAGGCTCCAAATGGAATTCTCCGGTAAATCGCGGATCATAATTCCGGCATGTAATAAATCAGCCTGGGCACAAGCGATATTCCCTAATAAAAGATTAAAATAACAGGGAGGATCCAACAATCCTTTTTTTATAAGATATTTTGCATAATTAATCATACCTGCGTCAAATGCTTCCAGCTCAGGCACTATACCCAGATTCTTCATTTTATTTGCTAAATCCTGAATCATATCAGGGGAATTAACACTGGCAATTTTATTAAAATTCAAGGAACTAAGAGTAAGACTTCCCATATCGGGTTTTAAAAAACCTTCTAATTCCAAAGCTTCAGAGCGTTCTTCAAATTTACTGAACATTCTTCCGCTCAGGGAAACACAGATGACCAGATAAGGAGCAAATTTTCTTACACCTTCAATTATTGAGCCATAAACATCTTTCTTATAAGTTGGATTTTCAGTAAGCGTATCTCTGGCATGAAGATGTACTTTTGTTATTCCAAGTTCCCATGCAGAATGGATATCTTCAATTATTTCAGAAACGCTTATGGGTATATGAGGGGTCAGACTTTTGGTTGGGATCAATCCAGTCGGTGTAAAATCGATAATTAAATTTTCTTCCATTTTTTTGGAATTTATATGCTTTTAGTAAAGATAATACATAATTTGTATAATGAGAAATCAGATTGGAAAGTTGACTGGTCCCGCCTTAGCCCGAAGAAGATTTAGCAATGTCTCGTCATGGAAAAACCTTACACATTTCATTACAGCAAGACAATATATTAGTTGATATGAAATACTTAAAATTTGATTACCTCATTTTATCTATTTTGGGAGTTGATTTCAGAAGCATCAATCGCACTCCATAACTAAACCGTTTACATCGTTTTCCATTCTCCCGTCACATCTTTGGAAGGGCTTTCTGGTTTTATCCAATTCCATCAGGTCTATATCAGTGCCAAAGTAAATACTGGAATTATGGCAATTTGGATGTTAAAAGAAATATTCAATAACTAGTTTATCCTGAGGGTATAAAGCTGGATAATAGAAATAGGCAACATCTAATCCATAGAGTCAATTCACTGGTTTCCTCAAAGCTTGATTTTATGAGAAATTCAAGAGGTAGAAAAAAGGAACTCCCCATCAAAAATGATGAGGGTGGCGAGAGGATTTTATTTGGCTTGTATTAAACTCTTTCATAACTTTATAGAAATTAACGACTAACATGCCAAGCCTTATCCCCGGTTACGAATACGATATTTTCATCAGTTATCGACAGAAAGATAACAAAGGCGACAGGTGGGTGAGTGAGTTTGTTGATGCTTTAAAGGCGGAACTTGAATCGACCTTTAAAGAAGAAGTAAGTGTTTATTTTGATATTAATCCTCATGATGGTCTTTTGGAGACACACGATGTTGATGATTCACTGAAAGATAAACTTAAATGCCTGGTGTTTATTCCTATCATATCACGAACATTCTGTGACCCAAAATCATTTGCATGGGAGCATGAGTTTAAAGCATTTGTGGAACTTGCTTCCCAGGATCAGTTCGGGTTGAAAGTAAAACTTCCTAACGGGAATGTGGCAAGCAGGGTGCAGCCTATTCGGATTTACGATCTGGATAGCGCTGACATTAAGCTATGCGAATCGGTTTTGGGAGGAGTGCTTCGTAGTGTGGACTTTATCTATAAATCGGCAGGTATCAACAGACCGTTGCTGTCAAAAGAAGAAAATCCGCAGGACAATCTGAATCACACAAATTACAGAGATCAGATAAATAAAGTCGCTAATTCAATTAAAGAGATTATTACCGCTTTAGGACAACATGAACAAAAGGCCGAGGAGGTTACAAAGGAAGCTTTTAGACTATTATCTGTTCCAAGGAAAAGCAATAAAACAAAAATCATTGCAGGATCAATTGTTGCTTTGACATTGATAGTGCTTTGTTGTTTATTTATCCCAAAACTGTTTATATCAAAAGAAAAGCTTGAAAAATCAATCGCTGTACTGCCATTCAGGAATCTGAGCAATGATACAACCCAGTTATACTTCAGTGATGGAATTGTGGAAGCAATCTTAAATTATCTTTCCAAAGTGGGTGAATTAAAAGTGATATCCAGCACATCAACCAAGAGATACAGGGATACTGAACTTTCTATCAAAGAGATAGCAAGAGAGCTGGGTGTTGCTTCAATTCTTGAAGGCAGCGTGCAAAAAAGTGGGAACAATGTACGGATAACTGCTCAGCTTATTGAAGCAAAAACAGATATGCATTTATGGTCCGAAATATATGATAAAGATATTTCGGATATTTTCGCAATTCAATCAGAAGTGGCTCAAAATGTAGCAAAGGAGTTAAAGGCAACATTGACATCTGTAGAAAAGGAACAGATCAATATATATCAGACACTGAATCCTGATGCATATAGTTTATACCTGCAAGGTCGTTTTAACATAGAAAATAGGACAGAAGACGGATTCAGAAAAAGCATCGAATATTTTGAAAAAGCAATATCCGCAGATCCTGATTATGCTCTTGCATATGCAGGGTTGGCAGATGCTTATTTTCTCCTTCCATGGTACAGCCAGATGCCATGGAAAGAAGGTTATGCAAAATCAAAAGAATATGTAAATAAGGCTCTTGGAATAGATAAGAATCTGGCAGAAGCACACACAGTCCTTGGTACGCTTTTATGCTGGAATGACTGGAAATGGGAGGAAGCCCGTAAAGAATTACAACTTGCTGGTGAACTAAGTCCAAACTTTATACCGGCTCATTCGTACTATTCCGAGTTACTGGATATTTTAAGAGAAAACTCTGAGGCTCGTAAACAGATAAATATTACTTTGGAACTTGATCCATTTTTTCCGATGATGCATTCGCTAAGTGGCGCTTATTATTTTAAGGAAAGTAAATACAGAGAATCACTGGATGAATACAAAGTGTTACAAGAACTTAATCCAGGTAGTAATTACGCCCTGGGACTTTTTTATAATTATATAAAACTGGATGAAGATTTAAAAGCAGTTGAGGCACTTCAGAAAGTGTTGCTGAGGGATACACTTACTGCAAAAAATGCAACACTTGCGAAAAGCATATATGAAAAATCAGGAATAAACGGTGTATTGAACTGGCTGGTTGAATTGGCTCTTAATAGATCAGTGCCTGATCCGTACGAATTAGCAACGAGATATGCAAGTATTGGTAAGAAGGAAGAAGCATTATACTGGCTTGAGAAATATTTTGACACCCAGCCAGTAGATCTTCCCCGAATCAATAACCGTCCACAACTTGAAATCCTGCGGTCAGAACCAAGATTCCAGGCTATGATTAAAAAATTGGGATTATCGGATTATCAAACCCCTAAGTGAATAAAGATCGGTCACGATTTATTCCTGAGCTTAAATCCACATTCGCCCTCGATAGCTTTGGCGTAGGAAGGCTTTTCATTTATCGTAAATATTCTCGCTAAATCTTCTTCGGGTTATTTTGGACTTAGTCCGATGGGAAACTTGTAAAGGATCCGGAATAATTTTATAAAAAGCCATTTTATAGTTAATTTTAACAGATATAAGATTATTATCTAATTTTAATGAGATGAAAAAACAGGTATTTCTTCTTTTGTTAACCTCTTTAATATTCACTTTCTCATCTGCAAATGCACAATCCAGACATTTCAAAAATCGGCAGCCAGAATTATGTGTTTATGCAAATGCACAATCCAGACATTTCAAAAAGCCCCAGCCAAAATTAGGTGCAGGTGTCAAAGCCGGGCTCAATTATACCAGCCAGTACACCAGTTCAGCCAGCACTGTCGATTTTAAAAATATCATTGGGATTAATGTTGGTGCTTACTGTAATTATTTTCTTCTGTATTTTCTGGCCATCCAGCCTGAGTTAATGTTATCCGGTAGAGGATCCCATTGGAAGAATCAATATTATAATGCTAAAGATGTTCTGACCTATATCGATTTGCCAATATTGATAAAGTATCAGCCTGTCAAACTGTTCAATATTCACGCAGGCCCTCAGTTTGGTTACCTGGTAAGTGCAATGCAGACAGATTTTGGGAATAATCTAAAAACTAATATAATGGATTATTATTACAAGTTTGATCTTGGCCTTGCCTTCGGTGTTGAAGCAAACTTCCCTCTCAATTTTAACCTGACAGTAAGGTATGTTCTGGGATTAAATACTGCAACTACAGGTTCACAATATACTGAAGCCTGGAAAAATAAATTTTTACAGATATCACTTGTTTACAGATTATTGGGCAGATGATGTCAGAAGGAAATTGTACTCGCAAGGTTCAGAAACATTATCTGATCCAGTACAAAAGTCCGCCCTGAAATTTGGCAATAAAATAATCTGTAAGTTATTAATATACAGGTTATTGTGATTTGGATTAGTAGTGGAGGCAGGTTTTGAACCTCCGCCCTTTGGTCCCGGAATATTATCAGGCAGGATTGTCTTTTGTCTTAAAATGCGGGAGTAATTCGCTTTGCTCATTGATCCCTTAGCTCCAGTCCTGCAAATAGAAAACAACCACCATGCTGTGCATGGTTTTTTCGTTTTTATTCATTCCTTTTGAAAGCAAGCTTTCAACGGTATTCATAAAAACAAAAACCCCTTGCGGGGTGGTTGTTTTCTGCTTGATCGTGGAGCTGGCGGGAGTCGAACCCGCGTCCAAACATGGAAATCATACGCTTTCTACATGCTTATTTCTGCTTGATTTTCGTGACCAGTCAGCTGCAGAACAACCTAACCAGCCCTTATTTCCTGTTTGTTTCGCCATCGGGTCGGAACAACCTTCAGACTAGCCCCGGATTGCGTGCGTCTCCGTATCGGGTTGGATCAGGGCCTGACCGCCCGGGAAACGTCTCGTCCCAACACATGTGCCGGGAGAATCCCGCTTTCGCGGGAAAGTGCCTAAGCTACTGTTATTCGCTTATGCCGCGAGAGCGTAATTGTTTTCGCCTTTTATTGTTTTGTGACTCTGTATAAGTGACGCGCCACCACACACTGCATGCTTACATAACACCTCTCATGCTGTCAAAACCATGTCAGCCCCGGTGATATATGCCGCAAAGATACTGAAAAAAGTTCGGAGTGCCTATAGTGCCTAGAGTGCCTAAAGTACTTTGAATAGCTTTATTCATTTTTTTAGAACTCCAGGCACTTCAGACTTTAGACCCTCCAAACTATTTTTTTGTATCTTCACATCTCTATCAGTAATGTAATTGCAGCTTTGGGAAAGACATTAAGAGTCGGAATACTCCGGGAAACCAAAAACCCTCCCGACAGAAGGGTGCCTCTGACACCGCCTCAGATTGTAGCTCTTGAGGAGTTCTATCCTGATGTTGAATTCTTTGTACAACCAAGCGATTACAGGTGCTATTCAAATGAAGAATATGAGTATCTCGACATCCCTCTTAAAGAGGATCTTCGCGATTGTGACATCCTCATGGGTGTAAAAGAGATCGATAAACGGACCTTTATCCCCAGGAAAACATATCTCTTCTTTGCCCATGTTGCCAAGAAACAGCCTCACAACCTGGAGATGTTCAGGGCGATGGCTGAAAAAAAACTCAGCCTTATCGATTTTGAGTACCTTACAACAGACAAAGGGCAGAGAGTAGTCGCATTCGGTCGTCATGCAGGCATTGTCGGGGCATATAACGGGCTTAGAGCCAGGGGAATTAAAACAAACAGGTTTAAACTTAAACCTGCATACCAATGTCACGATCTTGAGGAGATGTGGGCAGGTTTAAGACTTATAGAACTTAAACCGGGATTGAAAATTCTCATTACAGGCGATGGCCGTGTTTCTCATGGAGCCATGGAAACACTAGGTATAGCCAATGTGGTACAGGTGTCACCGGATGATTACCTGAACAGAGATTTTGAGGTGCCTGTTTTTTGCCAGATAGGACCGGAGTATTATACCCGTCATAAAAAAGGCCAGAAATTCAGTTTCAGCCATTTTACTAAGTTTCCACAGGAATATGAATCGACATTCCTGCCTTATACAAAAGTAACTGATATCCTGATAACAGGTCATTACTGGGACCCGAGATCTCCTGTCTTCTTTACAAGAGAGGATATGAAGAGACCTGATTTCCGGATATCTGTGATAGCCGATATCAGCTGCGATATAAATGGACCAATACCATCAACTCTTCGGGCAACAACAATATCTGACCCCTTCTATGCCTATAATCCATTTCTGGAAATTGAAGAGCCCGCCTTCTCGAAGTCAACTAATATCACTGTTATGTCAATTGATAATCTGCCGGGCGAGCTTCCGCGTGATGCCTCTCTTGAATTTGGTAAGATGCTAATGAGTAATGCATTACATGATCTCTTAACAGATATCCCAAGCCCAATGATCGAAAGAGCAGCTATAATCAGAGATGGGGAACTCACCTCCCTTTACAATTACCTTAATGATTATCTGAATGGCAAATAGATTTTATGTTGCTGGTTACTTGTTGCTGGTTGCTTGTTCCTTTATGTTTAGCATCCAGCAGCCAGCTCCTTGCTTCCCCAATGTAAAATCATTTTCACATGAATAAAGTCAATCCAGTATTATTCGTCATAATTATTTCAGTACTTCTTTTCTCCTGTGAAAGGAAAGCTGAAAATCAGACCGGTAATCTGAAATTATGGTATAAACAGCTGGCAACAGTTTGGGAAGAAGCATTGCCTGTAGGTAACGGGCGGATCGGAGCAATGGTGTTCGGAAATCCGGTACATGAAAGGATTCAGCTTAACGAAGAGAGTATCTGGGCAGGAAGCAGGATCAATAACAATAACAAAAATGCACTCAAAACACTTCCTGATCTTCAGAAGGCTTTGTTTAACGGCAAATATAAAGATGCACTGAAGATGGCAGATGACAATTTTCTTGGTACTCCTCCGGGAATAAGGTCTTATCAGCCATTAGGGGATCTGTATATTGACTATAAATGGAACAGTGAACCGTCGGGTTTCAGAAGAGAGCTGGACCTTAAAACCGGAATTGCATCTACTTTTTTTACTGTTGACGGAAAGCAGTTTATACAGGAGGTTTTTGCTTCAGCTCCTGATAATATTATTGTAATCCATATTAAATCTGCCGGAGGAGGCCTCATTAATGCCTCCTTCAGACTTAATCGTGAACGAGATGCTGTTGTGAGTGCAAAAGACAACAGGACATTGCAGATGAAGGGTCAGATCATTGACAGGGATGACCCGAAATCTGGTCCGGGCGGTGAACACATGAAGTTTGCAGGTGAAATGAGGATTTCTGCCGATGGATCGGCTGGTTCAGAAAATGATGTTCTCACTGTTAAAAATGCAAAAGAAATAACTCTTCGTCTCACTGCCGCCACGGATTATAATATTAATCTTCTTGATTATGACAGGTCTGTGGAGCCTGCTGAAGTCTGTGAAGACATCCTCGACAGAACTGAAAATATGAAGTACAGTAAACTCAGGAAAAACCATTTGTATGAATATCAGGATATGTTTGAACGTGTCAGCCTGTCCTTTGGAATCGACTCGCTTTCATCGAAACCTGTTGATGAACGTCTGACTCAGGTTAAGAATGGTGGTGAAGATAATGGCCTTATAGCTTTATATTTCCAGTACGGACGTTATCTTCTTATGAGCTCCTCGCGTTTTCCTGCAAAACTACCTGCCAATCTTCAGGGGATATGGAACCAGGATATGAACGCACCGTGGAATTCCGATTTTCATACGAATATTAACCTTCAGATGAATTACTGGCCGGCAGAGGTTTGTAACCTTTCAGAAACTACAGAATCACTTATATCGTTCCTTGAAAAACTTACATTGCCTGGCACTGTAACTGCGAGGGAGATGTATGGTACAAACGGCTGGGTATTTCATCATCTTACTGATCCGTTTGGAAGGACCGGCGTTGCTGACGGTGTATGGGGCATTACACCTATGAACGGCCCATGGATGACATTCCCGGTTTATGAACATTTTTTATTCACAGGCGATACCTCATTTCTTCGTAACACTGCTTATCCACTCATGAAAGGTTCTGCCGAATTTGTACTTGGATTCCTTGTAGAAGCACCTGAAGGTTTTTTGGTTACAAACCCATCGCATTCTCCTGAAAATAATTTCAAAGATGATGTAACAGGTGAGATTTCCGCACTTACCTATGCTGCAACAACAGATATAGAGATAATTACTGCCCTTTTCAACAATTGTATAGAAGCTTCGGCAATACTTGGGACAGACAGTGATTTTGCTTCAAAACTGCGAGCAGCGGTTAAACGTTTCCCTCCCGTAAGGATCAATTCAAAGGGTGTCATTCAGGAGTGGATAAAAGACTTTGATGAGCCTGAACCGGGACACCGTCACATGTCGCATCTTCTCGGGCTATATCCACTGGCACAGTTTACCCCGGAAACACCTGACCTTTTTAAGGCCGCACGGGCAACCATAGAACGACGCTTATACTTCGGAGGCGGGCATACAGGATGGAGCAGAGCCTGGATAATCAACTTTTTCGCGCGTCTTCAGGATGGTGAAAAAGCTTACAGTAACATTCTGGACCTGCTGCGGAAATCAACGCTGAAAAACCTTTTTGATACTCATCCTCCTTTCCAGATCGATGGCAACTTCGGCGGTACTGCCGGAATAGCAGAGATGCTTATCCAGTCTCACAACGGAATTATCAGGTTGCTTCCTGCAATACCTAAGGAATGGAAAGACGGAGAGGCAAAAGGTCTCTGTGCAAGAGGAGGCTTTGTTGTAGATATGAAATGGAAGAATGGCAAACTTGCAGAGGCAAAAGTATTCTCTGAAAAGGAAGCCAAATGTTCATTAATGTATAATGAAAACATTCAGATGATTAGCCTGAAAGCCGGACAGTCGAAGATATTATCAATAATGAAATGAATATTATTTCAATCGGACCCGCACATCCATACAGAGGCGGAATAGCTTCGTTTAACGACCGTCTTACCCGCGAATTTTCAGTGGAAGGGCATTCTGCCAGAATAATCACTTTCCGGTTGCAGTATCCGAAATTGCTGTTCCCCGGTAAGACTCAGTATACAGACGGTCCTCCTCCTGAAGGTGTGAAGATTGAACGCAGGTTAAATTCTGTTAATCCTTTAAACTGGATTTTAACTGGTCTGAAGATAAAAAAAGAATCCCCTGATATTCTGCTGATAAGGTTTTGGCTGCCATTCATGGGCCCATGTCTCGGTACAGTGGCAAGGATAGCTCGGG
>Ga0315278_10007364_pt1 | contig 10052 bp, 10 predicted proteins | sample YL17G06_0_MG_FD_203880 | JGI IMG/M metagenome (GOLD analysis project Ga0315278, IMG submission 203880) | Sediment microbial communities from Yellowstone Lake, YNP, Wyoming, USA - YL17G06_0 | ecosystem: Environmental > Aquatic > Freshwater > Lake > Sediment | place: USA: Wyoming | collected... | reverse complement strand
GGCTCGGTAGGGGGGCGGTTGTTGAGGCCGGACTGTGTCGGCGGCTCAGGGTCACGCGGCCCGAACAATCCGCATCCCGGAATCGAGAAGAAAACACAGCACAGGAGGGGGAACAGAGATATGCAGTCCGGACGGGTCACAGGACGATGCGTCCCTCCAGCGCTCTCGACAGCGTTGCTTCATCGGCGAATTCCAGATTTCCACCCACGGGAATGCCCCGTGCGAGGCGGCTCACCTTGACACCAAGGGGTTTCACAAGCCGGGTCAGATAGATGGTGGTGGCTTCACCTTCCACCGTCGGGTTCAGTGCGAGAATCACTTCCACGACACTTCCCGGGAGCCTCACGAGCAGTTCCCGCGCCTTCAGTTCGTCGGGCCCGATACCGTCCAGGGGCGAGAGTGCTCCGCCCAACACATGATACAGTCCCCGGAAGTCATTGGTTTTTTCGATGGCGATCACATCGCTCGGTTCTTCAACGACGCAGATAATCTGGGGATCACGTTTCGGACTTGCGCAGATCGTGCAGGGGTCAACTTCAGTGATGTTGCAGCAAACAGAGCAGGAGCGGATCCGGTCTTTCACGTTCACCAGTGCGCGTGCCATGGCGACCACCTCTTCCCGGGGTTGTTTGAGCACAAACAAGGCAAGGCGGAGCGCGGTCTTGCGGCCGATGCCGGGAAGACGGGAGAAGTGTTCAATCAGCTGTTGGAGGGTTTCCGAAGTGTACAGCATAATCCGGCGGAATGTTCTAGAAACCCGGGATGTTCAGTCCGGGGATGTTGGGCATCATGCCGCTCGTCACTTTCGACATCTCTTCCTGGGCTGTCCGTGAGGATTCTTCGAGAGCCTTGTTGGTTGCGGCGAGAACCAGATCCTCAAGCATTGCCACGTCGTCCGGGTTCACCACCTCTTTTTCGATGGCGATGCTGACGATGTGCTGCTTGCCGTTTGCAGTCACTTTGACCATCCCCCCGCCGGCCTCCCCGACCACGGTCTTCCGCTCCAGTTCCTCCTGCACCTGGGCCATCCGTTCCTGCATTTTCTGAATCTGTTTCATCATTCCTGCCATGTTCGGAGCGCCCATCGAGTCCCTTTCTGGTATCAAGTGCCAAAAAATATACCTGAATGGGGGCCGAAAGTCAAATTTGACTTTCGGGCGAAAATCCGTTACATTTTTATTCCCGCCATCCACGGTGCGGCGGAGAACCACCTTTTTCTGACTGGAGAGCGATTTCCTTGGCATCTGGTCCTCGGGAAGCAACTGGCAAAGACAAAGCCGAGCAGGAAAGCCTGCGTTCCACCGGGGAAATCCCCCGGCATATTGCCGTTATCATGGACGGCAACGGGCGTTGGGCGAAAAAACGTGGACTTCCGCGTATCGCCGGTCACCGTGAAGGCGTCGAATCGGTCCGGGAGATCGTTGAGGTCTGCGGGCAGCTGGGTGTTGAGTATCTCACCCTGTACGCCTTTTCCACAGAAAACTGGAAACGCCCCGAAGAGGAAGTATCGCTGCTGATGCGGCTCCTGTTGACTGCTCTGCGCGACGAGACCGACCGGCTCCACACGAACAATGTCCGTTTACGGACTATCGGCGACACAAAGGCTCTTCCGATCGAGGTGCAGGCCGAGTTGCGGGATGCCGGCACCAAGACACAGCACAACACGGGCCTCACGTTGACGCTTGCGCTCAGCTACAGCGGCCGGTGGGATATCACCGAAGCCGTCAAGTGTATCGCCCGGGAGATCCGGGAAGAACGCCTCGAACCCGGGGCGGTCACAGAAGATCTTGTTGCGCGCCATTTGTCCATGCAGGAAACACCGGATCCCGATCTTCTCGTCCGCACGAGCGGCGAACTGCGGATCAGCAATTTTCTCCTCTGGCAGCTTGCCTACTCGGAGATTTACATCACGCCAAAATTCTGGCCCGCTTTCCGCCGGAGCGATTTGTATGCTGCCATCAGCGACTACCAACGGCGCGAGCGGCGCTTCGGTATGGTCAGCGAACAGGTTCACAAAGACACAAACGGCAAGAGCGGTTTGCGCCGTTTTCTCAAGAGTGTTGCAGGTCCGTAAGATGATGAAGATGCGAGTGCTGGTGCTGTTGGCCGCTGGAATTACCCTGTTTTCCCCGATCCATGTGAGCGCCCAAACACCCCCCTCCCAGGAAGTTCTGAAGATTCTCGGCATCTCCGTCGAAGGGAATACGCTCGCGGATCCTGCGGCGGTCATTGCCAATTCTGGATTGAAGGTCGGTAATGAGATTACTGTGCCAGGCGATCAGGTCAGCCAGGCCGTCCGGAAACTCTGGTCCCTCCGTCTGTTCGAGGATATCCAGATTCTCACCGACCGCAAGATGGGGAATGGTGTCTTCCTCCTCATCAAGGTCACTGAATTTCCCCGGTTCGAGAGGGTGGAGATTCAAGGGAACGACGGGGTGAGCACCGATGACATTAAGAAGGTCATCACGCTCATCCGCGGTCAGGTCCTGCCGCCCCAGGATCTGAACAGGATGTCGCGGGAAATCAAGAAGCTGTATGAAAAAGAGGGTTACCTGCTCGCAACCGTCACGATAAGCACCGAACCCATCGATACCACAAAACAGCGGATGCTCGTGCGCGTGACGATCAACGAGGGCAAGGAAGTCCAGGTCGCAAGCATCGATTTTGAGGGCAACACCGCATACACGGGCGACGACCTCAGGGGGGCTATGGACGATACCTCCGTGAAACAGTGGTGGAAGTTCTGGTCGTCCGCCAAACTCGACCGTAAGAAGTTCGAAGAAGACAAGACCAAGATCATTCAGTTCTACCGGAGAAACGGCTATCGTGACGCGCAACTGACGTTTGATACGTTAACATACAGCGAAGACCGGACCGAGATGTTTATCAAGATGAAGGTGCACGAAGGTTCGCAGTACAAGATCCGGCAGATTGCGTGGCAGGGCAATACCGTGTATCCCGACTATGTATTGAACGAGCGGATCAAAATGGTTCCGGGTGAAGTGTACAACGCCGAAAAGTTCGAGAAAAATCTTCGCGGCAACGAAGACCAGACCGATGTTGCGGCCCTGTACCTGGATAACGGGTATCTGCGCTTCAACCTCGATCCGCGCGAGACACGGGTTGCGGAAGACAGCGTGGATATTCTCGTTAATGTGTACGAGATGAATCAATTTAAAATTGGCCACGTAAACGTCAAGGGCAATACCAAAACTCAGGAAAAGGTCCTGCGCCGCGAATTTTATACGCGTCCGGCCGACTACTTCAGCCGCGCGGCGATCGTCCGGACCATCCGTCAGCTCTCCCAGCTCAACTATTTCAATCCGGAAAAAATCAAACCGGATTACGTGCTGGTGGACGACAAGACCGTGGACCTGACGTACGAGGTGGAAGAGAAGTCCAGCGACAACATCAACGCTTCCGTGGGTTACAGCGGCGCGTTCGGCGTCACCGGCGCGCTCGGATTCACGATTAACAATTTTTCCATCGCCGAGCCTCTGACCGGCGGCGCAGGTCAGGTCCTCAATTTTGAATGGATGTTCGGCGAGGGGTCGCGGTACCGGACCTTCACGGTGGGTTTTACCGAGCCCTGGCTCTTTAACACCTCCACGCTCCTGGGGGTGACGCTCTTCGATACGCGTCAGATCTACACCTTTGATTACCAGCGTACCGGCGGATCGGTCCGTTTGGGCCGGCGGTTCAAATGGCCTGATGATTACTTCCGGGGCGACTGGATCGTAGACGCGCAGGTGAACGAAGTGCGGGATGGCCAGGGTATCTACCGCGAAGGGAAATCCAGCCAGGTCAGCATTACACAGATCATCTCCCGGAACAGCGTGGACAACCCGATCTTTCCGACGACGGGATCCAATGTCTCCCTTTCTATACAGATGACCGGCGGGCCCTTGCTTCCGGGGACGATCGACTTCCACAAATGGGTCTTCGGTTCGGAATGGTATCTGCCGCTGTTCAACTCGAGCAAGATGGCGCTCTACCTTTCGATGCAGTACGGTTACGTCACGACGTTTTACTCGAATTCGTATATTCAGCCCGTGGATCTCTTCTTCATGGGAGGGACGGGGCTGGGCTACGTCTCCACGACCCCGCTCCGCGGGTACGAAGATCAGGCTGTTGGTCCGCGCAACTCGAGCGGTATGATTGTTGGCGGGAAGGCGATGGCGAAGGAAACCCTCGAATTACGGTTCGCCCTTGCGGTGAACCCGATCCCGATCTACCTGCTTACGTTTGTCGAAGCCGGTAATGTGTACGAGTCGTTTGCACGCGCGGACTTTTTTGATTTGAAACGCTCCGCCGGCTTCGGCGCGCGCCTGCTGATCAATCCGATCGGGATGATCGGGTTTGACTACGGGTACGGCTTCGATGATGTCTTCCCGCGCGACGGGAGGCCGGACGGCTGGCGATTCCACTTTGTGTTCGGTAAAGGTTTCTAATTCTCTGACTCCAACCACCTACACTCCAGTGAGGCACTTGTGAAAACACCGCTCTCCCTTCTCTCGCTCCTTCTCGTTGTGGCGCTGCTTGTTCCATCGGTGCAGGCGCAGCAGAAAATTGGCTATGTAAATTCCTCCAAGATTTTCCAGGAGCTCCCGGCCGCGCAAGATGCACAGCGGCGAATCGACGCCATGGGCAAACCCATCCAGGACTCTCTCGAAGCGATGCAGAAAGATCTGGCGGGTCGCTATGAAGAATACCAGAAAAAAGAAGCGCTCATGACCGAAACCTCCAAAAAAGCCGAACAACAAAAGCTGATTGAAATGGAACGCCGGATGAACGAGTTCCGGACGCAAAAACTCGGCAACGACGGCGAACTGGCCCGGGAAACCGAAAAAGTGCTGACGCCGCTGCGCGAACGCATCAAGAGTGCCATCAGCACGGTTGCCAAGGAAGAAAAATACAGCTTTGTCTTCGACAAGACTGAAACGATTCAGATTCTGCTGTACGGCGATCCGGCTCATGACCTCACCTTCAAGGTTATCGACCGCCTGAAGCGCGGCAAATAGGCACCCTTCCCGTCCATCATCAACGGAAGAGGATATATGAAACAGATGCTTGTGCTGGCGCTCCTGATGTGCGCCGCCGGTGTTGTTTTTGGGCAGGGGAAGATCGGCCACATCAATAGCGAGGCGATCATGCAGGCCCTCCCCGAGGCCATCGATGCGCAGAAGTCGCTGGATGCCATCGTGGCTCAGTGGGAGGGAGAGCTCCAGAAGATGCAGGCGGAGTGGAAGAAGAAGTTCGACGATTATGACAAGAAAAAGCTCATTCTGACCGAACAGGTGCGTGCGGAGCAGGAAAAGGAACTGCGCGATCTGGATCAGGGAATTACCGAATTCCGGAACAAGAAATTCGGGCAGAATGGAGAACTGTTCCAGAAACAGAACGACATTATGAAACCCATCCAGAACAAGATCTTCCAGGTCCTTGAGACGATTGCCAAGGAGGATGGGTACGACTACATTTTCGACAGGAGCGGGGAGATACTTCTGTTGTATGCCAACGACAAGCGGGACCTTACGACCCTTGTCGTCCAGCGTATGCAGGCCTTCGGCAAGTAACACCAACGACACGGAGAGGCACGTGACCATCCGCGAGATTGCCCGGCTGATCGGTGCTGCGGTCGAAGGAGACGGCGACCGGGAGATTGTCCGGGTCGCAAAGATTGACGAAGCGGGCGAGGGCGACGTGACCTTTCTCGCCAACCCCAAGTATTCCCGTTTTCTGGCGAGCACGTGCGCCGCGGCGGTTCTTGTCGGCCGGAAGACCGTTGTGGAAAGCCGGCCCGCCGACGCCACTCCCCTGACCCTGCTCCGCGTTGACGATCCGTACGTTGCCTTTGTAAGAGTGCTGGCACTGTTCCATCCCCCCCGTCCCCCTGTGTCCGAAGGGATTCATCCGACCGCTGTTGTTGCATCGACAGCCGTGCTGGGCCGGGACGTCCGCCTGGCCCCCTACGCCGTTGTCGGTGAACGTTCCCGCATCGGCGACCGCACGATGATTGCCCCTCATGCGGTCATTGCGGACGACGCCGTTGTCGGGCCGGATTGTCTCATCTACCAGAACGTTACCGTGCGGGAATCCTGCCGCATCGGGGCACGATGTATCCTCCAGCCGGGAGCGGTGATCGGGAGTGACGGGTTCGGGTTTGCGCCCCGCCCCGACGGGACATTCGAAAAGATCCCCCAGATGGGCATTGTGGTCCTTGAAGACGATGTGGAGATCGGCGCTAACACCACCGTCGATCGCGCGACGATGGGAGAGACGCGGATACAAAAGGGCGTAAAGCTTGACAACCTGATCCAGGTCGCCCATAACGTCGTCATCGGCGAGAACACCGTGGTGGCGGCGCAGACCGGCATTTCCGGGAGCACCAAACTCGGAAAAAATGTTATGGTCGGGGGGCAGGTGGGATTTACCGGGCACATCGAAATAGCCGATGGCGTGAAAATCGGGGCGCAATCGGGTGTCCACCGCGCCCTCACGACCGCCGGAGGAACCTATCTTGGCACCCCGGCGTTTCCGCAGCGGGACGCGATGCGGATCTACGGATCGTTTCCCCAGATCCCCGATCTGCTGGCGACCGTGCGCGATATTCAGAAGCGTCTGAGTGATCTGGAAGCGCGGTCAGGCGATTCGAACACTGAATCAACGGGTCAACAACCCTAGGCGAGAGACCTGCTGGCCACGCTGCCAGTAACACCTATACCACATTCCCAACCCCAGCCCACAGACTCTGCTCATGCTCGTCCAACAACGCACCATCAAGCAGCCCGTATCGATCAGCGGTGTAGGGCTGCATACCGGCAGTATTTCCACCATGACCTTCAGGCCCGCGCCCGAGAACACCGGTATCCGGTTCCGGCGCGCGGATATTGGCGGCTCGCCGGAAGTCCCGGCAAACGTGGACCATGTGGTAGATATCTCCCGCGGTACCACGATCGGGATCGGCGATGTGCGCGTACACACCGTCGAGCACGTGATGGCAGCCCTTGTGGGCCTGCAGATCGACAATGTGATTGTGGAACTTGATGCCAATGAACCGCCTATCGGCGACGGCAGCTCGAAGCCGTACGTTGATGTGCTGATGAATGCGGGATTTGAGAAGCAGGAGGCACCGAAAGACTACCTGATCATCGATCAGACCGTCACGTATCATAACGAAGCGAAGGGGGTGGATATCGTTGCCCTGCCGCTCGATGACTACCGTATTACGGTGATGGTCGACTACAACAATCCGGCGCTGGGCAGCCAGCACAGCGGCTTGTTTAATCTCGAGAAGGAATTTATCACCGAATTTGCCCCGTGCCGCACCTTCTGTTTCCTCCATGAAGTGGAAATGCTGCATGAGGCGGGCCTGATTAAGGGTGGGAACCTGGATAATGCGATTGTGATCGTCGACCGCGAACTGGACGGGGACGAGATCAAACGTATGACAGGGAAGCTGGGGATCGCCGGGGCGGTGATTCTGGGGAACAACGGTGTCCTGAATAACCGTTCGCTGCACTTCAAGAACGAGCCCGCCAGGCACAAGCTGCTGGACATGATGGGGGATCTTGCCCTTATCGGGGTGCCCCTGAAAGCGCAGATCCTGGCGGCGCGTCCGGGACATGCCAGCAATATCGAATTCGCGCGCATGATCCGGAAGCTCTACCAGCAGAAGAAATTGATCCGGAAGTTCCAGCACGAGCGGAAAGAGGGCGTGATCTTCGACATCAATGCGATCAAGAAGATCCTGCCGCACCGATATCCGTTCCTGCTGGTGGACAAGATCATCGACTTCAAGATTGATGAGAGCGTTGTTGGCGTGAAGAACGTGACCACCAACGAACCGTTTTTCGAAGGGCACTTTCCCGGGCAGCCGGTTATGCCCGGCGTGCTCATCATCGAGGCGATGGCGCAGACGGGGGGCATCCTGCTCCTGAATGGTGTGGAGAACCCCGGCGACAAGCTGGTGTTCTTCATGTCCATCAACAACGCGAAGTTCCGCAAACCGGTGGTGCCCGGGGATCAGCTTGTGTTCGAACTGAAAATGGTCAGCCGGAAGAGTCGCATCTGCCTGATGAAGGGAAAAGCCTTCGTCGACGGCTCGCTGGTGGCGGAGGCTGAACTCATGGCATCGATCATTGACCGGAACGACTCCAGGACCACCCCCCCATCCTGACTATGCTCATGAAGACAACTCTTGACCCACGCGCGGCAATCGATCCTCATGCCCGGCTCGGTGCAAACGTCACCATCGGTCCGTTCACCATTGTCGAAGACGGTGCCGAGATCGGTGACGGGACGACGATAGGCGGAAACGCATACATCGCAAGCGGCGCCCGTATCGGCAGAGAATGTACGATCCATCATGGTGCGGTCATTGGTCATGCCCCCCAGGATCTGAAATATGCGAATGAGCCCACCACATGTGAGATCGGCGACCGGACCATCGTGCGGGAATATGCCACACTTCACCGGGGGACCGGCGAAGGAGGGCGCACAAGAATCGGGGAGGACTGTTTTATCATGGGCTATGTGCACGTGGCCCATGATTGTGAGATTGGCAATAAAGTGATCATGGCGAATGCGTCCATGCTGGCAGGACATGCTGTGGTGGAGGACGTTGTAATTCTCGGGGGGGGGTCCCTCGTCCATCAGTTCACGCGGATCGGCTGTCACGCGATGGTCGGCGGCGGTTTGCGCGTTCCCAAGGATATCCCCCCTTATGTGCTTGCAGGGGGGCAACCGACGGCTTGCGAGGGGTTAAACTCCATTGGACTTCGCAGGCGCGGCTTTTCGCGGGAAGTGATTGAAACGCTGGACCGGGCCTATCACCTTCTGTACAGATCCGGTCTGAACGTCACGCAGGCAATCCAGAGGATTGCTGCCGATCCGCTCCTGATGCAATACGGCGAGGTTGCCCACGTTGTGGAATTTGTCCGCGGCAGCAAACGGGGCATCATCGGCGCACCGCGTCTCCATGGCTGAGCCGGCCCCGCACTGGCTCGTTGTCGACCCGAGCGCGCAGACAGGCGCCCGCAACATGCGTTGCGATGAAGAAACGGCACGTGCTCTGCAACATGCGTTGCCCGGTGACGCGCATGCCACGCTGCGGCTCTATCGCTGGAATCCCTGGGCGATTTCTCTCGGCTATCATCAGTCTGCCGATGATCTTGATGCCGCCCTTTGTGCGAGGGACGGCATCGATATCGTACGCCGGCCTACCGGCGGTCGGGCAATTCTCCATGCTGAAGAGCTGACGTATTGTCTGGTCATGGAAGCCGGCCGTCGGAGTGTTCTCGAGGTGTATAACGACATCAGCCGGGCACTCGTGCGCGGTCTGCAACTGTTCGGCGTCCCGGTGACCCTGCAGAAAGCGCAGCCCAACTTCGCCGAGACCTACCGCCAGGCTTCATCCATACCCTGCTTCACCAGCTCCGCGCGCTATGAGATTGAATGGGGGGGGCGCAAACTGGTGGGGAGCGCACAGCGGCGATTTCCCGACGGAGAGCGTGATGTTGTGCTGCAGCACGGTTCCATTCTCTGTGGGCCTGCGCACCGCCGTCTCGTTGACTACCTGCGCATCGCTGATCCCGCGGTGCGGGATCAGATCCGGAAGGAGATGGCAGAAAAAACCGTCGAGCTCTCCGCAATCCTCGGCACTTCGCCCGATGTCGGGAAACTGGCCGCGTGTATCCGGCGGGGTTTTGAGATGGAATGGGCAATAGCGTTTGACATCAGGCCAAAGAATCACCACATACCGTCCGCGGAAAAACTTCCATGACCCCTACCGAAAAACGTCCTCGCGTTGTTACCACTCGCACGGTCCTGACCATGAAGCGGTCCGGCGAAAAGATTTCGATGCTGACCGGTTATGATTTTCTTGTCGCAAAGAATCTCGATGCAGTAGGCATCGACATCATTCTGGTCGGCGACTCGCTGGGTAATGTCGTCCAGGGCCACGAGACCACCCTGCCGGTGACGGTGGACGATATGATCTATCATGCGAAGGCCGTGAAGCGTGCAGTGAAGAACGCGCTGATCGTGGTGGA
>Ga0315278_10007362_pt1 | contig 10055 bp, 7 predicted proteins | sample YL17G06_0_MG_FD_203880 | JGI IMG/M metagenome (GOLD analysis project Ga0315278, IMG submission 203880) | Sediment microbial communities from Yellowstone Lake, YNP, Wyoming, USA - YL17G06_0 | ecosystem: Environmental > Aquatic > Freshwater > Lake > Sediment | place: USA: Wyoming | collected... | reverse complement strand
TGGCGTTCCTGGTCGGGATCCTGATGGGGATCGGCAAGGCCGCGGTCTACAAGCACATCCCCGACTACTTCCCGCAGCAGGTCGGTGTCGTGGGCGGGATCGTCGGCGTCCTCGGCGGCCTGGGCGGCTTCTTCTGCCCGATCCTGTTCGGCTACCTGCTCCAGCACACCGGCATCTGGACCACCTGCTGGATGTTCTTCCTGATGCTGTCGGTGGGGAGCCTGGCCTGGATGCACGTCGTGATCCGCCGCATGATGGCCGAGCGGGCCCCGCAGCTCGCGCAGCGCATCGAAGCGCACGAGACCGCGCGAGGGCCCGCGAGCATTCCCGAGCTGGGGCCGAACCTCTACCGGGAGGGCGCATGACCCGTCCGGCCCTGTCGCCCGAGGCGGGCTTTGGCCGCTGGGACCCCGAGGACGCCGCCTTCTGGAAGGAGACGGGCGCCAGGGTCGCGAGCCGGACCCTCTGGATCACGACGGCGGCGCTCACGCTCTCCTTCGCCACCTGGTTCATGTGGAGCGTGATCGTCGTGCGCCTGCCCGAGCTGGGCTTCGACCTCACGGTCTCGCAGCGGTTCTGGCTGGCGGCGCTGCCGGGCTTCGTGGGCGCCACGCTGCGAATCCCCTATTCCTTCGTCGTCCAGGTCTTCGGCACGCGGCCGGTGGTGACGCTCGCCACCGCCTCGCTGCTCATCCCGAGCCTCGGCGTCGGCCTCGCGGTCCAGGACCCGCGGACGCCCTTCTGGGTGCTGCTCGCCCTCGCGGCCGCGGCGGGCCTCGGCGGCGGCAACTTCGCCGCCTTCATGTCGAGCACCAGCTACTTCTTCCCGAAGTCGCGGCAGGGCACGGCCCTGGGCCTGCAGGCCGGCATCGGCAACTTCGGCGTGAGCCTGGTGCAGTTCCTGACGCCGCTCGTGGTGGTGGCCCCGCTCTTGGGCGGCGCCGGCGGCGGGTCGCTCACCTGGACGAAGGCCGGCGTCCAGAAGGCGGTCTGGATCCAGAACGCGGCCTTCATCTGGGTCGTGCCGGTGGCTCTGTGCACGCTGGCGGCGGCGCTCTGGCTGCGCAGCATCCCGGTGCGGGGCAGCTTCGGCGAGCAGGCCGTGATCTTCCGCCGCAAGCACAACTGGATCATGACGTCGCTCTACATGATGACCTTCGGCTCCTTCTCGGGCCTCTCCGCCTCCTTCGCGCTGCTGATCCGCGAGGTGTTCGGCAAGCTCGAGAACGCCCCCGATCCGCTGCGCTACGCCTTCCTCGGGGCTCTCGTCGGCTCGGTGATGCGCCCGATCGCCGGCTGGCTCTCGGACAAGGTCGGCGGTGCGAGCGTCACGATGGCGAGCGGGGTGCTGCTGCTGGCGGGCGCCGCTGGCGTCACCTTCTTCACGGCCCCCGCCTCGGCCGCCGATTTCACGCCGTTCCTCGCCCTGATCCTGCTCCTGTTCTTCGCGGCCGGCGTGGGCAACGGATCGACCTTTCGCATGATTCCCGCGATCTTCCCGCCCAGGGAGGCCGGCCCGGTGCTGGGCTGGACCTCGGCTATCGGCGCGTACGGCGCCTTCGTCCTCCCGATGCTCTTCAGCTGGTCGCTCGCCCGGTTCGCCTCGGTCAACGCGGCCTTCTGGATCCTGGCCGTGTTCTGCGCGGCCAACCTCGCCCTCTGCTGGTGGTTCTACGCCCGCAAGGGCGCGGAGCAGCCATGCTGAGGCCCCGGCGAGCGCTCGCGGCCGTCAGCGTCGTCGGCCTTCTCGCCTGCGAGCCCACCAACCAGGGCTACGCGCCGGCCCAGCCGATCCAGTACTCCCACGCGGTCCACGCGGGGGCGATGCAGATCCCCTGCCAGTACTGTCACACCGGCGCCGAGCGCGGGCGCTTTGCGGGAATCCCGCCCGCGAGCGTCTGCCTCAACTGCCACAAGCAGGTCCTGCCGGACCACCCGGAGATCCGGAAGGTCCGCGCCGCCGTCGACGAGGGCCAGCCGATCGCGTGGGTGCGCGTCCACAACCTCCCCGACTTCGCCTACTTCAACCACAGCGCTCACGTGAGGGCCGAGATCGCGTGCCAGACGTGCCACGGGCCGGTCGAGAGCATGGGCCGCGTCACGCAGTTCTCGCCTCTGACGATGGGCTTCTGTCTCGACTGCCATCGCAAGGGCACGGCGAGCTTCGGTCGCGGCTCTCCCGTCCGGGCGGCGCAGGCCAACCGTCTGACGGACTGCGCCGTCTGCCACCACTGACGAGCGAAGCGATGAGCAACCCCCGCCCCGACCGCCGTGCCTGGATGGAGCTCGACGCGGCCCTCGAGCGGCCCGCGCTGCATGACACGCCCGAGCGCGACGAGCCGCGCGTGAGTGACATGCCGGCGGGCCTGCGCCGCCGCGACGTCCTCAAGCTCGCGGCCCTCTCCGCCTCGATCGCGGCCTGCGAGCGCCTGCCCCTGCGCCACGCGCTGCCCTACCTGGTGCCGCCCGAGGAGCTGACGCCGGGCGTGCCGCTCCACTACGCGAGCACCTGCGCGGCGTGCCCGGCGGCCTGCGGCCTCGTGGCCACCGTTCGCGACGGCCGGCCCGTGAAGCTCGAGGGCCACCCGCAGCACCCGCTCTCGCGCGGCGGGCTGTGCGCCCTGGGGCAGGGCGACCTGCGCGCCCTCTACGACGCGGGCCGGCTGCAAGGGCCGACGATCGGCGGCCGGAAGGCCACTTGGGAGGAGCTGGACACGCTCGTTGCGCGAGGCCTGGCCGAAGTCCGTGGTACCGGCAGGCGGGTGGCGGTTCTCTCGCCCACGCTCACGAGCCCGACGGCCCGCCGCGCCGTCCTTGCCTTCCTCGCGCCCTTCGACGGCACGCTCGTCGAGCACGACCCCGACCCCGAGTCAGCCTCCGCGCGGCTCGAGGCCTACGAGTGTCTTGACGAGACGCGCCTCGCCCCGGCACTGGAGATCGAGCAGGCGGACCTTATGGTGGTGCTCGGCTGCGACCTGCTCGGCACCGGCCCCGATCCGGTGGCGCACACGGCCGCCTACGCCGCGCGAAGGCGCGCGGCGGAGCACGGCCGGGCCTTCCGCCACGTTCAGCTCGAGGGCTCGCTTTCGCTCACCGGCGCCGCCGCTGACGAGCGCGTGATGGCAACGACCGCCGAGCGGCGCCTCGTCGCGCTCTGGCTCCTGCGCCACGTGGCGGAAGCCATGGGCGGCGGGCTCGCGACCACGATCTGGGCCACGCTGCAGTCACTCCCGGCTCTGGGCACGCTCGCCGAGCGCACAGCGCGCCTGGCCGCCGCGCTCGTCGAGGCGCGCGCGCGCGGCCTGGTCGTGAGCGGCGCCAACGACATCGCGGAGCAGCTCGCCATAGCGCTCGCAAACCGCGTACTGGGGAGCGAGGGCACGACCCTCGACGTCGCGCGCCCGTCACTCGTCCGTCGCGGTCTCGACCGCGACCTCGCCGAGCTGGTCCAGGCGCTGGAGCAGGGCTCGATCGGCGCGCTCTTCGTTCTTGGCCTCGACCCGGTGGACCAGCTCCCGGGCGGCGAGGCATTCCGGAGCGCGCTCGCGGCGCTCCCGCTTTCGGTCGCGATCACCGACCGGCCCACGGCGACCGCCGCGGCGTGTCAGGCGGTGGCAGCCGCGCACCACGGCCTAGAGTGCTGGGGCGACGCCCTGCCGCGCGCCGGCGTCCTCACGCTGGCGCAGCCCATGGTCCGGCCGATCTTCGACACGCGCCATCCGATCGAAGGCTTCCTGCGCTGGTCGGGAGCCGCGATCACCGACTACCGGCTCCACCTGAAAGACGCCTGGCGGCAGGCCGTGCGGGTCCCGGACTTCGAGTCGCTGTGGACGAGCGCCGTGGCTCAGGGGATCGCGCCGGCGGCGGTCGCCGCCGCGTTCGCGCCCCGGGCCGAAACCGCGCCCCGGCCCGCGACGGCGAATCCGGCGTCGGCCGCGGCCGAGACTCTGCAAGCCGCGGTCGCGGCCCTGCCCCCGTCGCCGCCGGCCGAGACGATCGAGGCCGAGCTGATCGCGGAAGTCGGCCTGCGGGACGGCCATCGCGCGCACGTGCCCTGGCTGCGCGAGCTGCCCGACCCGCTCACGCGCGTCTCCTGGACCGCCTGCGTGCGCGTGGCGCCGCAGCGGGCGCGGGCGCTGGGCGTGCGCGACGGCGACGTGCTCGCGGTGCGCGTCGGGGAGCGCGAGGTCGCGCTGCCCGTGCGCGTGATGCCCGGCCAGCACCCGGACGTGCTCGGACTGCCGATCGGGTACGGACGCGCCGACGGCGGCGACGACCCCGCGCGCAACGCCTTCCGGCTGTCCACCTGGGCGGACGGCCGGCTCGCGCGGCGCGGCCTCGTGGCCATGGCGCGCAAGACGGGCGCCTTCGAGGCGCTGCCGATCGTCCAGCCGCAGGCGAGCACGGAGGGGCGCGACGTGGTCCACCAGCTCGCGAGCTACGCCGAGGCGGTCCCGCAAGAGACTCACGACCGCGGCAGGGACCTGTGGCCGAACATCGAGAAGGTCTCACCCCAGTGGCACATGGTGATCGACCTCGACGCCTGCACCGGCTGCAGCGCCTGCGTCGTCGCGTGCCAGGCCGAGAACAACATCGCGGTGGTCGGCCCCGACGAGATGCGCCGCCACCGCGACATGCACTGGCTCAGGATCGACCGCTACTTCGCCGGCGACCCGGAGAGCCCCGACGTGCTGTTCGAGCCGATGCTCTGCGCGCAGTGCGGCCACGCCCCGTGCGAGACAGTGTGCCCGGTGGCCGCCACCGTCCACAGCGAGGACGGCCTCAACCAGCAGGTCTATAACCGCTGTGTCGGCACGCGCTACTGCGCCAACAACTGCCCCTACAAGGTCCGCCGCTTCAACTGGTTCGACAACGAGCCGCGGATGGGCGGGCCGCTCGAGCGGATGGTCCTGAACCCGGACGTGGTGGTGCGCTCGCGCGGCGTGATGGAGAAGTGCACCTTCTGCGTCCAGCGCATCCAGCTGGCCCGGCTCGAAGCGCGCGCCGAGGGCAAGGACGTGGGCAAAGTGAAGACCGCCTGCCAGCAGAGCTGCCCGGCCCAGGCCATCGCCTTCGGCGACAGCCTGGATCCCGAGGGCGTGATCGCGAAGCTGCGGAAGCGGCCGCGGGCGTTCCAGGTCCTCGCCGAGCTCGGCGTCGAGCCGGGCATCACGTACCTGGCCCGCGTCCGGGTGCGCACGGGCGGGGCGAAGGGCGATCAGGGGGAGCACGCATGAGCGCCGGCGCCGCCGCCTGGCCACCGCGCGAGACGCTGGTCGAGGGCGCGCCGAGCTACGGCAAGGTCACGCGCGAGATCGCCGCCCCCCTCGAGCGGGCCGCCACCCCCGCGTGGTGGGCGGCCTTCCTCGTGGCCGCGGGCGCGCTCGCACTGGGGGTCGCCCTCGTCGCCTACACGATGAAGGTCGGCATCGGCACCTGGGGCCTGAATCGCACCGTGGGCTGGGGCTTCGACATCACGAACTTCGTGTTCTGGGTCGGCATCGGCCACGCCGGCACGCTGATCTCGGCGATCCTGCTGCTGCTGCGCCAGCCGTGGCGTACCTCGATCGCGCGGGCGGCCGAGGCGATGACGATCTTCGCGGTGATGTGCGCGGCGGTGTTCCCGCTGATCCACATGGGTCGGCCCTGGCTCGCGTTCTGGATGTTCCCCTACCCGAACACGCGCGGCTCCCTCTGGGTGAACTACCGCTCGCCGCTCGTGTGGGACGTGTTCGCGATCTCGACCTACTTCACGGTCTCGCTGCTGTTCTGGTACCTGGGCATGGTCCCCGACTTCGCGACGATGCGCGACCGCTCGCGCGGCCTGCGCCAGAAGCTGTACGGCTGGCTGAGCCTGGGCTGGGACGGCTCGGCGCGCACCTGGCAGCGCTACGAGAAGGCCTGCATGCTGCTCGCGGGCCTGGCGACCCCGCTCGTGGTCTCGGTCCACACCATCGTCTCCTTCGATTTCGCGACCAGCGTGATCCCGGGCTGGCACACCACGATCTTCCCGCCCTACTTCGTGGCCGGCGCGGTCTTCAGCGGCTTCGCGATGGTGATGACGCTGCTGCTCGTCACGCGGCGCGTGATGCGGCTCGAGAACCTGATCACGCTGCGCCACCTGGACTACATGGCCAGGGTGCTGCTCACCACCGGCCTGCTCGTGGCGTTCGCCTACGCGACCGAGGTCTTCATCGCCTGGTACAGCGGCAACCGCTTCGAGCGCTTCACCTTCTGGAACCGCGGCTTCGGACCCTACGCCTGGGCCTACTGGCTGATGGTCTTCTGCAACATCGTGGTGCCGCAGATGTTCTGGTTCGAGCGGGCGCGCCGCTCGGTGCCGCTTCTCTTCGCGGGCGCGATCCTGGTCAACGTCGGGATGTGGTTCGAGCGCTTCAACATCGTGGTGATCTCGCTGCACCGCGACTACCTGCCGTCCTCGTGGAGCGTCTACGTCCCCACGCCCGTGGAGTTGGGGATCCTGCTCGGGAGCTTCGGGCTCTTCTTCACCTGCTTCCTGCTGTTCGTGCGCGTGGCGCCGGTCGTGGCCTTCCACGAGGTGAAGCACACCCTGGCCCGGCAGCGGGAGGAAGACCATGCACGCGCTTGACACGCACGACCTCGCCGTCCCGCACCGCGATCCCGCCGTCGTCGAGCGGCGGCGGGTCCACGCCCTCGTCTTCGACGATCCGGCGCGCACCCTCGAGGCCGTCAAGCGGCTGCGCGCCGAGGGCTTCGACGTGGGCGACGTCCACAGCCCGTTCCCGGTCCACGGCATGGAGGAGGCGCTGGGGATGCGGCCGACCCGGCTCGCCTGGGCCACGCTCATCGGCGGGCTCGCGGGCGGATCGCTGAAGCTCGTCTTCCAGTCCTGGGTCCACATCGTGGACTGGCCCATGAACATCGGGGGCAAGCCCCACTTCTCGCTGCCGGCGCTCGTGCCGGTCACGTTCGAGCTGACCGTGCTGGTGGCCGCCTTCGCGACCCTCGGCACGCTCTTCGTGAGGCGGCGGCTCTACCCGCGCCCTCACCCGGAGCGCGCGCCGCGCCAGCCGCACCCCGGCGTGACCGACGACCGCTTCGTGGTCCTGGTGATGGAGCACGACGGCGCGTTCTCGCCCGGGCGGTTTCGATCGGTCTCGTCGGCGCTCGGCGCGCAGGAGGTGATCGAGGCGTGGAGGGCTCCGGCATGAGCGCGCGCCTGCTGCCTGTCGCCGCCGCGGGCCTCGGGCTCGCGGTCCTCTTCGGCTGCCGAGCCTCGGGGGACCGCCCGGCCCGGGTGCTGTTCCCCGACATGTTCGCTTCGCTTTCGTACAAGCCGTACGACCCGAACCCGGTGCTCGCCCGCGGCCAGACGCTGCAGCTCCCGCCCGAAGGCAGCGTGCCCATGGAGGGGGCCCCGTTCCCGTATGGACCCGGGCCCGAAGACGCGCTGCGCGCCGGCCGCGAGCTTCGGAGCCCGATCGAGTCGACGGCGGCCAACCGGAAGCGCGGCCGCAAGGTCTACGAGACGGTCTGTATCGTGTGCCACGGGCCGCAGGGACAAGGCGACGGGCCGATCATCGGCCGCTTCCCGAACCCGCCGAGCCTGCTGGCGGCTCGCGCCAGGGGCCTCCCCGACGGCCAAGTCTTCCACATCATCTCCCGCGGCCAGGGCATCATGCCCTCCCACGCGGCCCAGGTGCTGCCCGACGACCGCTGGCGCGCGATTCTCTACCTGCGCCAGCTCCAGGAGCCGCCGCCCAAGCTCACGAACGCCGCGGCGCCGGCCGCGGCCGGAGGCACGCCGTGAGCACGGTCGGGACCGGTCACTCCCTCACCCGCACCGTCGAGCTCGGTACCAGTCTGGCGTGGACGGCCGTGGCCGGCGGGACCGCCGCCTCGGCCATCAGCCTCGCCCTGCAGCCGGCGGAAGCCTGGCCCGGGATCCTCACCGCGGCGCTGTTCGGGACGACGCTGGCCCTGGGCGGCGCGCTGTTCGTGGCGATCCAGGCCGCCGCGAGCGCGCGCTGGTGGCTGCCGTTCGGTAGCGTGGCGCTGACGCTGGCGCGCACTCTGCCGGCGCCCGCCGTGGCGCAGGCCTTCTGCTTCCTGTTCGGGCTCCAGGCCCTCTATCCCTGGGCGCGACCCGGGGCGATCGAGGCGAGCCACCTCCTGAAGGAGAAGGCGGCGTGGCTCAACGAGCCGCTGTTCCTCGCGCGTGCGCTGGTCGTCTTCGTGCTCTGGTTCTCGCTGATCGGCGCGCTGCGGCAGCGCTTCGCCGCCTTCTCCCGCGAAGCCTCGGCGGCGAACGGGCGGCGGCTCGGCCGCGTCGCCGTCGGCTTCCTCGTCGTCTACGCGATCACGAACGCGGTCGCATCCTGGGACTGGGGCATGTCGCTCGAGCCCGAGTGGTTCAGCACCATGTACGCCGTGTACGTTTTTGCCGGGACCTTCCTCGGCGGGATCGCGGCGGTCGCGCTGCTAGCGCTGCTGCTGGAACGGGCCGGGCGTCTCGCGACGCGGCTCGAGCCTTCGGCCCTGCACGACCTCGGGAAGCTGCTGTTCGGCTTCGCGACCTTCTGGGCGTACATCTGGTTCTGCCAGTACATGCTGATCTGGTACGCCAATCTTCCCGAGGAGACGGGCCACTACGCCGCGCGGCTCTCGGGCGGCTGGTCGATGCTCTTCTACCTGAACCCGATCCTGAACTGGGTCGTGCCGTTCGTCGTCCTGCTCTCCGCCGGCGCCAAGCGCCACGCGCCCACGCTCGTGCCGGCGGCGATCGTGGTTCTGCTCGGGCGCTGGCTCGACTGCTACCTGCTCGTGGCCCCGGCGGCTGGCCCCCTGCCGGGCTTCCCGACCGCGGCCGTGGCCGCCACCGTCGCGGTGCTGGGAGGCATGGGCCTCGTCTTCCGCCGCATCCTCGCCCGCGGGGCCACGGACCCCGCGAGCTAGTGCTGCAGGCGTTGGGCCCGGCACTGCTGACCGTTCGCGGTCGTATCTTGCGGGACTCGCAATGAGGTGTCGGGTATCCTGCGGGCAAGAACTGAGTGGCACTCCCGTGTTTGTCGAAACCCGCGTGCCGTTCCGAAACCTGATCGACTACCTTGAACGGAACCACAGCCTCGACGAGTTCCTCGACTCATTTCCGACCGTCTCCCGAGAGCAAGCGGTTGCCGTGTTGGAAGCGGCCCACGAAGCCGTGAGTGCCCGTGCGCATTCTGCTCGATGAGCAACCGCCCCGGCACCGCGGATTCCGGCGCACTTCCCCGACAGGCCGCTCAGTACTCCGGAGGGACTTCCGGCAGCGGGCTGACCGCGGCCACCCAGGGCTCGCGGCGCGCTCCGTAGCGGAGCCGGACCTCGTAGCGCGGCGGGGTGTGACGGCGCTGGGGGACGAGAGGGCCGCGCCTTTCCCCGTCGCGAGCTTTCACGGGCTCGGGCACGTCAGCGTCCGCCGCGCGGAGGGCCGCGAGAGACGCCCCCAGGTCCTTCGGCACGTGGACCTCGGAGACCAGGATGGACTGGATGCGGCCGGACAGGACCGCCTTTCCGTCACGGGCGCCCTCGTGCTCCTCGAGCAGCGTCCACCGGGGCGCGACGATCGCGGGGACGATCAGGCACCGCGTACGGTCGGGGTAGCGCCGCCGCAGCTCGTCCGGGTCGCGTCCCACGTCGATCGGCACGAGGCGGCTCGCCGAGACGCGGGCGTTCTCGGGCAACACATCTTTCTTCTCGGGCTCCGCCTCGCGGGCCTCGAGCCAGAGGCGCCAGGCGGGGCCGTCGTACTCGAGCACGACGTAGGCGCTCCGGGGCACCATCCGCCCGTAACGCTCCCTCGCGTCCTTTCCCTCCGCCGGGTAACTGCAGTCGAAGCCCAGCGGCTCGAGCTTCGCCCGGTCGAACCACGGCGTGTCGATCTTCGATCCCGGGAACGAGCGCTGCCACTCGAGTTGCAGGAAGGCCCCCGTGTTCTCGTCCGTCCAGGGCGAGAGCGGGAGCTCGCGCTCGGTGAGGCGCACCTCGGCCTCGGGCGTCCCCGCCCGGTTGCGGGCGACGCCCACCAAGGCGAC
>Ga0315278_10007361_pt1 | contig 10055 bp, 9 predicted proteins | sample YL17G06_0_MG_FD_203880 | JGI IMG/M metagenome (GOLD analysis project Ga0315278, IMG submission 203880) | Sediment microbial communities from Yellowstone Lake, YNP, Wyoming, USA - YL17G06_0 | ecosystem: Environmental > Aquatic > Freshwater > Lake > Sediment | place: USA: Wyoming | collected... | reverse complement strand
CGGCGGGCGGTTGACGATGAACGACAGCCGCATCGACTCCCAGCCCTGGGTCGAATCGAAGGCGTTGACCTTGATGTAATGGTCGGGGAACGCCTTGCGGCAGGCGGTGACTTCCATCATCGCGCCAGCGGCGTCGGCGAGGTCGAACATCGGCATGCCCCACATTTCCCAGTAGCAGTTGCGCGGATGCGGCTCGTCGGTGTACTCGACCGAGATCGCGAAACCCTGCTTCAACGCGTAGTCGATCTGCGCCCGGATCTCGCTGTCGGTCAGATCGGGCAGGTACGAAAACGTGCCTTGAGTGATGCGCATGGGGCTCTCCTGGTCAGGCCGGCGTGGGGGTGGGAACGAAATCGGGCGTATCGGTCGACGCGTAGTTGAAGCTCACATCCTTCCACGTTTCGAGCGCCTGCTTCAGCGGCGTGCAGGTGCGCGCCGCCTCTTCCAGGATCCGCGGGCCCTCGACGGCGATCGGGCGGCCCTCGTTGCGGGCCTTGACCATCGCTTCGAGCGCGACGCGGTTGGCCGTCGCGCCGGCCGCGATGCCTTGCGGGTGGCCGATCGTGCCGCCGCCGAACTGCAGCACGCAGTCGTCGCCGAAGAGGTCGAGCAGCGTGTGCATCTGCCCCGCGTGGATGCCGCCGGAGGCCACCGGCATCACCTTGCGCAGGTTGGCCCATGGCTGCTCGAAGAAGATGCCGCGCTGCAGGTCCACCGCGTTCCGCTCCTCGCGGCAGATGTTGTAGAAGCCCTGCACGGTCAGCGGATCGCCCTCGAGCTTGCCGACTGCCGTACCGGCGTGGATGTGGTCGACGCCGGCCATGCGCATCCACTTGGCGATCACCCGGAACGACACCCCGTGGTTCTTCTGCCGGGTGTACGTCGAGTGCCCGGCGCGGTGCAGGTGCAGGATCATGTCGTTGCGGCGGCACCACTTGGCCATCGACTGGATCGCGGTATAGCCGATCACGAGGTCGATCATCACGATCACCGACCCCAGATCCCTGGCCAGTTCGGCGCGCTCGTACATGTCTTCCATCGTCGCCGCGGTCACGTTGAGGTAGGTGCCCTTGACCTCGCCGGTCACGGCCACCGCCTTGTTCACCGCCTCCATGCAGTAGAGGAAGCGGTCGCGCCAGTGCATGAACGGCTGCGAGTTGATGTTCTCGTCGTCCTTCAGGAAATCGAGGCCGCCCTTGAGGCCCTCGTAGACGACGCGGCCGTAGTTCTTCCCGGACAGGCCGAGCTTCGGCTTGACGGTCGCGCCGAGCAGCGGCCGGCCGAACTTGTCGAGGCGCTCGCGCTCGACGACGATTCCGGTCGGCGGCCCCTGGAACGTCTTGAGATACGCGACCGGGATCCGCATGTCCTCCAGCCGCAGCGCCTTCAGCGGCTTGAACCCGAACACGTTGCCGATGATCGAGGCGGTCAGGTTGGCGATCGAGCCTTCCTCGAACAGCGCGAGGTCGTAGGCGATGTAGGCGAACCACTGCTGTTCGGTGGCGGTGCCGGGCCCGGTGTTCGGCACCGGGTCGACGCGATAGGCCTTGGCGCGATAGTTGTCGCAGGCGGTGAGGCGGTCGGTCCAGACCACGGTCCAGGTGGCGGTCGAGGATTCGCCGGCGACCGCCGCTGCCGCCTCGTCCGCGTCGACGCCATCCTGCGGCGTGATCCGGAACAGCGCGATCAGGTCGGTGTCGGTCGGCTCGTACTCGGGCCGCCAGTAGCCCATGTCCTTGTACTTCATCACGCCGGCCTTGTAGCGCTCCTTGCCGGACAGCTTGGCCTTGCTCGCGGAATCGTTCATCGGAGTTCCCTCGTGTGGGATATTCGGCTGGATCTGTTGCAGGATCGTAGCCCCGCCTATTGACAAGCAAAAGTTAAATCTTTTAACGTTCGTCATAAGGTTTTACTTAAGTATTGTCCTGGGGGAGCGATGCGCGGCGTCACCATCCGGCAACTGCAGATCTTCGTCGCGGCGGCGGGCCCGTTGAGCTTCGTCCGGGCGTCCGAGCGCCTCCACCTGACGCAGGCCGCGGTGTCGCTGCAGATCAAGCAACTCGAGGCAATGACCGGGCTGGCGCTGTTCGAGCGCCGGGGCAAGAAGGTATTGCTGACCGAGGCCGGCGAGCTGATGCTCCGCTACGCGCAGCAGATCCTGGACGCGCTCAAGGACGCCGATGCCGCGCTCTCGGCGCTGAAAGGGCTGCGCGGCGGGCGCGTCAACGTCGGCGTCGTCAGCACCGCCAAGTATTTCGCGCCGGGACTTCTCGCGCAATTCCAGAAGCGCTATCCGGGGGTCCGGGTGTCGCTCTCGGTGAACAATCGCGAAACGATCGTGCGCGAACTGGAGCGCAACGAAATCGACGTCGCGATCATGGGGCAGCCGCCGACGCGGTTCGACACCCAAGCGGTGCCGTTCGCCGACCACCCGCTGGTGGTCATCGCCGCGCCGGCCCACCCGCTGGCGAACGCGCGCCGGATCAAGCTGGAAGCGCTCGCGGGCGAGCTCTTCATCGTGCGCGAGCAGGGGTCGGGCACGCGCTCGTCGATGGAACGATTTTTCGCCGAGCACGGCTTCGAGCCAAGAATCGGCAACACCATGAGCAGCAACGAGACGATCAAGCAGGCCGTCATGGCCGGAATGGGGCTCGCGTTCATCTCGCGCCACACGATCGGCTTCGAGGTGCAGATGGGCCGGCTGCGGGAGCTCGATGTCGCGGGCCTGCCGATGATGCGCCGCTGGTACGTCGTGCATCGCGCGGGGCGGTTCATCAGCCCGGCCGTCAAGGCCTATGTGGACTTCGTCATGGAATCGGCGCCGGGTCTGCTGCAGGAGTTGCATCCGCCGACGAAGACCGCCGTCGCCAAGGCGCGGACCCGGCGACGGGAACCATCGGTTCGGCGATAGAATGTGCCATTCGCTGCGCCAGCCACCCACGTTCCCCGGGAGACGACAATGACGTACAGGAGCCTGCTTGTTCACGTCGACGACGCCGAGCGCTGCTCGCACCGGTTGGACGTGGCAAGCCGCATGGCACGCGACTTCGGCGCGGTACTGGTCGGCGCCTATCTCGTGCAGACGCGCGAACTCGTACCGTCCATTTCGGCCATGCTGCCGGACAGCATCGTCCGGCAGCGGCTGCAGGAGACCGGCGATGCGCAGGCGCGGGCGGAGGCGAGCTTTCGCGCCGCGGCGGCGGCGGCGGGTCTGACCACGATCGAGTGGCGCGCACCGGCCGGCAACCCGATCGAAGCCGCCGTCGCGCATGCGCGAGGCGTCGACCTCGTCGTCATCGGGCAGCCGGACCCCGACGATCCGGACACTGCGTTCGCGGCCGATCTCGCCAACGCGGTCATCTTGTCGACGGGCCGGCCCACGCTGGTCATTCCTTACGTCGGCGCTGCGGGCGCCACCGGCGAAACCGTGCTCGTTGCCTGGGACGGCAGCCGCGAGTCGGTGCGCGCGATCGCCGACGCGCTGCCCTTGCTTGCGAGAGCGGCAAAGGTGGTTGTCATGTCGATCACTGCCGGTGGCGAGGCAAGGCCGAGCGATGTCCAGGCACGGGTGCAGATCGTCGCCTACCTGAGCCAGCACGGCATCATCGCCACCGCGCGGCATCTCGAGCTCCCGGATGTCGCGATGGGGGAGTTGTTGCTCTCGGAAGCCGCCGATGTCGGCGCGGACCTCATCGTGATGGGAGCCTACGGCCACGCCCGATTGCAGGAACTCGTGCTGGGCGGCGTGACGCGCACCATGCTGGAGGCGATGACCGTGCCGGTGTTGATGTCACACTGAGGGTCGTGAACCGCCTCGTTAAACCCGCGCTCCGGTGTGCCCGTCGTGCGCTGCCGGCCCGGCAGCAATGGAAATCGCAACCGAAACCATAGGACCCGGACGGGTCACGGTTTGTTTCGCGTCGCGGCTCTCCATGCCTGCATCGAGATGTCGGAGAGCAGTTGCCGGTAGAACTCCACGGCGTCGCGGAGATTCCGGCGCCCCGCGGCGCTGATCGGGTCGCCGAGCACGAACCGTTCGCCGCGAATCGCCAGCAGGAATCCCGGTGGCGGCGGTTGCGCGAATGCCTCGGCGCAGGCCGCCAGCACCGCGCCCGGACTCATCGCGTGGCTGGTGAACGTGGGGTCGCGGGCGGGCACGACGGCATCGAAGCCGAACGGCACCGGGACCACCACGCTGGCGTCGACGAAGAGCGCGAGATCCCGTCCGACAAGATCGGTCGCGTGCTCCGGCTGCAGCTGAAAGTCGGTGACCAATTCCACTTCGTGCGGCACCGCGGGGACGAGGCGCTCGACGCACCGCAGGAATTCCGGCCCGAGTGCGTCGTCACCGCGGCTCGGATTCCCCCATGCGAGGACGACGAGGCGAGTCACCCGTCGGTCGCGGGGCCGTGGCTGACCGTGCCGTCCGCATCGCGGCGCAGGACGTCGACCTGGTGCCCTGCGGCGTCGATCAGCTCCACTTCGAGCGGCATCTGGCCAAGCGCGTGCGTGGCGCAGGACAGGCACGGATCGTAGGCGCGAATCGCGACTTCGATGTGATTGAGCAGCGGCTCGGTCACCTCGGCGCCGTCGAGGTACTGGAGCGCCACCTGGCGGACTGCTTCGTTCATCGCCTCGTTGTTGTGCGTCGTCGACACGATCAGGTTGGCGCGAACGATCTGCTCGTCCTCGTTGATCCGGTAGTGGTGAATGAGCGTGCCGCGCGGCGCCTCGATCACGCCGACCCCGCGCAGCGCGCGCTCTCCGGTCACGACGAGATCGTTCTTCAACAGATCGGGATCGCGCAGCAAATCGCGGATCCCTTCGGCCGCGTGCAGCATTTCGATCATCCGCGTCCAGTGATACGCGAGATTCGCGTGCGTCGCGCTGCCATGGTCGAACTCCCGGAACGCGATGCGCTCGGCGTCGGCCAGCGGGGTGGTCATGAAATCGCAGTTGTTGATGCGCGCGAGCGGGCCGACGCGGTACCAGCCCTCCTCCGGTCCGAGCGCGCGCAGGTAGGGAAATTTCATGTACGACCAGGGCTTGGTGACCTCGAAGATGTGGTCCCAGTAGGTTGCGTAATCGACATGGTCGAAGAGGATCTCGCCGTGCGCGTTCCTGGCCCGCAAGCCGCCGTGATAGAAATCCAGCGCGCCGTCGGCGCGGATGAGGCCGAGGTACGCGGACTGGAAATAGCCGAAACCGTTGTGGAAATCCTTCCGCTCCGAATACATCTTCTTGATCAGCGCGACCGCGGCCCGCGACCAGTCGACGGTTTGGTCGATGTCGGCCAGCAGGTAATCGCGCTCGTCGGCGGTCAGATGCTTGTTGACCCCGCCGGGAACCGCGCACGAGCCATGCACGCGCTTCCCCGACGTGACCCGGATCACCTCCTGGCCATACTTCCGCAACAGCACGCCCTGCTTCGCGAGTTCGGGGTAGGCCGCGGCCACGGCCACCACGTTGCGCCGGGCGACCTCGGCGTCGAAGCCGAACAGCAGATCCGGCGACGAAAGGTAGAAGAAGTGCAGCGCGTGCGATTGCAGGATCTGTCCGTAGTGGAGCAGGCGGCGCATCTTGTCGGCGGTCGGCGTCAGTTCGGTCGCACCGACGATCATGTCCATCGCCTTCGACGCGGCCAGGTGGTGCGACACCGGGCAGATGCCGCAGAGCCGCTGCACCAGCACCGGGACTTCCCAGTACGGCCGACCCTGGACGAATTTCTCGAAGCCGCGGAATTCGACGATGTGCAAGCGTGCCTGCTGGATGCGGTTGTCGGCATCGAGCAGCAGCGTCACCTTGCCGTGGCCTTCGACGCGGCTTACCGGGTCGATCACCACCCGCCGCAACGTCTCGGGATGGGCGGCGGTTTCAGAAGGGATGGTCATGGCCGGATTCCATCGTGGGTGGCCTTCAGTCGTACCGAATCAGTTCCGGACGGAGCTTCGGCACGCGGCCGGCGGCAAGGTCGGTGATCAGTTCCCAGAACGCATCGGCCGGCGGCGGACACCCGGGAAGGAAATGGTCGATCCGGACCACTTCGTAAATCGGCCGGACCTTGTCGAACGGCAGCGGCAGTTCGGGATCGTTGGGCACGATCCGGCCCGCGGTTCCCGGTTCGTACTGGTAGACCTCGCGGAAGCAATCCCACAGATCGAGGTTGTTGCGCATCGCCGGCACGCCTCCCGTGATGGCGCAGGCCCCCACCGCCACCAGGATCCGGCAGTTCTTCCGGAATTCCCGCAGCACGTGCACGTTTTCGGCATTGCAGACGCCGCCCTCGATCAGCCCGACATCGCAGGGGCCGCAGTGCTTGATGTCGGTCAGCGGCGACCGGTCGAACTCGACCAGGTCGGCGAGTTCGAACAGGCGGAGGTCGATGTCGAGCAATGACATATGACAGCCGAAACACCCGGCCAGCGAGGTCGTCGCCACTCGCAGCTTGCGTTCAGCCACCTTCGTCCTCCCGTTGCGCCCGGAACTCGTCCAGCGCGACGGCGGCGATCGGCCGCAAATCGTAGACACGCTTTCCGATGGGAACCTCGTAGGCATGGCGCTTGATCAGGATGGCACCGACCGGGCACACATGCGCGGCGGCATCGCCGACGTCGAGATTGGTGTCGCCCAGGTGTCCGGAAGCCGCATTGACGATCACGCGGGCATGGATGCCGCGATAACCGATCGCGAACACGTTCTTGCCGTCGACATCGCGGCTCGCCCGTACACACAGGTCGCAAAGAATGCAGCGGTTGCGATCGAGCAGGATGTCCGGGTGCGAGGCATCCAGGCTGCGCGGCGGATAGAAATGCTCGAACCGGAACGTTGCCAGGCCAAGGTGGTATCCCACCGCCTGCAGCTGGCAGCTTCCGCTTTTCTCGCAAGCGGGACAGATGTGATTGCCCTCGACGAACAACATCTCCGTGAGCGCGCGGCGATCGTCGTTGAGCGCCGGGGTGTCGTTTTCGACGACGATGCCGTCCTGCGCCTTCGCCGTGCAGGCGGACACGGGTTGGCCGTTCACGTTGACCGTGCACAGCTTGCAGCTGCCGTGCGGTGCGTAGCCCGGCCGATGGCACAGGCGCGGGATGTAGACACCCGCATCGGCGGCGGCCTCGAGGATGGTCTGGCCGGGACGGAAAGCGACCGTCCTGCCGTCGATGACGAAGTGGCCGTCCCTCATGGCTTGCCCGCGTCGAGGTGCGCCCAGGCGTCGTCGCGGCCCGTGATCTGCCGCGCGGTCTGCAGCGCGCCGTCCAGGTCGAACGCCGGCTCGTAATCGAGCGCCTTCAACCGCCGCTCGTAGGTCTCCGGAAACTTCTCCATGGTTTCGACGACCGGCTTGGCCGCGGTATGACCCAGCCCGCAATGGCTCATCGTCAGCATGATGTGCATGAGCCGTTGCATCTGGGCGAGGTCGTACGCGCTGCCCTTCCCTGCCGCCAGCTTGTCCATGTGGTTGGAAAGCAGCGACGTCCCGACGCGGCACGGCGTGCAGAAGCCGCAGCTTTCATGGGTGAAGAAATGGGTGAAATTGCGGGCTACCTCGAACATGTCGCGCTGGCGCCCGAAGATCATGAACGCGCCCGCGGTCGGGACATCCTCGAACGCGATGCGGCGCTCGAACTCGCGCCACGACAGGCACGTACCCGACGGGCCGCCCACCTGCACGGCATGCGCATGCTGCGCTCCACAGTCCTCGAGCACACGGCGCACGCTGACACCGAACGGGTACTCGTAGATGCCCGGCCGGGCGCAATCGCCGGAGACGGAAAGAAGCTTGGTCCCGGTCGACTCGGGCGTGCCGATCGCGGCGAACCAGGCCCCTCCCCGCACCGCGATCTTCGCTGCGCAGGCAAAGGTTTCGACGTTGTTGACGACCGTTGGCTCGCCGCGATAGCCGTGCGTGTCCGGGAACGGCGGGCGATTGCGCGGCCGCCCGGCCTTGCCTTCGGCCGACTCGATCAGGGCCGACTCTTCGCCACAGATATAGGCGCCTGCGCCGAGCGCGATCTCGATGTCGAAGTTGAAGCCGGGTTCGCCGAGGATATGGTCGCCGAGCAAACCTTCCTCGCGCCGGCGTTGCAGGACGCGCTCGAGCGCCGCGGCGAGAAACAGGTATTCGCCGCGCAGGTAAAGCAGGCCCCGGGCCGCGCCGATGACCCGCGCCGCCACCGTCATCCCGTCGACGACGAGATCGGCATGCGCCTGCAGCAGCACGCGATCCTTGAACGTGCCGGGTTCGCCCTCGTCGGCATTGCAGACGACGTAATGCGCCTTCCCCGAGGCACGCCGGCACGACGCCCATTTCACCGCGGTCCTGAAGCCGGCGCCGCCGCGGCCGCGCGGACACGCGCGCTCGAGTTCCTCCAGCATGCCCTCCGGCCCGATTTCCAGCACGCGCTGAACCGCCGCGCCCGCTGCATGCGGCTCGGCCAGCAGCGCATCGCCGCGGCGGACATTCGGCACGACCTCGAACAACATGGCGGGCCAGTCCGGCAGCGGCTTCTGGTTGCGGATGAGGCCGGCGATCAGGTCGAGACGGTTGTGATCGAGCAGCGGGAGCGGCCAGCCATTGACCAGCGCAGCGGGTCCCTGATCACCCAGCCCGATGTCCGACGTGCTGCCGACATAGACGAGGCCGTCCTCGGACACCTTCTCCGGCGCGAGCCACATGCGCTCGCACAGGTAGGCCATCAGCTCGTCCTTGCCGAGCATCCGGTCCACGATGTTGTCCGAGAACAGGATCTCGTACACACCATGCGACTCGGCGTGCAGCAGATGGTAGAACGTCGCCGTTGCTTCGACATGCACTCGCGGTATCCCGAGCGCCTGGGCGACGGCATCGATCGCATCCGGTCCGAGGTGGCCGAGCGCCGCCTGCACATCGCGCAGGATCTGCAGCAGCTTCCCGGCATCGCCGCCGTGCCGGCCGACGCACGCCGCAACAGGGTCACCCTTGTCCATGACGCTTCGAAAACACCCGATTCGCGCGAAAGTCCGCGCCCAGTTGCCATGATGCTCGCTGCAGGCCGCCCCCCCCGTTGACGAAGGTCAAACCGGCTCGAATGCAGCGCCACGAATACCCGCGTCATTCGACCTCCGGCGCTGCCTGCTCGGTCATTGCCACCGGGAAAGGGCCCCGCGCCGCGACGGCGTGTTGACCCAAATCATGGCCGCGGCGAAGCGCCGGGGGCAAGCTGTCGCCCATGCCGCAACCGAGCGCCCCTCAACCTGTCGCGGGCCCCGCGACCCGGCGGGCGCACGACCGCCGAGGACACCCGCGCCTCGCCCGCGAGCTCGCCACGCTCGGCGCGATGGCGCGCATTTACTGTCATGACGTGCATGTGCAGGACGCCGGTCTGTGCGCCGATTGCCAGCGGCTGCTGGACTATGCGACCCGAAGGCTCGACCGTTGCGTCTTCGGCGATGACAAGCCCACCTGCGCGAACTGCAAGGTCCACTGCTACAACGCCGCGATGCGCGAGAACGTTCGGGTGGTGATGCGTTACGCCGGACCGCGGATGTTGTGGCGGCATCCGCGGCTCGCCGTCGCGCACTTCGTCGACGGACGACGCGAAGCGCCGGAGCTGCCGCGCGAGCAGGCAGCGTCAACCCCCGAGGAAGCGCGCAACCCCAAGATCGCGGACTGACCGGGGACAGCGGGACCCGCCCCGGCGTCCGGCCCCGTCAGAGGTCGCCTGCGCTGGCGGCCCTTGCCTTTCCGGTTCCGGTGAGGCACCGTTGCGCAGCGACGCGGATGCCCGGAGGCCGCTGGCATGTTCCGGATTTCGCATCCTGGAGACAGCTACCTCAAGCGCAACGATCGAATCCGGGCAACCCGACCGTACCCCCTCAGGCGCAAACGCCTGGTCAGAAGGACGTACTCACTTGTAGCATGGTTCCGTGTCCGAACTGCCGCAACGAGATGACCGCCCACGCGGTCGAGGCGTTTGGCGCGCTTCGACCCATCGAGGTCGGAGCGTGCGGCCCCTGCACTCTCTTCTGGTTCGATCAATCCGCCAGCGTGCGGCTCACGCCCAGGGCGGTGCTCG
>Ga0315278_10007357_pt1 | contig 10056 bp, 16 predicted proteins | sample YL17G06_0_MG_FD_203880 | JGI IMG/M metagenome (GOLD analysis project Ga0315278, IMG submission 203880) | Sediment microbial communities from Yellowstone Lake, YNP, Wyoming, USA - YL17G06_0 | ecosystem: Environmental > Aquatic > Freshwater > Lake > Sediment | place: USA: Wyoming | collected... | reverse complement strand
CCATTTGATGCTCCTTAGTGTTTGTTTGTAGGTAAAAGTTTTAGAAATAGTGCACGCAAGAAAGAAGCACACTCGCCGATTGCTCAGCAGGTATGATCCTTTCTTACAATATACTTATACCAAGAATTACAGCGTTTTTTCAGATTCTAACATTATTGCGCCTCTGAGGTTTGCGCCTCTGAGGTTTGCGCCTCTGAGGTTTGCGCCTCTGAGGTTTGCGCCTCTGAGGTCTGCGCTGCGGAGGTTTGCGCCTGAGAGGTCTGCGCCTGAGAGGTTTGCGCCTGTGAGGTTTGCGTACCCTAGGTTTGCGCCTTTGAGGTTTGCGCCAGTGAGGTTTGCGCCTGAGAGGTCTGCGCCACCAGTGAGGTTTGCGCCTTCGAGGTTTGCACGAAACAAATTTGCACCTCTCAGGTTTGCGCCCGAGAGGTTTGCGCCGCTAAGACTTCCGAATTCCACCATCGCGTCTTTCATATCCGCGCCAGTCAGGTTTGCGTCTTTCAAGTCCGTGACTTTTAGAGTTCCATCTGGCAGATATCCGCCTCTCAGGTCTGCCTCCCGCAGGTCTGCCTCTCTCAGATTTGCCCGTTTTCCGATCTGAGGATCACGAAGCCACATAGCGTGTAACTCAAGAATCTTTTCCAGTTTTGCCTTTTCCATTTGATGCTCCTTAGTGTTTGTTTGTAGGTAAAAGTTTTAGAAATAGTGCACGCAAGAAAGAAGCACACTCGCCGATTGCTCAGCAGGTATGATCCTTTCTTACAATATACTTATACCAAGAATTACAGCGTTTTTTCAGACTTGCGGGAATATGTAAATGGGGGAGATCCCCCGTTACCCGCGCTACCCTTCCCCCCGCTCAAACGCAGCGTTTCTGAAGCCGGCGCACGCGTAGGTAACCTTCTTTCCATGGTACATCTCCGCAACTTCGATGGGCGTAAGCCTGTGCATCTCACTTGTCCAAAGAGGCTCCTCACGCATTTTACGGCCGTTTGGCAACCCCTTGAACTTCAGAAGATCTCTGCTTGCGTGTTCGGGCTGCGTGGCTATGAGATCTATCCAAGCGCGTACGCGGAACTCAAGATCCTCTGCACTCATTAGATTGGTGCTGAAGCTGCTAAACCGCAGGACCTGCCTTAGGCGCTGCAGCCCATGGTGCCAAAACAGGTGGAGGTCGATATCGTGCGTAAAGTAACAATTGAGCTTCCACGTCTGGTTTCTAACCCGCATAAGGAGGTTGCAGTATTGCTGCGCTACATCGCTCGTCTCGTCATCTGTCGTCATGAGGAACTCATCAAGAGCGGCGTACAGGTACTCAAACTGGTAGCGATCTCTGGGGTTGAGCGTGGCCCTTATTTCGTCGGCCTCTTCCTCGGCTATGAGATACCCACCATAGGCCTGCATATCCAACTCGCCCTCACCATCACGGTGACCCCGCACATGGAGGTCATTGAGGACCTCGTTAGGGAATAGCCAGGGTTTAATCATGCACCGGCCCTGGGGGCGACGTTCCAAAAAAATGGCCACCTCGTCTTCTGTTACTAAGCCCCTTTCAAGTCTGTCCACAAATTCTTGGATATGGGCTAGCACATACGCCTGGCTATTGAACTCACGCATCAGTCTATCGGCGACATGGCTTATAACGGCTTCTGATATCTCGTCACGAGGCCAAGGCATGTCAGGACGCGCAGCGGGTGCTTTAGGCTCTTCCGCCCCCACTGCCTCTTCCGCCTTCACTGCCTCTTCCGCCCTCACTGCCTCTTTCGCTACTTCACGCATAACCGCTGGCTTCTTACTTTCTCTTTTCACTAACCAAACCACGCCCGCACCCATCGCGAGTATAGCTCCGCCTATGAGGCAACCTTTTCCCCAACCCATGACAACTCCCATCAAATGTGTGACAGACAACAAAAAGGGCCTAGCCACCACAGCTAGACCCATTGATACAGAAGACTTATACCTCAAACTCGATCTAAGATTCCATTATTGGTAGCCTAAGGTAGGCTCCATTTTGTCAATACCGAGCATAGTGACCGCTGAGACCTCTATAAAGGCTATTCTCTTCTTAGTGGCGCTCTCTGCCATGTCCGAGTCGAATAGTCTTGTAACGGCTTCTTCCGTTATGACCCATTGTCGTCCGGTTCTGTAAGGGTTCCCACCTGATTCGCCGTCTCGCGCTTCAATGAGAATAATGCCTAGTTTCATATGGTCCTCGCACTTTTGACAAAAAGTGTTGGGAGTACAGATATGACGAGGAGCCTCCTTGCCTTTGTTATTACCTAAGAGGGCTATTCCGGCGTCACCTCCACAAGCAAAACACTGAAGCATAGAAGGGTTGACGCCAAATTCGGGGTGAAGTCTGATGCTCATTTAAGTTTCCTCGGCTTAAAGAATCCAATTAAAAAAGGCACGGATAAATTCCATGCCTTAAAATTCTTATACCACGTATGTATCAGGTATTATCGGCCCCGATAGCGGCGCGCAATGCTTCAAAACCAGGAGGCGGCTTTCGGAATAAAATCTTATCTACACTTTGGATCTCAAGCTCTTTGATGGCCTGACCGTCGTCGTCGCTATACTTCCAGCTGAAGCTGGCAACGCAGCCACTGCGCTCATGCCATTGCGTGAGGCTCCTGTTGAATTCGGTTACAATGCTAGCAAGGCTTTGGCAGATTTCTAGATCGTTCATAGATACCCTTATATGTTATCGGTTAGTGCATAGGTTGGGTTGATATACTCTCGAACAAAAGCTCGCCCCTGAGGCGTAAAGTAGACTATCGCCCGCTTCCCTGCGGATTGCTTCGCGGTTGTGCTGATGATGTCTATAAGCGCCTCCTTTAATATTTGGGCATTGCACAGTTCACGCAAAGCCTTCTTACCGACAACGTTCTCAATGAATTCGTTTCTGGTGACCGGTACAGTGCGGTTCGGCGCGTACTTTCTAACCACGTTGAGGTAGTCGTAGTACCTCGTTACTTCGTCCAGGTATCTGTGGCGCGCGATGTCATTCTTCAATGAGGGCATGATCTCCACTGTCCGCAGCGGGTCTGGCTTGTAGCTGCGATCGGCAGTTAACCGGCATAGCAGCTCACCATCAAGCGAATAGTAGAGCGTCCTCTCCGGCAGCTTATTCCCACGGTTGTCTTTTGGCCAATCCCGGTCTGAGTCCCTCGGCGCAGGCGCCGCGACCACCAGCCGTGACCTGTCATCGTCTCTCATATAAATCTACCCTCCTGTGCTTGAGAAGCGGAGCAAGTATGCCTTCGCCTCGAGATCTTCTTCTGCTTCGTTCCAATCAATACCAAGATTCTTCCAGCAGGCGTTTACCTTAAGATCGGCAGCCGATGGAAAAGCTACCTCTACTTTAACTACATGCGGGCCAGTCCGATAAAAGCCGGCCGCTGGTATCTCCAAAAGACTGCCAGGAGCAGTTCCGGGCTTTACCTTGAGTGTCTTAATTCCGTACATAGTTACGACCTCAATCTTCCCTCCCTTCAGGCAGATGTCAAGAGGCACCTGCTCGACAGAGAAGATCTTGCCATTCTCGATCCTGAATTTGGGGTGAGGCAGCACCTGGATAAAGACGGCCGCATCCCCTCGCTGCTCCCCGCAGCGATGCCCCTTGCCGTAGAGGAGCGCCTCGAACCCATTGAAGGAGTTGGGCGCGAGCGTTACCAGGAGGTTATCAAGCTCCAGTTGATCGCCGTCCTTCACAGGCAACTGCTCGCCCTCTGGCGTAAACTTCTGGACCGCATACGAGAGCGATAGTGCTCTGCCAAAGAAGGCCTCCTCGAAGCTGACAGAGATGAGCATCCGCACATTAAGCGAGCCCTGGCCGTTGGGTTGACCGCGTTTCAGATCGTCCAGGAGGCACCTATTTCGGTAGCTGGCGTCGGTCAGCATCTTGTAGGCATGGGTGACCTTACGAAAAAGACTTTCGTCCCCACCTTTATCGGGATGGTGCGCCTGGCATAGGCTCTTCCACCGTTTTTTAATTTCATCAGGTGAGGGGCCCTCCGTAATACTAAAGCCCAAGTGATCCAGATATATCCGGAGGTTTTCCATGTACTTCTCGTTAGGTTGTGATCTCGGTGAAACCGCTCTCCAGCCGCCTGTTAAAGGCTGCGGCTATGTCGGTCGCAATAGTGTCCGGCGTCTCGTCTTCGATGTTGAATATCTCATCGAAGAGGCTGGCCCCTCCGTTCTCTTGATTTACAGCGATGGAGAACAGCCGCTTCTCAGAGTCATGCACGGGGCCTAGCTTTTCTGCTTTAGCATACACAGCCTCGTTTTTAAGGTAGACCCTGTACGCTCTTGGAAAAGCGCGGAAGTCCTCGCGATAGCAAAGGCCCTTGATAACCGCCACATGATACAGACCCAGTTCGCTCCATCTTGCACAGACTTCGTCGGCTCTTTTTCGGGCGCTCTTGCCCCAAAAGCCAGGGTCTTGCATCCGGCCCCAATCAAGGAGGGCTTCGCGAATAAAGCTATTTTGAGCCGGACCTTTTGACAGTTCAAACTGTTCTCCGATCGCCAAGAGGCCCTCGTGCAGGACGTCAATGGGCCCCGCCGCGTCGCATACGTAAACCGCAGTCCCGAGTTTAGCCCAATGCTGTTTCAAAAGCTCAGCGACCATAGTCTTTGGAGTCCCGCTGTGGCCAGACAGTAAAATAAACATAAAAGCTCCTGAAAGAGCCGACCCCTCTCATGAGAAGGGTCGGCCACAGTAACTATGAAGGACAGGAGTTACAGTATTCCGCCTGATTCTGCAGGTGGTTTGACTTCTGGTATAGGTGTAGATGCTGCCGCCACCGCTTGTGCGGAAGCGGCCAGGGCCTCCAACTTCTCAGTCATGGCCTTTAGCACTGCAGTTTTCATGTTCGGCTCTTTCTCCCTCAGACGCACTGCAACAAGTCGGCTTTTAGCCGACGATGTTTTTCCAGTCGCCTTATCTATCTTTTCAAAGGCTGCTTTTACATCAGGATCCTCTAGTAGCTCTTCGGCAGTCACGACACGAACCTCTACTACGTTGCCGGCCTCATCCTCCGTTTGCCCCTCTAAGAGCGTGGGAAAGAGATCCTCGTGCCCATCTCCGACTGCAGGGCTTGGAGGGGCTATAGTTAGCTGCTTGCCTTTAAGGGATGTTATGTGCATGATCTTCTCCCCGTAGAGCTGTTCGAAGCCATAGTTAGCCCTTAATTTTATGGGCCAGCTCGTGTACGGCGACTTTTTCCTGGCTTTGCGGTCGGTGCGCATCCCACTCATCTCTTCACGTATTAGCTTAAGCGGTATGAACGAGCAGTCCCCTCTATGCTGAGCTTTGGCCAATGCGATTTGGCTGTGGACATCAATGATGGCCGCTTTGTCACTCGTTGTTATCGCGTACACACCCAGAGTGTTGACAAGCGGTAGCATAAACGAAAGGCGCATAGTCATCTTGCACTTCTGGTTACCGTTGGCATCGTAGAAGTCCGGACACAGTTCCCCTAGGCAAGGCCTCGTCGGTGGGGGCGGCAGTGGCTCTGTAGGAGACTCTGGTATGACCTGACCTCGATAATAAGTAGCGATACCTGGTGTTTTCACTACCTCATCGTTTATTATCTCGGTCTTCTGTCCGGTCCCCTTGCAGTTAAGCGTGCCGCCTATCACTTTGCCATCGGCACCGACTCGACTTGCGCTGTACCATAGCAGATCTGTTTTGCAGATTTGCTCCTCATCGCTGTTAGGAAATATTATGTCTAGGGCCGTCGGTTCAGGCCCGTACACCTCGGCAACTTCCGGTGCGTCGATGAGCACAAAGAACTTGACGTTCTCGGGGTAGTTCTTTTTAGCAAGAGGGTCTCTATCTCTTAAGCCGAGCCGGATTACGTTGACACGGCTCAATCTCCTGTTCTCTTTTACCCAATAGACCACCATACGCTATCCCTTATATTTGTCCGCTTGTAGTAAAGAAGTCTCCAATTTACTTTTACCCATTATCCGCCGAGTTCTTCAGATCGTTCTCAGTGATCTTTGCTCTGACTTCCTGAAGCCTACTCTGCACGCTTTTATACTCTTCCTCTTGCCCACTGGGTCGTGAGGAGACGGAGAGAAACGCCGACATCTTCTGCATGAGCTTTGCTTCTTCGTCTCTTAACGCGATCAGCTGGGCATCGCCGCCCACACCGTACTTTTCCATACTCTCTCCTATGGTAGTCCTACTATTTCCGCGTAGACTTCACCCAGCCGGCGCTGAATGTTGCCTCGTGCCACGGGCACCCAATCCTTCTTCACGTAATAAAGTGAGTCCCTTTTGAGCAGAGCCTCCATGAATACCGCACTGCTTCTAAGAGCCGAGAGCTTGCCGTAGTAGGGCTCCGCTTCGAGCAGAACATTCAGCGAGTCCCGCCGCATGATCTCCCAGGGCTGCGCAAAGCTCCCAAGATCGAAGTCCAAAAATAAACCCACCATTGGATAGGCCGCTGCATTCTTTTGGTCGATAGCGTGGTTGCTACTGGCACAAATCATCTTGTAGACGGCAGTGTCAGGCGTATGGCAGTCGGTAAGCCTGCAGTATTCGACTGCAGAGAGTAGCTCGTTCTCGCCAGGAAGGTTGTCGAAGAATCTATAGATGTAATCGTGCCAGAGAGTGGCCTTTATAAGGTCCCTCCTGTCCTCGCCGACGAGACCGGGCTCGGTATCAATCAGCTCAAGCATGGCGTTGACGTGATTCAGGTTATGGTAATGCCTGCCAAGGTTACCGTATTGCCTCTCCAGGGAGTTAGAAACCCAACGGTCGTAGCCAAGCTCTTTGCAGGCGCTGGGGAATTCAAGCATCTTTCTTCTCCGCCTGGATCGCTCCTAAAAGCAGCCCCTGCTTAAGCCCGTCAAACCACATCTGCGTCCCATATTCGAGCAACTGTGCGGTGAGCACCGCTTTGGTCGCAGCGTTAACCTTCTCCCCGCCGAGCGAAGCTATCAGCGTTTTGTTGGCGAGCGAAGCGCCACGGAAGTGGTCCCGCAGAGCCTTCGTGTCTTCTAGGTACTCTGCACCATCTGCCCTGAATACATGGGCACATGCAGCGCAGGCGTAGACCGCCGCACTGATTTCTACATGCTTTACCGGGGATAGCAAAGAAGCCACGCCCTCGCATTTGGGGCATATTTTACGTTGGTTTGCGCCCTCGTGCGGGCTGCTGGCTGTCTCGCGAGTCATATTCTATGCTCCTCATTGCCGGAAAAGCTGGACACCTTGGCCCTGGTCTTCACGTTCTTTTGCCGCCTAGCAACTCGCGGGTCGATTTCAAACGCGGGCACTGGCAGGCCCGAAACCTGTGAGAAGATATCCTCAGCCGACTGCCGGGAGATATCATCTGCGAACGTCCCCGCCTCGCCCTTGGCTTCGTGCTGCGGATCACGGAGCTCCATGTCACGGTCAAGCACATGGTCGGACAGCCCATTCTGAGGAATCAGCGCCTCTGGGTCGCGGTCAGCAGGAGCATCGAGGTACTGCTCAAAGTCCTCGTCACCAAGACCATCCGCAATGCCGGATGCGTCCTCATAGGATTTCTGGGCGGGAGGGGCCGCGCGTTTACGGGTTCCGCTTCTTACTTCCGTGGAGCGAGCTGGCGCAACGGGCAGCTCGGGTGGGCTCTCCTCGCTTAGGCTGCGGACGATGGCATCGTTCACCGCACTACCCATAAGGGAAAGCAGCAGCTCCTCAATGCGCTCAGTATTTCCAGTCAGAACGCTAAGGGCCTTGATCTTCTTCGAGAGGTGGTCGGGTACATCAATTTCTACTAGCACGGAGAGTCTCCTAAATGTTCCGCATGGCTATTTACGTCAGCTCGCCGGCTTCGGCGTTCGTGAGGGCTTTGAGATTTGGTTCTGGCGGCTCACGCTTTGGGAGCGCCCGGTACCAGTCGATGAATCGCCGAAGCGCCTCGACTTCGGTATCCCCTGTGGGTGCCGGGCCTGCACCAAACCGCATGAACATGGCGATATACTTGCCATTTTGCACCCTCTCCACATCGACCGGGTACCCGGTAAGGCTTTCAGCGGTAGCCACTAAGGCTTCAAACTCTGTTGGCTCGGTTTCGCTCATTTAAAAAAATCCTTTGTCCAAGTGAATGGCACACCGCCTCGCCTTGCTGCCATCTGATCCGTCTCCCTGTCGCCGACCATGAGAGACTTTGTTAGGTCGATCTTGTACTTCTCCGCCAAGTAGAAGATCATGCCAGGATTGGGTTTGGTAAAGCTCTCGTTACGCATGGGAATGGCCGGCGCATAGAGCATATCGTCAAAGACCCCATCCAGTTTCCGGTTCAAATCTTCCAGGCACTCCTCGCACTCCGTTTTTGACAGAAGCCCAAGACCGATGCCGCCTTGGTTGGTGACGGCAAAGATCTTATAGCCCTGCTTCTTATACTCCCAGATCTTCTCATACCGCCCTTCCAAGACCGCCTGCTCTTCTGGTTTTGACGGGCAGAACTTATTCTTTACGAGGGTCTTTCGCACAGTTCCGTCGAGATCGAGGAATAGTGCTCTATCCACGGGTTCTGCACCTGCTGGCGGTCGCCGGCTAAGTACTCGCTTCATCTTCGAGCCCTCCGCCTGTCTCCAGCAGCGCAGTGCGAACTTTCTGTGCTTCTGCAGCGTATCGTTCCGATGCTGCTACGCAGTAATCAAAAAGCTCTGGTGTAAGGCTTCCAGCGAGGATCTTGTCCTCGAAAATGTTTTGCCGCTTCGTGAGAGACGCTAATTCTTTCGCGAGGGCTTGGTCGGCACCACTCATCCTGCACACTCCTGTCTAGATTTGCGAGAAGGCTAACATGGGTCCTCGGGCTTTGTCTCGGACGAATCTGCGGCCGCTGTGTCAATCACATCTGCCTTATCTGCGAGGGTCTCGGCCGTAAGCGCGAGTGTGGTAGCGACCTCGGTGGCCGGAAACGAGTCGCCGTTCATGTTAGGCCCATCGCCCTCGATGCCATCAAAACGGATGTAGGTAATCTCGTCACGTGGCGCTATGGGCAGCCCCGTGAGAATGTTTAGCCACTCCTCGATACTCTTTTCCTCCATATGCTTAGGCAGCTTGAATGCGTACAAAGCCTTTGCTGTTTCAAACGCGACCCCTGCTGCCTTAACATAGAGGAGCATGTAGTCCTTAGGTCTTGGACGGGGAGTGCCGTAAAAGTTAAGGGAGTGATCGCGCGAGCGGATAAAAAGAGCGAGCCGGTGGATAGTTTGCTCTTCCCAAGGCTCGTACTTTCTGCCGCCCAGGCCGTTGCTCAGCGGGTCGTTAGGGTTCTCTGTCATTGGACTTATCCTTAATTTGGGGCAGTAAAATGATACCTTGCTGTAGAATCTCTCCCAGGCGCCAGGGTAAAGCCCTGGACCTTACCTACACAATCTTGCGGACGCTCAGAAGTTTGGGGACGGGGGGTGGGGTCAGAGTCGATGAAGAGACACTTAGAGCAAGGCTTGAGGTGTGCGGGGGCTGCGCAGAGAAAGTCGGACTGCGCTGCCGTGAGTGTGGGTGCTATCTGAGTCTTAAGGCGCCCCTCAAAGAGGCGGTGTGCCCTCTCGCTAAATGGCCGCCTGCAAGACCTTAGCGTGCAGAGCTACCTTACCTCGTGGGTAACAGTGAGCTCTGCCTCGCTCGAGACAGTAGCCCAAAGAAGCTGGTGCCCTTCGGCGGATTGCCAGCTCCCCACCCAATCCGCGAGGTCTGCGTTGTCCAGAAAAATCATACGCACCGGCCGTTTCATAAGACTGCTTACTTTCAAGCAGAGTTCGACATCGGCGCGCATCGTCTCACCGGCCGATAGCAGCTCGTAGGGACACCCTCTACTGTCGAGAAGGGAAAGCCCGTCAGCTGTCGTTAGCTGGTACCCGTTCGGCATGGCCAGGTGCTCTGTCTGAATTTCCAGCTCCCTCGATGGCAGCCTTTCAAGAGCCCTTTCGATCTTCCAACTGAATTCGATTTGTGCGGTCAGACGTTGCATTTCCGGGGCAAGGCCCTGCACGCGAGCGGCCGCATCACGCGCTTTTTCTTTCGCGTACTCGTATGCGAGTACGCTA
>Ga0315278_10007356_pt1 | contig 10057 bp, 5 predicted proteins | sample YL17G06_0_MG_FD_203880 | JGI IMG/M metagenome (GOLD analysis project Ga0315278, IMG submission 203880) | Sediment microbial communities from Yellowstone Lake, YNP, Wyoming, USA - YL17G06_0 | ecosystem: Environmental > Aquatic > Freshwater > Lake > Sediment | place: USA: Wyoming | collected... | reverse complement strand
CGCGCCTTGACGTAGTCGCACCAGGCCGCGTCCGTGGGGGTCTCGTCGTAGTCCAGGTCCCCCAGCGCCAGGAAGAACTCGGCTCCGGAGGTATCGAGTTGCGCCAGGCTGGCGGCGGTCCGGGCGTTGGCGCCGAAGTCGCCGGCCGCCGCGAAGGTCACGCTCGCCGGAGCTGCCGGCGTGACCGCCGTCACCGGATCTGACGCGTCGGACGTGTGCCCCGCGGCGTCACGCGCCTGCACCGAGTACACGTACGTTGTGGCCGGTTGCGTACCGGCGTCGGTGTAGGCGGGCACGGCAGAGGACCCGAGGAAGGACCCGTCGCGGGAGATGTCGTAGGCGATCACGCCGACGTCGTCGGTGGAGGCCGCCCACGTGAGGTCGACGCGGCGAGCGCTCACGACCTGGGCCTGAAGAAACTCCGGACGCGTCGGCGCCGAGGCGTCGGCCGGAAGCACCGTGACGACCAGGTCGTCGGTCGCCGACAACGCGCCATCGTTGACGGTGGCGCGCAGCGTGTAGATCCCGTCCAGCGAGAACGTCGCGGCGGTCGCCGATGAGGTAGCACTCGTGAAGGCGGCGTCGGCGGGTCCGGCCGCGGTGGACCACGCGATCGTCGTGGCCGCCGGCGGTACGGGAAGCCCATCGTCGGAGACCGCCGCTTGCAGCGCGGCCCCGGCGGGCAGGCGGACGGTCTGGTCGGAGCCGGCGTTCACGGTTGGCGCCGTGTTGGACGTCGACGGGGGCAGGTACTCGACGTGCAGGGTCGGGGCACGGGTTCCGTCGAACGCTTCAGCCGTGCGGACGCCCGTTCCGGTGAAGATGAACGCGACCGCGTTCCCACCGACCCAGTCTGAACGTCCGACGATCTCGCGCAGCACGGGCGAAAGATCGGGGGTCCGCTGGTTGGGTCCGCGTTCCTGCACGATCGACCACGCCGGTGGCGTCCATGCGACCGACGCCGTCGTGACGGGGCGTCCCGAGATGTTGTTCGTCTTGGCCGCGAAGGTCGCCGGGTTCGCGGCCGCTTGCCCCCGGATCGTGAGCGAGGTCGCCGCGGTCTTCGTCTCGTCGGTCTCGAACTGGATCCAGGCGCCCGTGACGGCCGAGCCGGGCGGCACCGTGAGGCCGGTGAACCGGACCCCGACGGTCTGCAGGGTTCCATCGAGCACGAGTTCCAGGTCCGAGCTGCTGGTCGACACCTTCCCGGCGGCCGACTGTTCGGCGTCATCGGAGCCGGCGACGACGTTGATGTCGAGCGCGATCGGCGTCGCCGCAGCCGCGTGGGCGGGCGTCAGGGCCAGCGGCGCGCTCAGGAGCGCGAGAGCGGCCAGGGCTCGCACCATCACGCCACCCGGGACCGAAGCGGGGGGTCGCCGAAGCCGCCTTCTACCGATCGGGCGCGTGCGGCGCAGCTCGTCCCCTTCTGTTGCGTTCCCCGCGATGACGCTAGGACGCAGGGTGGAGCACCGCAAGGACATCGCCGACTTGATCCGCCCACCCAACCGTGGTCGCGGCTGGTAACTACCTGCGGCGGAACCAGATCCGCCGCGCGCCGGGGGCCGAGATCTGTTTGACATAAAGTACTTGGCGTGGCAAAGTAAATCAACGTTAGGTGTTCGGCACACGGACGAAGGGAAAGAGATGAGATCGGAGACCGCGAAGGATCTGCTGGCCGAGGCGGACCGGGCTCGATCGAAGGCGCGGGCGGGCCGGCGGGGCGCGTGGTTCGCGTTGGTCGTGTTCGGCGCCTTCGTCCTTGCCGCGGCCCCCCTGTACATCGCGAGGGAGGTCGTCACGTATGCCGATGGATCCTCGTCGTGGGTTTCCGGCGGCTGGTGGGTCTCGCTCTACTGGTTGATCGCGGTCCCCCTGGGCTACCTGGCGTGCGTCCGCTACTACCGTCGCCACGCCGAGCGCACGGGGGTCGCCGGAACGGTCTGGCCCTGGGTCGTGACCGGACTCGTGCTGTTCGTGCTCATGGCGCTCGTGCCGCCGGGGGTCTTCGAAGGGTGGATCCCGGCCTTCGCCATGGGTTGGACCTCCCTGCCGCTGTTCGCCCTGGCGGGGGGCTTCCTGGTCCTTGCCTGGCTTGAGCGCAGCCCCTACCTCGCGGTCTTCTCGCTCGTGCTGTTCGTGCTGCCCGAGGTGTGCGCGCGGATCTACGACCCGTACCTGGGTTGGCGCGGGTTCTCCGCGGTCGGGTTCTCGATGATCGTGGCGGGGATCGCGCTCCTGTGCGCCGGGGCGCTCGCGTGGATGAGCGAAGGACGCGCGCGTTGAGCGGTGGAGTGCAGCTGGACGAAGTCGTTCATCAGCGCAACCGTTTGGCGATCCTCGCCGTGCTCGAGGAGGCGTCCAAGGCCGAGTTCGGGTTCCTGCAGAGCACCCTCGAACTGACGCCCGGCAACCTCTCGAGGCACCTGGAGATCCTCGAGAACGCGGGCTACGTCGCGATCGAGAAGGGCTACAGCGGCAGGCGTCCGCGGACCTGGGTCCGCATCACGAAGGCCGGGCGCGCCGCACTCCGGGCGGAGGTGACCGCGCTCAGGACGATGCTGCGTCAGGTAGATGATCTCCCCACGGCGCGCCCGAAGGCGCGAAGCAAGGACGACGTGGCTTAGTGCTGGCGCATCCTCGGGATGGGAAACTGCGGTGATGCATCGCTCGCTCACGGACCTGCGCGCCGGCCTCGACGAGATCGGTTCGGCTCCCAACGATCACGGGACCGTCCGGTTGATCGTGCGCCGGCCCGGCGAGGATCTGCGCGAGTCGATCGATGAGGCCCTCCTGGATGTCGACGAGGGCCTCGTGGGGGACACCTGGCGGTCCCGGGGCAACCGTCACATGCCCGACGGCGCCGCGGACCCGGAAGCCCAGCTCACCCTCGTCAACGCCCGGGCGGCCACGGTGATCGCCGGCGAGCCCGAACGGTGGGCCCTCGCGGGCGACCAGTTCTACGTGGACCTCGATCTCAGCGAGGCGAACCTCCCGCCGGGAACCCGACTGCGGATCGGTGAGGCCGAGATCGAGATCTCAGTCAAAGCCCACACCGGCTGCGAGAAGTTCTCCGCCCGGTTCGGGCTCGATGCGCTCGCGTTCGTGAGCACACCCGAAGGCCGAGAGCTTCGTCTGCGCGGCGTGAACGCCAGTGTGATCACCGGCGGGCAGGTCCAGGTGGGCGACCCGATCGCCCACGCCACCCCGTAAGACGCGATGGGTGTAAGACACAGCGTCTGGCTTGGATCTTGTATCAGGAGTGGCTCGGCGTCCGCCGGGGCCCGGCCACCTGGGACGCGGACCATCCGGCGCCTGGCCCTCGGCTAGGGTGAGCCCGTGAGCGAGCCCCTCCCGCTGTTCGAGCGCGTCGGCGTGCTGCAGCCGCTGCGCCACCGCGACTTCCGGCTGCTGTGGATCGGGCAGACGGTCTCCATGATCGGCGACGGGATCTACGTGTTCGCCGTGGCGTGGCTCGTGTACAAGGACCTCGGGGCCTCGCCGGCCCTGTTCTCGTTGGTGGGCGCCGCGTGGTCGTTGCCGCAGGTGCTGCTGCTGATGGCGACCGGCGCGCTCTCCGATCGCATGGACCGCCGCCACCTCATGATCGTGGGCGACCTGCTGCGCCTGGTCGCGATCGGCGCGATCGGGACGCTGATCCTGTTCGACGTCCTCACGATCCCGTTGCTGATCGGCCTGGTGTTCGCCTACGGCGCGGGGCAGGCGATCTTCTGGCCCGCGTTCAGCTCCATCGTCCCGATGATCGTGCCCGAGGACCAGCTCGTGCAGGCGAACTCGATCGGCTCCACGGTGCGGCCGCTCGCGATGATCGTAGTCGGCCCGTTGATCGGTGCCGCCGTGGTGGCGGTGGCGGGAACGGGCTGGGCCTTCATCGCGGACGGCGTCACGTTCGTGGTCTCCGCGGTGTGCATCGCGATGATGCGCGTGCGCGCCGCCCCGGAGACCGATGACGAGCAGACGGACCTGTGGACGGACGTCCGCGAGGGCGTCGCATACGTGCGAGCCACCCCGTGGCTGAAGTGGGGGCTCCTCGGTGGGATGGTGAGCCTCTTCTGCGTCTGGGGTCCATGGGAGACGCTCGTGCCGTTCGTGGTGACCGATCAGATGTCCGGGAGCGAACTGCAGCTCGCCCTGGTGTTCGGCGCCGGCGGCGTGGGCTCGATCATCGCCGCACTCGTCATGGCGCAACGAGGCGGGCTGCCCCGCAAGCCGCTGACGGTGATGTACGTGGCGTGGGCGATCGGGATGGGCATGACCGCGGCGTTCGGCATCGTGTCCGACGTGCCGCAGGCCATGGTGGCTTCGTTCATCGCCGAGATGGCGATCTCGGTGCTGGTGGTGATCTGGTTCACCATCATGCAGCGGCTGGTCCCGAACGAACTCCTGGGCCGCGTGTCCTCGCTCGACTGGATGATCACGATCCTGGGAGCGCCCGTGTCGTTCCTGGTGGTGGGTCCGCTCGCTGCGGTCTTCGGCGCGGACGCCGTCCTCATCGTCGCGGGGATCCTTGGCGCCGCGGCCACCCTGCTGTTCATGATGATGCCCGGCGCGCGCGACCCGGAGCGCGACGGTTCGCTGGAGCTCACCGCCCCGACTCGATCCGGCTCGCAAGCGCCTTAGGGGCGATGAACGCGGGACGCCCACGTAGGACGAGTAGCATCCCGAGCCATGGCCGGGACCGAGACCACGGGCGACGTGTTGCGGGGCGAGCCGCCGTCGTTCACCCCTGAGGCCGCCGCCCGGCTGGCCGCCAGGTCGTTCGGCCTCGTGGGCACGGCCTCCCCGCTGGGCAGCGAGCGAGACCAAGGGTTCATGATCCGCGCGGCGGGCGGACCGATCGGCGTTCTGAAGATCTCGAACGGGTCCGAGGTACGGGAGATCGTCGACATGGAGACCGCAGCCGCTCAGCACGTGCTGGCGGTCGATCCGACGATCCCCATGGCGGCGCCGTTGCCGGTCGTGGGTGCCGACCCGAGTGCCGGACCCACTTCGTACGCAACGACCGTGGTAGGCCCCACCGGTGCCACGCACATGGCCCGCGCGAGCACCTATCTGCCTGGGACCGCGTCGATCGATCCACTCCTGCTCGACGACGATGCCTTCCACGACTACGGGGTCATGGTCGCGCGGCTGGGCCGGGCGATGCGGTCCTTCTTCCATCCATCGGCCGGGCGGGTCCTGCTGTGGGACGTGCAGCACGCATCGTCGTTGCGCTCGATGGCCGACGCGATCGACGATCCGGCACACCGTGAGCTCGTCGACGGCGTGCTCGACCGCTTCGAGGCGGAGGTCGTCCCCGTGTGGCCGTCGTTGCGATCCCAGGTGATCCACGGCGACGTGACGCTGGACAACGCCCTCATCGATGAGCGCGGGCGCATCAGCGGGATCATCGACTGGGGCGACATGAGCCACTCGGCGCTCGTGTGCGACGTGTCGTCGGCGCTCGAGTCGCTGCTGAAGGGTCGCGAGCCTCACGAGGTCGTCCCGCTGGCGATGCGTTTCATCGACGGATACCGATCGGTCACGCCGCTGGAGCCCGAGGAGCTGCAGGTTCTGCCCGACCTGGTCTCCGTTCGCATCGCGACCGTGCCGGTGCTGTTCGGCTGGCGAGCGAAGCGGTACCCGGATAACGGCTACCTGCAGGGTTGGGAGGAACGGCTGTGGCCGCTCCTGTCGTATCTGGAGACCGAGGGCCGTGATCTCCTCCGGGCCCGGCTGAGGGCTCAAGCTCCCACCGTCGACGAGACCGAGTTGGTCGCTCGCCGAGCACACGCGTTCGGGCCCGCCTTGTCGCCGCTCACCTACGATCGCCCGCTGCACCTGGTGCGCGGCGAGGGCGTCTGGCTGTTCGACGCCGACGGCGGGCGTTACCTGGACTGCTACAACAACGTGCCGGTGGTGGGCCATTGCCATCCCCGGGTGAGCGACGCGATCGCGCGGCAGGCCCGGCTGCTGAACACGAACATGCGGTACCTCCACGAGGCGGCGGTCGAGCTGGCCGAGCGGATGGTCGCGAGCATGCCCGAGGGCTCGGGCCTGGACACCGTGCTCTTCGTGAACTCGGGTAGCGAGGCGAACGACACCGCGTGGCGCCTGGCCACCGCGTGGACCGGGGCGAAGGGTGGTCTCGCGACGCGGTTCGCCTACCACGGCGTGACCCAGGTCACCGCCGACGTCTCCCCCGAGGAGTGGCGCGGCGGCTACCGGCCCATGCACATCGAGTGCTTCGAGCCACTCGACGTCTTCCGCGACGCGATCGCACCCGAGGACGCGGCCGACGATCTGCTCCGCGCCTGCAAGCGCCTGCAGGAGCGCGGCATCCTCCCGGCGATCACGTTCGTGGACGGGGGCTTCACGTCCGACGGGATCCTGGCGCCCCCGCCTGAGTTCGTGCGGGCGCTCGCAGAGCGGACGCACGAGGTGGGCGCGCTCTACGTGGCCGACGAGGTCCAGGCCGGGCACGGGCGGAGCGGCTCCTCCCTCTGGTCGTTCGACGCGATGGGTGTGGCCGCCGACATCGTCACGATGGGCAAGCCCATGGGCAACGGTCATCCGGTGGCGGCGCTCGTCACCCGGCGCGAGATCACCGAGCGCTTCGCCGAGACCACCGAGTGGTTCTCGACCTTCGGGGGGAACCCGGTCGCGTGCGCCGCCGCCCTGGCGGTGCTCGACTTGATCGAGGACGAGCGGCTCGTAGAGCGTGCGGGGCGTGTGGGACCGGCCCTGCGATCGGCGCTCGCCGATCTGGCGGGGAACCACCCGGCGATCGGCGACGTGCGAGGCATCGGGCTGCTCACCGGAGTCGAGCTGGTCGATGCCGCCGGCGCTCCGGACGCTGCGCTCGCCGCTTCGGTGAGGAACGGGCTGCGCGAGCGCGGGGTGCTGGTGGGGTCGACCGGTCCCGCCGACAACGTGTTGAAGGTGCGCCCGCCGCTCGTGTTCGGCGAAGAGCACATCGCTCCGGTGATCGAGGCACTCGACGCGGCCCTGACATCGCAGGGCCGGTAGGGGAGCCGGTCGACCGGTTCGTCAGCGCACCCAGACCTGAGCCAGCAGGAGACCCCATTGAGGGTTGTACTGATAGTTCCCGAGTCGTTCCGAGACGAACTCGACATCGACCCCGTTCTCGAGGGAGACCCACGGGGCTTGGTCCGTGGTGGCCCGGTCGGCTCGGGCCCAGGCCTCGCCGGAGGCGGCGGGGTCCTCCGCCTGGATCCGGCCCGCGTCCGCGATCATCGCGTCGATGCGCTTGTCGCAGAACCCGCCGTAGTTCGCGTAGGAGACGTCGCGGTCGCACGTCAGCAGGGGGTAGAAGAAGAGCGACGCCGCCGGATACTCCGCGCCCCACCCTGCCGGCGCGATCTGGATCTCTCGGCTCGGGTCCTCGAGTGCGATGAAGTGCGCGTCGATATCCCCGGTCGTCCTCGAGTTGCTCACGAAGCCAAGCTTGTTCAGTAGCGTGACGAAGTACTCGGCCTCGGCCTCGGGAGATCCGTCGAACTCTGGTGAGTACCAGTAGGTCACGTGAGTGCCGGCGGTTCCCGAACGCTGGACGAGGCGCTTGGCCCTCTCGAGGTCCGGTCCCGACCACAGGCCGCCCGGTTCCGGGTCGACGGTGTACGGGCAGTTCGGTTCGTAGCCGGGGAAGTTGGGTGGCAGGACCTGACACGCGGGGCTCCCGACCGTGGGCCCGCCCTCGAGTTCGACGATCCGTTGCCGGTCGACCGCGAGGTTCAACGCACGCCGAACGTTCACGTCATCGAACGGTGGGAGTGTCGTGTTGAGGGTGAGATAGGACAGCGCCGGGGACTGGTGCTCGTACACCCGCCCGGCGTAGCGCACGCGCAGAGCCTCGATCTGGTCCGGTGGGAGAGGCTCAGGCAGGTAGTCGGCGTCGCCGTTCTCGACGGCGCCCACGAGCTCTTCGGGCGTCCCACCGAACGTCCACTCGACCCGATCCACGTTCCCCTCCGGCTGGGCCTCCTCCGACCACTGACGGAAGTACTCGTTGCGCACCAGAGCCAACCCGTCCTTCGTCATCGGGCCTTCGAGCCGGTAGGGTCCCGTCCCCGGGATCCCCGCGCGCACCTGATGTTCATCGGGAGTGGATGCCGGCACGGGGAATGCGGCCGGGAACGCCAGCTTGTAGAGGAACTCGGGGTCGGGCTCCAGGAGATGGAACGTGACCGTGCCGGCTTCGTCGTCGGTCACGATCCCCTGGGACAGGTCGCACGACGACGGCGCGGTCGAGCACTCGGGTCCACCGACGAGGCCACCGAAATAGTCGGCGGTCCCGATGAGTCGAGCTTGCTTCTCATCTTGTTCCCTCAGGAGTCGAGCTTGGACCATGAAGCCTCGCTCGATCCCGTGGAGGAAATCTGATGCCACCACGGGATCGCCGTTGGAGTAGCGCATGTTCGTTCGGAGCTGGAAGCGGTAGGTCTTCCCATCGTCGGTGGGCGTCGGGAGCGAGACCGCGAGGTCCGGTACCAGGGTTCCGCCATCGATCCCCCCGACCCGTTTGAATCCCACGAGCCCGTCGCCCGTCATGGTTGTTACCGCCGACGGAGCGAAGATGTGGATGGGATCGAGCGAGTAGGGTCCCGTTTCCGAAACGAGCCGCAGCGTCCCCCCGCGGTGACTCGTCGAGGTTCCTCGAACCGTCACCCAAAGGCTCCCCTCCGTTGCCTCCAAACCGCTCGGGATGCTGCCGATCCGAACCGTGTCGACCACCGTCGAGCTGGGGTCGATCCGGGAAAGGGTGCCGTCGGATGCGTTCGACACCCAGATCGCCCCCTTCGCGGATGCGATCCCCGAAGGGCCGTCTCCCACCGGGATCGCCTCCACTTCCAGGTTCGTGTTGGGGTCGATACGCGAGACGGTGTCGGCGAGGCTGTTCACGACCCATATGGCGTCCGGGGTCGCGGCCAGCGCTCCGGGAGCGTTGCCCACGTCGATCGTGTCCGTCACCTCGTTCGTCTGCGGGTCGACCCGCACCACCTGGTTCGACCCGGCCAGCGCCACCCACACGTCGCCGAACCCAATCGCGATGCCGCTCGGGTTGAACCCGACCGGGATCGTCTCCAGGAGCTCGCCCCCAACGCCACGCTCGGGGTCGATCTTCGAAACCGTCCCATCGAGGCGGTTGGTCACCCAGACGGCTCCCTCACCGACCGCGATGTCAACCGGCCCGTTCCCGACGCCGATCGGGTCTCCCACCACCTCATTCGTGACGGTGCTGATGCGCGACACGGTGGGACCACCGCTCTCCACCACCCAGACGGCTTCCTCGTCTGCTGCGATCCCGGCCGGGTCGACTCCCACCTGGATCGTGTCGACCAGGGCTTTCGTCTCCGCGTCGATCCGGACCACCGTCCCCGCGTCGGGATTCGTTACCCAGAGCGACCCGTCGGCGGCTGTGATCGCACCGGGCCCAGACGGCATCGGGATCGTCTGTTTGAGCTCTCCGGAGGAAGGGTCGAGGACCCCGACCGAGTTAGGAGCGATCTCAGATCCGGCGCCGGCCTTGCGCACGAGCGGCGGGACCGCGACGAGAGCCACCACGACGGCGAACGCGGCGGCGAGCGCCCCAACCTGCCACGACCTAGATCTGGGCGCCGACGGCTGGACCTCCGCGAGCCGCCGATCAGCCTCCTCGGAGAGGGCCGGTTGGGCTCTCGGCTCGCCGTCCACCTCGGATACCGCGAGCACGTGCCACTGCCCGTCGACGCCCTTCAGCGTGTGGCTCCCCCGGTCCTGGAACCCGAAGCCCGCGCCCGCGACCAGGTCCCTCGTCGACGCGGTGACCAGGACGTCCCCCGACCCCCCGAGCGACATCACGCGCGCCCCCACGACCACCGCGATGCCCCCGAGCTTGTCCCCGACCTGCTCGCACTCGCCGAAGTGCACGCCGGCGCGGATCTCGATGCCCAGCTCCCGCACCGCGTCGGCCGCGGCGCACGCGCAGCGGATCGCGGCCGCCGGTTCTTGGAAGCTCGCGTAGAAGCCGTCGCCGGCGGTGTCGAGCTCCTTGCCTGCG
>Ga0315278_10007354_pt1 | contig 10059 bp, 9 predicted proteins | sample YL17G06_0_MG_FD_203880 | JGI IMG/M metagenome (GOLD analysis project Ga0315278, IMG submission 203880) | Sediment microbial communities from Yellowstone Lake, YNP, Wyoming, USA - YL17G06_0 | ecosystem: Environmental > Aquatic > Freshwater > Lake > Sediment | place: USA: Wyoming | collected... | reverse complement strand
GCCGGTGAACTCCTCCTCGCGCAGCTTCGGCCCCCACTCGAGCACGGCGATGCGCTTCCCGGCAGCGGCGAGCGGCGCCAGCTCCTTGGCGACGGCGCCGCCGCCGGCGCCCGAGCCGACAATCACAATGTCGTAGCTCTTCTCACGCATGGAGCTTCTCGTTGCCGCGGAACGACGGCGTGTAGCCGAGCGACGGGCCGACCTCGGGGCGCGCGTAGTAGCCCATCAGCACCAGCGCTTTCATCCCCCAGAACCCTTTGCGGAGAAGCTCGACGGGACAGTCCTGAAGCCAGCGCAGAACGCGGTCTTGCACCTCCGGGCGCAGGCGCGTGAAGGGCGCGCCGAAGCGGACGACCGGCGCTTTCTCGACCAGACCGAGGAAGACCCGAAACTGCCGGCGCATCCCCTCCGGCCGGTCCGCGAGCGCGTCGGCGACGATCGCGCGGAACCCCGCGCGTAGCTCGACATCGAGCGATGCCACCTCGGGGACGAGCCGCGCGCCGACGGCGAGCAGCAACGCCCACTGCCTCTCTGACAGGATGTCCACACCGCCGTTATAGACCGCGGCGGCCGGCGATGCAACGGGGCACGACGTGGAGTGGGATGCCAGCAGGTGAACCGGTGACGAGACGGCAGGCCATGTCGCTTCTCGCCTGCGCCGCGTTGGCTGCGGTGGTCGCCAGCGGAGCGCGGGCGCAGTCGCTCGCACTCACGGTCGCCGCACCGGACGGCGCTCCCCTCGCCACCGACCTCTACGTCCCGATCGGGCATGGCCTTGGCCCGTGGCCGGTGGTGCGGGTGCCGCAGCGCCGTCTCTACGGCACCCGCTAGCCACCTCTTACCTCAGAGCTTGACGTTGAACTCGAGGCCGACCGTTCGCGGGTCGTTGGTGTAGCCGGTAAGGTTGTCGAAGTCGATGCCGCCCTCGACCAGCGTCGCGTCGGTGATGTTGCGCCCGAACAGCGCCACCTCGTACTTGCCCTGGTTCCAGCCGTAGCCGAGCCGGAGGCCGAGCTCGCTGCCGTCGCCGTTGAACTCCGCGGACTTGTAGAGGAAGAAGTACTTCTTGCTGTAGTACGACCAGTCGAGGGAGACGAAGAAGCCGCGGTCGATTGGCGACGACTGGTAGTTGATCGAGCCGCCGAAGATCACCTTGGGTGCGTGCGGCAGCGGGTTGCCGTTGATGTTGACGAGGCCGTTCGAGACCGGGTTCTGGGTCGTGCAGACGCTGCCGCCGAGGCCGCACGTCGAGACCGTTAGGTTCGGGTCGTTGAACTTGGTGGAGTTGTACGAGAGGCCGGCGTTGATCCACCAGTTGGCCGAGGGGATGATCTCGATGTCGCTCTCGAAGCCGTAGCCGTCGGTCTTGTCGACGTTGAGCAGCGTCGCGATGTTGTACTGGCCGCCGACCGCGGTCACCTGCTGGCCGTCGACCCGGTAGGAGTACGCCTCCAGGTTGAGGCGCAGGCGGTGGTCGGCGAGGATCGACTTCACCCCGACCTCGAACGAGGTGATCTTCTCCTCGTTGGCCACCGTGACGCCGTTGGTGGCCGGGTTCGTGCCGCCTTGGAAGTCGGGCGCGAACATGATGCGGCCCTGGATGCTGGGCGCGCGGAAGCCCGTCGCCACGCGGCCGAAGACGTTGACGTCGTCGTTGACCTTGTAGGTGCCGGAGAGGTCCCAACTGATGGCGTCGTCGTCGGTGCTCCTCTTGATCGGCGCAACCAGCGGCGGCTGGAACAGCGGCTGCGGCCTGTCGGCCGCGAAATCCTTCTTGTCCTTCGAGTACCGCAGCCCGGCCTTGATCGTAAACATGTCGGAGAGCTGGTAGTCGACCGAGGCGAAGAGGGCGTAGGCGTCGGTCTGCTGAGTCTGGGTCGCGTGCCCGTTCTGGGGGTTGCCCGGCGCCAGGGTGTCGTAGCTGAACGAGTCGACGTTGAGGTCCTCGTTAAAGTAGTAGGCGCCGACCAGCCACCCGAACGGCCCGGCGGTGGTGCTGGTGAGCCGCACCTCCTCGGTGATCTGGTCGAGTGAGGGGATCCCGTCGGCGCTCTCTGAGTTGAACGGGATGAAGCCGGGTCCGTTCGGGAGGCCACAGAATGCGCAGCCGTAACCGCCGTCGATGTCCCCCCGGCTGTACATGTCGCTGATGGACTCGTACCCGGTGACCGACGTTAGGGTAGCGGCGCCGAAGTCGTAGTTCAGCTTGAGCATCAGACCCTTGCCGCTGATCTTCTGCTCGTTGAGGCCGTCCTGGTAGACGGTGTCCTGCCGGAAGTCGTCGACCAGTTGGTTCGAGCCCTTCTTGATGATGTTGGCGCGGAACACCCGGGCGGTGCCGTTGAGGTCCCATCCGTGGAGGTTGAGCAGGCCGCTGAACTGGGTGTTTGGCTGCCAGAGGAATTGCAGGCGGGCGGCCTTCTCGGTGTGGCCGCCGAGCGCGCTGTCGTCGCTGGTGTGAGCGTTCTTGATCCAGTCGCTGCGCGTCTGGATGAGCGCCGAGAAGCGCGCGTACACCGTCTCGGAGAGCGCCATGCCGACGCCGCCGTCGACGTCGACGGTGTTGAGGGTGCCGTAGGAGAGCCGGAACGCCCCGTCGAGGTCCTTGGTGGGTTTCTTCGACTCGAACTTCACCACGCCGGCGGGGGTGTTGCGCCCGAACAGGGTGCCCTGCGGGCCGCGCAGCACCTCGATCCGGTCGAGGTCCCAGATTGGCATGCCCTTGACCACCGGGTTCTCGAGCACGACCTCGTCGACCAGCATCGAGACCGGCTGCGAGGCGTTGAGGTCGAAGTCGGTGTTACCGAGGCCGCGCATGTAGAAGCGGGGGAAGGCGCGGCCGAACGACGACTCGAGGATCAGGCTCGGCGCCCGCGCGGAGAGGAAGCGGATGTCGGGGCCGCCGGCCGTGAGCGCCAGCAGGTCCTGCCCGGCCAGCGTCGAGATCGACACCGGCACCTCCTGCACGTCCTCGGTCCGTTTCTGCGCGGTGACGGTGATCTGCTCGACGAACTCGGTCCGAGTCGTCGGCTCGGTTTGCTGCTCCTCCTTGGTTGCCTCCTTCTTCTTCTCCGGTTGCGACTGCTGGGCAAACGAGAGTCCACCGAAGGCCACCCCGCACAAGGCGACCACGGTGGTACCGACCAGACGCCACCTCCACGTTCTAGCCACGGCCTCTTCCTCCTTTCGCTAGCGCGAACCAGCGAGCGATTGCATGTCTGTGACGAAGCATACCAGCACCGGGGACGGCGGAACAGTGGGTCTGGCGACCCGCGCGGGCGAACGCGAAGCGCTGTTCAGCCGGCCACGGCGGGGGCGGCAGCCCGACCGGCGCCTCCTCCGGCCAGAGCGTGGAGCTGGCGGTCGTGGAGCCGGGCGAGGAAGAGCTGCGCGGCGACGGCCCCGATCAGCGCCAGGAACATGTCCCACTGGGTGTCCCAGGGGTCGCCCTGGGTACCGAGAAAGGCGGTCGCGGCCTCGCCGGTGGCCAGCGCCGTCCACCACTCGACGAGCTCGTACACGGCCGACAGCGCCAGGCAGGCGCACGTGACGAGGAAGAACAGCCAGCCGCCGCGGCGCAGCACCGATCGCCGCAGCAGCACCTCGCGGGCGAGGAGCGCAGGGACGAACCCCTGCGCCAGGTGGCCGATGCGATCGTAGTGGTTGCGGGCGAAGCCGAATGCCTCTTGCATCCAGAAGCCGAGCGGCACCTCCGCGTACGTGTAGTGCCCGCCCACCATCAGGATCACCGCGTGCAGCAGCAGCAGCCGGTAGACCAGCGGGGTCATCGGGAAGCGGCGGTACGTCGCGATCATGATCGGCACCCCGATCAGCACCGGCGCCACCTCGAGGAACCAGGTAAACCGATCGGCCGGCCCGATGCCGGATAGCACGAGCAGGACAATCCCCACCGCCAGCAGCACCACCGGTTCCTGCCGACTCTTCCTCGTCATGCGGCGATGATAGTCCCGCCACCGCCCGCGGCCCACTGACCACTGACCACGTCGTTTCTCCTATACTCCCTCGTCGTACCCCACCCCGCGGGAGGAGCGCCGTCATGACCAACCCGTCACCGCTACCGCACCTCGTTCTCGGTCTCGCCTTCATCGCTCTGCTCGCCACCCCGCTCGCCGGCGCCGCGGCGCCCACGGCCGCCGAGGCGAAGGCCTTCATGGACGCGGCCGAGGCCCGACTGATGGACCTCTGGATCGCCTCCGAGCGCGCCAGTTGGGTGCAGGCCACCTTCATCACCGACGACACGGAAGCCCTAGCCGCCCAGGCGCGGGAGCATCTGATCGCCGCCACCATGGACCTGGCGAAGCTCTCTCGCCGCTTCGACGGCTTCCCGCTCCCCGCCGACCTCGCGCGCCGCTTTACGTTGCTCAGGCTCTCGCTCGCGCTGCCCGCCCCCGACGATCCGAAGCTCGCCGCCGAGCTCACCCGCATCACCGCGGCGATGGAGGGCGCTTACGGCAAGGGCAAGTACTGCCCGCCGGGGAAGGACGCCTGCCTCGACCTGCAGGACCTCTCCCGCATCATGGCGACGAGCCGCAACCCGGACGAGCTGCTCGACGCGTGGCGCGGGTGGCACGCCATCGCGCCACCGATGCGCAAGGACTTCGAGCGCTACGCGGAGCTCGCCAACACCGGCGCCCGCACCCTCGGCTACGCCGACATGGGGGCGTACTGGCGCTCCAAGTACGACATGCCGCCGGACGATTTCGGCCGCGAGGTGGAACGGCTGTGGCAGCAGGTCAAGCCGCTGTACGAGGCGCTGCACGCCTACGCCCGCCATCGCCTCGTGCAGGCCTACGGCGAGAAGGTGGTGCCACCGGCCGGGCCCATCCCGGCGCACCTGCTCGGCAACATGTGGGCGCAGAGCTGGGGCAACGTCTATCCGCTGCTGGCCCCGCCGAACGCCGACCCCGGCTACGATCTCACCGCCCTGCTCCGCGCGAAGAAGCTCGACGAGCGCGAGATGGTGCGCTACGGCGAGCGCTTCTTTACCTCGCTCGGTTTCCCGCCGCTGCCGCAGACGTTCTGGGAGCGCTCGCTGTTCACCAAGCCGCGCGACCGCGACGTGGTCTGCCACCCCAGCGCCTGGGACATCGACTGGGCCGACGATCTGCGGCTGAAGATGTGCATCGAGATCACCGCCGAGGACTTCGCGACCGTGCATCACGAGCTCGGCCACAACTTCTATCAGCGCGCCTACAGCCACCTCCCGCCGCTCTTCCGCGACGGCGCCAACGAGGGGTTCCACGAGGCGATCGGCGACACCATCGCCCTGTCGGTGACCCCGGGCTACCTGGTTAGAGTCGGGCTGCTCGATAAGGAGCCGCCCGCGGAGCAGGACCTCGGCCTGCTGCTGCAGATGGCGCTCGAGAAGGTGGCGTTCCTGCCGTTCGGGATGATCATCGACCAGTGGCGGTGGCAGGTGTTCTCTGGAGAGGTCACCCCCGCCGGCTACAACGCCGCCTGGTGGACGCTGCGCGAGCGGGTCCAGGGCGTGCGGGCGCCGCTGCCGCGTTCCGAGGCCGACTTCGACCCTGGCGCGAAGTACCACGTGCCGGCGAACGTCTCCTACACGCGGTACTTCCTTGCCGACATCCTGCAGTTCCAGTTCCACCGCGCGCTCTGCCGCGAGGCGGGGTACACGGGCCCGCTGTCGCGCTGCTCGGTCTTCGGCAACGCGGAGGCGGGGAAGCGTTTCCGGGAGATGCTGGAGATGGGGGCGAGCCGGCCGTGGCCGGACGCGCTCGAGGCGGTCACCGGCCAGCGCCAAATGGACGCCGGCGCGCTGCTCGAGTACTTCGCGCCGCTCAAGGCGTGGCTCGACGAGCAGAACCGCGGCGTTCCGGTGGGGTGGCAGGCGCGCTGACGACGAGGCGGCGACGGTCGCCGGGCGTCCGTCGCCGCTTTGCTGACTTCCCTGGGGTTGCCGGTGGGTGCGGCGGCGTGTCGCGGCATCCACCGATCCGATCACGACCCGGCGGCGCGGTCCTCGCGAACTCGCAAGATCCGGTACGGAATTCGCCGGTAATCATCGAACGTGATGTTCCCCTGCTTGTCGAGCTCGGCCCGGGCGGCCGGGATCAGCGTGCCTTGCCCGAGGCCCAGGTCGTTGACGTTGAGGACGATCAGCGTGAACGGATAGTCGCGGGAGCGGCTGCCCCGCCAGAACTCCCGGAACCGTATTGGCCGGTCGGCGATGGCGACGATCCGGCGGCCCTCCCTGGTTTCCTGCTCGCCGAGCACCGTTACCGGATAGCCGACGCCATGGTCGAGCTGCAGCCACCCGTTCGGCTTCATGTCGCCGACGGCGGCGAACATCGCCTCCTGCCCCTTCTCCCGCAGCATCGTCTCGAGGCTCTTCAGATCCTCGTCACTCGAGTACCCGGCAATGTGCAGCGCGAACTCTACCGGGCCGCGCCGGTCCTGGGTGTCGAGGTAACCGCGAAACACCCCGGTGTTGGCTGCTGCTGCTCCGCCCGGCTGCGAGGCAAGCGCGAGCGCCGCGCCGCCGAGCATGATCGCGAGACCCACCGTTGCCGTTCTCTTCGCTGACATGATCGTTCCCTCCTTTGGCCTCGCGAGCCCGGCGGGCCTGGCGCTCATGCCCGCCGTCGCCCGTTTGTGGAGGCCCACGCTCCGGGTGCCTGCGCCTTGGCGCCGCCGCCCGGCTGCCGAGAGGGTCATGAGCAATCCGCGTGCCAAGGTGAGACCGTGTCTCCCTGGTGTCACGCTCGCCGACCAGGCAGACGTCCGATCGTGAGGTGTCGAAGCCGGTTCCCTGTCCCCGGTCCCCGGTTCCCTGCCTCTATCGCCTCACGGTGGCGGGCCGACGCAGGGCGCGATGGCGGTCGACCCAGACGCCGGCAAGCGGCAGCAGCCAGCCGCCGAGCCCGACCCAGGCGATCGCGCGGTCACTGGGCGGCGGCGGACCGAAGAGCGCCCCGCCGTAGCTCGCCAGCAGCAACGCCACCAGCGCCGCGAGCCCCCAGCGGCCGGTGCGGTCGAGCGGCCGGGTCGTCGCCAGGTAGAGGCCGAGGCCGATCGCGAAGAGCGTCAGCTCGACGACGAGCGTGCCGGTCAGCGACTGCCAGAGACCGAGGCCCACCTTCGGACCGCCGGGGTAGAGCGCCAGGTCGGGGCGGTGGGAGATCCAGTCCAGCACCCAGTGGCTCACGACCGCCAGGCCGACGACCAGGGCGCCACGCGCGCTGCGCCGGATCACGAGGTAGACGAGACCGAGCAGCAGCCCCCACCCCAGCCCGGCGGCCAGGCTGTGGGTGAACGGGTACGACACGAAGTCGAGAGGGGTCACGACGGTGTTGCCGGGGTCGATACGCACCACCTCGACGCCGGCGAGCACGAGGATCGGCCACACCAGGTCGACGAATTGCGCGGCGAACAGCAGGGTGCCGAGGGAGGCGGACGGCGCGAAGCGCTTGGCCGCGAAACCGACGCCGTAGTGACCCAGGAACATGGCGTGCCCCCTGTCCGGTCACCATATCACGCGAGCCGACGACGCGGTTCGGCCGCGCGCGACCGGTGAGGTGCTACGCTTTCGCCGTGAGCCCGACGGTGCTGCGAATCGGCCACTTGCGCTTCTTTTTCTTCTCTCGAGAGGAGCAGCGGCTGCACGTCCACGTTGAAGGACCGCAGGGGGAAGCGAAGATCTGGCTCGATCCGATCATCGAGCTGGCGGAAGACCATGGTCTCGGTGCACGAGACCTCCGCAACGCGTTACGGGGGATCAAGGAGCATGAGGATGACATCCGCACGGCCTGGCGGCAGCACTTCGGCGGTTGAAGTCACCAACGTCTCTGGCCACGGCTTCTGGCTGCTGCTGGTCGACTCGGAGCTTTTCGTGCCGTTTGCACAGTTTCCGTGGTTCCGCGAGGCTTCTATCAGGGGCTTGATCGACGTCATCATGCCGCACGCGGGTCATCTCTACTGGCCTCAGCTCGACGTCGATCTCGCGGTTGAATCGATCGCACACCCCGAGAAGTACCCGCTCGTCGCCAGGAGGGCGCCGAAGGTGGCCGAGCAGGGCCGGAAGCGCGCGCGCCGCTCATAGCGCCTGCATTCACACAGCCACCTGCTTTGGCGTTGCGTGATCCCCCGTCAGTCGTTTGTGAACAGCTCGAGCTGGCGGATCGCACCGGGGACCAGGGTCGAGGTCGAGACGCCGAGCAGGCGGACCGGGCGCCCGCCGGCAGCGGTGCGGCGCAGCAGGTCCTTGGCGAGCGCGGCAATCCGCGGCGCGCTCGTGGTCGGGATCGCGAAGGTGCGCGAGCGCGTCACCGTCGAGAAGTCGGAGTAGCGCACCTTCACTGTGACCGTGCAGGCAGCGAGGGTTCGTTTCTCGAGCCCGTTGGCGACCTCCGCCGCCATGTGCTCGAGCTCCTCGTCCATCTCCGCGATGCGCCGCAGGTCGGTGCGGTAGGTGTTCTCGGTGCCGAGGCTCTTGCGCTCCTGGTGCGTCTCGACCGCGCGCTCGTCGATGCCGCGGGCGAACGCGTGGAGCATCGCGCCGTGCTTGCCGAAGCGCTCGAGCAGTTGCTCGCGTGGCCGTGCGCGCAAATCGGTCACCGTGGTGATGCCGAGCCCCGCGAGGGCACGTTCGGTGGCCGGCCCAACCCCGTGCAGGCGGCGCACCGGCAGCGGATCGAGGAACGCCTGGACCTTCTCGGGCGGCACCACCATGAGCCCGTCGGGCTTGCGGAAGTCGGAGGCGATCTTGGCGATCAACATGTTCGGTCCCACCCCGACCGAAACCGTGAGCCGCCGCTCCTCGCGCACCCGGCGGCGGATCTCCTTGGCAATGGCGGTGGCGGTGCCGTACGGCGCGAGGTGGTCGGTGACGTCGAGGTACGCCTCGTCCAGCGAGGCCGGCTCGACGAGCGGCGTGAAGTCGCGAAAGATCGCGAAAATCGTGTCGGACTCGCGGCGGTAACGGGGGAAGTCGGGCCAGATGAACACCACCTCCGGGCACAGGCGCTGGGCGCGGGCGGCCGGCATCGCCGAGTGGATGCCGAAGCGCCGCGCCTCGTAGCTTGCCGAGGCGACGACGCCGCGTCCCGCCGGATCGCCGCCGACCACCACCGGTTTGCCGGCAAGCGAGGGGTCGTCGCGCACGTGCACCGACGCGTAATAGGCGTCCATGTCGCAGTGCAAGATTCGCCGCACATGCCCGTCGGCCACGGCGGGATTCTACGCGGCAGCTCGCCCGCGATTGACACAGAGTGGCAAAGCGGCTAGCTTCTTTGCGAGCGCCGATTTGAACCACAGCTTGCGGGCGCTTTAGAAATGCGGCTAAAGCGTGCGACGGAACCCGTCCAGCGCTTACCTGTGGCGGGTTCTTCGGTTCTCACCCCGCCGGCCCGCAAGCTCGCCCTCGATGAACCGGCGCTCGGGAGGGTACCGTGGCCGCTGAACGCTCCAACCACAACCGCCTGCGCGTCGTCACCTCGGAGGCCGTCGCCGACGGGCACCCCGACAAGATCTGCGACCAGATCTCCGACGCCGTGCTCGACGCCTGCCTCGCCGAGGACCCGCTCAGCCGCGTCGCCGTCGAGACCGCTTTCAAGGGACACACGGCGATCCTGCTCGGCGAGGTGACGACCACCGCGAAGCCGGACTACCCCGCCATCGTCCGCAGCGTTCTCGAGGAGATCGGCCACGGCGGCGGCCGCTGGGGGCTCGATCCCGAGCGGGTGAAGGTCCTCCTCGAGATCACCGCCCAGGAGCCGGAGATCGGCGGCGCCGTGAGCCACGCCGACGGCGACCTCGGCGCCGGCGACCAGGGACTGATGTTCGGCTACGCCGACGCGGGCGGCCCCGAGCTGATGCCGCTGTCGTACGCGCTCGCCCGCGCGCTCATGCTGCGCCAGCGCGAGGTGCGGCGCACGCCCGCGGGCGCGATCATCGGCCCTGACGCCAAGTCGCAGGTATCGATCGCGTTTTCCAACGGCGACGCGGTCGGGATCGAGGCAGTGGTGCTCTCGAGCCAGCACGTGGCCGGGGCGTCGACGAAGCAGGTGCGGGAAGTGC
>Ga0315278_10007353_pt1 | contig 10061 bp, 11 predicted proteins | sample YL17G06_0_MG_FD_203880 | JGI IMG/M metagenome (GOLD analysis project Ga0315278, IMG submission 203880) | Sediment microbial communities from Yellowstone Lake, YNP, Wyoming, USA - YL17G06_0 | ecosystem: Environmental > Aquatic > Freshwater > Lake > Sediment | place: USA: Wyoming | collected... | reverse complement strand
GACGGCCTTCGCCTAACACGAAGGCCGTAACGTGATCGGCGCGCCGTCGGCCCGGCTATTCCTCGCCGGGTTGCGTCCCCGCAGAGCCCGACTCCGCTTGACCGGGCGATCCCATTTTACCGACGGTTGACGTTGTAGGGTGAGAAATCCGGCAAATCGACGTTGACGCGTTCAGGGGGATCCATACGGGCTCGCTGACGTATCCATTGCCTGAGGCCCTGGCGCGGATCGGCATGTCGCAGGCGGATATCCTGCGTAAGGCGGTCTTCCCGATGAGGCTGTTCGCGGACGTGATTCGGCATATGTCGAGGAAGGACATGGACCATGTTAAGCGATAGACCGCCCGTGATTCTGACGATCGAGGATAAGTCCGCTGTCCGGGACAGCACGATGGCATATCTGGACGCCTCGGGTTTCCGGACCCTCAGCGCCGAGACGGGCCCTGAGGGTCTTGAGATATTTCGCCGGGATCGCCCGGACGTGGTTCTGCTGGACCTGCGTTTGCCGGGCATGGACGGACAGGATGTGCTGCGCGCCATCCGCGAGGAGTCGCCCGATGCGGCGGTGATCGTTCTATCAGGCAAGGGGCTGATGGCGGACGTCATTGCGGCCTTTCGTCTGGGGCGTATGGGATTATCTGACCAAGCCGATCCATGATCTGGCGGTTCTGGGACACAGCATCCGGAGATCGCTGGAGCGTATCCGGCTCCTGGCGGAGAGAAGCCGGGTGGGCCGGCAGATTCATAGCAACGTAGACAGGGTGATTCTGCCCATCCTGCACTCGCTGAACCACCGCTTCGTTTCAACCCGCTTTTCACCACAGGCAAGGCGTCGCGGGGCGGTGACGGGGCGGCCTCGACCGGGACATCGGGTAGATTCCATACCCGATATGACCTCCATCCTGCACCGCTCTGTCCGGTTATGGCCAGAGAGAGAAATGCCGATGGTTACACGTGGTGAAGCAGTTCCGAAAGGACTCGGGTAACGATCACCCTGCGGGGCGGAGCTCTTGCGGGGCATGACGCAGGACGAATCGCCGTGGCAGACAGAGCCGGTTGGTGAAATACCACATTCTGGCAGGTCCGGGCGCGGAGGACCGTGTCTGGTCCCGTTGCTCAGACGGTCTGAGACTGACGATTCGCGGTACCCTGGCGCGAGTCGTTGGCAGGGCCGACGAGTTGGCAGAGAGGTTTTCTGTCGTCGCCGGGGCATTGCAGGATGAGACGATCCATGCGTGAATTGACGCAACTGACAGAGCGACTGGCCGCGGCGGTCGCGGGCGCGGACGTGAACGATCTTCCTGCGCTGGGCGACATTCACAGCCAGTTGGAGGACCTCTGCTCCCATGCGAGGGAGATGCCGGAACAGCAAGGGGCCAAGACAATCGGCCACACCGCCGCGGACGCCAAGCGACTGTTGGAGCAGATCATCCTGCGTGAATCCGCGGATGCGGCCAAGAGTCTGGCGGACGTGAGGCAGACGGTGATCCATCTTCAGGAGATGGTGCGGCGGGCCGTCGAAGGCGTGTGTGAAGCACCTGGCACGGACTCGGCGGAAGAGCAGGCGGCGCCTGGGGAGACGGCCCAGGGGAACGACAAGGGCACTCCGATAACGAGCGAAACAGGGGGCGACGCCGCCAGCCTGCCCGAGACGGGGGAGACGACCATCAGCGCGGACGATGCGCCGCTGGTCGCGGAGTTCATCGGCGAGGCCCGCGGCCACATCGAGTCTGCGGAGGCGGCGGTGCTGAGCGTCGAGGAGCATCCGGACGACATTGAGGCGATCAACACGATTTTCCGGGCGTTCCACACGATCAAGGGAGTCGCCGGGTTTCTCAATCTGAAGCAGATCGGGTCTCTGGCGCACGCGGCCGAGAGTCTGCTGGACCTCGGGCGCAAGGGCGAGCTGAAGCTGGTAGGCCAGGCGGTGGACGTGATTCTCGAATCCATCGACCTGATGAAGGCGCTGATTGCCGGTCTGGAAGAGGCGATGAAACTGGGCAAGGCGGTTGCGCCGCACGAGCAGGTGCCGGGGCTGCTCAGGCAGCTTGGGGCGTGCGTAGCCGGGGGGAACGCCGATCCGAGCCCGTGCGTGTCGATCGGCGGCGTCGCAGCCCCGGAGGCCGCCCGAAGCGAGGCGGCAGGCGGGAGCATTTCCACATCCGGGGGCTCATCGGGCGGCGACGCGAGCGTCAAGGTGGCGACGACCCGCCTGGACAGCCTCATCAACATGATCGGGGAGCTGGTGGTGACCGAGTCCATGGTCCGCCAGGACCTTGCCGGGTCGGTGGGCAGCAACCAGCGGATAGCCCGCAACATTGCACAACTCGGCAAAACGACCCGCGCCCTGCAGGAACTGTCGATGTCCATGCGGATGGTTCCGATCCAGGGCGTTTTCCAGAAGATGGCCCGCCTCGTGCGCGACCTGGCGCGGAAGGCCGGCAAGGAGATCGAGTACACGACCACCGGGGGCGACACGGAACTGGACCGCAACGTTGTCGAGGCGATGGGCGACCCTCTGGTACACATGATCCGCAACTCGGTCGATCACGGGATCGAATCACCGGACGAGCGCGACCGCAATGGCAAGGAGCGGGTCGGTCATGTCCACCTGAAGGCATGGCATCAGGCGGGCAATATCCTCGTGCAGATCAGCGACGACGGGCGCGGCCTGGACAAGAACAGAATCCGCAAGAAAGCCATAGAAGCCGGGGTGGTGCGCGAGGACCAGGAACTCTCGGAGCAGGACATTTTCCGGCTCATTTTCCACGCGGGGCTCTCCACGGCGGAGAAGGTCACCGACGTCTCGGGCCGCGGCGTCGGCATGGACGTGGTCAGACAGAACATCGAGGCCCTGCACGGCCGCATCGACATCCAGTCGGTCGCGGGGAAGGGCACGACTTTTACGATCCACCTGCCGCTGACGCTGGCGGTCATTGACGGCCTGATCGTGAAGGTGGGCGCCGAACGGTACATTCTTCCGCTGACGAGCGTGGAGCAGAGCATCCGCCCGACGCCGCAGCAGCTTTCCACAGCCCAGGAGCGTGGCGAGATGTGTCTTGTCCGGGAGCACCTCCTGCCCCTCTACCGCCTTCACAGGCTCTTTGCGGTCAACGCCGCCATCGAGGAGGCCACGCAGGCGCTGGTCGTCATCGTCCAGGACGGGACCCGGCGGTGCGGGCTGCTGGTGGATGAACTGCTGGGCCAGCAGCAGGTGGTGATCAAGTCCCTCGGGGAGGGCATCGGCAGGGTCAAGGGCATCTCCGGCGGCGCCATCCTCGGAGATGGAAATGTGAGCCTGATTCTGGACGTTCCGGGGTTGATGGACGCGGCCCTGCAACAGTGAACCCAAGCGGGTGCGAGTGCGCCCGAAAGGAGATCGGTCGTGACAAACACAGCAACCCTCGATAGCTCCACCCGAGCGGCGACGGCCAGGGGCGGCAAGTACCTGACCTTTGCGCTGGGCAAGGAGGAGTATGGGCTGGAGATCCTGAAGGTTCGGGAAATCATAGGCCACATGGACATCACGGCGGTGCCCCGGACTCCGAGCTTTGTCAAAGGAGTGATCAACCTGCGTGGCCAGGTCATTGCCGTGGTGGACCTGCGCGCCAAGTTCGAGATGCAGGCGGCGGAACAGTCCGACGAGACCTGCATCATTGTCGTGGAGATCCAGCGAAGCGGCCGGAAGCTGAGCACCGGCATCGTGGTCGACAAGGTGAGCGAGGTGCTGGACATCCCCGGCGAGAAGATCGAGGACGCGCCGGCGTTCGGCGATACGGTGGCCACGGATTTCATCCTGGGGATAGGCAAGATCGGCGAATCCGTGAAGATTCTGCTCGACATCAACCGCGTCCTGGGCGACGAGGAGGTGAACACGTTGACGCAGATCCAGCAGAGCGACCCACAGAACTGAGTTGAGACGTTCGGAACACACGATATGACGGCTTCGATATGGGCGTTGCGCATCAAAGTTGTACTAGGGCCAGACCCATGAAACCTGGGACGAAGATCACGCTGGGTTTTGCGAGCCTGATCGCCATTGCGGTGGTGCTGGGCGGGATCCGGGCTTGGAACCTGCTGTCGGTGAAGCGTCATGCCACCGCGATGAAAAGCGAGGAGGTTTCCGCCGGTGGCGTTGCAAGCAAACTCGAGCGTCATCTGCGTGAAGCGACGTACGCTTTGGGCATGATCGAGGAGTCGGTCAACACCGCCAACGCCGAGGAATCGGCGGTGGCGGCCTGAGCGAGTACGAAGACGCCGTCATCGCCACCCTGCGCGTGCAGGCTGAGCCATGGGCCATCCGCCTGGCCACACCCGGAGGCGCCCGATGCTTGTTGCCAACCAAGACTGTGTCAGTGAGCGCGAGTTCCAGCGCGTCAGCGATCTGGTCTACCGCCACTGCGGGATCAACCTGCACGATGGCAAGAAGGAACTGGTCCGGGCGCGGATTGCCAAGCGACTGAGGATCAGCGGATTCCCGACGGCATCGGAGTACCTGGATTACGCGCTGGCGGACCCGACGGGCGAGGAGTTCACGCACCTGATCGACTCGCTGAGCACGAACCTCACGAGCTTCTTCCGGGAAATGGGGCACTTTGACTTCCTGCTGGACTCGTACCTCCCGGCCCTGCTGCTGAAGAAACGCAAGCTCAGGAGCAGCCGGATCCGCGCCTGGAGCGCCGGGTGCAGCACAGGCGAGGAAGCGTACTCCCTGGCCATCACGCTGCTGCATGCGACGGGAGAGGGCGCCGGCTGGGACATCAGGCTGCTGGCCACCGACATCTCCACGCACGTGCTGCAGATCGCCAAGAAGGGCCGATACGAGAAGTCACGTGTGGAGTCGGTGCCGGCGGCGCTTAAGAGCCGGTACCTTCTGCCCGGCGGGCTGGGTGACAAGGCGGTGCGCCAGGTAGCGCCGGCGGCGCGGAACGTGGTTCGGTTCGCCTATCTGAATCTGATGGAGCCGTGGCCCTTCAGCGGGCCTTTCGACTTCATTTTCTGCCGCAACGTGATGATCTACTTCGACAAGCTGACGCAGCAGCGTCTTGTCAACCGCTTCTGGGATTGCCTGGAAAGCGGCGGCCTGCTGTTTACGGGCCATTCGGAGTCGCTGACGGGCGTGAACCATGAGTTCCGCTATGTACAGCCGACGATCTATGCCAAGGCAAAGCGGCAAGACGAGGTGAAGCTGTGACGGTCATTGTGAGTGTTTCTGATGCCAAGGCCAGCAAGGACCCTGGCAGCGTGATCGCGACGTTTTCGCTGGGATCGTGCATTGCCGTATCCGTTTACGATCCAGCGGCGGCGGTCGGGGGCATGCTGCACTTCCAGTTGCCGGACTCAACCATCGACCCGAAGCGGGCGAAGGAGAGGCCGCTGATGTTCGCGGACACAGGCATGCAGTGCCTGCTGAGCGAGATGGAATCGCTGGGGGCCCAGAAGCGCAGGCTGAAGATCAAGCTGGCAGGCGCTGCCCAGATGCTCGACGACCACAATCTCTTCAACATCGGTCGCCGCAACCATGCCGCCATTCGCAAGGTTCTCTGGCAGCATGGGCTGTTCGTGGACGCGGAGGACGTCGGGGGTACCCGCCCCAGAAACATGTACTTGAGTATCGCCGACGGGACCGTGACAGTGAAAACGCAGGGCGAGAGCACCAATTTTTGAGCGAGCGAATCCATGGCTTTCCGATTTCTAATTGTTGACGACTCGGCGACCACGCGGGCGATCATCAAACGCACCATCCGGATGGCGCAGTTGCCGACGGACAAAGTGCTGGAGGCCGCCAACGGCATGGAGGCGCTGCGGGTGCTGGCGTGCGAGGCGGTGGATCTGGTGATGGCGGACCTGCACATGCCGGAAATGGACGGGTTGGAGATGACGCGGCGGCTTCTCTCGGAGCAGTCCACGCGGCACATCCCGGTCGTGGTCATCTCCGCCGAGCCCAACTGCGACCGCCTCGAGCAGATGAAGCGGGAGGGTGTGCGGGGCTATCTGCGTAAGCCGTTCACCCCCGAGTCCCTACGCGCGCTGATCACCGAAACACTGGGAGTATGCGATGGTTGACATAGAGAACTGCATTGCCGTGCGGCATCTGGTCGACGCGTTGGAGCGGATGGCCTTTATCTCCGCGCTGCCGTTGGAGGGGACCGCGTCCAAGCCCGCCAGCGCGCTGCTGTTGCGGATCGGCTTCCGTGGGCCGGCGAACATGCGCATCGAGATTCTGACCGACGAAGCCCTGGGGTCGCTGATGGCCGCGAATGTCATGGGCGATTGCCCCGATGCCCTCTTCCGGGGGCGTGACGCGCTGAAGGAGCTCTTGAACGTCACCTGCGGGTCTCTGCTATCGCAGTGGCCCTCGGCCGAAGGCCGGAATTTCGAGATGTCGATTCCCGAGGTCCAGCCTGTGGACGCTGCCGGCTGGGAGCAACTGCTGGCTGAGGGGGACTTCGCCCTTCTTGATGCCGAGGGACACATTCTGGGCATCCGCCTGGCGGATCGAAAGTGACATGAGCATCGTAGCCACGCATTCTCGCATTCATACGCGATCGCCCGTCCGCGTTCTGGTTGTCGACGACTCGGCGGTGGTGAGGCAGTTGCTATGCCGCGAGCTGGGCCGTGACGCCGAGATCCACGTTGTGGGAACGGCGCCTGATCCCTACGTCGCGCGGGACAAGATTCTTGCGCTTTCGCCGGACGTGATCACGCTCGACGTGGAGATGCCGCGGATGGACGGCATCACGTTTCTCCGGAAGCTGATGCAGTATCAGCCCATGCCGGTGGTCGTGCTGAGTTCCCTGACGGGGCGGGGCACGGAGTTGGCGGTTGAGGCGATGGAGGCCGGGGCGGTGGAGGTCATGGGCAAGCCTTCGTCGGCGTACGAGGTGGGGAATGTGGGGAGGCTGCTTGCCGAGAAGATCAAGGTAGCAGCGAGGGCCCAGGTGCGGCATGCGGCGTCCAGACCTGCCGCCGCGCCGGAGCACCGCACGGCGATGAGCCGGACGACGGACCGCATCCTCGCGATCGGCGCCTCCACCGGAGGCGTGCAGGCGCTGACGGAGGTTCTGACGGCATTCCCCCCGGGCGCGCCGGGCACGGTGATCGTGCAGCATATGCCCCTGCGTTTCACCGCCTCCTTTGCGCAACGGTTGAACTCGGTCTGCCACGTGCAGGTCAAGGAGGCCGCGGAGGGCGACAGCGTCGTGTCGGGGCGGGTGCTGATCGCTCCCGGCGGGCAGCACATGCTCCTGCAGAGGTCGGGCGCCAGCTACCGGGTGACGATCAGGGACGGGCCGGAAGTTTTCCACCAGAAGCCGAGCGTCGAGGTGCTCTTTGATTCGGTGGCCAAGTATGCGGGCGCCAACGCTGTGGGAGCGATCCTGACGGGCATGGGATCCGACGGGGCCACGGGCCTGCTGAACATGAGGCGGGCCGGGGCGAGCACTCTTGCCCAGGATGAGGCCTCGTGCGTTGTCTTCGGGATGCCGGCGGAGGCGATCCGCTGCGGCGCAGCTCAACGGATCGTGCCTCTGGGCGAGATGACAAGAACCATGATCACCTTGGCGCAGCAGCCTGCTTCGCCGCAACATACATGAGGTGTTATGCAAGCTACACAGAACAGCGGAACCGCGATTAATCCGAAGCTGATCGTGCCCTTTGTCAACTCGGTCCGGAGCGTCTTCAGCACGATGGTGGGCACCGAGACGATTCTCGATCGCCCGCACATCAAGGCGCAGCCTGCGCCCACCTACGATGTTTCGAGCATCATCGGCTTTTCGGGCGATGTGATCGGATCGGTGGTGGTGAGCTTCCAGCGGAGCGCCGCCGAGAAGCTGGTCGAGGCATTTGCCGGCGCTCCCATTCCCTTCGAGAGCCCGGACTTCGCGGATGCGATCGGCGAACTGGCGAACATGATCGCCGGCGGCGCCAAGCAGCACCTTGGGAAGATGGCGACCATCACCATGCCGAACGTCATCATCGGTCAGGGGCACATGATCGCCCGGCTGAGCGACGTGCCGTGCATCGTCATCCCGTGCCGGACAGCCGTGGGAGCTTTCGCGGTGGAGGTCAGCATCAAGCAACTCACCCCGGCGGAAGTGAACATTCTGCAGAAGGAGGAAGCGTGATGAGAGTGTTACTCGTTGACGATTCGGGGACGATGCGGAACATCCAGAAGAGGGTTCTGGCGGCGCTGGGCCAGGTGGAGATTGCGGAAGCGGGCGACGGGGTGGAGGCCCTCTCCCAGATCGCCTCGTCGCCGCAGCCCTTCAACCTGATTCTCATTGACTGGAACATGCCGAACATGGACGGGCATGCGCTGGTGTTGCGCATCCGGGAAAAAGACAAGGTGACGCCGCTGATCATGGTCACGACGGAAGCGGAGAAGTCGCGGATTATCGCCGCCATCAAGGCGGGAGTGAACAACTATGTGGTCAAGCCCTTCACGCCGCAATCGTTGCTCGAGCGTGTTCAGCAGACCCTGGAGAAGAAGCTCGCGGCCTGATCCACGCCGGCAGGCTCGCGCGCCGACAGGACGGTGACAGATGCCCGAAAATCAGATCGTACTACAGGGACCTGTTCCCGATGCGGCGTCTGCGGCATGTTTGCCGCTGGAACTGCTGATCGGCGCGGGCGGTGCGGCGGGGGAGGCCGCCGCCAATTACTACGAGCGTCACCAGCTCTCCATTGCCCAGACGGGGCAGGCCATTGCGCGTGTGCTGGTTCCCGAGGCGATTGAGCTGGGGCCGAATGTGCAGCTCTCAGCGGACGGCCGGGAGGTTGTCGCCACCGTCGGCGGACAGGTGCGGGTGTCCGGGAAGCGCATCTGGGTTGAGGAAGTGCTGGAGATAGCGGGCGATGTCGATTTTTCGACCGGTTGCATCGAGTATAAGCAGGACATCATCATCCGCGGCAGCGTGCTGGATCTGTTCAAGGTGACGGGCGGCGGAACGGTGCGGGTCGGGCGGGCGGTGGAGGCCGCGGAGGTGCGGGCCGCTCTCGATCTTCTGGTTGCCGGGGCTATCGCGGGCAAGGAGAAGGGCCGCTGCTTCGCCGGGCGCGACCTGAAGGCCAAGCACATCAGCAACGCGACGCTGGAAGCCGGGAACGACGTGATTGCCAAGACGGAGATCACGCACAGCCGGATCATCTGCGGCGGGAGGCTCCGCGTCGACCACGGTGCCTTGGTCGCCAGTCACGTCACCGCGAACGCAGGCGTATGCTGCGGCGTGCTGGGGTGCACGTCCGAATCCGAGACGCTCATTGAGGCCGGCATGGACGAGTTCCTCCGCCGTCTGTCGCTGGCCAGCATCCCGAAGCTCCAGGCCGATCTGAAGCAGATTGAGAAGATACAGCAGACCGTCAAGCCGCTGATGTACAATCAGAAGTCGCTCAACCCGGCCCAGAAGGAGAAAGCCACCGAACTGCTCTGCCTCGCCAGCGACATGGAGGAAAGCAACCGGCAGACCATCGAACTGCTGCAACGCCGGAGCGACGAGGCGGCTGCGCGGAGCAAACCGGAGATCGTCATCGGCCATTCCGTGTGCGAAGGCGTTAAGGTTCGATTCCCGGGGTTGGAAGCGACGATCCCATCGCCGATGAAAGGGCCGCTCCGCATCTTTCCCCAACGCGTGCTCGCCGAGCCGCGGATCATGGTGTCGTCCGACGATCGCCGCAAGCCCTTCGCGCTGCAGACGCGTCGATGGTCCGACGAGGCGATGGACGCGTTAAGCCGCGTACTGCCCGGACGCGTGAGCACGGTTGCGTCATGAACGTTGCCTACGTCAATCCGTTCATTGTCGCCACGCTGAACGTGTTTCGCAGCATGGTCCACGTGCCCATCATGCTTGGGCGCCCGTACCTGAAGGATCGCGACGACCGGCTGTACAAGCTCTACAAGCTGTCGGCCACCATCGGGCTCTCGGGGGCCGCCAGCGGGGTGGTCATCCTCAGTCTCCCCGAGCCGGTGGCGCTGGCGCTGGCCTCCGGCCTTGCCGGCGCCCCGGTTACGAGCCTCGACACCGACTGCCATGACGCCGTGGCCGAGATCGTCAACATGATCGC
>Ga0315278_10007351_pt1 | contig 10061 bp, 7 predicted proteins | sample YL17G06_0_MG_FD_203880 | JGI IMG/M metagenome (GOLD analysis project Ga0315278, IMG submission 203880) | Sediment microbial communities from Yellowstone Lake, YNP, Wyoming, USA - YL17G06_0 | ecosystem: Environmental > Aquatic > Freshwater > Lake > Sediment | place: USA: Wyoming | collected... | reverse complement strand
CGCGCTGGAACCGCACAGCTTCGCGCAAGGCGTGCTCGGCGTCACGAGCGAGGACCGGCTGTATGCGACATCGAAACTGTTTTTCGCCTACGCGTTGGCCAACAGCCTGTTCGCCGGGCTGCGCCTGGGAGCGACCGTGATCCTCGATCGCGACCGACCGACGCCGGAACGGGTCCGCGCTGCGGTCGCGCGGTATCGACCGACCATCCTGTTCACCGTGCCGACGCTCTACAGCAAGATGTTGCAGCAGGGCGTCGCGCCCGCACTGGCGGACGGCGGCATCCGGCATTTCGTGTCCGCCGGCGAGGCGCTGCCGAACGGCGTGCGCAGCGCCTGGGCCGCGGCCACCGGCAAGTCTCCGATCTCCGGCTACGGCACATCGGAAACCCTGTGCCTGGTGCTCTTCTGCGACGATGATCGAGGCCTGCTGCGTCCGACGCCGCTGACGTCCATTCGCCATCGCGACTCGGCCGACGCCCACGTGCCGGAGCGGCTGTGGATACAGAATCCGACGCTGGCGCTGGGCTACTGGCGCCGACCCGAGGCGCAAGCCGACGGCTTTCGCGACGGCTGGTTTTCGCCGGGCGACATGTTCCTGCGTCGCAGCGGCGACCGGGTGGAGTTCACCGGCCGCCAGGACGACCTGCTCAAGGTTTCCGGGCAATGGGTCAGCACCCTCTGGATCGAGAACGCGCTCGCCGAAGCGGGTGGCGACGCCATCGACCAGGTCGCGGCCGTCGGCGTGCCGACGGGGGACGGCCTCACCGCGATCGCCGCGCTGGCGGTCGCGGCGCCGGGACGCGAGGACGAGGCCCGGGAACGCCTCGACGCCGCGATCGAACGGTTGCCCAAATACCGCCGTCCGTACTGGCTGCACTGGGTGAGCGAGCTGCCGCTGACGGCGACGGGAAAGCTGCAGCGCAGCGGCCTGCGCGAGGCACATGAGTCTGCGCTTTCCGCGCGAAAGAGCGGTTGACTTGCCGGGAAACGCGCCGGAAGTTTCAACCTCGTTCGATCGCGGGCCGTCCGGCCGCAACCGAGAATTTCGCCAGCGTCTCGACGGTGGTGTCACGCCGCGTGACGTCGTTCACCACGCGCAGCGAAGTCGTCAACTGTCTGGGGGTGAACTCCGCCACGCCATAACCTCTGTGCTCGGCGTCGGCAAAGATGAAGTGAGGGTTCTTCGCCAGCCATTCGTGCGTCCGGCCACCGCCGTCGGACCGCGCGGTGATGCTGGTCCCGCAGAACTCCACTCCGATCGAAGGGCTCCGGGCATCGGCATAGTCGGCCTTCACGTGGCCCACCCAGTTCTCATGGACGTCGCCGCCCAGGAGGACCGGATTGGCAAGCGCGTTCCCGCGCATCGATTCGATGAGCCGGGTGCGGGCGGCCGGGTAGCCGTCCCAGCCGTCATTCCAGAACGACTGGCCCGATCCCGACTTGAAGTCACGCTGCCCGAACAGGGTTTGGAGCCCCAGGATGTTCCAGCCCTTGCCTGCATGCGCGAAGGCGTCATCCAGCCAGCGCTCCTGCGCCGCGCCGAGCAACGTGCGATTGGGGTCCATCCACTCGGCACAGGTTGCCGGGTCCACGGTGCTCGACCCGGACTTGCCGCCGCGGGTGCAGGCATGCGGATCACGGTACTGCCGGTCATCGACGAGGTAGAACGTGGCGAGCTGACCGAAGCGCACCTGGTGATAGATGCGCATCTCGGCGCCGCCGGCGAGCCCGCTCATCGCCTGGGTCAGCACCGAAGCGCGCAGCGGCATGTGCTCGTAGAAGGCCTGGTACGCACCGGCCCGCCGTGCTGCAAAGCTGGCCACCGCCGGGCCGCTGTCACCCTCTTTGAGGCCTGCATAATCGTTCTGGACTTCATGGTCGTCCCACGTCACGAGCCACGGACAGGCGGCGTGCATCGCCTGCAGGTCGACTTCCGACTTGTGCAGCGCGTAGCGCTGGCGATAGTCGTCAAGTGTGCGCACCCAGCCGCCCGACGGCACGCGCACCGCGTTCTTGGCATTGGGATACTCGTAGATGTAGTCACCCAGAAACAGCACCGCGTCGAGGTTTTCCTCGCGCATGTGGCGATACGCGCTGAAGTAGCCGTGCTCCCAGCGCTGGCACGACGCATACGCGATGCGCAGGCGGGCTGCCTCCGCATCGGGCGCCGGGAAGGTACGGGTGCGCCCGACGGGGCTCAGCGCATCGCCGACCATGAAGCGGTAGAAATACCAGCGATCCGGTTCCAGCGCCGCCACTTCGACGTGGACCGAATGCGCCAACTCGGCGGACGCGACCGCCTGACCGCTCTGGACAATGCGGCTGAACCTCTCGTCGTGCGCGAGCTCCCAGCGAACGGTGATCGGCTCTCGTCCCAGGTTCGACCCGAAAAGACCTTCCGCAACGAGTCGCGTCCACAGCACCACCGAGTCGTGCGTCGGCGAGCCGCTCGCCACGCCCAACGCAAAGGGGTTGCTGCTGAATCGGGGCTGACTCCAGGCGCCGCGCGGCAACCAAAGCGTCGCAGCGCACGCGGTGGCGAGCAGAAGGACGCGACGCCGTTCGACGGAAGGGCGCATGCCGGCTATCGATCGCGAAAAACGTGCGCCAGAGGGAGGGTTTTCCACATGCGCCATGGTAGCGGCGCATGGGCACTGTAACAAGACCGCATCCCGGATGCGCCAGAAGCGCCATCCCGTCGCGTCGCCACACCGGCGCCGGAAGCGGGGAATCGGTTAGCATCATGAACTTCCGTGGCGCGGGTCCTCCCGCATCGGCCACATCCATTCGCACCCGAGGCTTCCCATGAGTGAAAAGAAATTCGCATCGCAGGCCGACCTGGTCGAGAAGAAGGTCAGCTTCGACAAGCTCTCCGACCACGCCTACGCCTACACCGCGGAAGGCGATCCGAACACGGGCATCATCGTCGGCGACGACGCCGTGATGGTGATCGACACGCAGGCGACGCCGGTGATGGCGCAGGACGTGATCCGGCGCATCCGGGAGGTCACCGCCAAGCCGATTCGCTACGTGACGCTCACGCACTACCACGCGGTGCGCGTGCTTGGCGCTTCGGGGTACAAGCCCCAGCACGTCATCGCCAGCCGCGACACTTTTCAGCTGATCGGCGAACGCGGCGAGCAGGACATGAAAAGCGAGATCGAGCGCTTTCCGCGTCTGTTCCAGGCCGTCGAATCGGTGCCCGGGCTGACGTGGCCGAACCTCGTGTTCGAAAAGCGCATGACATTGTGGATGGGCAAGCTTCGCGTCGAGATCATGCAGGTGGGCCGCGGACACACCAGAGGCGACACCGTGGTCTGGCTGCCGAAGGACAAGATCCTGTTTTCGGGCGACCTCGTCGAATACGAAGCCACGCCGTACACGGGCGACGCCTACCTGGCGGATTGGCCGTCCACCCTCGATGCCGTCGCGGCGCTCAACGCCGTGAAACTGGTCCCCGGTCGGGGCCGGTCGCTGACGACGCCGGAGGAGGTCAAGGCGGGCCTCGATGGCACGCGGGCGTTCGTCACCGAAATGTTCGAGTCGGTGCAGCGCGGCGTCGAGGCGGGCATGGACCTCCGCAGCGTGTACAAGGCAACCTATGCCGCGCTGCAGCCGAAGTTCGGCCACTGGGTCATCTTCGACCACTGCCTGCCGTTCGACGTGTCGCGCGCTTACGACGAAGCGACGAAGTACCGTGATCCGCGAATCTGGACGGCGCAGCGCGACAAGGAACTCTGGGAGGCGCTGGAAGGGGAGTGACCAGGGAGCCTCCGTCGCCTGCGCGAAAGTAGATCCCGCACGCTCCCGGGGTCCGCGTCCGGCTTCGGCTCCAACGAATGAAGACCTACACGAATCCCGTCTTTTCCTACGTGCGTCCGGCCGAGCTCGATGCGCCCGGTGCCAGGCGGCCCGTCGTCGTCGTGGGCGCCGGTCCGGTCGGTCTCGCCGCGGCAATCGACCTGGGACAGCGCGGCATTCCGACCGTTGTCCTCGACGACGATCAAACGGTGTCTGTCGGCTCGCGCGCCATTTGCTACGCGAAACGCGCGCTGGAGATACTCGATCGACTCGGCTGCGGCCAGCAGGTCGTCGACAAGGGCATCGGCTGGAATGTCGGCAAGGTTTTCTGCCGCGACGAACTCGTCTACCGCTTCGATCTCCTCCCCGAGCCGGGCCACCGGCGTCCCGCGTTCGTCAATCTGCAGCAGTACTGGTTCGAGGAGTATCTGGTGAATCGCGTGCGCGAGTTCGACGACGTCGACTTGCGTTGGGAGAACAAGGTCGTCGGCGTCGTGCCGCATGCGGACCGGGTCGACGTCAGGGTTGCAACACCCGAGGGCGAGTACACGCTCGCCTGCGACTGGCTGATCGCCGCAGACGGCTCGCGCAGCCCGGTGCGGCAGATGCTGGGTCTCGAATGGGAAGGTCAGATGTTCCGCGACCGCTTCCTGATCGCCGACATCCATATGAAGACGGATTTCCCGACCGAACGGTGGTTCTGGTTCGATCCGCCCTTTCACCCGAACCAATCCGCGCTGCTGCATCGCCAGGCCGACGACGTCTGGCGCGTCGATTTCCAGCTGGGCTGGGATGCGAACCCCGACGAGGAGAGGAAACCCGAACGGATACTGCCGCGGCTACGCGCGATGCTGGGCGACAAGGCCGATTTCGAGATCGAATGGGCGAGCGTCTACACCTTCCAGTGCCGGCGGATGCAGCGCTTCCGCCACGGCCGCGTGATCTTCGCCGGCGATGCGGCGCACGTGGTGTCGCCATTCGGCGCAAGAGGTGCGAACAGCGGCATCCAGGACACCGACAACCTGATCTGGAAGCTCGATCTCGTGCTGAAGGGGCGGGCGCCCGATCAGCTGCTCGACACCTACGACGTCGAGCGCACGCGCGCCGCCGACGAGAACATCCTGAATTCGACGCGCTCGACCGACTTCATCACGCCGAAGAGCAGGGTTTCGCGCACGTTTCGCGACGCCGTGCTTTCGCTCGCGAAGAAACACGCGTTTGCCCGCCGGCTCGTCAACAGCGGGCGGCTGTCGGTGCCGGCGATCCTCGTCGACTCGCCGCTCAACACTCCCGACCGCGACCCGGATTTCGCGTGCGGGTCCGGCACGATGATTCCGGGCGCGCCTGCCGCCGACGCGCCCGTCGCGGGTCCCGCCGGCGACTGGCTGCTCGGCTACCTCGGCGGTGACTTCACGCTGCTCGGATTCGACGCTGCCGTCGGGCCGTTCGGCGTCGCGGTCGAGCCGGTCGACGTCGCGTCGCTGGCGCGCGACCGGATCCCGTGCAAGGTCGTCCAGGTCGGCGGCAACCCGACCGCCGGCGCGACAATGATCCGGGACGTGCAGGGGCTCGCGGTCCGGCGTTACGATGCCCGGCCCGGCACCGTCTATCTGCTGCGCCCCGATCAGCACGTCTGCGCGCGCTGGCGGGCGTTCGACCTGCCGAGCGTGCGCGCGGCGATCGCTCGCGCGACGTGCAACCATTGACGAGGGACCGCATGGCCACGCTCAACACGGAACCGAATCTTCCCGCACCGGACGACTTCTACGAGCGGTTGATCGCGATGCACCGCGGTCTCTCCGACGATGAAAGCGCGCTCGTCAACGCCAAGCTCGTCCTGTTGCTCGCCAATCACATCGGCGACGCCGGCGTGCTCGCGCAGGCGATGGCCGCCGCCTGCAACGGGATGGATGCCACAGGTGACGCAGGGGCGGGATGATGCGCTGCATCGTTGCCCCGCGGGCAAGGCGCCGGTGAACGGTCCCGGTGCCGGCACCGCCATCTTCCTGCTGACTCTCGGCCTGCTCGCGGTCGCGCCGTCGTCGTCGGTCGCCTCCGACGCGGGGCCATTCGACGCGGACGAACTCGCGCGGATCATCGCGCACGGGCCGTGGCCGCCGGCGTTCGAGCGCGATCCGACCAACCGCGTCTCCGGCATGCCGGCGGCCATCGCCTTCGGCCGGCGCCTGTTCTTCGAGCCGCGTTTTTCGCCCAGCGGCTACATCTCCTGCGTGGCGTGCCACCAGCCCGACCGCAGCTTCACCGACAACCTGCCGCGTGCGCGCGGGCTGGCGCCGGTGGATCGAAACGCTCCGGCGCTGCACAATCTGCGATTGCAGCGCCGGTTCGGCTGGGGTGGATCGAGCGACAGTTTGTGGATGGCAAGCCTGCGGCCGATCCTGGACGAGCGCGAGATCGGCGGCAGCGCGGAGAAGGTGGCGCGTGTGATCCGAACGGGCGACGGCGTCGCATGCCGCTATCGTGCGGCGTTCGGCGCGGATCCCGCCCGCCAGAATGCCGAAACCGTGCTGGTCAACGTCGGCAAGGCGCTCGCCGCGTACGAGGAAACGCTCGCCACCGGTCGTACGGCGTTCGACGATTTCCGCGACGCAATGGCACGCGGCGAGCCTGCGCCACAGACTTATCCATCCGCCGCGCGGCGCGGGCTCAAGCTCTTCGCCGGACGCGGCAACTGTTTCTCCTGCCACAGCGGACCCAACTTCACCGACGGCGAGTTCCGTGCCACCGGCGTGCCGCCGTTCGTCGGCCAAACCGCTCCGGATGCGGGTCGCTACGCGGGCGTGCGCACGTTGCGCGCCAGCCGTTTCAACCTGCTCGGCGGCTACAACGATGACGCGGCGCGAACGAGCGCGCTCGCCACGCGCGAGACAACGCTCGACCCGCGCGACCGGGGGAAATGGCGCACGCCGAGTCTGCGCAACGTTGCCGTGACCGCGCCGTATCTGCACAACGGAGAGGGGGCGTCGCTGCACGATGTCGTGCGCCGCTACACGACGGTGGCCGAGGACCCGATGCGCGTGGACGGCGAGCGCAGTCTGCGCCGCGTCGACCTTTCCGATGCGGATATCGACGATCTGGTCGCGTTCCTGACGACGCTGACCGATGCCGCCGGTGCGCGTCGGCCGTTGGCGCCGCTGGTGCCTACGGCGTGCGATTGATTTGGCGGCCACCGGCTGATCCGCGCGGCTTCCGTCCAACTTCCGAGCACGAACCCGCGACCAGGCGGGCGCGCGCGACGCGTCCGAACGACGGCCGGAACGATCCTTGCTTGAACGCAGCACCCGCATGTCGCCGACCGCTGCGGTCGCCGCCTTCGTTGATGATATCTTCCGGACCGCCTATGCTCACCTTTCCCAAGCCGGCTGGCGCCGCCCGTGCCGGCCCATCGCCGGACACGCCCGTGGCCGAGAGCGCACCGTATTCTCCCAGCGAGTTGACCCCGGCGCGACCCGGCGCCGGGCGCCGTTCGTTCAACCTGACGCGGTGGTTTTCCCTGCTGAGCTTCGCCTGCATCGGCACCGTGAGCGTGGTGTCGTCCATCCTGCTGTCGCGCTTCCTCACCGACAATCTGCTCGAACGCGATGCCAACATCCTGATGGACGTGGTGCAAAGCATCGCCGAGGTGCAGGACACGAGCGCCTATTTTCTCGGACGTTCCACCGACGTGCGCGACCGCAGCCTGGAGGAATTCTTCGTCCATGTCGCCCGGCTCCCGGATGTCCTCCGCACCAACATTTATGCGCGCGATCAGCAGGTTATCTGGTCGAGCGATCGCGCGCTCATCGGCAAGTATCTCGGGCCCAACCCCGAACTCGAAGAGGCGCTCGCCGGCAAGGTGGCCGTCGAATCCGGGGTGATCGGCGCGAACGGCGACGCGAAGCCGGAGCACCTGCTCCTGCGCAGCGCGGAACCACGCTTCGTCGAGAATTATCTGCCCGTGCGCGCCGCCGCCGGCGGCCCGGTGATCGGAGTGGTCGAGGTCTACCGGGTGCCCGCGGCGCTCTTCCAGACCATCACCCGCGGCCTGCAGCTGATCTGGGCGATTGCGCTCGGGGGCGGCCTCTTCCTGTATCTGACGCTGTTCTGGATCGTGCGGCGCGCCGACCGCGTGATCGAGGAACAGAGCGAACGGTTGCTCGAATCGGAAACGCTGGCCGTGATCGGCGAAATGACCGCTGCGATCACCCACGGCATCCGCAATCCGCTGGCCTCGATTCGCACCTCGGCCGAACTCTGCCAGGATGACGCGTCGCCATCGGTGCGCGAGGGGGCTCGCGACATCATGGCCGAGGTCGATCGGCTGACCGAGTGGGTCCGGCAGCTGCTCACGTATTCGGCGCAGGAGCCCGCCCGCCTCGAAGCCGTTTATCTCGCGCCGCTGTTGAAGGCCAGCCTGGCGGGCTTCGATCGCGAGATGCAACGGCGCGGCGTCGAGCTCAACGTGGCCGTGGCCGCGGCCTTGCCCCCCGTGCGGGGCGAGCGCGTCCGGTTGAGCCACGCGTTGAACAGCCTGCTGTCGAACGCGCTGGAAGCGATGCCCGAGGGCGGGCTGCTGGAGGTCGCGGCGAAGGTGTCTCCCGACGCGCGCACCGTAGAAGTCACGATCCGCGACAATGGCATTGGCATCCCGCGCGACCAGCTGCCCCGCGTGTTTGCCCCGTTCTTCACGTCCAAGCGAAAAGGCCTGGGTCTGGGGCTGCCGCTGGTAAAACGCATCGTGACGCGCTTCGGCGGATCGGTTTCGATCACCAGCGAATCCGGGCAGGGGTCCGAGATCGTGGTCGTGCTTCCCGTTCATTCAAGCTGAAATGCCTGCCGCCATTTTGATCATCGAAGACGAGCTGACGCTCGCCAAGAACATCGCCACGTACCTCAAGCGCAGCGGCTACGACGCCTCGGTCGCGTCGACCGGCGAGGACGGGCTCGCGCAACTGGAAACGCTCCGGCCCGAGGCCGTGCTGCTCGATTACGCCCTCCCCGGCATCAACGGCCTCGATGTGCTGAGACGCATCAAGTCGCTCGATCCGCGCATCCCCGTGATCCTGATGACCGGACACGGCAGCGAGCTCGTGGCCGTGGAAGCGATGAAGGCCGGGGCGCACGACTACCTGATCAAGCCGGTCATCCTGAGCGAACTCAAGCTGCGCCTCGAGAAACTCGTCGGGCAGGAGAAGCGCGACGAGGAGCTCACGTATCACCGCAAGAAGATCGCGGCCGAGGGCGGACTCGATCATCTGATCGGGCGCTCCGCACCCATGGCCGCATTGAAAGCGGCGATCCGGCAGCTGCTCGACGCGGAAAGCGGGCTGGCCGATACCGAGCTCCCGGCCGTCCTGATCACCGGCGAGACCGGCACCGGCAAGGAGCTCGTCGCGCGGGCCCTGCATTTCGATGGCGTGCGCAAGGAGGAACCCTTCGTCGAGCTCAACTGCTCGACCATCCCGGGCGAACTGCTCGAGGCGGAGCTCTTCGGCTACGAGCGCGGCGCCTTCACCGATGCGAAGCAGCGCAAGCTCGGGCTGGTCGAAGCGGCCGCCGGCGGCACGTTGTTCCTGGACGAAATCGGCGACATCGATCCCCGCGTGCAGATCAAGCTCCTCAAGCTGCTCGAAGACAAGACCGTGCGACGCCTTGGCAGCGTGCGCGAGCAGCGGGCGGACGTTCGGATCGTGACCGCCACGAATCGCGATCTGGAGCAGGCGGTCCGCGACGGCATTTTCCGCGCCGACCTGCTGTTCCGGCTGCGCATCGTGCACTTCGACCTGCCGCCGCTGCGGGCGCGGGGCAACGATGTGCTCGTGCTCGCCGAGCATTATCTCGGCCTGCAGCGGACACGCTACCGCAAGCCGCAACTCCGCTTCACCGCAGAGGCGGAGCGCGCCATGCTGCGCTACACGTGGCCCGGGAACGTGCGCGAACTGCGCAACGTGATCGAGCAGGCGGTCATCATGGCGAGCGGCGGGGATATCGATGCCGCCGACCTGCGGCTGACATCCACGCTCGCTCTGCCGAGCGGCGGCGACGTCGTGGGAGGCGACGCCGCGGGTACCGAGGAGGACGGGGACAATGGCGGGCTCAATCTGGCGGAGGTCGAGCGCGACCTGCTCGTGCGTGCGCTCGAGCAGACTCGGGGCAACGTAACGCAGGCGGCGCGGCTGCTGGGCGTGACGCGCGACACGCTGCGCTATCGCATCGAAAAGTACAACGTCCCGCTTCCGCAGTAGTGGCCACCCCGGCCG